>Ga0074193_1000070_pt1 | contig 187810 bp, 167 predicted proteins | sample EPASupsiteHSE605_FD_64523 | JGI IMG/M metagenome (GOLD analysis project Ga0074193, IMG submission 64523) | Bioremediated contaminated groundwater from EPA Superfund site, New Mexico - Sample HSE6-05 | ecosystem: Environmental > Aquatic > Deep subsurface > Groundwater > Contaminated ... | reverse complement strand
TCTGCCACGGTCGGGCCTTCCTGAACATCGACGGCGGCGGCTTTGTCTGCCGGGCCTGCACTCCTGGCCTTTTCGGCCATCCGGTGGAAGCGGCCGGCCCGGATCGGCTTGGCCTGCCTGCTGACGTCGACTTGCTCCCAGCCGGTGACTCCCACGAAACGGGCGCCACCCCACAGCCGACAGGAAGCGATCCCACCGAGGAGCAGCGGTTCCACTTCTCCGCCGCCTGGCCATGGATCAAAGAGAACAAAGCCGCATTGTTGGCTGCCGGCTGGACGATGGCCGCCTTGGTTCGCCGCTCAAAGTTTCGCTGGCCGTATGGTCTTTGGGGGGTGGCTTGGCTGCCGGTGTGGAGCAAGCCAGGTGTTGTGGTGGCCATAGGCCAGGCCGGGGAGATTACGTTCACTTTTTCATCAGGAGGCCGAACTATCACGCAATCGACAACAAGGAAAAAACAAAAAACTACGTGAAATTAACAAATTAGAAATGAGATTCAGAGGTGAAGATGATAAAAATTTACCCGGTCAACCCGCCAGAAATTTCATTATTTCACGACTTTCCAAAAGTCAAATGCAGCCCCGGAACGGGGGCCGAAATACCCGTAGGTGGAAAGGTCGCGGGAGGACCCGTAATTCATCCATTGAGCCCTGACCAGGCGCCCTTTTTTTCTTTATATGCCCCTGAACGTTCCCAATCAATGGGGGACAGGGGAGGTGTAGACAACTGCAATGGACATGGGCAAACGAATCATGAACGTTAACCATCATCGACATAACCGAACGGCAAAGGAGCAAGACTATGCCAACGCTTAACGTGAAGGGTATCAAGGAGCTGGAGAAGGCATTGAAGTCTTTCCCAGGGAAAACTGACCGCGCAGCGAAGGTGGCCCTGAACAAAACAGGGAAGGCGATCAAGGAAGAGATCGGCAGGGAAATGACCCGAGTGTTCGACAACCCGACTCGATACACCCTCAACAGCCTCAGGCTGACGCCGGCAAAAGAAAGACCGGAAGCCAAGGTTTGGTTTAAGGAACCAGATCGAATGCAACAGCATTACTTGGTTCCTCAGGTTGAAGGCGGCCCGAGAAAATTGAAAGGGTTCGAGCGCGGGATAGGCATAGGCGACTTGTACCCCACCAGTTACGCCGGTCCGAATCTCTACGGCAATGTCAGCGCCGGTAAGATTCGTCAGATGATGTCCGTATTAGGATTAGCGGAAACATCTGCCGGATACCGGGCCAATATAACCGTGAACTCAGCACGAAGAAACCTGAGGCCTAGGGATTATGTGGTCATCCGACACCAGCGCGGGCGCTTATACCCTGGTGTCTACCAGCGTTTCCAAACCGGTCCAGGTTTTGGAGCAAAGACAAAGCGCACCATCGGCAGGGCAGGGACCTGGCAGAAAGGCCAGCGAAAGGTTGCGGTACGAGATCCGCATACCGGACGCATCATCCGGTGGGAATCCTCAAGAAGCAGGATTCAATCAATCGTTCGCGCCAGGGGACTCAGACCAATTTTTTTGAAGGGCAAAGGGGGGCCGGTCACACCATTGCTGCACTTTCACGAAATTGCTCAACAGGTGTTCGACGAAAAGTTTGTAAAAATATTCAACGAGACACTAGAGAAATTCCTTAAATCGTAACAGCACTTTAAACGCATCAGCGTGCCACATAAAAAGGCAATAGACCTACAACAAAACCCAAAGAGGTAGAACATGCAAGACAGCGCTACGAGCACATTCCAAGGCAAAACCATCACCGTTCAAGAGCTGACCGTGAAACAGGTTCGCGAGACATTTGAACGCCTCAACAATGAGGGGCAACTGTTCATTGACGACTTGCTCGACCAGCCCGTTCCGGCGCTGATCGTCACCGAGTCAACAGGCATCCCCCTTGACCAGCTTGAAGCGGCCAAGCCTTCCGAAGTGATTGGCTTGTGTCAGGAGGTCGCAAAGGTAAACCCTTCCTTAGCCTCGATGATCCAAAGGAGAATCGAGGCCGCCGACCGTCTGGAAAAAGTACTGATTTCCGCAAAGAACTTGACCGCGCCATCTGCACCATGATCGCTATCGGCCACCATCGCGTTTGGGAATACGGCTTCAGCTTCTTCCTGACCGCGCTCAAGGAAACACCCCAACGAGGTTAGGCATGGGAAATCAACAGAAAATCGAGGCGATTCTTTCGCTCAAAGACACTGGCCTGTCGAGCGGCATCGGCAAAGCCACCAAAGGGCTGAAGATATTTCAGGACCAAGTCAGCGCATCGATCAAGACGGCCAAGGATCTTGACGGCGGCCTGGCTGGCATGGCTGGTAAATTTGGCGCGTTGTTCGGCGGCTTGTCAGTCACAGCCTTTGCAACGTCTATTTTTGACGCTGGCACAAAGATGGATCAGCTTGACAAGGCCTTCATCACCATCACCGGGTCCGCCGAAGCCGCTAAACAGGAGCTCGCATTCGTGCGGTCAACGGCTGAAGGCCTGGGCCTGGAATTCACCACGACAGCGAACGCTTTCAAGATGCTGGCCGCAGCTTCAAAAGGGACCATCCTGGAAGGCAAGGCCACCCGCGACATCTTTCTTGCCATCTCTGAGGCGTCAACAACCTTGGGCATGTCGGCAGACGACACAGAAGGGGCCTTGCGAGCCATTGGGCAAATGATCAGCAAGGGCAATGTTCAGGCGGAAGAATTACGCGGGCAACTGGGGGAACGGTTGCCCGGCGCATTCCAAATAGCATCGCGGGCGATGGGCGTGACCACGCAAGAGCTTGATCAACTCTTGCGGAATGGACAGGTCACGGCCGCCGACATGCTGCCCAAGCTGGCCGCTGAGTTGCACAAGACGTTCGGCAAGGGAGCTTTAGACGCTGCAAATGGTCCTGTCGCGGCGGTAAATCGCTTCAAAACAGCCTGGTTTGACTTACGCGTTGCCATCGGCAAAACAGGATTCATGGACCTGGCAACCGGCAAGATCAACGACCTGACCGCAGCCATGAATGACCCCAAGATCAAACAGACCGTAACCGAGCTGTCGGACAAGTTCTTTGACATGGCCGAGGCGGTGCTGCAATTCTCCGTCAACCATGGCGAGGCAATCGTCAAAGTGACTGGCGGCTTGGTCGCCCTGTCGGCGATGTCGCGAACCATTGCGCTGCTCGCAGGCGTCTGGAAGGGTTTGAATGCAGCCATGGTGTTCACCACCGGTCTGCAGCTCATTCCCTATCTCTCCCAGCTTCGCGCCAACCTCGACATGGCCAAAATTTCAGCCTTGGGATTGTCTGGAGCACTTGGAGCAGCGGCCGGGGCAACCCTGGGACTTCTCGCCGGTATGGACATCGGCGAGCGCATTTACAAAGCGACAGAGGCCAGCGAAAAGGAGTTGCGCAAACTGCAGCTTGAAATCGACGTCACGGCGGCAAAACTCCGTCAGTTCGCCGGATTCACCCCCGAAACCAAGGAATCCATGTTTGCCAAATCGGAAAGGGACCTGGAGAGCTACAAAAAGAAGCTGGAGGGCGCATACAAATACCAGGCCGCCATTGTGCAATCGCTCTACATCGCCTCCCGAGAAACAAACATGTGGGGCTCTCAAACAGAAGGCGCCCGGCAGGCAACCGTCGAACTCGCGGCCGCCAAGGTCAGGTTGGCTGAACTCGAGGGGGCAATGAATGAATATGGCGTTGCCGCCAAAGTTGTCCATGCGCGGGCCGCGATTGCCGCCGGTTCTTCGGCGACCGAACAAAAGCAGGCCACCGGCAAAGCCTTGGATGAGATGAAAAAGAAGTACAAAGACTACGCGGACGAAGTGAAGAGGCTGCAGGGAGAGATCGCCGATGGAACACGATCCCTTTCTGAAGAGCTGCGCAGCATGTCGCGAACCGGAATGTCCGACGTCTCGGCTTGGAAAGACCAGAAAAAAGAGGCGGCAGAGTTCGAGGCAGCGGCCAAAAAGGCGGCGGAGGGGGCTAAAGCTGCATTTGCCGCTGGAAATATCGAAACCGGCAAGGAGAGCTTCGCCGTAGCGGTGGAATACGCCCAGAAGGCGAAAACGGCCTACCGAGAACTGAACACCGAGGTCAAAAGCGGTGACCGGATCGCCATCGGCTCGGGTGAAGCCCTGAAAACTGCAATGACAGGCGTCGAACGCGCGGGCAAGCTCAAGGCGGACATCCTCACTCAGCAGGCTCAATCCATCAGCGCGGCGGCGGCGGCGCTCAACAAGGAAGCCGGCGGCGCGCTACTCGAAGATCTCAAAAAAAGCGCCCCTGAACTTGCCGGGCAGCTTGAAGCGGTTACGAAGAGCATCGAAGGGCTCAAGACAAAGGTCAAAGAAGAGATCGTTCCGGTGATGCGGACCATCACCATGCCAGTCAAATCCTGGGAGGAATCTGTCCTGGAGATGCAGGGCATGTTCGTCCAGGTCACCGATGAAGCCGGCCGTCTGCTCGACAAGACGTTCGCCGACCGAACGATGAAAGTCTACATCAACCAGGTGCAGACCAAGGCCTTGGGCGGTGTGGTGCACAAATTGGCCAGGGGCGGCAAGCTGCCCGGATACGGCGGCGGCGACCGGGTGCGGGCGCTGCTGGAGCCGGGTGAATTTGTGGTCCGGAAGGAAGCGGTTGCGCGGTATGGCGTGGGCTATTTGCAAGCGCTCAACTCCATGCGGCTCAACGACATCAGCACGGTCAAGGCCAGGATCGGCGGCCTGATTGCCGGGGCCAACAGTGCTGCATATCAGCGGTTCCAACAAGGCGGCCTGGCAACCGCCAAGACGCCGGCTGAAACGGTCAACCTTAACCTGACCCTGCCAGGAAGCTCACAACCCATCCCTATGAAGATCACTCCAGATCATGTTCGGCAGTTAGAACGGGTAATCAAACAGATGGAATTCAGGAGGGCACGAAACTAAGACCAGCATTCCGATGAAGATCGGCCCGGACCATGTCCGACAGTTTGTGCGAAAAATCAGCCGAATGAAGCACCGCAACAACCGACAACCCACACGATAACCACCAGCAAAGAGGCACACATGGACAAAATGCAAAGCTTTGGCACAATCAACCTCACCCCCGAGGTGCTCGAAAGAGTCACCGTAGAATTATCCGAAGATTGGATGAAGGAGAACCTGGAGCAGATCCAGGACAACAGCGAGGCCGTCGGCGCGGTGACCAAGGTGTTGAATTTCATTTCTTTAACCAAGGCTCGGCCTCGTTGCGAGGAATGCGGCGAGTGGCATGACATTCTTGGCGGCGGAGACACCGTAGCGGGGCTTTACGAGGCGGTGCGGGCATTGACTCAGTATTCCCATCTTCTGGCCGGTGAAACCAGAAACGGGTTGCCGGGGCGGAAAGAGAGCAATCCAGAGGCGGAGGGGCAATAATTACGGGGAGCACCCCGCCCGGTCATTTTCCCTGTTGACATCGTTTACCCAGGAAGATAACCTGGATTTCCTAAAATTATCACGGTGTACTGACCGCACCTAAAACAGGTCTATTTTTATTTCAAATACAATTTTGCCGTGAGTGTCCGGGAGTCCGCGAGGCCCTGGGAAGCTGTGATAAGCTTTAGGAACGCTCACGGCATTTTTCTATTTGGAGGAATGACCATGAAACAAAGCAAAACCCCCGCCTTCACCGCATCCGTCGCCTCACCGAGCAAGCAACAATCCCCTCCCCTGGTCAATAACGCCCATCACCACGGTTCAACAAAGGCCAGCGATATTTCCCACGGTATCACCTTGGTGGACGTCGCCTTAGAAAGTCTCCGTCAACAGCGGAACAAAAAGGAATCTGCAAAGAAAAGTGACCACAGTCGGTGCCGTGACATGGATCCCGCTGTGACACAGGCATTGATGGTTTCCAGAATGCACCTTGTTGACTACCGCAAACAGGTTGGCCGAGAAGTGCGCGCCAAGCATGGAATCATCCAAGATTCATCCATCAGCCCTAAAAAACTCATGGAGGGTCTGCACCCGTTTTGGACCTCCGGAGGCGAACACCTTCCTGAACCGACTGAGGCCATTGATAAACTCAGAGCCCTTGTTTCGTTGCTACTGAACAGCCAGGATGAAAAGACAAACGAATTCATGGTTAATGTCAATGATATCGCCTGGGCAATTCTTCTCTTGTCTGACCTTGTTGACGAAGTAGAAAAACGGGCAAATCGTTACCAAGATCATTACGAAAACATTTTTGAAGAATTCAAAAAACGCCTCGAATTCTATTATTTGGTTCCACGTGACCTTGGGACAAGGAAACCCATGGGAGCAGTGCGGGAGGTGCAGCAATGAACGGTCATGCACCAGCAGCACACGCAGGCCAGGAACAACAAAGAGCGATCATCAGCACCAGCGAACTGTTATCCAACCTCCACCTGGGATTTGTGCACAGTGATAGCGAACCGGAAGAGCCCCTCGACAAACTGAATGCCGTCATTCACCTGATATCAGGTTGCCAGGACCCATCATCCGACAAGTTCATGATTAGCGAGGAACATATAGGGTGGGCGCTTTCGGTAGCGACGGATCTGATCAAGGAAATTCAGATGATAATCAACGAGCATCGAGAACACCTCAGCACAACATGGGGGGAACTGGAACACCGCCTTAACGCCTGCCACATACTTCCCCGTGACCTCGCAAAATGGGTGCCCATGAAAACGGGCCAGGAGGGCCGGCCATGAACGCAAGACAACAGCCAGAAACGCCAACCACGCTTTCCGCATTTGAACAAAGGGACGTTGAGGCGGTCGCAAACCGGATTCGAGAAATTGGAACGTCAGTCGCCACGCTCGGAAAGATCATGTCCGCTATTCAAATGCAGCTCATCTTGGAAGAGGAGCCTAGTGCGCCGTGCGGCGACTGCCAGATGTGTGAAATCGTTACGACACCCACCCTCTTTGCGCTGCAAACAGCCATCAAGGAGTTGGGTGAAATTGTCCATACCCTTGGCGACAACATAGATACAACCATTCATCACGCCCACCAGCGCAAGGGAAGCGCATGATGAATGCTATCGAAACGATAGGCCGCGCCCTGGGCGGCAAGCAAAAACCGGGCGGCGGCTGGATGTGCCGTTGCCCGGCCCATGACGACAAGGAGCCCTCTTTGTCAATCGATCTGGGCGACAACCTGCGGCCAGTGGTGAAATGCTGGGCCGGATGTTCCAATCAGGATGTTATCAGCGCCTTGCGTGCCCGCGGCCTCTGGCCCGAGCTTCCGCCGCTGACGGGGCGCGCTCAACCGGCGCCAGAGAAACGAACCAAAGAGACAAACAGCCAGCGGCGGCCGGATCGGGAGGCGGCCGCCGCTGAGGCTGTCCGACGGTGGGAAGCGGCCGGCCCGGCAAATCGTGACCACCCCTATCTTGCCGGCAAGGGGCTCGAAGGCCAAGGGCTGCGTCAGGATGGCCGCCTGCTGTTGGTTCCGATGTGCGACAAGGAAGGCACTGTTTGCTCCCTCCAGACGATCAACCCGGAGGGGCAGAAGAGGTTTTTGAAGGGCGGCGCCGTCTCCGGCCTGGTAGTCCTTATTGGCGGCCCGCCTGAACCAGACTGGCCAGTGTGCGTGGTTGAAGGCTGGGCCACCGGCGCGGCGATCCATGCCGCGACCGGCTACCCAGCGGCAGTGGCCTTTTCCGCCACGAATCTTGCGCAGGTTGCCGGAATCATCCAAGCGAAGCACCCCGGACACCAGGTTATTCTCTGCGCCGACGATGACCTCAATCCGGATAAAGAAAACAACACGGGCATCGACGCTGCCACTGCTGCTGCCGCGTCTGTCGGCGGGGCGCTGGCCGTTCCTGGCATGGGCAAAAAAGCAGATTTTTGGGATCTGTGGCACGAACAAGGACCTGATGCAGTACGGAAGGTGATTGCAGACGCCAAACCGGTTGACGATGCAGCCGACTGCACAGACCACAATCCGGAACAGGAGGACCCGGCCGCCATGATTCGTTATCTAGCTGGGTTGTCAGCCCTCGAATACGAGCAGAAACGGCGTGCTGTTGCCGAGGCGTTGGGTGTTCGTGCCTCTGCCCTTGACCGGGCCGTCAAGGAGGCAGGAAAAAGCCAAAATGAAAGCATTCTGCCGTTTGATGAACCAGACCCGTGGCCTGAACCAGTTGAACCAAGCCAACTGTTGACCAACATTGCCGCCACCATCCAGCGGTTCATTATCTGTTCTACCGAGGTCGCCCACGCCGTGGCTCTTTGGTCCGCCATGACTTGGTTTATGGACGTTGTGCAGGTCGCCCCCCTGGCGATCATCACCGCCCCGGAAAAACGGTGCGGCAAGTCGCAGCTGCTGTTTCTACTGGGGCGGCTTTCCGCCAGATCCATCACGGCAAGCAGCATTTCCCCGGCGGCGCTGTACCGAGCCATCGACGCGTGGCAACCGACCCTGTTGATTGACGAGGCCGACGCCTTCCTGAAAGACAACGAGGAATTGCGTGGGATCATCAACAGCGGACACACCAGGGATTCAGCGTATGTCATTCGCACCGTTGGCGACAATTTCACCCCCACCAAGTTCAACACCTGGGGCGCAAAGGCTATTGCCGGAATCGGCCATGTTGCCGACACAATCATGGATCGATCAGTTATCCTGGAGCTTCGGCGCAAACTGCCCCATGAAGAGGTGGCCCGGCTCCGCTACGCCGAGGCCGATCTCTTCGGCAACCTGCGGGCAAAGCTCGCCCGGTTCGCCGACGATTACGCCGCCATGGTCCGGCAAACCCGCCCGCCTCTTCCATCGTGCCTGAATGACCGGGCTCAGGACAACTGGGAACCCCTGCTGGCAATTGCCATGGTTGCCGGCGGCCATTGGCTGGAGATCGGAACCAGGGCCGCCATCAAACTGTCCGGCTGCGAGAGCGCGGCACAAACCATCGGCGGTGAACTGCTGGCCGACATCAAGGAAATCTTTGAGATGAGAGATACAGACAGGATCAGCACGGCTGATCTGATTAGGGCGTTGTGCGATGATGATGAAAAGGCCTGGGCGACCTATAACCGGGGAAATCCCATCTCGCCACGACAGCTGGCCAACAAGCTGAAAGGGTACGGCATTGCCAGCAATACGCTTCGCTTCCGGCATGCAGGCCTCGCCAAGGGGTATGAAAGAGAGCAATTCGAGGAGGCGTTTTCTCGGTACATACCGTCTCATCCTTCCACTTTATCCGTAACAGCGTAACATGATCAGAAAAACAGCGAAATGAGGCGTAACGGATTCCGTAACGTAACGGATGGTTACCGTAACAAGGGAGGATGCGGCCAACAGCTTGACGATGAAGGCGTTACGGATAAAAACAGTGTTACGGTAACGGTTACGCGTCGAACGCCTTGCAAATTATTATATTTTCGTTTTTGTTACGCTGTTACGGATAGAGCGGCCTTAACAGGAAAGAACAAAGGTGTGGGAGCAATGGAATCGAAGTCCACGATGAAAACAGAGTCGATATAGAATTGGCCAGCTCAAGGGAAGGGCAATGACGACACAACAAAAAATAACGACGCCGCCAAAAGATCAAGAGGCAAACAAGACGATACAGGGGTTGCCGACAGTCACAGAAGGTCAGATTGTAGCCGCCATGTTGCGCAGTATTGGCAAGCAGCTGATAAAACTGGCCGAGCGGTTGGAGGCCGAGGCCATGGCTGGAAGGCCCCCAAAGGGGCCAAAGCAGCCCGTCGAAACAACCCGCGAACGGTTAAAACGGTTTGGCGTGCGATGATCACCGTGCCGACCAAAAGGATAGAGAAATGAAGATTGAGTCAACGAAGGTGTGGAGGAAAAGACAGTACCGGAAAGAGTGCGGCCAGGGCCCCAATTGTTTGGACAGGTTCGTCGTGAATTTTGTCAGTAAGGAGCGCTTACACGCACCTGCAGTCACCAGCACAGCAAGCACTCACTGCCTCCCGCAAAAAAAAACAAACCGAAACCGATAGGCAGGCTCTGGTCGCCAGATTACCACCAAAAATGCAAACGCTGACGCGGCGCGTATGGGCGCTTATGTTCTTAGGGCAAGGGGAAAACATCTAATTTCGTGACCACCAAATAAAAGTAACGTAGTTACTTGTTCTATCAGAGTACCCACTATCAAAAATGAAAGATACCCTCCGGAACATACTCAAAGGCATCGGCTCCATTCTCGACATCATGCCCACTTGCCAAGGCCACCGTAAGAGACCTCGTCCTAGAATTTTAACCCCAGAACAAATTGACGAAGAGGCATGGGCATTCATGAGGGGCACTTTCAAGAGGGAGGCAAAGGAGCCCCGAGCACCTGAGCACCATCCCAAAAGTGATCATTCAGAAAACGAAAAATAGAGGCAGCCAATTTGCTTTGCGCAGCAGCAAACAGAGACGAACAGAAACGTAAATCACTGTTATTTCTTTCTTGGTTTCTTCAGAAGTCGGGCGAAAGCCCGGCCCCCCAGCCAGCTTGGCGGCAATCCGACACCGAGAGCAACTCTAATTAACTACGGTGTCGTTGGCGGGCGTGAAGACAGCTCCTGAATCTATCTCTTTTCGGGGAGATAAGCGAGCAACCTGCTTGTGTTTGTGTGATATTTTCCATCTTTTCTTATGAGTAAATCCATAGCAACCAATTCGTCAAGGTCACGCTTCAGAGTGGCTTGAGCAAGAACGGCGTACTCCTTGCTCGTTTCTGGATTCGCATACGCAATCTCATTCATATCAAACCAACGTGAGAGCGGCGCCGCCAACATCAAACTTCGCTTGCGCTTGAACACGCTTCTTTTTGTGTATTTGAAGTCTGCAAACGTCTCGAAAATATGGTTTCTCCAAAAGACCTTCAACTGGCCCTCCTGTATGACTTCAAGGTTCTCCTCTAGCCCATCCCTAAAACCTTGTATTGCGTAAGCGATAAATTTTGTCAGGTCCCTTTCTTTCCTGGCATTATTCAACTGTCGATAATACTCCGTTCTGGTCTGGTTGTAGAAATTCGAAAGAATATGAGAAACCACACTTGGTAACCCTTTACGCAACAAGATGAAAAATTCAACCAATCGACCGGTTCGCCCATTGCCATCCGCAAAGGGGTGTATCCATTCGATATAGACGTGGGTTACAATCGCCTGGATAACTGCTGTGCTGAAATCTTGTTCGCGTGGATAATGGAAATCGATCAAAAGCCAATCGCAAAGCTTCTGCATTAATTCAGGAACATATCGATGTTCAGGGGCAAGGTAAGGTCCAACCTGCCGGCGGTCCTCCCGCCATTTGCCAGGAATTCCGTCAATATGCTCCCCAAGATTTTGCGTAATACGACGATGGAAATCTCTTACCAAATCAGGCGTGATGAGCCATTCCTGCCCTTCCCTTACCACAGCTTTCAAGAGATGGTTGAACGCCTCTATGACGTTAGTGACCTCGATTTGTTGATATTGCCTGCTTACAGGCAGTCGATCCCCCTCGTATATCCGCTCAATTTCTTCCTGAGTTAGAGTATTTCCCTCAATGGCGGTGGTAGCCTGTGCGCCTTTGATCAAAGAAAGCTGCAGCAACGTATCCCGATCCTTTGGCCGCAACGGGCTATTTGCGATGATCCTGCTCATCGCCTCGCATTCTCCCAGCTGACACTGAACTTTTGCGCTTATTTCCCAGTGTCTTCTAAATATGAGATGCGGATATCCTTCCATGACAGCCCCCTATTTTCAACAAATATACAAATAACCCGTACCATTTGTATATTTGTTTGAAAATAATCTGTCAACAAATTCAGCCGCTATTTTTACGATCAAACGAAACTGCTGAACACGCCCTGGTTGCCGAATAACCGGCGTGGCTCGAGGTCGCCCTCCCAATTATTGTTGCGGAGCGGGCGACTCGAGCCAGAAACAAGTTGAATCCCCGGCTGTACTCTATTGCGGGGGAAGGAATCTTTCCTTTCCGCCGACAGATGTTCCAGCCGTGCGGTCGTCTCGACAGAGAAGATAAAACAGCGCCAGACGACCCAAGGACACGCGCCAATGAAAAAAACGCGACAGCGGCAAAAAACAGGCGTTATTTCGAAGGCAGTTTCATGGCCGACAGGATACAGCGGCGGCGGCACCCTGACCGGTGGAAGCGGTGGCCCCGGATGGAGTTTCTTCGTTTCTTCCAACACGCCGTTTATTCCTTCTTGGTTTCTCGGCCCCGGCAATAGCCTTTACGCCAGAGCAAAAGAGCCACAACCATGCCAGACAGCTACGGCCCCTCAACTATCACCCAAAAAACCACACCGAGACAGGAGTAGGCCACCAGCGGCCCGGATGATCCTGCTCTTTGCCGCCACGGTCCGGCAACGGGTCACCTGAAGAACCGCACCGACAAGGAAGAAGGCGACCTTTAGGCCGCATGGCGCGGCCCACCAGATACAGGCCAGCAGCCAGGAGGCAGCGGCGACACTACCACCGATCCGAACCCCACTAGGGGCCGAATCACGGGAGCCCCCGGCCAGCCTGATTACTCTCTTTGCCGGTAGGCGGCCACAACAGCCATCAAAGAAGATGAACCACTGGGACCTGATGAGCACTTGGCCAAGATCACCACCAAGGCATCGAACCGCCCCCAAGTGCATACCGGCGGCGCAGCACGCAATTCAACCACAGGGAGGCTCCACCGGCAGCAAGGAGAACAACATAGACACCACCGCGCCAACGCGCCCAGTCGGACGCAGCACCAATCCCCAGCCATGATCTTTGCCACCAGCCCCCGACCGAGGCCCATGAAACAGCCGGGTGGGGCTCTCCGAAATCTCTTACATCGCGCAAACAAAGAAGTAAGAAACAACGTTTCTTGCTCTCTTACCGAACACCGTATTGAGTTACGCGGCGACGCAATCGAAGGATACCACCATGACTGTTTTTTCAAACACGCTGTTCGTGATTTTGTTTTGCAGGGGTATGGATTTATTTTTGGGGGTACCGTTGGGGGTACACTTCTTTTTATGATGTAAATTTTTATTTTAAAAACAAATACATGAGATGTATATTCGGTAGAGCTTAGCCCACCAATTATTTGTTTTTATTGCATTTTCAGTCAGTTCCTCATCAGAAAGCCTATCTTGTCCACCATCTTATCCACCTAAGATGAAGGAATCGAGATGGGCTTTTTCTGTTTCTAACGCCAGCAGCATCCCCACGCCTGACCACTCAATCAGCCCCCAACGCTAGATTTTCTAATCACAAGCAGATACTCCGCTCGACTTTTACCCTCCATAAAGAGTTCTCACGAGCCGTGCTGACATCCAAAACGCCAGCGCAAAATGCAATGTTTTTTTGGTTGCAAACGAAGCTCACCCCTTGACCAGCGGGCTGGTCCAGGATTTGCCGGAAACAGCCTCGCTGCAAAGGTCTTCCAACTGGCTGATCACCTGTTCCAGCCGTAGGTTGTCCGTGGGCGGGGCCATTTTGCGCAACTCGTCCTGCAGGCTGGGAGATTGCAGCGTGGCCATTTCCACCTGATCTTCAATCCGGTCGATAGCCATGTGGATGGCCATGGCAATGTACTCGTCGGCTCTGGGCGTCACCTGGCGAAACTTTGTGCGGCCGCGAAATCGCTGCACCAGAAATTCGCCAATGATGAACAGACTACGGCTGGCCAGCCCGCCGCAGAAACCGGCGGTCATCGGCAGAAAGGCGATGGTGTGGGCGTATTGCTGCATCATCGGACGGTTTCTTGTTCGCATCACGGTGACGATCAACTGATAGAGCAGGCGAACAAATGAATCGGCAACGTCCCTATTCATGGCCCGCAGCGCCCGAATGCAACTTGAATGGCCCTCGGCCTGTTCCTCGTCAAGCGGCCGCGCCGTCATTGCCTCGACCACCTCGTCGCGCGCCAGGAGCCGCGAGTTGATCGCTTCAACCACGCTGTCGCGGGCGGCGTCCATGGCGTCGCACAAAAGCCCGTGCAGGGCCAAGTGCGGCCGGTCCGATTCCTTGCGCAACATGGCCTCGTTCCATTGCCGCCACAGATCCGGGTTCCTTTTCATGTTCTCAATCAGGAACACCAATCGCCGGGTAATGGATTTGCGCGGCGTCGGCTTCCAGCCTAACTCCCTGCGGGTCCGCGAACTGTCGGCAATTAGCTGTTGATCGACATACTTGAGCATCCACAACTGCTCAAAGGGTGCCTTGCCCTGCAGCCGGCTGAGCAGTCGCCGCGCCAGGATCATCGGGGCCAGCAGCCAGCGGCTGACCCGCCACGGCTGGAGATGGGCGTTGGCGGAAAATTGCCTGGCAATGCGGAACAATTCCAGGTGCGACACCGTTCCGTCCGGCCCGGCGTTGAAGGTGCAGAGCCGCTCCAGCCCATCGCTTTTTTCAATCACCCGCAGGAAAAACTGCACCAGATCCTGAACATGGATGTAGGGAATGGCGGAACGCCCCTGCCCTGCGATGATCCGCGACTCCAAAAATTTACCCGAGCACCAGTTGTTGAGCAGGGTGTAGAGCGGCGGATACTCGCACCAGTCGCTGAACACCGCCGCAATGCGGACGATGGCCCCCGGCACCCACGGCGCGTATTCCCGCACCAGTTCCTCGCCGGCCCGCTTGCTTCTCGCATAGGGGATGGCGGCGTCCGGCGGGGCCTCCTCGTTGATCACCGGACCAAAGGGGCAGGCGGCCTGCGAACTGGCAAAGACAAACCGTTTGACGCCCAACTTTTTGGCCAGCTCCAGCATGTTTTTGACGCCGTGGATGTTGGTGCGGGTGTATTCGGGATGCTCCTGGTTGGTGAAGTCGTAATAGCCGGCCAAATTGACCACATAATCAACGCCGCCATGGCCCTGCACCCGCTGGAGAAGATTCTCCATCTTGTCGGCCTCGGCGATGTCCACCTGAATCCAGCGAAGATTGGCCTCTGGCAGCACCCCCGCCTCCTCCATGGACCGCCGGGCAACGCAAAACAGGCGGAATCTGCCGGCGGCGGCTTTGATGAAGTTGCGGCCGACAAAACCGGACGCGCCGGTCAGAATCAATCCTGGCAACGAATGGTCCATTTGCATCTCCCTTGAGCAAGCCCGTCGCGGGTGCGTTGGTGTTATTGTCTCCATAAACAAGCGTTTGTTATGGATAGTGGAGCGGCGCCCATCTGTCAACAACCAGCATGCAACCCATGGGGCGACAGTCTGCGAATCTGAGGATTAAGGTGTTTTTTCCCGTGGCTTGGTGTAGTACTGGCGCATGGATTCCACGCCTCTTTCCCAAAACGACAATCGCCTGCAAAAGGCTGCGGCGCCCCAAACTTGCCTGGTGGTGGTCGGCGGCGGCGCCGCAGGCCTGATGGCCGCCGGACAGGCCGCCCTGGCGGGGGCCAAGGTTGTTGTTCTGGAGAAGATGAAGCGGCCGGGCCGCAAACTCTGCATCACCGGCAAGGGGCGCTGCAACCTGACCAACGTTGCCCCGCTGCCCGAGTTTCTGGGCCATTTCGGCCCCACCGGCCCCTTTCTTCGCCAGGCCTTTCACCGCTTTTTCACCCCTGAGTTGGTCCAGTTTTTTTATGAACTAGGACTGAACACCACCACCGAACGCGGCGGCCGCGTCTTTCCGACCTCGGGCAAGGCACCGGAAGTGCTGGCAGTCTTAGAGCAGTGGTTGGCGCGCTGCGGTGTGCACGTTCGCACCGGTTGTGCGGTTGAGCATCTCTTGGTCGAAGACGGCAGATTAACTGGGATTGTTTGCGGCGGCGCGACCATCGCCTGCAAAGCCCTCATCCTTGCCGTCGGCGGCGCCTCCTACCCGCTCACCGGTTCCAGCGGCGACGGCTATCGTTTGGCCGAAGAGGTCGGGCATCGCATTGTGCCGATCCGCCCGGCGCTGACGCCGTTGATCACCGCAGGCGGCCTTGCCGCCCGAATGGCCAATTTGCAGCTGCGCAACATTCTGGCGCGGGTGTTCATTGACGGCAAAAAAAAGGCGGAGGCCTTTGGCGAACTCACCTTCATGGAATATGGGCTCAGCGGCCCGGTGATTCTGACCCTCAGCGGTGGAATTGTCGACGCCCTGCGCCAGGGGCAGGAGGTAATCGTCCAACTCGATCTCAAACCGGCGCTGGATGAAAAGAAACTCGACGCCCGACTGGTGCGCGATTTCCAAGAGCGACGACTGGAACCAATTGCCAGCGTGTTGCGCGGCCTGCTGCCCAAAGAAATGGTGGCCGTGGCCCTGGAGGAGATTGATCTGGGCGCTGATCGCCTGGTTGGAACCATCCGATCGGACGAACGCAAGCGGCTGCGCCGCTGGCTGAAAAATTTCCCTTTGCGGGTGGTCAGCCACCGCCCGCTGGCCGAGGCCATCGTCACCGCCGGCGGAGTTGACGTCAGCGAGGTCAATCCCCGCACCATGGAATCGCGGCTGACGCCGGGGCTGTTTTTTGCCGGCGAGATCCTCGACATTCAGGCCGACACCGGCGGCTACAACCTCCAGGCCGCCTTTTCCACCGGCTGGCTGGCCGGCCGTGCCGCAGCCGCCCGAATCACTGAAGGCTCGGAGGCCTGAGATGTTTCTCCCCAGCACTCGCGAAGAAATGGAACGGTTGGGCTGGCCCCAACTTGACGTGATACTGGTTACCGGCGACGCCTATATCGACTCGCCCTTCATCGGCGTCGCCATGATCGGCAAGCTGCTGGTTCATCACGGTTTTCGGGTGGGCGTCATTGCTCAGCCGGCAGTGAACTCAGGCACGGACATCACTCGCCTGGGCGAACCCAAGCTCTTCTGGGGCGTCACCGGCGGCTGCATTGATTCGATGGTCGCCAACCGCACCGCCTCCGGCCGCCGCCGCAAAACCGACGACTACACCCCCGGCGGTCTCAACACCCGCCGTCCCGACCGGGCGGTGATCGCCTACGCCAATCTGATTCGCCAGCATTTCAAAGGCACCGCGCCCCTGGTGTTGGGCGGCATTGAGGCCAGCCTGCGCCGCATCGCCCATTACGACGTCTGGGACAACCGGGTGCGCCGCTCCATTCTCTTTGACGCCAAGGCCGATTACCTGCTCTACGGCATGGCCGAACGCACCGTGCTCGAATTGGCCCGGGCGTTGGCCGCCGGCCAGTCGCCAACCTCGATTCGCGGCCTCTGTTACGCAGCCGCCGAAGCGCCGGCAACCGCCCTGATGCTGCCTGCCTACCAAACAACAGCGGCCGATAAAACGGCCTTTACCGCCATGTTCCGCGTCTTCTACGACAACAATGATCCAATCACCGCCCAGATGCTGGCGCAGCAGCAGGACAGCCGTTTCCTGATCCACAATCCGCCGCAGCCCCCCTTGTCCACGGCGGAACTCGACCAGGTCCACAATCTCGATTTTGAACGCGATCTCCATCCCCTGGATCGGCGTTTGGGCACAGTGCGCGCCCTGGACACCATCCGTTTTGCCCTCGCCACCCACCGGGGCTGCTACGGCGAATGTAATTTCTGCGCCATTGCCGTGCATCAGGGGCGCACCATCCAACAGCGCAGCGTCGAGTCGATTGTGCGCGAGGCGGAGCGGATGGCCGTGCATCCGGCCTTCAAGGGAACCATCGCCGACGTCGGCGGCCCCACCGCCAATATGTATGGTTTTGAATGCGCCAAAAAGCAGACCAAAGGCGCCTGCCGGGACAAACGCTGTCTGTTTCCCGCCATCTGCCCGAGTCTCAAAATCGATCACGGCCCGCTCATTGGCCTGCTGCAGCGGCTGCGCAGCATCAACAACATCAAAAAAATCGCAGTGGCCTCGGGCATCCGCTACGACATCATTCTAGCCGACAAGAAACACGGCCTCAGCTATCTGCGCGAGGTGGTGCGCCACCACGTTTCCGGGCAGATGAAGATCGCGCCGGAACACAGCGAAAGCGAAGTGCTGCACGCCATGGGCAAACCGGGCACGGAGGCCCTGCTGCAGTTCCGCAGCCTGTTCAATCGACTGACCGATGAAGAAGGACTGAAACAGTTCCTCACCTATTACCTGATTGCCGCCCACCCCGGCTGCACCCAGGCGGAGATGGAAGCACTGCACGCCTTTTGCCGCAAAGAGCTGCATCTCATTCCCCGCCAGGTGCAGTTGTTCACCCCTACGCCGTGCACCTGGTCCACCCTGATGTACTGGACCGAAACCGACCCTTTCAGCAACGCGCCCTGTTTTGTCGAAAAAAGCGAAGCCGGCCGCGAACGGCAAAAGGTCGCTCTGGTCGGCGATACGCCGCGCCCCAAAAAAGACGCCACCGGCAAACCTGTTCCCGCCAAATCGTTTTCTCCGCGCAGAAAGAACAAAAAATAGCCCTACCCTCCCCGCCAGCTACAAATCCCGTATTTTTACGATGCAACGGGATGTTGCAGCTCTTCACCCCTGCATTGCGTCCCCTACCCTTGTTCAGCCCAACCGGGCCTTTTCATAAATTATTCTGATATATAAAAAAACACTTTGACCGGTTACGCGTTCGGGGGTATCTAAATATCATAAATCCTGAGTGAGTGCTCAGTCGGGAATGTCGCCAATGCAGTTTTCTGAGTGATCGCTCACTTAACAGACCGACAACAGAGACCAAAGAAGGTATGACACGCGCACAGACAAAAAAAGAAGCCATCCTGCAGGCGGCGACCAAATTCTTTGCGGAACGCGGCTACTGGGACACCTCGGTCAACGACATCTCCAAGGCCACCGGAGTGGCCGAGGGCACCATCTTTTATCATTTTCAGAGCAAGGAAGACCTGTTTCTCGCCGTGCTGCAAAAGTTCAAAGAGGACTTTGTCGGTAAATTCAAGCAGTATCTCAAGGATAACGAGTTCGACACCGGGCTGGAGATGGTGGAAGGAGCAATTTCATTCTACCTCTACCAGTCCAGCGTCATGGAAGAACGGTTTCTCCTCCTCCACCGCCACCATTACTATCAGATTGCGCCGGACAATCCCAAATGCTGGCAGTATCTGGAGGAAATCTACAGCGGCCTGATCAGCATTTTTGAGCAGGCGATCATCAGGGGCATGGCAGACGGATCGATCCGCAAGGTGTCGGCCAACAAGAAGGCCCTGCTCATTTTCACCCTGGTCGACGGCCTAGTCCGTCTCGACACCTATAATCTCTACCAGGCGACAGCCCTCTATGAAGAGCTCATCGAGTCCTGCCGCTGTTGGCTGAAACCCTGATCCATAAACCTTTGACTTCAACGAACACGAGCGGACGGACATGGCACTGACAAAAATTTTCCCCTTTCTTGGCTGGATTAAAGGCTACAATGCAAAGAGTTTTCAGATCGACGCCCTGGCGGGTCTGACCGTGGCCCTGGTCCTTATCCCGCAGTCGATGGCCTATGCGCAACTGGCGGGGCTGCCGGCCTACTTCGGCCTGTACGCTGCCTTCCTGCCGCCGATGGTCGCGGCCCTGTTCGGTTCAAGTCGGCAACTGGCCACTGGCCCGGTGGCCGTGGTTTCTTTGATGTCCGCCGCCTCGCTGCAGCCGCTGGCTTCGGCCGGCAGCACCGAATTCATCGCCTACTCCATCCTGTTGGCCTTGATTGTCGGCGTGTTTCAGTTCTCCCTGGGCGTGCTCCGTCTCGGCCTGGTGGTCAACTTCCTGTCGCACCCGGTGGTCAACGGTTTCACCAACGCCGGCGCGATTATCATCGCCACCTCCCAGTTGTCCAAATTTTTTGGCGTGGACGTCGACTCGGCGGAGCATCATTACGACACCATGATCCGGGTGGTGCAGGCGGCTATGGATTTCACCCACTGGCCCACCCTGATCTACGGCGTGGGCGCAGTGGCGATCATGGTTGGCCTGAAGAAAATCAATCCCAAAATTCCAGCGGTGCTGGTAGCGGTGGTCATCACCACCCTGCTCTCCTATTTCACCGGCTATAATAAAGACGTGCGCACGCCGTTGGCGGCCGTCAAGCTGCCCGAGGCCGAACAGCTTATCACCGAATTCAACAGCACGATCAAAACCATCGAAACATTGAGCCAGGAACGACTCAACGCCGGCAAGGAACTGGAGCAGGCGGAGAAGACCGCACACGGTCACGGCCCCTCGCTGGAGTCCATCGCCCTGCACAGCCAAATAGCCCTTCTCACCGGAAAAATAGGGCAGGCGGAAGAGCAGACGCTTGAACTCCGCAGTAAATTGCGCCAACTCAAATTTGAAAAAGCGCAGCAGGGCGACCAGGCGGTGTTTTACCTGAAAGGCGCGGTTCCCGGCGACGTCGCCACCGATCACGGCACATGGCGGCTGAAGGTGTCGAACTCCAAACTCAAGACCGACCAGCTGCTGCTCATGGGCGGCGGCGCAATCATCGGCAAAATCCCCGAAGGCCTGCCCACCTTCACCATCCCCAGCCTCCAGGCCAACACCATTTTCAAACTTCTCCCCACCGCGATCATCATTTCCTTGCTAGGCTTCATGGAAGCCATCGCCATTGCCAAGGCCATGGCCGCGAAAACCGGGCAAAAACTTGATCCCAACCAGGAATTAATCGGTCAGGGCTTGGCCAACATCATCGGCTCGTTTGGTTCCAGCTATGCGGTGTCGGGATCGTTTTCCCGCTCGGCGGTCAACCTGCAGGCCGGCGCGTTAACCGGCATTTCCAGCGTCATCACCAGCATTATGGTGGTCATCACCCTGATGTTCCTCACGCCGCTGCTCTACCACCTGCCACAGGCGGTGTTGGCCGCGGTAATCATGATGGCGGTTATCGGCCTGATCAACACCAAGGGTTTTGTCCACTCCTGGCATGCGCAAAAACACGACGGCATTATCTCGATCATCACCTTTGTCGTCACCCTGGCCTTTGCCCCGCACCTTGACAAAGGCGTTATGGTGGGCGTCGGCCTGTCCATGGCGGTTTTCCTCTACAAGTCGATGCGGCCGGTGGTGGCCAAACTGTCGATGTACAAGGACGGCTCCCTGCAAAGCACGGAACAGCACCGGTTGCGCGGCTGTCGCCACATCGCGGTGGTGCGCTTCGACGGCGCCCTCTTCTTTGCCAACGCCAGCTATCTGGACGAGCAGATCCTCAAATATCGCACCGACATGCCGGACTTGCGCTACATCCTGCTCGACGCCAGCGGCATCAACGACATTGACGCCTCGGGCGAAGAGGAACTGGCCCTGTTGGTGGACCGCCTGCACGCCGCCAAACTGGGCTTTGCGGTCTGCAACGCCAAGGGGCCAATCCTGGCCGTGCTTGACCGGACCCATCTGTTTGACAAGATTGGCCGGGAGAATTTTTACCCGGACACCAAGGCCGCGGTGGCCGACATCGTGGGCAAGGTCCATGAAAGCGCGGATCTGCCTTCCGAGGGCTGCAAAAACTGCCCGCTGACCAAATATCTGCCGAACTAAAGCTTCGCGCCCTTCCTTCCTCTGGCCGCTGTCCTTTCCCGGACAGCGGCCAGAACCTTTTGTTTCCTCTGTCCGCCAAACATCTATCCTGCAAAAAATCGATTTCTTCCATTGCTCCCTGGAACATTCGGAACGCCTGGGTATGCCGATCTCTTGACCAACATCAGCAAGCGCCCTTGCGGATGACACTAAAGAACGCTATCATCACCCTGAAATCACGGTTTAGAAAAGCTTTGCAAGGGTAATCTCCCGTCAGGCCGCATCGGGAATTCTCATGTTTTCTGATATCCAAGCGCTGATGGTCTCTTGAGGTTGAGTCGGTGAAGTCGTCAAACGTAAGGACTCGCGTCACAATCACTCTCAAAAGCGAACAATAGCGCGGCCATCGTCCGCCCCCTGGAATAGAAGCAGAGGGCTATCAGGTCGAGGATTCCTGTTCAATGATCTCCGGGTATTCGTGATTCCTTCAACAATCAATTCGTCCCTTTTCAGCGCTCTTGCCCAAGGGATGCAAGCAGGCTTTCGATCGCATCAAACAACAACCACTTGTTTTGGGACAATTCAGAAAATGACAACTGGTCAACCGCATAGAGGACCGCTTCAAATGAAGATCACGTTTATTGCCGTGGTGATGATGTTGATGAGCACATTGACTGCCGCCGCGAAAGAGGTGGTCAAAAGGGATGCCATCAAAACATCGGCTGGCGACGTTGAACTTTTTTTCATTGGTCACGCATCCCTTATGATGACCTTTCAAGGGAAGGTCATCCATTTTGACCCATACGGCAAAATGGCAAATTACACGACACTGCCCAAGGCCGATGTGATTTTCATTACCCACGATCATAACGATCATTTTGATCTGGAGGCTCTGCAGCATATCCAAAAAAGAGAGACTGTCGTGATCCTGCCTCCAATTTGTTCTGAAAGAATACCGGAAGGATGGGTCGTGACAAACGGGGAACGTCTGGATGTCCAAGGAATAGATGTGCAAGTCATGCCCGCCTTCAACATGGTCAACAAGAGGGCTAACGGCCAACTTTTTCATCCAAAAGGGATTGGCAATGGCTATGTGCTGTCTTTTGGCGACAAACGAATATATGTAGCGGGCGACACAGAAAATATCGCGGAAATGAAGGCATTGAAAGACATCGACTGCGCCTTTCTACCAATGAGCACGCCTTCGACGATGACGCCGGAGATGGCGGCCAATGCCGCTCGAGCATTTCGACCGAAAATTCTCTACCCCTACCACTACAAAGAGACGGATCCCAACAGGCTCACGGAACTTCTGAAAGATACGCCTGGAATCGAAGTACGTATTCGGCAATTAAGATGAATAATTTGATCTTTCAGGCTGCATTGAAATCGCTGCGTGAATTCTGAGAAGGGGCCGCTGCGGCACAGCGGTAAGAGTCGGAAAATCGGAGAAAAAGAGTGATTCTGACAAGGGCGTGCAAGGCTGTTTTAACTTTCTGTCTTCGTCGACTCTTGCTGTGGTTGACGCATTCAGGTCGTTGTTCACCCTGGGCAAGTCATTCAACAAGTTGAGCTTTGCCACGGCCAAAAGACCAATTTTCGGCTTTGTTCTCAGCAATCACGATAAACACATCATCCTCGACAAGACCTGTGCTTGAAGAAATCAAGGCCGCTATTTCCTGATAAAGACGGCGCTTCATGTCAATTGTGCGCCCTTCTTTGCAGGTAATATGAACATAAACGATATCATCGGAATGGGGAACGCCAAGGTAGCTTGTCGGAAAAACAAGCTGATGAGGTTCGACTTCATGCACCACTTGAAATTTATCCAACTCCGGAACATTGAACTCCTTCACAAGTGCTTTATGCACCGACTCCACAATCCCTGAAACATATTCCGAAGGTTTTCCGCGAAGGAGCGATATCTGAACGAAGGGCATAACTGCCTCCAATTAAGGATGATTCAAGGGGCCGCACCCGGCCTGTCGTCACAGCTGATTGCCATGCGGATGCGCCGGAGATACATCCGAGAGGCCGTTTCGATTAGCAGAGAAATGAGATTCTACTGTTGTTCGCCAGCGTCATTTTTGTTCTCGCCGACCTCAGATACGCATTTCGGTTTCTTTTCGATCTCTCCATTTACAATGCAATAGTCGCAAGAGCTGTCAATTCCGGTGTGCCCATGCCAATCATCCTCAGCCCAATCTTTTTCTTGAATGTTGTTCATGTTAGCCCAGGTAATTCCCGTATGGGATGATTTGACTGTGGCGCACCTGCTCCCAAGGCAACCGCGCCTAGAAAAATTTGCGCAATATTGTTCAAGTTATACCACACCTTATGCGGTGGTTGCCTGAAAATGCATTTCTACTGAAGAAAAACCGCTGCCGCACCAGTCAATCAGAACCGAACGGGGGCAATCACAAAAACGCTTGCCCCGCCTGGGGCTACATTCCCCACAGGAGACTACGATCAATCCACCCTTTCACCCCACCATCATGCTCCACCTCAACCCATTGGTTTTTTTCTCCTAATTTGCGGAACACCACTCCATAGAATGCTTTGCCGACTATTTTGTTTTTTGTTCCAGGACCACTGCGAACATTAATCTGAGCGGTGGAATCTTTATTGGCTTTAACGATCACCGTCGGGTTGTCACTCACCATGCTTTGGTGCACCCAACCGGTATCGCCTTCAAAATCTTTTATCTGAAGCCAATCCTCTGAACGATTAATGATGTCAAGGGGCATGCCTGATCCTAGGGTGTAAAGAACAGGATGATTTGTTCCTGGACCGGAGCGCATATTGATATCGTCCCCCTTGATTGAAACCATTTCCGCAGATGCGATACCATGACAGGTCAATTGCACAAATAACGATCCGATTAAAAAACAACTTCTGCAGTTCATGATGCAGCCTCCTTTATCAGCTTTGTTTAATGGCAACAGTTGTATTTTCTCCAGATAAATGCGAATTTTTAAATTTGGAAAAATAGAAAACAACATAAAAAAGCCGACTGTTTCCAAGTGAAAACGAGTCGGCAGAAGAGGTGGTGACATACTTTTTTAGCACATGGCGTGCCACAAAAACAGAATTTCAAACTTTTAGCAAAAATAACAATTTTTCAGCAGTTTAATGGGCGCCACCAAAGAAAATAAAACAAATTCGACATGTTAGACAACTGGAAGTTATGGAACAAGTTACATTCTTAACAAAGCGATAACGTTTCAAAATTAAAATATAAAATCAAGCACCTTGTTGCAAAGCAACACTTATGCGCATGTATATTTTTTACACAGCGATTTCATGCAATTGGTGACTTTTTATACACCAGGCGGAGCCCAAGAGGCATGAGCAAGAACGAAAGCCACAAAAAAAGCAAACACCTACAGGCAGTTGGCTTTACGCTGCATTTCACTGGTTGAGATGGAGGGATTAGAACGCTCTTTTTCCTCCTTCCGAGGCAACTCAGCGGTAATTTTGGGATATTGTTAAAGTTACAATACGCCTTTTGCGGCGTGTACCGTGAAAAGCGTTTCAACGGAAGACGAACCGCCACCAAATCAGCACCCTACATGTCAATCAGAACCGGACTGATCATGGTCCGTACCAAGCTGGTGCCCCTGGAAAGACGCCAAGGGCAAGTGACGTGGCTTGCCACGATCTGGAGCATGCCCTGTGGCGCCGCGGACTCCTAGACGAACCCAGCGATCTTGTTTCGCTGGCCCAGTGAAATAGGCGTTGGCTTTACCAATGCGTGGAATGTGGCGTGATCACCGCTGGGCAGGCCCAAGATGCGAATATTGCATCGGTTGACAAATACGCAAGCGTTGAGCAGACAAGAAAAAAAGGATGGATGGAAACGGCAGGCATCGTAGAATCGGAAAAGACAAGGCGTGCAAAGCAGCTGTTTCCAAATTGTTTCCAGGAGTTAAAAACATAAAAAAAGAGACAGCAAAAACAGCCCTTTAAAAACTCCTCTGTTTATCGTATATAACCCGACACAATCGGCTGTTTTCCCGATCCGGACTCTCAGCCCGCTCCCATGACACTTCCCGCGAATCACAGGCAATGACACCTTCAGGAACACCTATGCAGTTGCAGACGGCCGAGACCTCGGATGAGGCGGGAAACTGGCTCCCGGAAAACCTGACGCAAATCTCAACCAGGATCAAGGCGATCTCGGCGCGGTCGTTCTCCGCCAAGCCGGTTGCTGTGTTCGATTTCGACAACACCTGCATCTTCCGCGACGTTGGCCAGGCGGTGTTTCGCAGCCAACTGCAACACCTGCGCTATCGCCTGCGACCGGAGCAACTGGCCGCCATCCTTCCCCGGATCGAAGGCGGTCTGGCCGACCGACCGATGACCACTATCACCTCGACGATCTGCGCCGCCTACCAACGACTCTGGCCGCTGATAGCCGACAATCGGACCGACCAGGCCCTGTTGCTGCCGGAGTATCGGCTGTTCGCCGCCCTGCTGCTCTGGTTCGCCGACAAGGCGCGCAAGGACGAGCGATTGGGGCCGCGCTACGTGCTGCCCTTTATGGGCAAATTGTTGGCTGGATTTACCGCCGACGAAGTGCGGCAATTGGCAATTGAAGTGGTGCTTGCGGTGCGGCAAGAGCCGCTGATTGAGGAAACGCTGACCTGCGACGCGCCGGAGCCGCTCGGCCGGATTGCGGCGAGCTATCCGCTGGGTCTCCACGCCTATCCGGAGATGCTGGCGTTGATGCGCAACCTGGCGCGGCAGGGAATAGAGTCGTATGTGATTTCGGCCAGCACCGAATGGCTGGTGGAAGGCGCGGCGCAACTGCTGGGGTTCCCGGTGGATAGGGACCACGTGTTTGGCATCCGGGTCCGCCTGGACGCAAGCGAGACACTGACCATTGACGATCTCAACGCCTACCCCACCACCTTCCGCGAAGGCAAGGCCGAGATCGTCAATCAATGGATTGACGGCACACCGGTGTTGGCCGCCGGCGACGCCGACACCGACTACGAGATGCTGACCCTTCCGGGCATTGACATCCGCCTGCTGATCAACCGCCGGCAGAGCGGCCTGATCAGCAGCCTCTATCAGGACCCGCGCATCCTGCTTCAAGGCCTGGACTTGGACACGGGCCGATTCCGGCCGTCGCGCGAGTCAATCGGGGGTTAATTTATGCCCTGGAGCAGTTGAGCCTGGATTAAGCCTGCCAGGCGACGCGGCACACGATAGCATGCCGTTGCCTCAGCAGGCACAGCGCCGCCTTGGATTAAGGCCGCAACATCTCCCGCCCTCTCTCGCCAGCTACTTTTTCAAGGTTTTGGCAAAATCAAGCATCCGCTGAATCGGGACCCGAGCCCGCGCCGCCAATTCCGGCGCCACCAGGATCTCGCCTGCCCCCGTCTCCAGGGCCTGCGCCAATTTAGCCAGGGTGTTCATCTCCATCCACGGACAGCGGGCGCAGCTTTCACAGGTGGCCCCCTCGCCGCCAATCGGCGCGCCAAGGAGGATCTTGTCCGGGGCCAGCTGCTTCATCTTATTGAAGATGCCGGCGTCGGTGGCCACGATGAACTCCTTGTTGGGCAGTTGCTGCACCGCCTGGATCAGGGCCGTGGTGGAACCCACCACATCCGCCTGATCGACCACGTCCTGGGGCGATTCGGGATGCACCAGCACCGCCGCCTGGGGATGCAGCTCGCGCAACCGCGCCAGGGCGTCCGCCTTGAATTCCTCATGGACGATGCAGGAGCCGGGCCAGAGAATCATCTCCACCCCGGTCAGACGTTGCACATAGCGCCCCAGGTGCCTGTCCGGACCCCAGAGAATTTTTTTCCCGCGCTCGGCCAGATGTTTGATCACCGGCAGGGCAATGCCTGAGGTGACCACCCAGTCGGCGCGCGCCTTGACCTCGGCGCTGGTGTTGGCGTAGACCACCACCGTGTGGTCGGGATGACGGTCGCAATATTCGGCAAAGAGATCAATCGGGCAGTTCTCGTCCAGCGAGCAGGTGGCGGCCAGATCGGGCATCAGCACCCGTTTTTCATTATTGAGAATCTTGGATGTCTCGCCCATAAACCGCACCCCGGCCACCACCAGGGTCTGCGCCGGGTGTTCGGTCCCGAACCGGGCCATCTCCAGCGAGTCGGCAACGCAGCCGCCGGTCTCCTCGGCCAAGTCCTGCAATTCTCCGTCGGTGTAATAGTGGGCGACCAGGACCGCGTTCTTTTCCTGCAGCATGCTTTTGACGCGCTCGCGCAGCGCCTTTTTTTCCGACTCCGGCAACTCCAGCCGCACAGGATGCGCCGGAATCTTGACCAAGGGAATGCTGACGTCCGCCAGGGTTTCTCGTAATCCGTTTTTCATGTCCAACTCTGCTTGTCTCTCGCTCGATAACAAAAGCCCGCCGCCCACCGGGACAACCGACCCCCTCGTCCAAGGCTCCCTACTACCGCAAAACCCTTCGCAACACAACCCTTTTCCAGAAAATCCCACTAGCCGCGCATCCTCTGGAAAACACTCCAAGAAAATAGTTTTACCAACCGCCAAGATCAGGGTTTCATCTCGATGCAACCTACGGTATACTGCCCTTACTCCCGCAAACTCTTCCCCGGAACCGGCCATGCACGTCTACCCTTCCGAACTTGTCGCCCTCATCAATCAGCGCTGGAACGGCACGCCGACAGCGGAGGCAAGCGACGACGGCCAGGCGACCAGCACTCTGCCCGGCAAGGCGGCTCTGGAACAACTGATCTCCACCTGCTACCAAGTCAGCATGATGCGCGAGGAAGACCGACCGGTCACCCTCCGGCTTATCCTGGCCAAATCCGAACTTTTCCCGCCCGATCAGGGACCGCCCAAGGGATTTCTCCGCCTGCTTTTCTCGCCCCCCCGCCCCTTCAACGAATACGAACTGCGCCGTCTTTCGCCGGCCGTGGATTTCGAACGCTCGCTGGTCGGCATTGAGCCGCATCCGGAGAAGGGTTTTCAGATCTGGGGCGTGGTCAACTCCGGCATTCGCTGGCTGCAGCAAGAACGCGGCGGCAACAAGAAAACCAACCAACTGCCGGACGCCTTTGTCGTCCATGTGACCGGACCCGGCATGCTGACCATCTGCCGGGGGCTTAAGATCATAGCCACCCTCAACAGCGGCAAATTGCTCGATTCCACCGCCAATGCTTTTCAATCCAAGTGGATGAACAAACTCCTCGCCCCGGTGCGCGAATCCCTGCTGGAGGCCCATGAGGCGTTCCGGGCCAGCGTCCTCTACCCGGTAGCCAAAATCCAGGACGAGTTCATCGAAAACCTGCAATTCCAGCTGATCAAACGGGTGCTCAGCGTTACCCGAATGAACCGACACGGCGGCACCTTTATCATCTTCCCCGACGACAATCCGGCCGAACTGGCGGCCGAAACCCCGTCCATCCTGCTCAAATACCGCTTTCAGAACGACGAGGCCGTCCGACGGCAGCAACAACTGATGATCAGAACCATCCGCCTGGCGACCACGGCCCTGGGCGACATCAACGATCCGGACAAAATCGTCACGTGGAAGGATTACGTCGAGCTCCGTCACGAATCAGCGGTGTACGATCTGGAAGAGGCGCTCTATGAGCAGGCGCAGTTCATGGCCAGCCTGGCTTCGGTGGATGGGGCCGTGGTGACCTGCAGTCGCGGCCCATTGGGATTTGGCGGCATGATCGTCGGCTCGCTCGACAAACTCACCGAGGTGGCGCTTGCCAGCGACATTGAGGGCAAGATGGTCACCCTAGGCAAAATCGAGGGCTACGGTTCCCGACACCGGTCCGTCTACCACCTCTGCAACGCCATCCACCAGGTGATGGCCATTGTTGTGTCCCAAGACGGCAACGTGCAGTTGGCCAAGTGGCGCAACGGCATCGTCACCTGCTGGGATCTGACCACCCAGATGTTCATCGGCGACAATTAAGCAACGCTGGTTGCGCCGCCCTTTCCCCGCCTCAATCGTTTATCGTTCCTATCCGTCGTTTGACCACCTGCCACAGCAGCAGGGTGCATTTGAAAATGCAAATATTTTTAATCACCAATAATCAATACCTTGCCTTGCAATTTTCCATCTCAATCCACCATTCAGCACAAACGGGGTACAAAACGGGGTACAAAATAGCCACTTCCTAGGGCAAAAAAAATCCCCAGCCAGCCGAAGCCAACCAGGGAGTTTTTTTTATCAGTCGAGGAATGGGGTTTAGGCGCTGCCCTTCCCAATCTCTCGGCAACTATAGCCGCGGTCAAGTCGCTTTCAGGGGCGGGTGCTGTCAAGGCAACATTAGCGGCACGCTCGGGTTTGTAAAGATGCAATTTTCCCAAAATGGTGGTATGCGGCGGCATCATAAATTCAACTCAACGGGAAGATGGAATGAAAGAAATTTTGGTAGGGGTGGCTTTATTTTTTTTGTCAGGGTGCGCGACCATCGACACTTTACAGCCTGGAGCTGGCGGGTCGACGTTTGAGGTGAGGGGCAAAACATACGACGAGGTGTGGAAGGCCGTCGTAACGACAGCAAGCAGAAGTCTTACAATTGTCGAGAGCAACAAAGAAAAAGGGACGCTCAGGGCTGAAAAGGGGGCGGGAATATCAACATGGGGCGAAGTCGTTGGTATTTTTGTAAACCCATACGAAAACGGAGCGTCTCTTTATACTGTCGAGGTCCAGAGCCTGAAACGATCCAGGATGCAAATTACAGGTCAAGATTGGTCCACCACGATGATATCTGGAATCAAGGCAGAATTGAATCAATAGAAATTTACCCTTTACGTCAGCCCTCTATTCTGGCAAGCCAAAACCATGGGCGATATACAGTCGCCGGGTTTAACAACTCGGAACGGACTGCCTGCAACTGTGCCCCCCATGATCCGGGCAGTCTTCCCATGGCACAGGGCAGGCCCTCCCGCATCGGCAGACGACATTATAGCACATCTTGCCGGGGTTCTGTTCCCTCCATGCCGCCATCTTCTCATCGTCGCCGGGTGAGATGAAAACCGGGATTCTCTCAGGTGGGTGGTTGTCGTCTCGCCGCTGCTCCAGTTTTTCCAATCGGCCCTTAAGATTCATTGCTGATCCTCCCGCCCGTTTTCAAGGGCTTCGATACGTTGCTCAAGTTCGCCGGTTTCAATCACCTGGCGAATTGCCATGAGGATATAGGTCAATTTCCCGGCCTCGTTGGTGCCCAGCTCGCCGCGCCGGGCCTCCCGGTAGACCTTCGCCAACTCATCGCGGACGTGGCCGACTTTGGTCAACGGAATGCCGGGGGGCCTTCTCGGTTTTTTCTCTTTGGTTTTGGCTGGTTCGTTCATTTCCTTTCCTGTCAAAGTTCCAAGAACAGTGCCTTGATTTCCTGCTCATATTCCCGTGAAGGGAGGACGTGCAGACCACGGACAAGACAGAGCCGGATCAATTCATCATCGGTCAGATCGTCCGCCGGTTTACTGCCGCAGTTGATCGCGTTGACAATCACTGTTCCGGGTGCGCCATCAGTTTGGCGGTAAATGCCCGCCGCCTTGCCCCTGGACACTTCCGCCGCCACGGCTGCCGACAACATGCCTTTCTCCTTGGCCTGGTCCCGTAGGGCTGCCAGTTCTGCAAGATGTGCTTCTAGGGTCATTTCTGCTCGCTCTAGGGCCGGTTGCCGCAGCTCGACCAATCTCCCCGCTATCCCCCCGCACGCCAGCAGTTCGGACGCTCTTTTGTTGACGGTCGTTTCCTTCATCCGGGCCGCGTTGTAGCTGCTCCGGTATGCTGCCGTGGCGTTGCCGGTTTCCAGGAATGCCAGGCAAAAGTTTTCTTGCTTCAGGGTCAGTTTTGCCATGGTCAAAACATCCATTCTATCCGGCAGGCCAAGGAAACCAGCTCCCGCAGGGGTGACGGTTCCTCGCCGTGTTTCAACGTTTCCTCCCTAACCTGAAGGGCGATTTTGAACGCTGCCTCCTTGCTGTGCGGTTGCAATTCCCATCGAATCGGCGGGCCGTCGCCATCCTCAAGAATAACCCTTTCAGCCTCGGCTATCGCGGTTTCATCATTCCTTGCCTCAATCGGTCGAAACCATGCCGGGTCATCATGCCGGTTGAGAAAGTAGGTGTCGTACAGGTCGAGGTCGAGTCGATGGTCTGCCCATTGTTTTACGATTCGCGCTTCCATGGTCAAATCCTCCCGATCCGTGGGCAACTTTTCATTGTGTCGATCCGGTCCCGTCGCCAGTGCGTTTCGTCCTGCTCAAAGCAACACCATTGCATTGTGCCGATTTCCGGCAACTCCAACCTGTGGTAGCAGTCGCAACGAGGATTGCACCAGCTCGGCAGGGTGGGCCGGGTGGCCTCGGCTACTCCACCCGGTTTTGCCTTCAACAAGTTGATGATCTCCGCTTTGTGCTGTTTGAGAACTGGCCGCCAGCGGTTGACCGTTTCCTGTGCGCCGATTGCTTTGAGTGAGCCGCTTTGAGCCAGATCGACGACAAGCCCGTCAGCGGTCGCCGCCTCGATAATCGCCAGTGCGTTCAAATCTCCACCTCTACCTTGTTCTCTCCAGGGGAGGGGGCTCTATCCGTAACAGCGTAACAATTACGATTTATCGGTATGTTAGAAGCTGCTCTATCCGTAACCGTTACCGTAACATTTTCGCTATCCGTAACACCTAGATGCCCGGTACTGCTGGGTTGTAACGGTGTTACGCTTGGAAGGGGGGGAGGGGCCAAGTAGCGAGAAAAGGACTCTTCGAATTGATCTCTTTCATATCCCTTGGCAGTTCCAGAATGCTTGAAACGTAGCGTGTTGCTGCTGATGCCGTAACCTTTCAGCTTGTTGGCAAGCTGCCGGGGCTTGATAGGGTTTCCCCGGTTGTAGGTTGACCACACCTTTTCGTCGTCTTCACACAGGGCTTTGATCAAGTCCGCCGTGCTGATCCGGTCCGCGTCCTTGGCCTCGAATATCTCTTGAATGTCCGCCAAGAGTTCGGTGCCTATGGTTTGCGCTGCGCTTTCGGTGCCGGATAGTTTCAGGGCTGCCGCTGTGCCGATCTCCAACCAGCGACCACCCGCAACCATGGCGATTGCCAACAGGGGTTCCCAATTGTCTTGTGCTCGGTCGTTCAGGATCGCCGGCAATGGTGGCCGGGCCTGGCGCACCTGCTCGCTGTAATCCTCGGCAAACCGGGCCAGCTTTGACCGCAGGTTGTGGAATAGGTCAGGCTCCGCATACCGTAGCCGGTCAACAGATTCATGGGGAAGTTTGCGCCGCAGTTCCAGAATAACCGCCCGATCCATCAGCGTGTCCGCAATGTGGCCGATACCTGCTATTGCCTTTGCGCCCCAGGTGTTGAACTTGGTCGGGGTGAAGGTGTCGCCAACGGTGCGAATGACATACGCTGAATCCCTGGTGTGGCCGCTGTTGATGATCCCGCGCAGTTCCTCGTTGTCCTTCATGAAGGCGTCCGCTTCATCAATCAACAAGGTAGGGCTCCATGCGTCAATGGCACGGTACAGGGCTGCCGGCGAGATGCTGCTTGCGGTGATTGACCTTGCAGACAATCGCCCCAGCAGGAACAACAACTGTGATTTACCACACCGCTTTTCAGGTGCGGTGATAACCGCCAGCGGGGCCACCTGCACCACTTCCATAAACCACGACATTGCAGCCCATAGGGCTACAGTATGCGCCACCTCTTTTGAACAGACGATGAACCTCTGAATGGCGCTGGCAATATCCGTTAAGAGCTGGTCAGAATCGACCGGCACGGGCCACGGGTCCGGTTCATCAAAGGGCAGGTCGTTTTCATCTTTGCCCTTCTTGGCCTCTTTGACGGCACGGTCAAGGGCAGAGGCGCGGATTCCCAGTGCCTCGGCTGCGGCCTTCCGTTTCAGTTCGTACTCGACAGCGGATAATCCCGCCAACTGTTGAATCATGGCCGCCGGGTCAATCGGTGTTTCTGATACTGCCGATTCCTGATCTACTGCCGGGGCGTCCGCACTGCGGACCTCGCTGCGGACCAGCTTATTGCGGACCGCCCCCTCGATAGCCTGCCGCACAGCGTCCGCGCCTTGTTCGTTGAGCACGTCCCAGAAATCCGCTTTCCTGCCCAAACCCGGAACAGCAACCACGCCGCCGACAGCAAGTGCCGCCTTAGTTGCCTCTTCAATGCCGTGGTTTTTCTCGGTGTCGGGTTTGCGGTCGTCGTCGGCGAGAATGACGATTTGGGCCATCGGGGCCAACTTGCGGACGATCTCCACCACAGACTGCAAATTCCCCGCGTCAAAGGCCACTACTCCTGGCAATCCGGTTACAGAGGCCGCCGCCGCGACAGTCGCCAACCCTTCACCAAGGAGTACACGGCCTGTTGCCCCTCGGAATTTTCCAAGAGGATGAAAACAGCCCTTTTTTCTTCCGCCAAAGAGAAAATCTTTCTTGTCGTTCAGGTTCGCGCTGATCGCCTGCACCGAGACGACGCTACCGGACTCCTCAAACAGGGGGACCAGCAGTGCATCGGCCCAGCCGCGTTGCGCCCAGGGGCCACGTTTCACCAAGGGTCCGAAGGAAACCTTCTTGGTCGCGGCGTAGGCGTGGCCGGCAGGGTCACTGGCAGCGCCGGACAATATCGCAGCAGCCTTAGTGGCCGCCAGCTCCTGATCCGCCAGACGTTGCGCCTCCCGCTGTGCTTTCGCTCTCTCGTTGAACCGGCGTTGCTCGGCCCGCTCCGCCTCGGTCATGGCCTGCTGGTCCTTGCCGCACCACTTTTCGCTCAGGCCGGTTTTCCAGTTTCCGAACTGGCCCGCCGGGACTCCATCAGCATGGAAGATGTACCAGCCCGCCTTGTCGCCCTTGGCGTCGATGTCAAAGCGGATCAGTGAACCGGACGTTTCGATATGCTCCGGGGGTTCCAGGCCGGCGGCGCGCATGGTTTCCAGGAACGCATAGATGTTTTCAGTCATGGCTCAGCCCTCCCAGGCTAAGAAGCCCTTGGGCCAGCCACGCCGGAATATAGCCCTGGCAACAAGCGCAGACAATGCGCCGTTTGATTACTTGCCGGATGGTGGGCCGGATGGTATTTTGAAGGGGAAAGGCTTCCTGCCCTTTTTTTTCCGCCCTGCGAACGGTTGCAGCCGTTCCGGGGCAATCTTCTTCCCTCATCGCGCCGCCTCCTTTAATTCCGGGCCGCTGCGAGTTCATCCACCCAGCCGTCAATTTCAGACTCTAGCCAGCCGCAAGAGTTGCCGCCAAGGCGTAACCGCTTTGGAAATTTCCCGTCTTTCTCCATTCTCCAAATGGTAACGTCACTCAGCCCAACCTTGTTGAGCAATTCGGGTTTTCTGATAATCCGGTCTGGTTTTGGCGCTGTGGTGTTTCCGTGTTCCGCTGCCCGGCGGTATGCGCGGTTTCCCTTTTGTTGTTCTGCCGATTCGGCTGTAGTGGTGGTTTTGGTCATTTTCTCTCCTCTAAATAAAAAAAGGTGTTTATCAGGTCTGTGTTGCTCCTGATAAACACCTTTATAGCTTGAAGAGAGTTGAAGTGCTAATAAATACCCATATACTCAACACGTTACGATACTGACGCAAGTATCGTGTATATGGACAACACTACTTCCGCAAGTATATACCCGGCTTTTCTTCTCGGCCTTTTTTTTGGTGGCGTGCGAGATACCCGCTTTCGATCTTGATTCTATTGTTGAAGTGGTGGCGGCACGCATCCCCGCAAAATTTTTGTTTTGGACGATTGAACAAAAACTTCTTTCCACAAGCAGGATTTGCGCAAGTGCGCAATCGTTTGAAGTCGTCGCCATAATATGTCGCTGCATCCAAATAGCGAAATTCTAACCAGTCCTCAATGGTACTCGCCCTGAAATGGAAGGTGCCTAGCTTTGGCGCGAAGGGGTTTGGCGTTTCCTCTATGCTCCACTCCGCACGCGCTGCGATTTCGGTTAGGAATTTAATATCTTGGCCGTGCTCCCTGACTTGCTCAAGAAGGTTTTGCCAATAAGATTGTAACTCCACCAAAACATGGAAAAATTCTTCTTCCGTGTTTTCGAAACTCAGGGGGAGTAATTCGGTTGCCTCCCCAAACATGCGAAACCACCCAGAGTCGAATTTCCGTGAACGAATGTGAGTTTCATATCCGTTTTTCTCCCCAGACATGGTGGTGATCAGCCAGTAGTTTGCGGAGATAACAAAGAGTTCTTCCTTGCTCCATGTTTTCACGTTTACAAAATGCAAAAGGAAGTCCAAGGGGTGGTATGGGTGAGGTATTACGCTTGGTGTGATCGTCATGCAACCACCCGACGCAACTGAATGACCTTTCCGACGCCCGGCTCCTCAATGCCCACGATCTGGCGCAACTTCCGCGCCCACTTCTCCAACGCCTGCCGCTTTTCGGCATCGTAGCCGTGCCGGTTGTAGACGGCCATGATTCCTTGCAGTTTGTGGCCTAACACGCGTTCGGCTGTTACATCGTCAATTCCAAGCTCGGCAAGCCGGGTGCGTAGCGTTCGCCGCAGGTCATGCGGGGTAAACTGCTCGCTGAATCCAAGTGGTTTCCAGTGGTGCAATATGGCCACAGAAAGGCTGTGTGTGGTTATAGGCGCGTCGGTTTTCAGCACGCTGGCAAAGACGAACGGACTCAGCCCGGAATAGACCCGCGCCTGTTCAATTATTTCCAGGGCCATGTCGGTGAGCGGGACGCGCTGGGAGACTCGCCCTTTCCTGCGCTCTGCCGAAATATTCCAGAATCCTTCCGCGTCGATCTCGGCCCAGGTCATTCCGCAGACCTCGCCGGGGCGCTGGCCGGTGAGCAACACCATTTTGAGCGCCAGCTTGGTTATCTGGTAAATTTTCACATCCTGGTTATCCAGGTCCAGGGCATTCCACAGCAGCTGGATTTCATCATTCCCTAGAACTCGTTTCCGGGCCTGCTCCTGTGGACGTCTCATGCCGTCAAGCGGGGAATGCTCGATAATGCCGCGCTCGCTGGCAAAGCGGAACATCCGAACAAGAACACCCTGCAACCGGTTGCCCACAATGGCGGCACGCTGGCGCACATCATCCAGCAAAACAACTGCGTCACGACGGGTGATGTCTACCACCTTGCGTGAGCCCCACACCGGTTCAACGTCCTTGGCCATCAAGCGTAATCGTTCCTTGCCGGACGGTGTGTCCTTCAACTCCATGTCCCAAAATTCTTGAATGAGGTCCGACACGCTCGGCGCGGCTTTCCATGTAGCCCTCGCTTGCATTCTTACCGCAGCAGGGTCAATACCCGCCTTGACCTCTTCCCTCGCTGTAGCGGCCCCTTTCCGGGCCTCTGTGGCGGAAAGGTTGGGATAGGTGCCCAAAGTAAAACGTCTAGCCTTCCCTTCGAGCATATAGCGGAATACCCAGGACTTGGAACCCGTCGGCATGACCCGCAGATATAAGCCGTTGCCGTCGCATCTCTCGAAACGCTCTTTTTTGGGGGCCAGTTTTTGGATGACCAACTCACTAAGTGCCATAAATATTGAAACTCCTGCTTGAAATTCGGGGTACAAAATGGGGTACAAAAAGGAGTCTAACTAGCATGAAAAACGGTGAACCGCCTTGAGGAGAAAAATATGGTATTTTTCCAGTGAAGTCAATCAGATTTGATATTAGACGAAGAGGGGTGAAATGGTATGTTTTTCCTGCATAACTGCCACAGCAGCAGGGTGCAGGTCACCGAAATCACGCCCATCAATCCCAGCGTTACGATCTTGTCGTTCCAGTCGAACGAAAAAAACCACATCGCCAGCGCGCCGATCATAAAATACAAAAAGACCATCAACGACGAGGCGGCGCCGGTGTCGCGATCCACCTGCTCGAGAATCAGGTTGTTGCCTGCGGGTCTGCAAAAAGAAAAACAGAAGGTCAGACAGAACATCGGCAGGGTCAACCGCCAGGGAATCGGAATCCAGGGCCAGAGCAGGAGCAACGAGGCGGCCAGCATGCCGACAAAGGCCCAGGGCATGAGCTGGGTGATGGAAAAGCGGCGGACCATTCGCGAAAAAGCCAGGGGCGCAAGGACAAAGGCCAGGGCGTTGAAGCCGAAAAAATAGCCGAATTGCTGCTCGTCGTAGCCAAAACGGGTGATGTAGATGTCCGAGGAGCCGCCGATGAAGGCGAACACCGGCACGCAGGTGCAGGACAGGGTCAGCAGCAGCGAGATGTAGCGCCGGTTGCGACACAGGCGCAGATAACTGGCCGCCACCTCGCGGAAACTGGCTGGGGCCTCCGCCCGCAGGGACTCGTCCATGGCAAACACGCCGGCAAAAGCGATGGTTCCCAGAACCGCCTGGAGGACGAAAATCCAGTGCCAGGAAAGCAGTTTGATAATCCAGCCGCCGAGAATCGGGGCGATCATCGGCGCGGTGGCGACAATCACCCCAATCTGGATAAACACCCGCTGCCGCTGCTGGCCGCTGAAGCGGTCCTTGCTGACCGCAAAGACAATGGCCGAGGCGGCTGCGGCGCCCGCCCCCTGAAGGAAGCGACCGAAGATCATCATTTTGGCGCTGTGCGCCGAGGCGCAGACCAGACAGGCCAGCACAAACAGCCCCACCCCGACCAGCAGCGGCGGCTTCCGGCCGTATCGGTCGGACAGCGGCCCGTAAACAAGCAGAAAGCCGCAGTAGGTCATGAAAAAGGTGACCAGGGTGAGATTGATGGCCACCAGCGGGGCCTGCAACTCGCGCTGCAACAGCGGCAGGGCAGGCAGATACATGTCGGTGGCCAGCGGCGGAAAGGCCGACAACAGGGCCAGCAAAAAAATGATTGGAGGAAAGCGCTTCCTGATCTCGTCAATACAACCCATCCGGAGCACTCCTCACCCACAGGGAATTCAACAATCGAGTGCGTGAACCGGCACGAACTCCAACACCAAGCGTTGGAAATAATCCTCTATTTGCAGCCAGGCCGCAAGCACAACCTTGCTCGGCCTGTCCCTGGAGCGGCGGGCGTCTTTCAGTCGGCCGATTTCTCGGCCAGCGCGTTTGTCAGCACCCGCCCCAATTCAGCCACCTTGTAGGGTTTGGCCAGGACGCCGCAAAACCCGTGGCTCAGGTAGTCGGCCATGATCGGATCGTGGGAGTAGCCGCTGGAGACGATCAATCGAGCCCCGGGCCGCCGGTCGAGGATCAGCTTGGCCGCTTCCTTGCCGCCCATGCCGCCCGGTATGGTCAAATCCATGATGACCGCCGCATAGGGTCTGCCGGCGATCAGGGCCGCCTCGTAGAGACGCGTGGCGGTTGTTCCGTCGGCGCAGGTGTCGACCTCGTAGCCCAGATAGCCGAGCATGGCGGCGGCAATGTCGCAAATTGCCGCTTCGTCGTCCATGACGAGAATCAGCGGCGAGTCGGAGCGTTCCGAGCTTGGGGCCTCGCCAACCGGCGCCGGCGCGGTTGCGGGCGCGGCCTGGGTTGCTGGAAGGTGGAGGGTAAAGGTGGCGCCGCTGCCGATTGTGGACTCGACTGCTATGGCGCCGCCGTGCCGGGTGAGGATCGAGTAGGCCGAAGCCAGCCCCAGCCCGCTGCCCGTGGCCTTGGTGCTGAAGTAGGGCTCAAAGACGCGGTCCAAGATCTCCGGAGCAATGCCGCGACCGGTGTCGATCAGTCTGATGCGGACATATTTCCCCACGGCCAGGGCCTGCAAGGAATCGCGCTCAATCACCGCATTCTCGGCGACAATCCGCAGCACGCCGCCGTCGGGCATGGCCTGCACCGCGTTGATGATGATGTTGTTGAGCACCTGGGAGATCTGGCCGGCGTCGACCTGCACGGCCCAGACGTCGGCCGCGATCTGCGCTTCGCCTCGAACCCGCGAGCCCCGCAACATCAGGCTCAACGCCTCGTTGACCAGCGCCGCCGCCGAGGTCGCCTGTCGGATCGGTTCCCCGCCCCGGGCAAAGGTCAGCAACTGCTTGGTCAGTTCCGCCGCCCGCGCCGAGGCCTGCTCCGCCGAGTCCAGCGGCGCTCGCGCCTTATGGCCGGGTTCGAGCAGCACCTGGGCGTAGGACAGATTGCCCATGATGCCGGTAAGGATATTGTTGAAATCATGGGCAATGCCGCCGGCAAGCACGCCGATGGATTCCAGCTTTTGCATCTTGATCAACTCGTTGCGCAACAGCTCCCGCTCGGTGATGTCGGTGAGGATCACCACAATCCGCTTGCCGATCAGCTGGGTGTTGGCGATGGCGTGGCGGATCTCGCCGTTTTTGCAGGCCACCTTGATCTCGAAGGGCCGGATCGGGGCGTTGCTTGTCCGCGCTCTGTCAAGCGCCTCCTTCCAGGCGGCCATCAGCAATTCCCGGTAGGCCGGATCGGGATAGGCCAGCAAAAACCATTGCTCGTCGGTGGGGATCTCGTCGAGGCTGTAGCCAAACCGTTCGCAAAAACTGATGTTGATGTATTCGATGGTCACGCCGTCGGTCAATGCTATGCCCACCGGCATGGCGTCGAGGATGTCGCGGAGTTCCTGCTCGCTCTGACGCAGATGGTTGGTTGTCGTCTGATAGGTCGCTATTTCCCGCTTGAGCAAAAAATAAATCAACGCGGCGGTGCCGACGACAAACAACCAGCCTTTGAAGGTTTGCGCCAGAGTCAAGAGGGCGGGATCGCGAAACGCCAAGGCGACGAGATGATCGGAGAACATCACCCAGAGCGCGGCGACGGCCAGATAGATGCCGGCAATTTTCAGCGGTCCGCGAGAACGGGAAGAAGGTTGCCCTTTGGCCTGACGTCGGCCTGCCTTGGCAAGGGCGGGGATGCCCGAAGCCGCGCGCCTCACGGTCGTTGCCCCTCGTCGGCCGTCTGCAGGGCGTCAAGCCGCAAGCGATGACGGGCGTCGAACAATCGCCGCTCCACGCCGCGAATGGCGGCAATGGTTCCGAAACCGGTGCCGGCGCAGATAAGAAACATGATCAGAATTTGGTACTGGACCGCATCCATGGGGCTGGAACCACCGAGAATCTGGCCGGTCATCATGCCGGGCAGGCTCACCAGGCCGGCGGTGGCCATGGAGTTGATGATCGGCGTCATGCCGGAGCGGATGGCCTGGCGGCGAATCTCGCCCACCGCCTCGGCAGCGGTTTGCCCCAGGAGCAGGCGCTGCTCGACGATGCGGCGCTCCTGCCACAGGGTTTCAGTCATCCGGTCCATGGCCACGGCCACACCGCTCATGGTGTTGCCCAGCAGCATGCCGAGCAAGGGGATGGCGTACTGCGGCGCATACCAGGGCTCGTTGCCGATAATCACGGCCAGCGCGAGGAAGGTGACGGTGAACGAGGAGAGAAACATGGCGCCGGAACCGATCAGCCAGCCCTGAAGGCCGCTGACCCGGCGCTGCTGGCGCGCCATCACCTCGCGACCGGCGGCAATGAGCATCACCAGGGAAATCAGCGCCATGGAGGCGATGTGCACATGGGCAAAGAGCAGCCGCAGGATGTGGCCAATAAGCAGCAGTTGCACTGTGGTGCGCGCGGCGGCAATAGCCAGATTTTTTGCCAGGCCCAGACGCAGCCGCCAGGAAAGCAGCCCAAGCAGCACCAGCAAGGAGGCGGCCAGGGCCAAGTCGGCGGGCGTCAGCGGCTTAACGTGCATCGCCTGCGCCTCCTGCGTCGACAAGCAGGCCAGCGCTCTCCATGCGCAAACCCCGCCGGCTGACCCGCTCCAACTGAGCGGGATCGTGGCTGACCCACAGCATGGGGGCCTGGCGGTCCGCGCCGTAACGCAACAGCAAATTTTCAACTCTGGCCACGGCGTCGTGATCCAGGCTGGCGGTCGGTTCGTCGAGCAGCAGGCACTGCGGCTCGTTGGCCAGCAGGCGAACGATGGCCAGCCGTTGCCGTTCGCCGGTGGAAAGACGACTGACCTGCCAATCCTGCACCGAGCGGTCAAATCCCACGGCGGCCAGGGTCTGCTCGTCAATTGCAGCAAAATCGGCAAAATGCTCGCCGACCCGGTCAAGCCACCAGCCGCTTTCCGCAGGCAGCAAACCCACCAGGCGCCGCCACTGGGGCGCGGTCACCGCATCGGCGTTGACGTCGCCCAGCTGCATGACGCCGGTGCGCGGATCAAGGTCGGCCAGGGCCCGCAGCAGCAGGCTCTTGCCCGCCCCGGAGGCCCCCGCAAGGCCAACGCACTCGCCGCCGGCAATGCGAAAGGCATAGGGTCCGCGATTTTGAAAACAGAGATTGCTTATTTCGAGGTTCGGCATCCGAAATCCTGAGCAAGAAGTGCGGCCACGTAGCCGGCCGCCTGATCCGCGCCGTTTGCCTTGCGCTTGGGCGGCGGCTTGACGGTCGGCAGGGGCGGCATGTCCGCCAGCCATTCGCCGCTCTGCAGGCGGCGCTCTTCTATCTTCCATGAAAGCAGGCGGCTGTCAAGGAAGGCCTCAAGGGTGGCTGATTCGCGAAAACCAGGGCGCGGCACGTAGCCGTAGGCAGTCTCGCCGTGATAGGCCTCGGCCACGGTCGAATAGCCGACCTTGCCCACCACCAGATCGGCGGCGGCGACCAGATCAGGGTGATGCCAGGGGGATTGGGGGGCGAGGAAACGAAGATTGTCGACGAATTCGTCCGGCCCCTGACCACGGGGAAGAACAAACACCATATCCTGGCGTTGCAGCAGCGGCTCAAGGGCCAGGTTTTCGCCACCCTGGCTGCAGACGCCGCCCATGGTGAGCAAGACCAGTTGTTGCCCCGGTTCGCAGTGCAGCCGCTGGCGAATCGTTTCGGGATTGCGCAGGCGCCTGGCCACGGGATCGACGGTCAGGTTGCAGGGCGCTGGGCAACACACCGGGCGGGTCTGGATATGGTAATCGGCTTGGCGGAACAGAGCGGCCAAGGTGTTGATGTGAGCCCGAAATTGGGGCCGATTTTTCGCGTATTCCGCGTAGCCCTCGTAGATCCAGTCCCAGGTGAAATTTTCGATCAGGAAGGAGGGAATGCCGGCAAGGCGGGCGGCGGCAATTCCCAGCGGCGCGATGTCGCACAGCACCAGACGACAATCGGCAAAGAGAGCGGCGGCCGGGCGGATGCGGGCCTCGCTCAAGGGATAGAACCGGTTCAGGGCCGCCAGGGTGGCGGGCAGATCTTCGGCAAGCGGGCTTTGCTGGACAAGCCCGACGTCGGTTTCCAAAAAATGCACGGTGTGCGGCGCCGTAAGCGAGGCGGCAAACAACCAGGACGGCGCCGAGGTGACGATGGTGAAGCGGGCCGCAATCCGTTCGTTCAGGGCCTGCATCACCGCGATCGCCCGGGTGGCGTGGCCAAAGCCGTGGCCGCTGACGCAGCAGCCGATGTGCACCCCGCCCGCACCGTTCAACATGGTCGAACCTTATGCCGCGCCCCCTGCGGTCACCGGCAGGACGATGCGGAAGACGCTGCCCTCGCCCGGCGTGCTGACCACGGCAATGCTGCCCTGATGTTTGTCGACAATGCTTTTGGCAATGGTCAATCCCAGCCCAGTGCCGCGATTCTTGTCGGTGTAAAAGGGGGTGAAGATCTGTTCCAGTTTCTCTGGCGGAATGCCGACGCCGGAATCGGCAATCTCCGCCACAACCGTCCCCTTCTCCATGCCCAGGGCGGTGGTCAAAATCAGATTGCCGCCCTCGGGCATGGCCTGGATGGCGTTAAACACAATATTGAACAACACCTGATACATCTGTTCGCTGTCAAAAACGATCTCGGGCAAATCCTGGTCAAGGAGCATCTCGACCTGCACCGCCTTCTGCTGCAGTTCCGGCTCCATGAACCGCAGCAGCCGCTCGATCACCGCGTTGAGCGAGCCGGGCATTTTTTTGATCTCGCGGGGCCGGGCAAAATCGAGGAATTCCCGGACAATGCCGTCCAAACGCGAGGTTTCCTCGACGATGATGTGGGCCAGCCGCTCGTTGCCGGGCGCCACCTTGCTGATCCGGTTGCCGAGGATTTCAGCCGTGGTGCGGACAATGCCCAGGGGATTTTTAATTTCATGGGACACCGCCGCCACCATCTTGCCCAGGGAGGCCAAGCGCTGGGCCTCGTTGAGCTGTTCCTCCAGGCGCAACCGCTCTTCGGCCCGCTCGGCCATGATCCGATTGGCCCGCACCACGATCAGGCTGAGGATCACAAACAGCACCGACATAATCGCCAGGGAGAGGATGATGACCCGGGCCTGGAGGCGGACAATGGCCTCCAAATCCTCGGACAGATCCTGCACCACCTCAATCACCCCCATGATCTCGCCGGTGTGCTCGCCCAGCTTGTTCTCCTGCCGAAAGGGCACATAGGTTTTCAGGGTGCAGAACACCTTGGCCGCTCCGGGCAGCAGGCTGAACAGGCTGCCGCCGCTGATCAGCACCGAATTGTTGTCCCCCTTGGCCGCCTTCTGGTACTCCAGCCCCCCCATGTCGCGCTTGCCCATCAGTTCGGACATGGTGGAATAGGCGACCCGATTCTGGCGGGGCTCAAAGATGGTCACCGAATCAATGCGCATGCCGCGGGTGATGTTGCCCACAATCTGATCCAGACGCTCGTACTGATCCTGCTCGGACAGCGCGATGCGGCCGTAGCGGACCACGGTGGGCAGCACAAACTGAAGAAAAACCTGCCGGTTGAGGTTGTCGGCAAAGAGGCGGGAATAGGCTTCGCTGCGCTGCAGCAAGACGGTTTTGGCGTTGCTCGCAATCACCCAGGAGAGGATAAACGAGGCAATCAGGATCAACAGCAGCGAGGTGAAGGAAAAATATTTGACCAGTTCAAAGGGCAGCAGGGCGTTGCCGCCGTCCCGGAACCGCAGGCGGCGCCAAAGCTGCGAAAAATCGGGCCGGCGCACCTGCAGCCTAGAGAGCAGCCTGGAAAACAGCCGGAGGCGTTTCTTGACCGGAGGCGTTCTGCGCACAACGCTGGGTCTAGCGGGTTTCATTGCAAACTCCACAGCGGCGGCAGACAGCGGGTTCGCACGGCCGGGTCGCGGTCCCGCGCAGGGATCGCTCATACTCCTCCCAGAGATAACCGGGGCGAACGCCGTGATCCACCACCTGCCAGCACATCTGCTCATCGCGGCGGCGCGGTCGCACGGCGTACTGCCAGGGATCGATCCGGAGGCGGCGCAGGGCCTGCTTGAAGGAGAAGCGGCCGAGCCCGACGTCCAGCAGGGCCGGGCCGATGCGGCGATCCGCCCGGGCATAGACCGCCTGTTGCAAGGCCTGCTCCGGATGATCGAATTTGAGATGCAGATTTGCGGTTTTGTTCAGCATTTTACGCAAGTACCCGATGGAGTCCTTGAGCGCCGCCAGGGCCGGTTCGACGCGTTGCTCGCTGGCGGCCTGGGGCGAAAGCCCGCCAAAGGAGCAGTACTGGAACGGCGTCCAGGGCTTGGGCACGAAACAGTTGATCGACAGGGTCAGCTCCGACACCCGCCCCCTGGCCCGGCCCACCGGCAGAATCCGGACGCGCAACCGCTCCACCAGCCGGATCAGTTCGTCGAGATCGTCCCGGGTTTCAGTGGGCAGACCGATCATCACATACAATTTGAGGTGAAAGATGCCCGCCGCAACCAGACGCTCGGCGGCGGACAACAAATCGTCCTCGCTGAGCCCCTTGTTGATCAGGGTGCGCAACCGCTCGGAACAGCCGTCAGCGGCAATGGCCACGCTTTTCAGGTTGGAGGCCGCGAGCAGTTCCAGGGTCTGCTCTGAGATGCGGTCGGCCCGCAACGATGAAAAGGAGAGCGCGCAATCGTGTTGCCGGAGATAGGCCGCGATCTGGTCCACGGTTTCATCGCTGACCATCTCCATGCCGAGCAGGCCGATGCGGTCCATCCGCTCCGGTCGGTCGGCCAGTCCGGCGAGGATGGCCTCGGCCGTCCACAACCGGGGCGGTCGATAGATAAACCCAGCGGCGCAGAACCGGCAACCGCGACTGCAGCCCCGCCCCAGTTCGACCATATACATGCCGAGCTCGGCCTCGGGCGACAGCAGGGTCGAGTGAGCCGCCTGGCCCATGGCGGGCGCGATCACCTTGACCACCCGCTCCGGCAGACCGGCGCGTGGGGCAATCCCGGTGACTTCGCCGTCGTCCGCATAGGAAAATTGGTACATGCCAGGCACATAGCAACCGGGAAAGGTTCCGCCGATCCGCAGCAGCAACTCGTCCCGGGCGCCGGCGGCATACTCGCCCAAAGCCGCCATCAGCGACGCCAGCAGCGGTTCGGCCTCGCCGATCACCATCAGATCGGCAAAAACCGCCAGGGGCTCGGGATTCATGAACACCCCGACTCCGCCCAGCACCACCAGCGGTTCGCCGGCTCCCACGGTCTGCGACCGGTCGGCGGCAAAGGGGGCAATGCCGCCCGCCGCCAGCATGGCCGCCAGCCGGGGGTAGTCGTGCTCAAAACTGATCGAACCCAGCACCAGGGGGAAGTCGCTTAAAGGGCGTGAAGATTCCAGGGACCGCAGCGGTTCGCCCTGCGCAGGATAGACAAAGCGTTCGCAGACAATCGCCTCCTGCTGATTGAGCAGGGTGTAGACCAGTTGATAGCCAAGGTTGGAAACGGCCACCGGGTAGGTGTTGGGATAGAGCAGCGCCACTGGCGTTCGGTCTTTCCACTTCTTGCGGACTGTGCCGATTTCAGCAGCCAAATGGACGGACAAGGGCTCAGACCAGGGGAGGAGGAAAGGAGGAGGCCCCGCAAAGCAGCCGAAGCAACACGAGCCGAGGTCTTGAGCGCCAAAACGCCACAGGGGAATATCCGAAGATATTCCCCTGTGCGCTGCGTTTTGTCGGCGCCGTCAAACCTGTGTCCGCGAAAACGAACGCCCGGCTGTTAGTTCGCTTTCTTGCGCAGATAGGCCGGCTCCTCGTACTCGTTGAGTTCGTGGTCGTCAAAAATCGGCTTCGGCATGCGCGGCAAACCCTTGGGCAGGAGATTGGGTTTGGCGATGCTCACTGCGGCGGCCTCGGACAGCATGGCGTCGTCGTCAAGCAGCCTCGGCATGCGCGAGCGGGTCGTGGCCGGCGGCTGCTGCGTCTGACGGCTGCGCACCACCTCAAGCTGCGAGATCTCCGGCTCCTCGATGCTCGAGATGCCGGTGGCGATCACCGTCACCCGCAACTCCTCGCCCAGGGATTCGTCGAACAGCGCGCCGATGATGATATTGGCGTCGTCGTGAGCTTTTTCCTGGATCAGGGCCGAGGCTTCCATGAATTCGTTCATGGTCAGGGTGTCCTTGGCCGCCGAGATGTTGATCAGGATGCCGCGGGCGCCGTCAATGCCGACGTCCTCAAGCAGCTGATTGTCTATGGCGCGTTTGGCGGCCTCGGTGGCGCGATTCTCGCCGACTGCGGTGCCCGTGCCCATGATCGCCGGACCGACCTCTTTCATGACGGTCTTCAAGTCGGCAAAGTCGACGTTGATGTGCCCCGGCAGGTTGATCAGGTCGGTGATGCCCTTGACCGCCTGCAACAGGACGTTGTCGACCATCTGCATCATGTCGACCAGGGTGGAATTCTTGTTCATCAGGCTGAGCAGCCGGTCGTTGGGCACGGTGATGATGGTGTCGGAAAACTCCTTCAACCGTTCCCAGCCCGACTCGGCGTTGCGCATCCGCTTTTTCGCCTCAAAATAGAACGGTTTGGTGACGACTGCAACCGTCAGCGCGCCGGATTCCTTGCTGAGCTTGGCAATCACCGGCGCTGCGCCGGTGCCGGTGCCGCCGCCCAGACCGGCGGTGACGAACACCATGTCCGCGCCCTTGAGCACGCTCTGCAAATCCTCGTAGCTCTCCTGAGCGGCCTCGCGACCCATTTCCGGATCGGCGCCGGCGCCCATGCCCTTGGTGATTCCCGGCCCCAGCTGCAGCCGGATGTCGGCGCGGGATTTCTCCAAGGCCTGCATATCGGTGTTGGCGGCAATAAACTGCACGCCCGCCAAACGGCTCTCCACCATGGTGTTGATGGCGTTGCCGCCGCCACCGCCGACCCCGATTACCTTTATAACTGCAACAGATTCTTCTTCGGCCATCCTAAACGGCATGTTTCTCTCCCAAGAAAAAATTCCCCGATAAATTCCCTTTGTATATACCACCGCGCAAAGCGGCGCCAAAGGGAAAACTCAGTCGATTCAGACGATATTCTTTACCCAATTTTTAAACTTGCTTACCATCCCGCCGCTTTCCTTCGGCACATAGGCCTTGGCCTTGCTGCCGTGCAACACCAGCCCGACGCCGGTGGTGCATCGGGGCGAACGGATGTCCTCAATTCGCCCGTTGACCCCTTGGGGGTAGCCGATGCGCACCGGCAAATCAAACACCTGCTCCGCCATCTCGACAATGTTGGCCAGCAGCGCAGTGCCGCCGGTGATGACGATGCCGGCGTTGATCCGGTTGCGATAGCCCGAGGCGCAGATGTTTTTGTTGACCATCTGCAGAATTTCTTCCATCCGGGCCTCAAGGATCTCCACCATGATCCGCTGAGAAACTTTGCGCGGCTTGCGGTCGCCGACCGTGGGCACCTCGATGATGTGATTTTCCTTAATCATCGAACTGAGGGCGCCGCCGTAGAGGTATTTCAGCTCTTCGGCCTCGAGCAGCGGGGTGCGCAGCCCCACGGAGAGGTCGCTGGTCAGATTGTTGCCGCCCAGTGCCAGTTCCCAGGTGTGCTTGATGGTGCCGTTGCAAAAGATGGCCAGATCGGTGGTGCCGCCGCCAATGTCGATCAGGGCCACGCCCAACTCCATTTCGTCCTTGCCGAGCACGGTCAGGGACGAGGCCACCGATTCGAGGACGATCTCGGCCACGTTCAGTCCGGCCCGGTTGCAGCTGGTCACCACGTTGTGCAAGGCGGTGACGTCGGCGGTGACGATGTGCACATTGGTCACCAGCCGGACGCCGGTCATGCCGAGCGGATTCTGGATGCCGGTGTGATCGTCGACCATGTACTCCTGGGGCAGCACGTGGATGATCTGCTGATTGTCGGAAATCTTAACCGTCTGGGCCGCCTGGATGACGGCTTCAATGTCCTTTTCCTTGATCTCCTGGTTGTTGATGGCGATGATGCCCGGAGAGTTGAAGCCTTTGATGTGGTTGCCCGCAATACCGACAAAAACCGACTCGATGTCGCAGCCGGCCATGTCCGATGCCGCGTCAACCGCCTGGCGGATCGACTTGACCGTGGACTCGATGTTGACCACCACGCCCTTTTTCATGCCTGAGGAGGCTGCGGTGCCGACGCCGATGATTTCCACCTCATCGTCGTGCACCTCGCCGATCATGGCGCAGACCTTGGTCGTGCCTATGTCCAGGCCGGCGACGAGTTCACCTGGCTCGCGCGGTTCCTGTTCGTCCAACTCCTCATCCGTCAATTTGGGCTCCGGTAACCAAGACTTTATCATCTAAATAATCCATTCGAATTTCTTTAACAGCATCAACCTGTTTTTTTGCGTACAGCTGTTCAAGGACCTTGACCAGCCGAAAAAATTTTGTCTGCAGCCGATCAGCCCCAAAGTAGACGGGAAAGGGGCGGTCCACCAGATAGAGAATGACGCCGCGTTTTTCGTCCACATGCACCTCGGACACCGCTTGGATCGGCAGGATGGCGTTGCCTTTGGCCGCCAACTGCAGCAGGGCGCAGGCCGACTCGGCGAGGCTGCCTTTGACAAATCCGTTCGCATCGACGTCTCTGCCGGCCGCCACCCCGGTGATCACCGGAAAATCCAATTCCTGGCCTTGCCCCACCTCGGCAAACAGCCGCCCCGACCGGCTGAGGTAGCGCAATCGTCGCTCTTTGTCCGTCTCCAGATTCACCAGGGCAAAGGGCTGATGCTCGTTGACCGTGATTTCCACCGCCGAGGGCCACTGGGTTTTGATCTCCGCGCTCTCCACCCACGGGTGCTCGGCAATCCGCGCTTCAGCCGCCTTGGCGTTGAACCGCATCAGGCTGCCGCCCTGCTGCAACCCGGCCAGGTCGAGGATCTGGCGCTCGGTGACGACGTGCTCCCCGGTAATCCGGATGTCCGACAAACGAAAAATATTGGACCGGAGCAGCAACCGGGTCGAAGCCCAAAAGAGCCCCCCCGCGACAACGCAGAGAACGAGCGCCAGCAGGATCTTTTGGGAAAACCGTTTCCATTGCCCCGTTCTTTGCGAGCCGGTCGCCATCGACTGCGGCCTGAACGGAACCGGTTTGGCCGGCTTGCGCGACAGCGTTCCGCGCAGCCTGTCGGCCCAGCGGGGCTTTCTGCCCCCTTTCCGGGAACGGGTCGGCGCCTGACGGGGGGTGTAGATCGCCATCAGTCCTCACACTTCCAGTTCCTAAAAAATATGGACTTCAGGCTCGAGCAACACGCCTGACTGCTGCAACACTTTTTGTCGCACCTGCTCCATGAGCGCGAGGATGTCCTCGGGCACGGCGCCGCCGGTGTTGACGATGAAATTGGCGTGCTTGGGCGACACCATCGCCTTGCCCTGCGCCAGACCCTTGAGCCCGGCCAATTCGATCAGGCGGCCGGCATAATCGCCGGCGGGATTCTTGAAAAAGGAGCCTGCCGATCCGACTCCCGACGGCTGCTTCTGCTTGCGCTGGCTGATGATCGCCCGGCATTGCCCGGCCACCTGAAGCCGGTCGGCGGGCCGCAAACGCAACGCGACCGAGGCGATGAGCATCTTGGCCGCAGGTTCTCCCGGCAGGCGACTGCTCCGGTAAGCAAAGCGGATCTCCTTGCTGCCGACCTCGACAGTTTCTCCCTGACTGGTTGCGCATTGCACCGAGTCGACGACCTCGCTGATCGAATGACCAAAAGCCCCGGCGTTCATGCGCACAGCGCCGCCGATGGAACCAGGGATGCCGGCCATGAACTCCAATCCGCCCAGGCTGTTCTTGGCGCACCAGCCAATCACCGCCGCCAGACTGCAGCCGGCGTTCACCCGCACCCGCACTTCATGCGGGGCCTGGTTTTCACAGGGGGCAGGTTCGACCGTTATGTCCCGTGTTGTCCCACGCAAGCGGATAAAGACGCCTTCGTGGCGCCCTCTGGTGACAAGGATGTTGGAGCCGCCGCCAATGACCTGCCAGGGAATTCGCTGTCGATGCAGCCAATCCAGGAGCGCGGCCAGGGTTTGGGAATCGCCGATCTCAACCAGAGCCTCGACTTCGCCGCCGGCGCGAAAAGTCGAGAAGGCGGCCATATTGGCGCCCCAACGAACCGAGGGACACAACGCCGCAAGCTCAGCGCGTTGTTGACTATTCATGATGGCCCTCCCGTTTTCGTTGTTCTCACCGCCACGTTGTTGGCGCATCCCAAGAACCGCGTCATTTGTGCGGTTCCGCAAGCAGATCCAGCAATTGTTCGCCCACCCGCACGATGTTGCCGGCCCCCAGGGTCAACAACAGATCGCCCGGCTGCAGCAGCGCCGCCAACGCCTGCGGCTGCTGGACAAGTTGGGGGATGCAATAGGTCTGGCGCTGGCCGTGCTGTTTGATGGCCTCCTGCAAACGCTCGGAGGTGACCCCTTCTATCGGCTGCTCGCCAGCCGGATAGATGTCGGTCAGCACCAGCACGTCGGCGCGGCGAAAAGCGGTAGTGAAATCGGCAAACAAACCTTGGGTGCGGCTGTAACGATGCGGCTGAAAGGCCACCACCACCCGTCGCTCCGGCCAGCCTTCGCGCACCGCGTCCAAAGTGGCCCTGATTTCGGTGGGGTGATGACCGTAATCGTCCACCACCAATACGCCCCCGACCTCGCCTTTCACCTGGAGGCGACGTTGCACGCCCTGAAAATTCTCGAGCGCCTTGGCGATGACCGCAAAATCAATCTCCAACTCCAAACCAACGCTGATTGCTGCCAGACTGTTGTAGACGAGGTGTTTTCCCGGCCGATTGAGACGAATCACGCCCAGTTCGCCGTTGCGATTGCGCACCGTAAACTGGGAGGCGCCGTTGCCGGAAGTGATCTTGACCGCTTGCAGATCGGCCTGTTCGGTCAGACCATAGGTGGCGATGCGTTTTTGAATCCGGGGCAGCACCTGAGCGATGTTGTCGTTGTCGATGCAGACCACGGCGACCCCATAAAAGGGCAGACGATCAATGAAGGCAAGAAAATACTCTTTAATGTGTTCGATGTCGCGATAATAGTCGAGATGTTCGAGATCAATGTTGGTTACCACCTCGATCACCGGCGACAATTTGAGAAACGAGCCGTCGCTCTCGTCGGCCTCGGCCACCAGAAACTCGCCCTCGCCCAGCTTGGCGTTGCTGCCCAGGGCGTGGACCTTGCCGCCGACCACCACGGTGGGATCGAGTCCGGCCTCGGCCAGAATGGCGGCCACCATCGAGGTGGTGGAGGTCTTGCCGTGACTGCCGGCCACCGCAATCCCGTATTTCTTCAGCCGCATCAGCTCCGCGAGCATCTCCGCCCGCTGCACCACCGGAACGTGCGCTTCCTTGGCGGCCACCACCTCGGGATTGTCGGCGGCGATGGCGGTGGAGGTCACCACCACGTCGGCCCCGGCAGCCCAAGCGGCCTCGTGGCCCTCGTGGACGACGCCGCCCATTTGCTCCAGTCTCCGGGTGATGTCGGTGGATCGCAGGTCGGAACCGCTTACCTGATAGCCGAGGCTCAGCAGCAGCTCGGCGATGCCCGACATGCCGATGCCGCCGATGCCGACGAAGTGGATGTGTTTGGTTTTTCTATACATGAAGGGCTCTGCTGTCAAATGAGGAGAGGATTATCAAGGCTGTGCCGTCCGGGCGGCAAGCCGCAAACATTCATCCACGATCCGGTTGGCGGCGTCCGGCATAGCCATGGTCTTCATGTTGGCCGCCATTGTATGTAACTCTTCCGGGTTGTGCAAGTATTCGCTGACGGATCGGGCAAGAATTTCGCCGGTCAGCCCGGACTCGCGCAGCATCCGGCAGCCTCTTCCTGTTACGTAATATTCTCCGTTTGTTGCCTGATGGTCGTCCGCAGCGTAGGGGTACGGCACCAGCAGGGCCGGCAGCCCCATGACCGCCAGTTCCGCCAGGGTGGTTGCTCCGGCGCGCGACACCACCAGATCGGCGCGGGCATAGACGCTTGCCATGTCGCGAATAAAGGCGGAAACCTCGGCCTCGACCCTTAAGGCGCTGTAGCAGGCCGCCGCCTGTTCCTGATCGGCGGTTCCGGTCTGGTGGATCACCCGCAGCGGCGTTCCTTGTTGCGCGAGCAAGGCCACAGCCTCCATCATCAACTGGTTGACGCGGCGCGCCCCCTGACTGCCGCCCAGCACCAACACTGTCGGCAGATCAGCGCGCAATCGTTCTTGAGCGGCAGCGGCTAGAATCTCCCGCCGCACCGGATTGCCGGTCTGCACCGTTTTGGCCGCTGGAAAGGGCGGCGTGCATGGCAGGGAAACAAAGACCCGGTCCGCCAACTTGCCGGCAAGCCGGTTGGCCATGCCCGGCACTGAATTCTGCTCGTGGATGGCGATGGGAACCCCCAAGAACCGAGCCGCGAGCAGGACCGGCCCGGTCACGTAACCGCCGACGCCAAGCACCAGATCCGGCTTGAATCGCCGCAGCATGGCCGCAGCCGTAAGCACCGCGCCCGGCATAAGCGCCAAGCTGCGAAATCGCGCCCCCAAACCGAGCCCTTTGACGCCGCCGCATTCCAAGGCCGCCAGCTCAAAACCCAGTCCGGCCAGGGCCTGTTGATCAAGGAGGCGCGAGGTGCCAATGAACAGCACCTTGGTTTCCGGCTCGCGCTGGCACATGGCGGTCGCCACCGCTATGCCCGGAAAAAGATGCCCGCCGGTTCCGCCGCCGACGACAATCAGGCGCATGGTTGCCACTGTCCGGCAAAGGTTGCGCCGCCGGCAAGCGACAACGCGTCCGCCGCCTGTCGATTGCGACTGTTGCTTGCGCCGTGTTCGGCGAGGACCGTCTCGATCATTGCCATGGCCTCGACAAAGCACTCGGGACAATACCCGTGGGTCACCACCGCCTCGGGGACCGGCAAGGCAAGCGACCGCCACTGACCCTGCCGCTCGACCCGCCGGCAAACGCAACACATGCGCACCATGGCGCCCGCTCTCACGACAGGCTCCGTTCCCGGCCCAGCCGGCGAACACACTCGGCAAAGACCCGGCCGCGTTCTTCATATCCGGAAAACATGTCGTAGCTGGAGCAACCGGGCGCAAGCAGCACCAGATCGCCGTCAACCGCCACCGCGGCAGCCCTGCGAACCGCGTCGTCCAGGGTGGTTGCCGTCTCGGTGGAGGCAATCGAGCCAAGCGCAGCCTGCATCAGAGCAGCGGCCTCGCCCACCAGCACCAGACGTTTCACCTTGCGCGCCACCACATCCCGCAGCAAATTGTAGTCGCCGCCCTTGTCGCGGCCGCCGGCGATCAGCACCACCGGGGCCTCGCAGCCGCCCAGAGCGGCCTCCAGAGCGCCAATGTTGGTGGCTTTCGAATCGTTGATGAACCGCACCCCGTCGATCACCGCAACCTCGGCCATGCGGTGCGGCGGCGGCTCGTACCCAGCCAGACCGGCGGCTATGCCGGCCTGATCGCAGCCGGCCAGCGTTGCCGCCAGGACGGCGGCGGCGGCGTTCAACTGATTGACCGAAGAGTGCATTTTAGTTTGCGCCAGATCAAACACCGCCTCAACTCCCGGCAGACGCAGATTGACGCGGCCATCAGCAATGCGCGCCGCAGCTCCCTGATGACGGCCGAAGGTGAAGCGTCTAACGCCGGCGTTGAGCGGGGTTGCAGCTGCCGCCGGATCGTCTCCGCCGAGAACGGCATGGTCTCCCGGCCGTTGGCTGCGGAAAATATTTTGCTTGGCGCGGGCGTAGGCGGCAAGCGACCCGTGCCGGTCCAAATGGTCTGGAGAAATATTGAGCAGCAACCCCACATCCGGCCGAAAATCGCCGGCCAGATCAAGTTGAAAGCTGGACAGCTCCAGCACCACCGAATCGTAAATCTCAGGCTCGGCAAAGTAGTCAAGCAGGGGCGTACCGATGTTGCCGCCGACAAACGGCTTTTTGCCCGAAGCCTTGAGCAGGTCGCCGATCAGGCTGGTGACCGTGGTCTTGCCGTTGGAACCGGTGACCGCAATGACCGGAACCGGATACTGGCCCGCAGCTAGGGCCAGCTCACCCACTATCGGCAGGCCTTGCTCGCGGGCGGCGCACAACACCGGTGCGTCAAGCGGCACGCCCGGCCCCGGAACCACCAGGTCGGCACCGGCAAGAAATGCGCTGGAATGCCCGCCAGTTTCAAGCGCCACGCCCGCCTGGGCAAGGAAGGCCAGGGTCTCGGGTTCAATCTGCGCGGAGGCGCCGCGATCAGAAACCTTGACCTGCGCGCCCCGACGCAACAGATGCCGAACCGTGGACAGCCCCGCCGCCCCCAACCCGATCACCACCACCTGCATGCCTTGTAGTATCTGCACGATTTATCTCAATTTCAACGTTGCCAGGGCAATCAGTCCAAGGATGATGGAGACGATCCAAAAACGAACCACCACCTTGGGTTCCAGCCAGCCTTTTTTCTCGAAATGGTGGTGAAACGGCGCCATAAGAAAGATCCGCTTGCCGCCGGTCATCTTGAAATAGCCCACCTGGAGGATGACGGAAACCGCCTCCATGACAAAGATGCCGCCGACAATCACCAGTAAAAACTCCTGTTTGGTGATGATCGACACCACGCCCAGGGTGCCGCCCAACGACAGGGAACCGACGTCGCCCATGAAGATTTCGGCCGGATAGCAGTTGAACCAGAGAAATCCCAAACAGGCGCCAACGATGGCCGCGCAGAAAATGGTGACCTCGCCTGCGCCAGGCACAAAAGGAATCTGCAGGTAACTGGCCACCACCGCGTTGCCGGCCACATAGGAAAAGATGAGATAGGTCGAGGCGGTGATCACGATCGGCCCCGCTGCCAGCCCGTCCAGGCCGTCGGTGAGATTGACCGCGTTGGAGGCCCCAACAATCACCAGCACCGCAAAGGGCAGATACCACCAGCCCAGGTCAGGGTGATAGGACTTGAAAAACGGGAGGCTGAGGATGCCGTCGTAACCGGGAGTCATCAGCAGGAAAACCGCCACCACCCCGGCGCCGATCACCTGAAGCGCCAATTTCCCCCGGGCGCTGAGCCCGCGGGAGTTGCCTTTGCTGATTTTTTTCCAATCGTCGGTAGAGCCAATGAATCCAAAAAACAGGCTGATGCCGATCAGCAACCACACCAGCCCGCTGCGCAGATCAGTCCAGAGCAGGGCGGAGACGGTGATGGCGGCAAGGATCAGCATGCCGCCCATGGTGGGCACCCCTTTTTTGGAGAAGTGGGTTTCCGGCCCGTCTTCGCGGATCACCTGACCGATCTGTTTCTTTTGCAGCCAGGCGATGAATCTCGGCCCGATGATCACCACCAGCAAAAAGGCGGTGATTGCGCAGCCAATCGAGCGAAAGGTGATGTAACGAAATACGTTGAGCCAGCTCAGCTCGGTGTGAAAGGGATAGAGAAGATTATAAAACATGGTTCCCTGAGAGGCTTAGTGTTCCGTCTTTAATTGTTGTTCCAGCGCGTCCAGCAGCCGCTCCATGCGCATGCCCCGCGAACCTTTGACCAACAGCCAGTCGCCGGCCTTCAGGTCGCCTTCGGCCAGCATTCGGCAGAACCAGTCGACCATGGCGCCGGGGTCCGGGAAGACCTGGACATGCTCAGCAGACATGCCGCCGGCCACCGCCGCTTGCGCCACAATCGGGGCGTGGGGTCCGGTGAGCGCCAGTCGGTGGTAGCCCAAACTCGCGGCCAGAGTCCCAATGCCTGCGTGCAAGGCGTCTGAGGCGGCTCCCAACTCCAGCATGTCGCCCAAGGCGGCCGCATGGCGACAACCCGGGGCGCCCAAGGCGGCCACGGTGCGCAAACCCGCCGCCATCGAGGCCGGATTGGCGTTGTAGGCGTCGTTGACCGCTATCAGCCCACCCGGCAGATCAACCACGGCCAACCGTTTGTCGACCGAGGGCGCATACTGCTGCAACCCTTTGACAATGATCTCCGGCCCGACGCCTGCGGCATGGGCAATGGCCGCGGCGGCCGCGCAGTTGCTCACGTTGTGCGCGCCCAAGGCCGGCACAGTGATCCGAGTCTGCCATTCTCCGACATGGAGGGTAAAACGCATGCCCCGTTCACCCAGATTCCGCTGGCGGGTGACGCGAATCAACGGCGCCAGTTTGCAGCCGGAAGGAGTTACCGCAAAACCGATCTGTGTGCCACCTGATTTTTTTGCCTGGGTCCGCACATGGGGATCGTCGCAGTTCACCACCCGCACCGCGTCCGGCCGCATGCCGGCAAAGAGTTCCCCCTTGGCCGCCGCCACCCCGGCAATACTGCCCAAGCCCTGCAGGTGCGCGGGATGGACGTTGTTAATGCAGCCGATGTCAGGGTCGGCGATGGCTGCCAGGCGAGCTATCTCGCCGGGCACATTCATCCCCATCTCAAGGACGGCGAGTCGATGGCCAGCCTCCAGCGGCAGCAGCGAGAGCGGCAATCCAATGAGATTATTGAAGTTGCCTTGCGTCTTTAAAACTGGGTCGACTCCGGTGCGAACATTTCGCAAGGCCTCGGCAAAAATGCCGGCCACCATCTCCTTGACCGTGGTTTTTCCGGAACTTCCGGTGATTGCCGCGATTGTTGCAGTCTTGCCCATCAGCCGTCTGCGGTATGCCGCCATGTCGCCGAGGGCGCGAAGGCTATCGGCGACGACAAGGTAGGCCGTGCCTGGGCAAACACGCTCCGGCGGTTGCTCGGCGACAATCACCGAGGCGCCGCGCTCGGCGGCGGCGTCGATGTATTGGTTGCCGTCAAAGGCCTCGCCCTTGAGCGCGACAAACACGTCGCCAGCCTTTAGGCTTCGCGAATCGGTCGAAATTTCGCCGCAGACCGCACGCTGACCGCCAGCCGCCAGTCTGCCGCCGGTTGCGGCCAACACATGGCGCAGATTCCAACGGAGCAGGCCGTTGAGGGCCTCCAGCCGATCATCGAAAAAGTGCCTTTGCGCGCCAACAATTTGATAATTTTCATGCCCTTTGCCGGCAATGAGGACGCAGTCGCCCGGCGCCGCCAGACTGCAGACGGCTGCAATGGCCGCTTTGCGGTCGCTGATCACCGTGTAGCCGGGCTGCGGTTCCGCGCCGGTCAACATGTCGACAAGGGAGCGGGCCGCTTTGCCCGAGGCTGCCACGCCGACAACAATCTCCGCGATGATTGCCTCCGGGTTTTCGCTGCGCGGGTTGTCCGACGTGACCACAGCCACGTCCGCATACTGCGCCGCCAGAGCGCCCATCAACGGTCGTTTGCCCCGATCCCGGTCGCCGCCGCACCCGAACACGCACACCAAGCGTCCGGTCGTCAGTTCCTTCAAGGTTTGCAGCACGTTTTCCAGGGCGTCCGGGGTGTGGGCGTAATCGACGAAAACCGCTGGACCCTCCGCTCCTGCTTCAGTAGGTGGCTTGACCCGCTCCAGCCGGCCAGGCACGCTGCCGACCTTGGCCAGGCCGACGCGAATCTCCTCTTTGCCCAAACCAAGGGCAAGCCCCACGCCGGCTGCGGCCAGCACATTGAGCACGTTGAAGCCGCCGGTCAATTGTGATGCAAAATCGTTGTGTTCGCCCTGGAGACTCAGGCTGCAGCGAAAACCTTCCACGCTTTGATGCAGCCCGCCCGCCCTGACCGCGCAATCGGCCGACAGTCCGCAACGGATCACCGGCGCCTGGGCCAGCGATTGAATCAGCAATTCGCCCCAGTCGCACCCCTCGGCATGCGGTCCGGCAACCACCACCGCAACGCCCTCCTGTTTCAGATGGTGATGGAAGAGCAATTTCTTGGCCTCGAAATACGAGCCCATACTCTGGTGATAATCGAGGTGGTCGCGGCTCAGATTGGTGAACAGGGCCACGTCAAAACGGGTTCGCCCCAGCCTTTTTTGCTGCAAGGCGTGGGATGAGACCTCCATGACCACATGGGTGACGCCCTGCTCCGCCATAATCCGCAGCAACCGTTGCAAGGTCGCCGGATCGGGGGTGGTCAGCGGGGCCTCCTGGATGACGTGGAGACCGTCCGAACCGTGATAGCGGTAGTTCACCGTGCCGATCACGCCCGGCCGGAAGCCTGCGGCCAGCAGCATCTCTTCGATCAGCCACGAGCAGGTGGTCTTGCCGTTGGTGCCGGTGATGCCGATCATCCGCATCCGCTCGGCCGGATACCCGTTCCAGGCGGCCGCCGATTCGCTGATCGCCGCATGGCTGTCGGCAACCACGATCACCGGCGCTGCGAGGTCGTCAAATCCCTCGTCGAGGTCGACCACCACCGCCGCGCATCCCCTGCGAACGGCCTCGGAAATATAGGCGCGGCCGTCGGCCTTTTCGCCGCGAACCGCGACAAACAGGCTGCCGGCGACGACCTGCCGCGAATCGGAAACAACCGCCGTCACCGGCTGCTGGAGGGCCGCATTGGTCAATCCGCGCGTTGCAAGCGGGGCAAGAAGGTGAACCAGTTCCGCCAAGGTGATCATAGACGCCAGCCGATTATTTTGTGTCCAAGGTCAGAATGCATTCGTCAACCCCTGTCAGCGGTTGCCCAGGAAGCGGGTACTGGGCGACAATGCGGCCGCTGCCGTTGATCCGAACCTTCATTTTGTATTTGTCGATCTGCTGCAAGCCTTTGCGCAGACTCAGGCCCCGCATTTGCGGCATCACCGGCGCCGGCTCATTGGCTTTGCCCGGGGTGTTGCGGAAGTTGAGCCGTTTGCTGATGAAAAACTGGCGCAGGTTTTCCTGGCTTTTTTCCGGCGGCTTTGCCGGCAGATTTTCCGGCGGCGCGGTTTTGATCAACATCGCCAGCAAATCCTTGCCCATTTGCTCCAAGGCCGCCTTGTCGCTGTTTTTAGCGTCCGGCAGGGGTTGGAGACAATCCTGTTCAATAGCCATTAACAAGAGAAATTTCGGCTGTTTTGCCGGCGCCAAACCAACGAACAATTTCTGCATGGAATAACGGGAAAACTCTTTCTCCGGATTCACTTGCAGATGGTCGGCAGTGAACACCACCTCGTTTTCCTGCTCCATCAGCCAGTTGGCGAACAACTCCCGCCTGATCTTGACCCCAAGCGCCGGGTCCAGAACATGCCGTTTCTCAGTGGCCTCACTGCTGCGGGCATAGCGTTTGGCCGTGGCGTGATCGTAAATGGAGTCAATTACATAGGGTGTAATCCGCCAGCCGCCGTTGACAAGGCTGGCCAGGGTCACGCCCACCTGAACGCCGGTGACAACCGGCTCTGCGCTGGACTGCTCCGGAGCCGCAGGACCTGATTCCCAGTTGCCGAACACTGACCCGTAGAGCTGAATCTGCTGTTCAAAAACATTGAGCTGGGCGTCGGTGAATCCGTAATTGGCTGCGGCCACTGTTGCCGGCAACAGGCTGGGGCCTTCCAAACCCTGTCGCTCTATGGCCGCCGCCCGCGCCAGGATGGGCCGGATCAGCTCTTTGTCGAGCACATGATTGTAGATCCGGTTGACCCGATTGCTTTCGTTGGCTTTCCAGAAGTAATTTGGGTTAAACGACGGCTGGTTGACCAACGCCAAAATGCGGCCGCTCCCCGGCTCGATTAGCAACCCCATGCCTTTTTCCGCGCCTTGGGCCGCGAGATATTCGCGAAAACGGCTCTCCAGCTGTTTTTGCAGATCGATGTCCAAGGTCAGCACGATGTCCGTGACTGCGGCTCCTAAACTCTCTTGGCCCTCAAAATCGATATCCGGGATATTGCTTTTACGAAACCCGCCCGCCTGCAACACCGAGTCGTATTTGCCTTCCACGCCGGCAAGGCCAACCCCGTCCCCCATGAAACCGAGCACATGGGAGGCGGCTGTATGCCCTGGATAGAACCGCACTTCCCCCGCCTTGCAGGACACTCCGCGCAACTGGAGCGCCGCTATCTGCTCGGCCTGTCGTTCGTCCAAATCGTCGGCCAGCACTATCGAGTACTGCGCGTTCTTCAACCGCGCTTCAAGGGCGTCAACCTTGTCGCCGACAAAAGGCGCCAGGGCCTCGGCGGTTTTGCGGCGATCGCCCACCTCAACCGGGTTGACCGCCAAGGAGAACAAACGGTACGAAACCGCCATTTCTCTGAATTTCCGGTCGTAAACCGTTCCCCTTAAAACAGATTCAGCGGGCGTTGGGCCCGCTGAAAGAGACGAAAATTTGCCGACAGCAGACTGGACAATCCTGCCGATATCCTGGAGGGAGGGGGGGCATCTATACAGAACAGCGCCAGCCGCTGTCAGCAAAACAACAAGAAGGGGAATCAGCCATCGTCGTTTAGTCTTTTTTGACCTCAGGGTTTTTGCCATTGCCCGACTACATCCGCCGCACCTGTCCTTTGTCAGGTTCAAACAGATTCAATTTTGTCCCGGCAATGGCGACGACGTGCGTTTTTGACGCCAACTGAGCGCGGAAGGCCAGCAACCGGACGTTTTCGTTGTAAATCGAGGCGTTCTGACCGCGCAGCTGTTCGGCCCGAGCCCGCATGTCCATCATTTGCCCGTAAAAAAACTGGGTGATCGCCAAGCCCGCCACCAGCGCGACCGCCACGACGACGGCGATATATTTGCGCGTTTCTCCCGACAAGCAGGCGTTGAACCGGGGATTGGCCTGGCGCTCTTCTCTGAGCGAAGCCTGCTGGCGCGGCCTATATGTTCGTACACTTACGTTTGGCGTCATACCTGTCTCCTGCGTCACCGCCTGCTGTTTTCCAACGTGTTTCCCCACGGCCTCAAATCCGCTCCGCAACCCGAAGTTTAGCGCTTCTTGCCCTCGGATTGCGCCGCATTTCCTCCGCCGACGGCACAATCGGCCGTTTGCTCAGCACTGCATAGGCCGAATTTTGCTGAAAGGCCTGTTTCACGATCCGATCTTCCAAGGAATGAAACGTGATGATGCAAATCCTGGCGCCTATGGCTAAAACCTGCGGCGCGGTTGCCAGCAATCGACTGAGATTGTCCAATTCGCCGTTGACCGCGATTCGCAAGGCCTGAAACACCTTGGTCGCGACATGCACCTTGGGCGGATGATATTTCCGGGGCACGGCCTCAGCCACAATCGCGGCCAACCTGCCGGTGGTGAGCACAGGGGCTTCAATCCGGGCCTCGGCAATAAAGCGGGCGATCCGCCGGGCCTGCCGTTCCTCGCCGTAGTGATAAAAAATATCCGCCAACTGGTCTTCAGAGGCCTGCGCGATAAGCGCGGCTGCGGTCAACGGCTTGCGGCGATCCATGCGCATGTCAAGCGCGTTGTCCGTCCGAAAGCTAAACCCTCGCTCGGCTCGATCCAACTGCAACGACGAAACGCCGAGATCGGCGATCAGGCCGTCAACTGCTGCAATGCCCAGCCTTTCGAGCTCCGGGACCACGTCCGCATAAGAGGCCCGGACTATCTGCACCCGCTCGCCAAAGCCCGCCAAATGCCGGCTGGTCGCGGCTGCGGCCTCTTCGTCCCATTCAAAGCCGATAACTCGACTGGTTGACGACGCGTGCTCCAAAATTGCTTGCGTATGCCCGCCCAACCCCAGGGTGCCGTCAACGTACAGCGCCTCGGGCCGCGGTTTAAGCCATTCAAGCACCTCGTCTTTCAACACCGGGATATGGATCGCAGATTGGTCTTGCGTCATGCGATGGAGCACATTACAAAATGCCCAGCGCGGAAAGGCCTGCGCTGAAGTCGCCGAAAGTTTCGCGGGTATGCCGAGTTTCCTCTTCCCAGGCAACCTTGTCCCATATCTCGAAATGCTGGAGCATGCCGACCACAACCACGTCTTTCTCGATGCCCAGACCAGACCTGAGCGCAGGCGGCAGAAGAATCCGCCCCTGCTTATCCACCGGGCATTCACTGACTCCGGCAATCAGATAACGGACAAACCTGCTGAAATCGGGCTGATTTTTCCCCTGTGCGAGCAACGTCTCCTCAAGGGCTTCCCACTCGGCCATCGGGTAGGCGCGGAGACATTTTTGCCAATGGGTGACAATCAGCATTTCGGAGTGAAACTGCTCACGAAGCACGTCACGAAACCGGGTCGGGATGTTCAACCGCCCCTTCGGATCCAGACTGTGTTCCGAGTGACTCCGAAATCGCTGCACAGCACTCCTTGAACCTCAACCGGCTGCGAACCGGGCAAACGCCCCACTCTCAACCGCTTTAAACCACTTTCCACCACCTCATGCCTCATTAGTAAACGAACCACTCCAGAGAGTCAAGGAAAAACACCATCAAACCAAGGGAGAAAACTGCCCGCAAACGCCCCAGCGAAAAGATGGACTTTAGGGCCTAATTACGAAGCGTTACCACCCAGGCAACACAGCCCCGAAACCGTTGCGGCGCAACGCGTCAGCCCTGCCCGTCAGACAGAACGGCCTTGCAAATACAAACGGCTGATCGCCACCCCCTTTCAAGGGATAATGATCAGCCGTTGGGTTGTATTTGTGCGGCAACCGGCGTCAGAACGCCGGTTGCCGGATGGATCGGGACGCATTCCTGACGAAGCGCCCTGAAGTGAGGTGCGGCGCTCGAAGCAGGCGCTACGCAGGCCCCTACTTCACCTGGACCGGCGGAGGCGCCTGTTGCGGAGCCGGTTGCGGAGCCGGCGGCGGGAAAAACATCGCGGTCACGTCTTTGGCGTTGATGAACACCTTGCCGGCCTCGTCCACCTTGGCGTCGATCCGGTCGGCAACCTTGCCGTTTTCCTCGCGCCGGTCGGCCAGCGCGGTGAGCGTCGCCAACGTTTTCTCGGTCTCCGGGTCGGCGCTGAGACTGCACGCTATCCTTAAAAATTCTTCAGGATTTTCAACAACCAGCTTCATCTCGCCGGTCGAGAAATACTTGGCCTTCTGATCCGCCACGGCCATCAGGGCCAGCGTCAACCGGGTTGCCGGGAAGGCGACAAAGGAATCGGTCAGCGACAGGGTCAGGCCGCTTGTCATCAGCGCGTTCATGCCGTTGATCATCAACTCGCCCTGCACATGCTGCATATTGCCCGCAGCCAGCGCCGCCGGGCTAGAGACCAGCTTGAGCAGGGAAGGAATTTTTTTCACCTCAAGCTGGACGTTGGCGGATTCCGGCATGTTGCCGGCCTCAGGGGCCATTCCTTTGAACCCGGAAAAGTGCACGCGGGTGTGAACGGTTCCGCCATCGCCGCCGCCAGCCGTAAACCCGCCGCTCAGGATTGCCTTGTCAAGGGTCACCGGCGCAGGCTGGGCATTGACCACCCGGAGGTCTTCCAAGCTGATTTCGCTGGAATAACCCTCGATCAGCGCCAGCACTTTCTGGGCAAACTGCATCCCGTGCTTGGCCAGATAGGCGTCGGACTGCTCTGGCGGCGTTTTGTCCATACCCTCAATGGCGACAAACAGGTCGGCGAACAGATGCGGCGGCGGCGTTTTGACGGCGCCCTCGCCGATCAGGCCCACATGACGCAGCGAGGTTGCAACAGGCTGCGGTTTTTCCGGAGTTTTCCCCTCGGCGTAGGCGAAATTGTTCAGGTCGCCCTTGGAATTGTAAACAAATTTGCCGGCCTGGGCGTCCTTGCGCAGCCCGCCGGAGAGCTCGACCGATTCCAGACTGAAGACGTCGCCTTTGGACGTCGACTGCAGCCCCTGGATGCTCATCGAACCGGTGTACGCGCCCAGCAACTGCATGTATTCGTCAATATCGGCGAGCAATTGTTTGAGTTCCGGACGCGGCAGTTGATCCATCCGGTTCAGGCCGCGCTGCAGGCTCTGGCGCAAGGCATAGCTCCTGGTCGCATTGGCGCCGTTCACCTCAGCCTGAGTGGCGATCCTGGCCAGCTTGAAGTCGACCTCTTTGCCAACAAAGGCTAGACCATCGCCCTGCGCCTGCATTTTTTCGGTCCAGCTCTCCTGTTCGCCCTTACCGGCGACACCGTTCAGCGCCAGCTCTTTGAGCGACAACCGACCGGTTTTTGCAATGTCCTCAAGCGCTAGGTCGCCCAGCTTGGCGTCCATCCGGGTGAAATTCATCTGCCGGCGGTCCCAGACGCCGCTGATCTCCTGACGACCAAGGGTCAGCTCGGCAACCGGCTTGCCGGCCTCAATGACCGGGGCCTTGTCAGGCAACCGCACGGTGACCGCCAGGACGTCCGCATCCTGGGGTTTGAAACGAAAAACCACCGGCCCGAACTCGACCGAGTTTTTTTCGTCCATGATCAACGTGCATGGCTCAAGCCGCACCTCATAACCGCCGTCAACCGGAACAATGCCGTAGTTACGGTTGGTCTTCAGGCCCACGTCCTTGTTGTGGCCGGCCGGCGGCAACAGGCCAACGGCCCAGTCGGTGAAGGCGTAAATCAAGGCCTCTTCCGGGGTGGCCGGTTTCCGCTCAGCAACGGGCGGCTCCGGCGGAATTGCAACCGGCGGCGACGCGGAAGTCGCTTGCTGACCCTGGCCGGCTGGAGGGCCCCCTAGCGCCGCCTGGTCGACAACCACCGCTTCAGCGGGAGGCGCGGCCGGCTCCGGCGACGGCGGCGCAACCTGTTCCACGACTGCGGGCGCAGCCGGCGCGCTTTGCTGTATATTCTCCGGGGTCTCCAGTTGCTGAACCAGGCTGTCCAGACGCGGGTTGGGCTGCAGGGCCAGACTCTCCTTATATTTTTTTATTGCCTGGTCGGTCTGCCCCTGCAATTGCAGCCGCGCTCCCTCAAGCTGCAGCTCTCGGGCTGCGCTCGCCGCGTCCCGAACCGCTTCAGCGGCCTGGGCCGTCACCGTTGCCAAGGGGACCACGCCCAGGGACGCACAACCGATCAGCGCGGCCAGCACCCAACCGGTCAGGCCCATGCCCCGCAGTCCGTTCCTGGGTTTCATCTTCAGCATTCTTGCTCCTGTCATTCTCCCCTCCCCTCCTTCAATGGTTTCGATATGTTACGGTTCTATTCGTCGCGCAGCGCTTCGGCCGGGTCCAGACGGGTTGCCCGCAGGGCCGCAAAGGTTGCGGCAACAACGCTCAGGGTCCAGACGCCGGCAGCCAAAATCAGAAAATGCCCAAGCGACAGGGCGCAAAGCGACTCCTCGGCGTGCAGCTGGACGCGAAACAAGGTGTTGATCACCCTGGCCACCAACAGAAACAGCACCGCCGCCAGGGCCAGGGCGCCGCTTGACAGCAGCAGTCCCTGAAAAACTGGGAACAGCACCAGTTCACGCTTCACCAAACCGAGCAGCCGAAGCACGTTCAGCTCCTTTTTTTTCCGCTCCACCGAAGCGTAGAGGCTGGCGGTCAGGGCGGATACGCCGCCAATCACACCCACTGCGGCAATCAGCCAGAAGACCAGGGTTGCGTAGCGGTCAAGCCGCCGCACCTCCGCTATCCGCTCCCGTTCGGTGTGCACGGTCACGCCCTGCTGTTCCAGTCGTTGCTGCACCGCATCCACAGCGTCGATGGTCGCGGCGTAGAGGCGAAACCCCGCATATCCCTGGCGGGAGAGCAGCAATGCATCGGCGGCGGAATCGTACCGGACGTTGCGGTGGCGCAGCAGGTTGAACGTGCCGGCAACGGCGGCGCCGGCCTGCGCCTGGCCGCTTGGGACATCGCCCTTGTGCAGCAGGACCGGCGCCTGCAGTTCCCGGTCCGCCACCTTGAGATGCAAGATCGCGGGGCCTTCGCTGAGCGGCAGGTCCGGAGCGACCACAATGACGCGCTGGGGGCGGGGCACGCCGGCGGATTGAACGGCGCCCGACGACGACGCGACATCGGAACGCACCCGTAACTGGAGGGTCACCGGACCAGATGCGCCGGCGGCCGTCAAACCAATCTCTAGCGGCTCAACCCAGGGCGCAACAATGGCGCCCCTGCCCCGCAATTTGTTGACCACAGCCTGGAGATTGTCCTCCGTGGCCGCCCGCTGCCGGACCGTGATCCAATACGCCGACCACCCCGGTTCCGGGGCGTAGCCGAGCTTGTCCCGAGCCTCGTCGCCCGCAACCGGTTGGACCCGGGAAAAACCGGTGTTGTTGACCAGCAGCACCTCGTCCAGCTTGCTCAAGGGTTCCGGGGTCAGCACCACGGCGCCGCCAAACACCGGGTAAGCCTCCGGCAACTCGCCCTGCCAACCATAGGCGGGCACGGCCCTGCCGTCCTTGTAGTCCTCGACCGCTTCGACAACCTCCAGCCGGACATAGGCGGCGCGCAGGCTGGAAGCCCGCTCGCCCAGCACGGCGGCGATCCGCACCGGAAAGGTTCCATTCTCGTACCGCCCCTGGATGATCCGCTGCGCGCCTAGGGTCAGCTGATCGCCGGCGGCGACGTTCAGCGCCTTGGCCGCCGCCTCGGTGAGCACGCACTCGCCGGGTTCCGGCACAACCCCGCTGTTTTCAAGCAGCAGCGGGTCGCCGGGCGCGGTGACCATCAGGCTCAACGGTTCCCTGAGGTCGCCGGCAACGTTGGTTGCCATCACCGAGGCCGAGATCTGCCGGGTCATGGGCGCCACAAAGGCAACCTCGCCCCGGTGGGCCCTGAGTTCGTCAAACCATTCGCGACTAAAGGACCGGGTGGTTAGCGGACGGATTTCCCTATTTTTGGGGTCCTGCACTAAACGGCTGCGCATGGTCTCAACCGCCCCGAACTTGAGCCCGAACAGGATCAGCAGGGGCGCGATGATCGCGGAGATGGCCAGCACCAGACAAAGGCTCAGCAACCAGTCGTGGACAACGTCCTTGAAGGCCAGCCGGAAAATCATGCCCCAACCTCCGCACCCGCCGCCCGTTCGCCAGCGACGGGTGCGGGAACGCGGGTTTCCGCAAACGCGGTCGCCAACGTTTCAGCGCGGCCCGTGCGCACCGTTTCAAAACGCACCTGCCGGTCCGACACCTGGTCCACCAGGCTGCGGTCGTGGGTTACCATGATCACCGCCGCGCCCATTTCCCTGGCCAGCGCGTGCAATTCGTCGCGGATGTCGAGCGCGGTGGGATAATCCACGGCGGCGGTGGGTTCGTCGGCCAGGATAATCATCGGCCGATGGATCAGGGCACGGGCCACCGCAACCCGCTGCCGTTGCCCGCCGGAAAGGTGTTGCGGCTTCTTGTCGAGCTGGTCAGTCAGCCCCAACACCCCGACAAGGTCGTTGAACTCGCTGCGACTGACGCCGACGCCGCTGATCTGGGCGGTGAGCATGATGTTTTCACGCACGGTCAAGAAGGACAACAGGCCGCCGCTTTGCAAAACATAGCCGATGTTGGCGCGGCGGATCCGAGCGGCGCGGTTTTCCGCAAGACCAGGAACTTCAAAAACTTTGGGCTTGCCGCGCGGCCCCACCTGCACGCTGAAACTGCCGGCGCGAGTCGGCTCCAGCACCAGGGCCAGCATGTCCAGCAGGGTCGATTTGCCGCAGCCCGACGGTCCCACCACCGAGCAGAACTCGCCCCGACAGACGTCAAGCTCCGGAATGCGGAGGACAAAGGAAACGCCGCCCTTGCTGCGGCGCTTCTCCACATCCCGGAGACGATAGACGACATCAGTCATAGAGGTCAGGGCAGCAGCTCCAGGCTGATCGGGTACACATACTCGCTGGGGTCGTCGCTCTTGTTCAGCTGCACCCAACCCTCCGGGCCGTCGTGGATGGTTTCGTAGGCCATGATCCGCGCCTCCAAATCGGCAAGGAACATGTCCTGTTCGTCCACGGACCAGCTGCTCCACAGCTCGTTGTTCATATCCATGATCCGGCTTTTGTAGGGCAGACCGGTCAGGAACTCAGGGATCAACCCGCTCTGCGACAGGGACTTGGCCCGTTTGATCATCTCCGGATCGCGGGCCGTGGCGGCCGCCGCCGCCTGCAGCGAGGAAAAGAAATCCTCGCCGCTGATCTGGCCCTTGCGGCCTGCGGCAAGGATGGTTTTCAGGGTTTCCCGCAGGGAGTCAAGCTGACGTTTGTTGATCAGCAACCGCACCTCCAGCGACTGAATGTCGGTGGCGAGCAAGTCTTTGTCCGTCACCCAGGCAACCACGTCGCGCGGCGCCTGCGCCCCGGCCTGGGAACCGATCCATTGCACAAAGGCGGCTTTCAGGGCCGCATTGGCCAGGGCCTGCCCCTCGGGCTTTGCCGGCTCGCCTTTTGCCGACGCCGGGCTTGTCTCTTCAAAGAGGTCGAGATTCACGGTCCCCTTTGCCGCCGTCACGGCCGGTTCCGTCCCTGGCTTGGCCGGCTGCGCCGCGGGCGACGAGACGTCAAAGTCGGAGACGCCGGCTTTGGCCGCTGCCGGCGCATTGCCGGCCGATCCGGCGGCGGCGGTTGCTGCGGCCTTGCCCTTTTCTTGATTGATTTTCTCAAGCAAACCGATAATTGCGTCGGTCACGTTTTTAGTGACGTTTTCAAAACCGACCAAGTCCTCGGAAGGGGTGCTGTAGTAGGAAGGTCCGCCCTCGGCGCCCCTGTTGAGGCTCAAGGTCTGGAACTGTTCGGCGGTGGTCGCGTGATACTGCTCGGCCTTGGGATCTTTGATGTGGATGGCGTAGATGGTGATGTTGCGGTCGTCGGCAATGGCGCGCAGGGTGGTCTGGCTCTGTCCCGAGGCGTTCCATTTGTGGCCCGGCTCATGGCCGGGGGCGTCGCCGACCAGAACCACGATTTTGATCGCGTTGGGGGTCCAGGCAGTCTCGTCAACCGCGCCCTTCACCCCGGAGAACACGTCCTCGGCGTACCCTTCCGAGCCGGCCAAACTGACGTCCACGGTTTTCAAGGTGGGAATGAACTGATCAATGTTCTGGAGTTCCGGAGTGTAATTCTTAACGTTGTAGCCGATGTCCGGAATGGAGATGGAATCGCGATACCCCCAGACGCCAAACTTGACCGCCTTGGCCAGCGCGGCGTTGCTCGATATCCGTTTGGAGGCCTCTTCCACCACCTTCAGGGTCTGGGTGACGTAGGGCATCATCGAGTTGGTCGCATCCATCACCCAGACAACGTCGATGCCTAATTTTTCAAGGGCTGCCGGGCTAATCGAGGTGCTGTCCTGCACTGCGTCCTGCAGGTAGTCCTTGTTTTTCCTAATGTCCGAGCTTTCCCGCGCCTCGGCCCCTTCGCCGGTGACGGCGGCCAGCTTGAGGATTCTGGCTTCACGGTTTTCGAGCTGAACCTCGCCGAACTCAAGAATCGGCAGCAAATAGAACTCCTTGGTGATGTCGACCGCCTTTTTCGGCTCAATGGTCACAATGGGAAACTCAGGCGGAACATCGCCCATGGCGATGTCCATGTAGTATTTTTCCACTGCCTCTTTGCGTTTTTCTTTGGGCAGCCCGCTCAACCGTTCCAACTCCGCTTTTTTGTCAAACATCAGCACCGGATAGCGTCCCTCCGGGTGGGTGTAGGACAGGCACATGGTCTGCTTCCACTCGAACACGTCGTCCGAAGACATCCATCCAAGCACAGTTCCCCGGTTGTCGTGGCCAACCTCATACCATACCGCTCCCCCCATATCGCCCCCGCCCTTTTTGGCGTAGACGTAATAGGCCTGGAAGGCCGGAACGTTTTCCTCGATGGTGGAGCTGGCGACGTCAGGGTTTTTATATACCTTGGAAAAGGCGCGCGACAACACCCGCAGGGGCAGCGACTCCTTGCCCTCAAGCTTTATCGGGATCCGTTTAGCAGCCGAAGCGGCGGAAACCTCCGCCGGTGCTGGCACCGTCGCCGGCCCGGAAGATTCGCCGGCCGCAGCCGCGCCCTGCACAATCGCAAAGGCCCCAAGCAGCAGCAGGCCCAACTCCATGGTCAATGTGTGTAACCGCATACCTCTTCTCCTTATTCAATCCTGGTTCGTGGTGATGAAATCAAACAATGCAGTGATCGACGATTCCTTGCTGAAATCCTGACGGGCCAGTTCCTCGGGCAGGCGAAGCCCCGGGGCCAGGCCGCGCTGGTGAAAGGCGACGCCTTCCGGGGTCAGGATCTCGGCATAAGTCAGCAGCAGGGCCGAACCGTCGGGCAGGGGCAGAAAACGCTGGGCAAGCCCCTTGCCGTAGGTTGGTGCCCCCACCGAAAGCGCCCGCTTATCGGCGGTCAGGGCGGCAATAAAAGCCTCGGCCGCGCTGGCGGTGTCGTTGTCCTGGAGCAGCGTCAACCGGCCGGCGGCAAGCTGCGGCTGTTCGGCCTCGATTTTTTGAGTTGTGTCCCGGTCGCGCAGCTGAAACAACACGGTCCCAGGACGGACAAAGAGTTCCGCGCATTCGCGGGCGCTGATCAGGCTGCCGCCCTGGTTGCCGCGCAGATCAAGCAGGATGGGCCGCCCGTCGTTATTGAGCCCCTCAAGGATGCGGCGCAATTGCGCCGCCGTGTCCTTGGCGAACCGGGTGATCTGGATAAAATGGCCCGCGCCGGCGGCCTTCCAGACAACGGATTGGTAGTGGGCCCGCTGCCGCCGCAGGGTCAGGGACCTGGGGATGGCCTGACCGGTTCTGATGGTCAGTTGCACCGTCGCGCCTTCCGCCCCCCGGATCATGGCCCCGACCACATACACCGACTTGCCGTACACCGGCGAGCCGTTGACCGCCACCAGTTCATCACCGGGACCAATGCCGCTTTTTTCGGCCAGCCCGCGTTTGAAGGGATAGAGCCGCAAGGTTCCGTCCCGTTGCTGCATATCCATCTCCACCCCAAAGTAGTCGGAGCTGGTTGACTCGAGAAAACCGGCGTATTCGCGGGCCGTGAGATAATCGGAATAGTCGTCAAGGGAGTGGGCGTAGGCGCGGAGAAGATCTTCAGCGATCTTCCGGCTTGATCTGGGCGCGGTCAGACCGTGGTCGCGGATCTGTTCCACCGCCGCAGTGAGCAGCTGCGTTTCCTCGGTCGACTGCGCCCAAGCCGCCGGCGTCGGCACCGCTCCAAGCCCGTACAGCGCCAAACCGACCACAATAAGCGCAAACCCGCGCAATGGTCGGCAGGCCTTGCTGAGGATGAGAGACGCCACGGGCAGGGCCGATTACAGCCGCATCAGATTGGCCGCCTCTTTTTCCAGCTTGTCCCGCTTGCTTTGCAGCCGTTGCAGCTCGAGCCGTTTTTCTTCTGGATCAGCGATGTCGTCGGCTGTGCGTGCAGAATTTTTCAGGGTATTGATTTCGGCAAGGATGCGCTGCTGTTCCTTTTTCTGGGCAGCAGTCTGGGCCTGTTTGGTTTTGATCCCCTTCTCCAGGGAGGCCACCGAGGCGGAGAGTTTTTTCAACTGCTTCTCAAGCGCGGCCTTCTCCTGGAGCCGGGATGATTGCTCGGATTGCAGGGCTTCGGTCTGCGCTTGGGCCGATTGGTTGGCCTGCTCGGCGCTGGAAAGATTGTCCTGCCGGTCCCGCAGCCGTTGTTGATAGGCGTCGGGATTGTAACTGAACAGACCACCCTGGCGCGGATCGGTGGTTTGGCCGGCGCAGCCGGAGAGAACGGAGGCGGCGCACAGGCAGCACAGCAATGAGGGGAACGTTTTCATGGTCGACCTCCTGGTTTACACCGACATGCTGGCGGACATCGAGGCCAGTTCACCGGTGCGTTTTTCCAGTTCCGTGATGTTGCCCTTGAGCGTCTCGATCTCGCTGTCCAAGGTCACGGCGTAATCGTCCTTGCCGCTCTTCCTGGCCTCGGCCGAGACCGAACCCTGGGCTTCCAACTCGGTTTTGGCCGTGGCCAGCTCTTTGTTGGCCGCCTCAAGCAGCGAATCGGTCGCCGCCTTTTGTTCCTTGAGCTTGGCGGTTCGCGCTGTCTTGTTCTTGATCTTCTTGTTCAGCGCCGCCGTTTCCTTCTGCAGGGTCGCAATCTGCTGGGAAAGATTCTGGTTGTAGGCGACAATCTCCTGATTCTTTTGCCGGGCCTGGGCGATGCACGCATCCAGCCACTCTTCTTCCTTGGCGTATTTCTCCTTCTGGCCGGCAACATGATCGCCGTAGGCGTAGCCGCCCACCCCGCCCACGGCAGCGCCGATGGCCGCGCCGATCAGGGTGGCTTTGGTGTCGCCGCCGAGAATCTGCCCGAGCACGCCGCCGGCAACCGCGCCGATGGCCGCGCCCGTGCCCGCGCCTTCAGTCCGGGTGCGGGTTCCGTCGTCCTTGATGTTGGCGCAGCCGCTGATCGTCAACAGCATGCACAACACCACCATGACCCACGATGTTTTCCTCTTCATACTCTCTCCTTTTCTGTAAACGTAGGACTGCAACAATCGATCATTTCGTTGTTATTACCAGGTCAAGCAAGGCAGCCGCCGCCTTGCTCAGGGCGCGGCCGCAGCTTCAAACAGTTGCTTCTGCCAATTTTCATCGTCGGTTCGCTTGACCTTGAGATACTCGTCGGCGTGACGCCGCACGGTTGCCAGCAGCTTGCCCTGCGCCTCGGCGTTGCGCTTCTGCAAGAACTGCGTATAGCGTTCAAACCCATCCTTCACCGCTGTTTCCGAAACCGCGCCAAGCTGGCGAATCGACTCGGCGTAGGACGACATGGCCTGGGCGATGTTCTGCCGGATCTCGGTTTCCCGCTCCTTGTATTTTTCGGCGACCTCGGTGCGCTGCGAACTCAGGGCCGACTGCAGCAGGTTTTCCAGAATCGGCAGTTTCCGCGCCTCCTTGGTGATGAAAAACGCCTGTTCGCCGCCGATTTTCACCCAGGAATAGGCTGAATCCTGCTCCGCCTGCTTGATGGTGAACTGGATGTCGTTCAGAGCTGCGGCGAGTAGATCGAGTTCCTGTTGCACCGGGCCGGACGGGGCGCCGGCTCGGGTCAGTTCATCCTTGAGCCGTTTGAGATGACCGCTGGCGTCGCTGCCCGAAACCTGCGTTTTAGCGCTGGTTGAACTGGTCGACACCGCCGCCGGCAGGGTTTGCGCCGCGCCCTGGCGATAGGCCTCCCAGTCGTCGTTCATCTGCGCGCTCACCTGGCGGTTGGGAAACACCAGCGAGGCCAGCACCGGGCGAAAACCCAGGGTTTCTTTTTTAGCCGGAATCACCGCGTTGTTCTTCGCGTCCAGGGTGTAAAACTCCTGCTCAGTGCGCAGCGAAGAACGCAACTGATTGCCGTCGGTGAGATAATGACCGCCTTTGGAAACGTAGCCGCCGCTGCGCCCCTGGTAATACTCGATCTGATAGAGGGAATCGGTCATCTCAGCCACATTGCCGAGCATGTCGTGGAGCCCCAGGACATTGGGCTTCAGCAGCCCCGCCTTCTTGACCTTGTTGTGCGACGACGTGGGCCCTGAAAACCATTCGTATTCGGGAAGTTGCTCGAGGGGATAGGGCAATTTGCGGTCAAATCCGGCGCTGTCCACCTCGCTGCCGCCGCGCGCGGCAAACTCCCATTCAGGTTCGGTGGGCAGCCGCAAAAAACCGGGCACGCCGCCGTGGGCAGGCAGGTCCTTCCGGGCGTTGCCGTACAGCCATTCATTATACTTCCGCAGGAAATCCTCGGCCTCAAACCAGGACAGATTGCGGACCGGCAGGCTGCTGTTTTCATATTCCTTGGGCGACTGCATCACCGCGAACATCTGGTCTTCGGTGACTTCGTACTTGCCGATGTAGTAGCACCAGTCTTCCGACGACGCCTGCGCGACCTTGAATGCGCCGCCCAGGGCCACGCCGGTGGGCGACTCCTTGTAACCGCCGGCCGGATCGCCCACGCGAAAACGCTTCCAGGCGTAGGACCCGGCGCCCTCGCCGATGCACACCGGTCGCAAGGCCATGGTTCTGCCAGCCGGCATGGGCAGCAGAACATCGCCCGGCTGGGGCTGGGGATTGCCGGCCGGAACTTCGGCATGGGCTAAACGGGGCAGCGGCGTTGTCAGCGTCAGCATCAGCGCCAGGATCGCGTGCAGGAGGAAGATCAATCGCATGGTTGCCGCCTGTGACCGGTCTGAGTTGGGCCTTGGAATGAACAAGGGAGCAGATTGTCTGCACAGGTAAAAATGCCTGCCGACAAAACAATGTAGAGAAATTAAAGAGGTTTCCCGGAAAAAAATCAAGGCGGGGCGTCGTTTTTTTGCAACACCGCTCCAACCGCTCTTGCAGGGATGTTATTGCCGCGACCAAGGCGCCGATGCTCCGGCGAGAAAATGGCGGGTGCTTTAGATTTTTTTGCCGGAAAGATCGAACAGGTTGGGTTGCTGCAGGGGAGTGGACTGAAGGGGCAGGCGGAAATGCTCGTAAGCGGCCGCGGTGGCCATCCGGCCGCGGGGGGTGCGGACGAGAAAACCGGACTGAATGAGAAAGGGTTCGTACACGTCTTCGAGGGTGGTTTTTTCCTCGCAGACCGCGGTTGACAGGGTTTCCAGGCCGATGGGGCCGCCCTGGAATTTTTCGATCAGGGTGAGGAGAATTCTGCGATCCATCTCGTCCAGGCCGAGGGGATCAACATTGAGCATGGTCAGGGCCTCGTCGGCCACGGTGCGGGACACCACCGGATGCCCGCCCACTTCGGAAAAATCGCGGACCCGGCGAAGGAGACGGTTGGCTATCCGGGGCGTGCCGCGCGAACGCCGTCCCAGTTCCATGGCCCCGTCGGCGTCGATCTCCATGCGGAACAGCCGGGCCGTCCGCTGGATGATCGTCACCAGCTGTTCCGGGCTGTAATACTCAAGACGAAGGAGTACGCCGAACCGGTCGCGCAACGGCGGCGTCAGCAATCCGGTGCGGGTGGTGGCCCCAACCAGGGTAAAACGGGGCAGGTCCATCTTCACCGAACGGGCGCCCGGCCCCTGGCCAATGACCAGATCGAGCTGAAAATCCTCCATGGCCGGGTAGAGGATTTCCTCGACCACGTGGTTGAGGCGATGGATTTCATCGATGAACAGGACGTCGCCGGCCTGCAGGCTGGTGAGGATGGCGGCCAGATCGCCGGGACGCTCAATCACCGGCCCGGAGGTAACTTTGATGCCGGCGCCCATCTCGTTGGCGATGATGTAGGCCAGGGTGGTCTTGCCCAAACCGGGAAAGCCGTGGAACAGCACATGATCCAAGGGTTCGCCGCGTTGCAGGGCCGCCTGGATGAACACCCGCAGACTCTGTTTGACCTGATCCTGGCCGATGTAGTCGTCCAGGCGGCGCGGCCGGATTTCGACGCCAACGCCCAGGTCTTCCTGGCGTTCTTCGCCGGCGATCAGCCGTTTGCCGGTCAGATTCTCTTCGCGTTTCATGATTTCGTTTATTTTCCGGCCAGGGACTGCAGGGCCAGGCGGATCAGGTCTTCCACCCTGGGCGGCGCGTCCCCGCTGTCCCCGCTGTGCGCCAGCTGCTTCTCAACGGCGCGCAAGGCCTGCCAGGCGGTGTATTGGGGATAGCCGAGGTTGATCAGGGCGGAAGCGGCGTCGGCCATCACCTGGATCTCGCCGCTAGAGGCCGCGCCCGGCGCAGTGTTGCCGCCGGCAAAATCAACCCCGAACTCGCCGCCCAGACCGCCAACCTTTTCGCCCAACTCCACACAAAGCCGCTGGGCCGTCTTCTTGCCGATGCCCGGCAGAGTCATCAGCTGGGTCACGTCCTTGGCGGTGATCGCCCGGCACAGGGCCTCCACGCCGATTCCAGACAGGATGGTCTGGGCCAGTTTGGGCCCGATGCCGGAAACAGTAATCAGGAGCAGAAACAGCTCTTTCTCCTCTTTCTTGCCAAATCCGTAGAGGGTAATCGCGTCTTCGCGAACCACCGTCTGAACCAGGAGAAAACAGGAAGCGCCGGTGGCCGGCAGGGCGTCGTAGGTGCGAACAGAGATGAACACTTCGTAGCCCACTCCGCCGACGTCAAGAATCACGACGTTCGGGCTTTTGACGAGCACAAGGCCGTTGAGCGAGGCAATCATCGGCAGGCGCGGGCGGGTAGAGTCAAGGAGGGGAACAGCGGGCGAAGCCGCAGTTGGTTCATGCGCCGCATCTTCCGCTGTAGGCGGCGTGATGGGCGTGGCAGATGGCCACGGCCAGGGCGTCGGAGGCGTCTTTGGACGGCGACGAATTCAACTGCAACAGGGTCTGCACCATGTGCTGCACCTGTCCTTTTTCCGCCTGTCCATACCCGGCCACCGCCTGTTTGACCTTGCGGGCCGGGTAATCGAACACGGTGAGATTATTGTGCATGGCCGCCACCACCGCGGCGCCCCGCGCGTGCCCGAGCTTCAGGGCAGAACGCGGGTTGCGGTCGATAAAGATGTCTTCCACCGCAGCCACCGCCGGTTGATGGATGCTGATCACCTCGCACAGATCCTCAAAGATGGTCAACAGACGCCGGGAAAAATCGGTTTCCTCGCCGGTGCGGATGGTGCCGCAGGCGACAAAACCGATTTCATGGCCTTGGGCGGCAATCACGCCGTACCCCGTAATCCGCGATCCCGGATCAATGCCTAGAATCCGCATCCAATCCCACGCGCAACGATCATCAAGACAACAGCTCCATCAGGTCGTCGGCGATGTCAAAGTTGGCGTGCACCTTCTGAACATCGTCGTGATCCTCAAGATTTTCCAGCAGCCGCAACAACGAGCGGGCCGCCTTTTCCTCGGTCACCTCGATGCTGTTCTTCGGCACCATCGACAGAGTCGCCTCGGAGAACTTGACCTTGCCCTTTTCCAACTGGTCAACCACGTCGTTGAAGGCCTCCGGGGCGGTGATGATCTGGAAGCTGTCTTCTTCCTCGACCACGTCCTCGGCGCCGGCCTCCAGGGCCAGATCCATCAATTCGTCTTCAGCCACGCCGTCTTTGTCGACCGAGAGCGTGCCCTTCTTGTCGAACATCCAGGCCACGCAGCCCGATTCGCCCAGGTTGCCGCCGCTCTTGGCGAAGAAATGGCGAATGTCGGCAACCGTGCGGTTTTTATTGTCGGTCATGGTCTCCACTAAGACGGCAACGCCGCCGGGGCCGTAGCCCTCGTAGAGAATTTCCTCGTAAATCGCGCCGCCCAGGTCGCCGGTGCCCTTCTTGATGGCCCGGTCGATGTTTTCCTTGGGCATGTTCTCGCCCTTGGCTGCGGTGACTGCGCTGCGCAGGCGAGGATTGCCGTCAATGTCGCCGCCGCCCATGCGCGCGGCAATGGTGATTTCCTTGATCAGCTTGGTGAAAATCTTGCCGCGCTTGGCGTCATTGGCCCCTTTCTTGCGCTTGATCGTGCTCCACTTTGAATGTCCCGACACGCTCTGACTCCTTGAATGAATAATATCGTACAGTTGCTTGGATACAATTTATCTCGCCCGACGAAACCCGCGCCCCAGCACAAAAACCTCCCGGCTTTCGTTCCGCGAACTTTTGGGTTTCACCACCTTGACGGTTGTAAACAACGGTTTGCATTCCTGGAGAAATTCGGGAAAATCCTCTCCCTGAAAGACCTTGCAGTAAAACGTGCCGTTTTCATGCAGGAATATTGCGGACAACTCAAGAACGCGCCGCACCAGCCTCAGCGACTGCTGATGATCGGCATACTGGCTGCCCGTGGTTCGCGGCGCCATGTCGCTGAGCACCACGTGAAACCCCGGCCAGTGCTGTTTCAGATAATCGACGAACTCCTCCGAATACACATCATAACAGAGCCAATGGATTTCGGCATGGGGTTTTTGAACCGGGATGTCGGTGCGTTGCAAATCCGCCGCCACCACCACGCCTTTCTCGCCAATCACGCCGGAGGCGTATAAACTCCAGCTGCCGGGATGGCAGCCCAGATCCAGCACCCGCTGCCCGCCTTTCAGAAACTTGTGCTTCAGTTGGGCTTCTTCCAGCTTGTACACCGACCGGGCCGGGTAATTTTCTTTTTTTGCTTTCTTGAAGTAGTAATCCTGTTCGTCGCGCATCTGTCCTTCCTTTACGTTTCCGCCGGTTACAGCGAATTATTGACGGCAATGTCCCTGGCCAGCCGCAGGGCGCCGGCAACGTCGGTCACCCGGCCTTCCATCCGCGCCTCCTCAATGGCCGCGAGGATGGTTTTGAAGATCGGGCCCGGCGCGAGCCCCAGAGCTTCGATCAGCTGCCGGCCGGTGAGCAGCGGCGGCGCGGCGGCCACCGGCGCGACGTGTTCGAGGCGAACCCGGTCCAGCGTCCGGTACAGCGCGGCCAGTTCCGCTTCCATGCCCTCGATCCGCTCAACGCCCTGCCCGGCCAGGCTGTCGGCCATGGCCAGCAGAAACAGCCCCGGCAGATCGGCGCCGGCCTTGCGGACCATGCGGATCGAGGCGCGTAGGGTCAAGCCGCCGGCGCGGGCGACGTTGGCCAGATGAAAAGGCCGCATATGGCCGTCAATCAGATGGGCCACCCGCTCCCGGTCGTCGTTGCTCCACCGTAGCCGCAGGGCAAACCCGCGGAACATCTCGGCCCCGACCCGGTCATGGTTGTAAAAGGTGATGCGGTCACCCTTGTCCGGCCGCAGGACACAGGTGGCGGGCTTGCCCAGATCGTGGAGCAGGGCCGCCCAATGCAGGCGACGGCGCTGACCGTCGCCGGCGCAATAGGCGGCAAGACCGTCGCCGTCTTCCGGAAACCAACGCCCCGGAGCCGCTGTGATCTGCTCCATCCAGCGCAGGGCCTCCAGGTTGTGCCGGAAAACGTCAAGGTGATGACTTTTGGGCTGCTCCATGCCGACCCCGGCAATCAACTCGGGAACCACGATCCACAACAGACCGACGTCGGCCATGGCGCGCACAGCCGCATGTCCGTTGCCCGAGGCCATGATCAGGTCCATTTCGTGGGCCACCCGCTCGGGCGCCGGCCGGGACAGCAGCTCGCCCTGCCGCTCCACCAGCGCCAGGGTGGCGGCGTCAACCGCAAACCCCAGGGTGGCGGCAAAACGAAACACCCGCAACAAACGGAGCGGATCGCTGGTGAAACTCTCGGCGCTGGCCGCCCGAATCACGCCCCTTGCCAGATCTTCGCGGCCGCCGGTGGGATCGATCAGCGGGACGGCCGCGTCCAGAGCCTGGGGCTCAAGCAGCAGCTGGTCAAGGCGCACGGCAAGGGCGTTAAGCGTCAGGTCGCGGCGGACAAGATCCTCTTCAATGGTTGTCGCGCCCTGGCGGAAGGAGGAAAAATCAATGGTTGTCCGGCGGCTGACCACCCGCGCCGCGTCCTCGTCGCGGCCCAGAGGCACGTAGGCACCGCCGCTCAGGGTCGCCAATTTTGCGGCCCAAAGGCTTGCCCCGCCGGCCACGGTGAGGTCGATGTCCTCGGGCGTCTTGCCCAGCAGCAGATCGCGCGCCGCGCCGCCGGCCAGGTAGAGTTCGCCTCCCAGCTCCCGCGCAAGGGTGGTCAACTGAATCTGCAGCCACTCCGGCAACACCGCCAGAATCCGCCGCCGGGTCAGGGTTTCTTGCGCCTGCGCCACAGCCTAAATCCGCCAGAGTTGGGCATCGTCGTCGGCCAGCGGTGCAAAACGCTGATGCACAATCGATGCGCCCTTGTCGATCATCACTTCGGCCTCCGGGGGTTGGCCCACGACCTTTTTGCCGTAGCGCACCACCAGCCCGGCCAGCCGGCGCAGCACCTCGGCCTCGTCAGGCCAACCGGGGGCCTGAAGGCCGGCGTGCCGCAGCAAACCAAGCGGACCGGGCCGCACGGTCATGCGCAGCAGCCAGTCGTCCGGGCCGCGCATTTTTTCCAGGCGAATGTTCTCCCGCTCGTCGCGGCCGAGAATAAACCAGAGATCGTCGCCAATCTTGAACTGCCGTCCCACGCTGAGCAGGCGGACGTCGCCCACGGCCCGCGCCTCGCCAAAGGAGAAGAGGCCGTTGTAGAAATGCTTGATCCGCGCGGCCAGATTAGGGTCAGTGAGCATGCAGCCGCCAGCCGGGGTCGGATATTCGGTTATGCCCATTTCAGCGGCCAGGAGTTTTTGCTGCCGCCGGCCCCGCCCGGAAAAGCCGTACAGTCGTTCCCGATCCACCAGGCCCTCGGTTTCAGCCGGGGTCGGCGCCATCAGCTTGGCGCTCAGCGGCCGCAGCAGCAGCCCGCTGCAGCCGGAGTCGCGCTCAATCACCCGCAGCGTGTCCCGCCGCTGCGACATCGGCCGCTGCCCGAGCACTTCGCCGGTGACCAGGAACGAGGCGTTGTACATCGGCATCAACTCGCGGGCCCGGCGCAACATCAGGATTTTGCAATCAATGCAGGGGTTGAAATGTTTGCCAAACCCATGGACCGGATTTTCCAGCAGGCGCAGATAGCCCTCGCTAACGTCGACCAGTTCCACCTCCAGACCATATTTTTCCAGCATGGAGCGCGCGTATTCCTCCCGGCGATCCAGCAATTCGTGATCGAAAAACGGGGTCACGAATTTGAGGGCAATCACCCGCACACCCTGATCGGCAACCACCCGGCAGGCCAGGATCGAATCCAGGCCGCCGGAAAACAGGCCTAAGGCAACTCGCTTGTTCACGCCTTTTTCCTCGTGTTGCCGCGTTCAATCAATTCGCCGGCAAAGGCCAGGGTCTGGGCGGTGGGATGTTCGCCGCCCAGCATCCGCGCCAGCTCGCCGACCCGCGCCTCCTTGCCCAAGGGATTGATCACAGTGCGGGTGCGGCCGTTTTCGACCTGCTTTTCCACCTTGAAATGGAGATCGGCCCAGGCGGCGATCTGCGGCAGATGGGTGATGCACAGCACCTGGTGATGCCCGGCCAGTTCGCCGATTTTTTCCGCCACCGCCTCGGCGGCCTGCCCGCCAATCCCGGCGTCGACCTCATCAAAAATCACAGTGTCCACCTGATCGCGGCGGGCCAGCAGACATTTCATCGCCAGCATCAGCCGCGACAATTCGCCGCCGGAAACGATCTTGGCAAGCGGCTTGGCCGGCTCGCCGGGATTGGCCGAAAACAGAAACTCGACATTGTCGCGGCCGGTGCTGTGAATGCCGTCCATGCCCAGCCCCTCCGGCTCGGTCACCGCCACCCGGAACACCGCCTGGGGGAAACTGAGCGAGGCCAGTTCCTTTTCCATGCCCGCCTCCAGCCGCTTGGCCGCCTCCCGGCGCGCCTGAGTCAGCTCGGCGGCGCGGAGCAGGGCCTCGGTGGAGATCTCCTCCAGCCGCACCTCGGCCCGGGCGATCTCCTGCTCCAGGCTGTCCAGCAGGGCGAGATTGGCTTCAGCCCCGGCGGCAAAGACAATCACCTCTTCCAGCGTGGGCCCGTATTTGCGCTGCAGCTGCTTCAATTCGGCCAGCCGTCCGGAAATCAGATCGAGCCGGGACGGGTCCATGGGGATTTCGTCGAGATATTTTTGCAGGGCGGCGTCCAGATCCTCCAGCTCAAAGCCGGCGGCGCCGATCCGCTCGGACAACGGCGCAAGCCCGGCGTCCAGGCCTGCCGCGTGGCCGATGTGCTTGCGGACGTCGGCCAGGTTGCCCACCATGCCCGACAACAGCCGACTACCGGCGCCGACCAGCCGCAGCAAGGCGTCCGAGGATTTCAACTGTTCGCGTTCGCGCAGCAGCTGTTCGTCTTCGCCGGCGACCGGGCCGCATTTGCGGATTTCCTCAAGCTGGAAGCGAAGAAAATCGCGTTGTTGTTCCTTGTCCTGCTCCTTCTCCTGCAGTTGCCGCAACTCGGAAGAGGCCTGCTGCCACCGATGAAACAATTTGCCGAACTGCTGCCGCAGCCCCCGGAGTTCGCCGAAGACGTCGAGATAGTCGAGGTGATTGCGGGCGTTGAGCAGTTGCTGGTGGTCGTGCTGACTGGCGATGTTGATCAACCCGGCGGTCAACTCGCCGGACAGCCGGGTGGTGACCGATTGATCGTTGACGTACACCTTGGACCGTCCCTCCCGGGTGAGCACCCGGCGAACAATGCAGGAAGAGCCGTCTTTGAGCGAATGTTCGCTGAGCAGCCCATTGAGTTCGACGTGGTCGGGACGAATTGTAAAAACCGCCTCGATCCCAGCCTGCTCGCAGTCGTTGCGCACCCAAGAGGCCGCGCCCCGGCCCCCGGTCAGCAGATTGATCGCCTGGAGAATGATCGACTTGCCGGCGCCGGTCTCGCCGGTCAACACGATCAGGCCGGTTTGTTGCGCCGTCAGATCAAGATGAAGGGAATCAATCAGGGCCAGATTATGTACTCGAAGTTCCTGCAACATGGTCGTTTCATGGCAAAAGGGGCGGGCCGAAAAGGCGACATTATCCTTGACGCCCAGGGGGCAAAAATGTATCGTATTGAAGATACATGTAAAATTCAGCAGTCCGGAGGGACGAGATGATGGAACCGCAACAGCTCAGCGCCAGTCTCGAAGACTACATCGAGGCCATCTACCATATCATTACGGATAAACAGGTGGCCCGGGGAAAAGACATTTCCGCCCGCCTGTCCGTGAGCGGCGCTTCGGTCACCGAGGCGTTACGGGCTCTCTCCAGAAAGGGGTTGATCAACTACGCCCCGTATGAGGTCATCACCTTGACCGCCGAGGGACGGTTGATTGCCGAGGACGTCATTCTCCGCCACAACTCGTTGAAACAATTCTTCATTGATGTGCTGGCCATTGAGGAGCCCCTTGCCGAAGAGGGCGCTTGCAAAATCGAACACACCGCGCCGCCGAAAATCATCGGCCGCATGGTCGATTTCATCAAATTCCTTGAGATTTGCCCCAGGGGAGGCAAGGACCTGATCAGCGGCTTTGCCAATTTCTGCCAGCAGGGTCGAACCCCGGACAGCTGCGCCGCCTGCGTCTCGCACTGCATGGACGGCAAACCAGCCCCGGTCGAGAAATAAGCCATGCCCTTCGGAAGTTTTGCCGCTTCCCGCATTCCAATCCGCTATATTAGCATACCTCGCCGGCGGCGCAATGGATACCTCTCCCGCACCTTTTCCTTTTACGGCGCCTGAACGCTATGCCTGTCTATGAATTCACCGCCCTGACCGCTGCGGGCAAAAAGCTCAAGGGAGTGCTCGACGCGGACTCGCTGACCGCCGCGCGGCAGAAAATTCGCGGCCAGGGGCACTATCCGGTGGACATCAAAGAGACCTCGACCCGAGGCGAGAAAACTCCCCTTTTCTCGCGACAACTGGGGCAGAGCGTCAAGCAACAGGAGATCCACATCGCCACCCGGCAATTGGCCACCCTGCTGGGCGCCGGCATTCCACTGGTGCCGGCCCTGGCCGGCTTGACCGAACAAACCGCCAATCGTTCGCTTAAAACCGTGCTCGCCCAGATCAAGGACGCGGTCAACGAGGGCAACGCGCTGACCACCGCCCTGGCCGAGCATCCCCGGCTGTTCTCAAAAATCTACGTCAACATGGTGCGCGCCGGCGAGGCCTCCGGTTCGCTTGACGTGGTGCTCGAACGGCTGGCGGAGTTCGGCGAAAACCAGCACGCCATCCGCAGCCGGGTCAAGGCCGCCCTGCTCTATCCGATTTTCATGGCCGTGGTTGGGACTGTCGTCCTGTTTTTGCTGATCACCTTTATCGTGCCCAGCATCACCTCGGTTTTTGAGGGCACCCAACAGGCCCTGCCCCTGCCGACCATCATCCTCATCAGTCTCAGCACCGTGCTCAAGCAGTTCTGGTGGGCAGTGCTGGCTCTCGCGCTCGGCGCCGGCGCCGGCATTCGCTGGTATATCGCCACAGCCGACGGAAGGCGACGCTGGGACACCCTCAAGCTCACCTTCCCCGGCCTGCGCGACCTCAGCATCAAAACAGCTTCCGCCCTGTTCAGCCGCACCCTGGCCAGCCTGCTCCAATCCGGCGTGCCCCTGGTGGCCTCGCTGGAGATCGTCAAGAACATCCTCGACAACGTCATTTTGGCCGAACAAATCAGCGAAGCCTGCGACGAACTGGAAAAAGGAGCCAGCCTGTCCCAATTTTTCAAGGGCGGCAAATGGTTTCCGCCGATGCTGGTGCAGATGATGGCGGTGGGCGAACAGAGCGGTTCCCTGGACAAGATGCTGGCCAAGGCGGCGGACAGTTACGAGAAGGAGGTGGAGACAAAAATCCTGGCGCTGACCTCAATGATCGAGCCGGTGATGATCCTCGCCATGGGCATGGTGGTCAGCTTTATCGTGGTGTCGATTCTGCTGCCCATTTTTGAAATGAACCAACTGATCAGGTAACCCGGAAGACCTCTTCCAAAGTAGTCAACCCTGCCAGCACCTTGCGCAGCCCATCCTGGCGCAGGCTCAACATGCCGGTCGCCAGCGAAGAAAGCGCCTGCTTTTTGATCTGGCCCGCGTCCGAAGTGGTCAAAATCAAACTTTTCATTGCCGGCGTCAGGCTCATCAGCTCAAAAATTCCGATCCGCCCCTTGTATCCGGTCTGCAGACATTGGACGCAACCGGCCCCCCGGTACAGTTTCTTATCTGCAAACTTGATCGGCGACAAACCCACCCGTTCCAGATAGGCGTTGGCCGGGGTGTACGCCTCGCGGCAATGCGGGCAGATCTTGCGCACCAGTCGTTGGGCCATAATGGCGTTGACCGCCGAGGAAACCAAAAACGGCTCCACGCCCATGTCGATCAGTCGGGTGATGGCGCTGGCCGCGTCGTTGGTGTGGAGGGTGGAGAACACAAGATGGCCGGTCAGGGCGGATTGAATGGCGATCTCCGCGGTTTCAACGTCGCGGATCTCGCCGACCAGAATCACGTCCGGGTCCTGACGGACGATGGTGCGCAGCCCGCTTGCAAAGGTGAGCCCGATCTTGGGGTTGACCTGCACCTGACTGATGCCGTTCATCTGGTATTCAATCGGGTCCTCAACGGTGATGATGTTGATGTCCGCGTTGTTGAGGATCCCCAGGGCCGAATAGAGGGTGGTGGTCTTGCCGCTGCCGGTCGGGCCGGTCACCAGGATGATCCCGTGCGGGGCCTTGAGCATCCGCATAAAGTGGTTGAGATCGTCCTTGGACAAGCCCAAATCCTCCAACGGCACCAGCGAACTCGATTTGTCGAGCAACCGCATGACCACCCGCTCGCCAAAGCTGGTCGGCAGAGTCGACACCCGGATGTCGATGTTCTTGTCGGCCAGACGAATCTCGATTCGTCCGTCCTGGGGCAACCGTTTCTCAGCGATGTCCATCTTGGCCATGATCTTGAGGCGGGAGATCAGCTTGCCCTGCACATGCCGGGGCGGCGAGTACATGTCGTAGAGGATGCCGTCGACCCGCTTGCGAATCTTAATCCGGTCCTTGTAGGATTCGATGTGGATGTCGCTGGCCCCGTCGCGCACTGCCTGGGAAAGCACCAGATTGACCAGCTTGATCACCGGGGCGTCGCTGGTGTCGTCGAGCAGATCGGCGGTTTCCTCGATCTCGGAGAGGATGCTTTCCGGATCGTCCTCGTCCATGTCCTGCATCACCCGGTCGGCGGCGTCTTTGCGGGTGGTGTCGTAGGCGGCGTTGATGGCGACGAAAATCTCGTTTTGCGGGGTCAACACGGTCCGTATCCCTTCCCACTGCAACAGGCGCTGCAGATCGTCCGCCTGCTGAAAGTAAAACGGTTCGGCCAGGGCAATGTACGAGGCCTCGGGCGTGGCTATCGGCATCATTTTAAATTTTTTTAAAAATCCGATGGGCACCCGCGGCACGAAAAAAGGATCAGGATCGGTGGGCAGACTGTGCACCACGTCCAGCCCGCACTGCAGGCTGCGGGCGCTGAGCAGATCGTCTTCGCTGATCTTGCGCAACTGAATCAGAATTTCGCCGATGCGGCCGCCCTTTTCCCGCTGCACCGCCAACGCCGCCTCGATGCTTTCCGCAGCAACCCCGAATGTTTCCCGCAGGACTTCCCCTAAGAGCCGCATGGTCGCTCCACCTCCGGGCGCATCCTCAAATGCCCTTGCCGTTGGCCAGTTGCAGACGCTTGAGGCCGGCCCTGGCAATCGCCTTCATGGACTCTTCCCCCGTCTGTCCGCCTGCTTGCCCGCCTTGACCTTCTTGGCCCGCTTGCTGCGGCAAGGCCAACACCCGACGATACAGGGCCTCCGCCTCAGCCTTCTTCCCCTCTCGTTCGCAGACCGTAGCCAGATTGATCAGGGCCGCGCCGTTGTTGGGATCGTTCTTCAAGGCCTGTTCAAAATACTCCCGGGCTCGGCGCAGATCATTCTGCTGCAGTTTGGCAAAGCCGATGTCCGAGAGGGCCACGCTCTGCGCCGCGTTGGTGTCCGGAGGATGAAAGAACTGATCGGCAATGTCGCCGGGTTCCTTGTGCAGTGCCTCCATCGTGTGCCGTTTCTTCTGATACAAATCAGCCAACTCCGCAGGATTTTCAACAATATGCGGCGTAATGAATATATACAGGTTGGTCTTTTCCTGGCTGTTGCTGCGCGACTTGAACAGCCAGCCGAGTCCGGGAATGTCGCCCAGAATCGGCACCTTGTATTCGCCGGAGGTGGTGTCCTGACCGATCATGCCGCCGATGACCACGGTCTGTTCATTATGGACCACCACCGTGGTGTCGGCCGTGCGGGTAAAGGTGGAAGGCGTGGTGGTCGCTTCCGTATCCTTCAGTTTAATAACCTCAACCCCGATCTCCAGGCGGATCACTTCCGCCTGATTGACCTGGGGGGTGATGGTCAAACTGGTGGCCACATCCTTGTACTCATAGTTGGTGTAGTCCTGGGTCGAGTCCGTGGTGTTTTTGCTGGTGATGTAAGGGACGTTTTCACCCACTTTGATGGAGGCCTTTTTATTGTCCGTGGTCAAAATCTGCGGGGTGGCGATCACATTGACGTCGTCGTCGCTCTTATAGGCATTGACCACCGCGCCAAGGTTAGGAAAGGTGACGTCGCCGATGGTTATGCCTTCCTCAAGGATGCCGAGGGTAAAACCAGGCGGCAGGGAGCCGGTGGCCAACCCATCCAGGGCGTTGTAGGAGGAGGTGGCGTTGCCGCTGAACCCTCCTTGGACATGACCCTCGCGGTCGGCCCACTGGACGCCAATATTGAAATCCTTGGAAACCTTCACCTCCATGATCAGGGCTTCCAGATAGACCATGCGCCGGGGGATGTCGAGCTTCTTGACCACATCCTCCACCACCTCGTATTCCTCGCGGGGGCCGGTAATGATCAAGGCGTTGGTTTCCTTGTCGGCCACGATCTTGATGTCCTTGGAGATCGCCGGCGCAGAAGGGGCGCCGGTCGCTTTGCCGCTGCTGGCCTCGGTGCTTTTTCCGCCCGATTTTTCATCGGGCAGATTCATCAGCACCTTGACCAACTCTTCGGCGTTGGCGTGCTGCAGGTAGAGCACCCGCAAATTCCCCTCTTTTCTAGGCACATCCGTGTCCAACTGCTGGACCAGATTGCGCACCCGCGCAACCGAGGCCTTGGAGGCAAAAACAATCAGGGCGTTGGTGCGCTCAAAGGGGATGACCTTGACGGTTTCCGGGCGCACCCCTTTTTGCGCCGGAGCGGCCGCAAACAATGGGGTTAAGGCCTTGGACACGCTTTCGACCGAGGCGTGCCGCAGGGGAATGATGACCATCTCCTCGCTGTCCGAGGGCACGTCCACGGCCCTGATGATTTCCTGCAAGCGGCTGATGTTGGAATAAAAGTCGGTGAGAATAATCATGCCCGAATTGGCGTGTGCAATCAGGACGCTGTTTTTGGAAACCAGCGGCGTCAACAGATTCTTCACTTCCTCGGCGTTGGCGTATTTGAGGGAGATGATCTGGGTGACCACCTTGTCTTCCCCGGAGGGCAGTTCGCCTTCGCGCACCGTGGCGATGTTTTTTGACCGCGCCGCCGCCGACGGCACGATCTTGGTCACCGAACCGCTGGGGATGGCGGCAAAGCCATGCACCTCAAGCACGGATTCAAACACCCGATACGCGTCTTCCTCAGAAATCCGGGTGGGCGAGATGACCGTGATTTTGCCCTTCACCTCCCGGTCGACGATGAAGTTTTTCTGGGTCAACTCACTGATGTATTTAATAAAAAGATTGATATCGACGTCATTGAAGTCGATGGTGACAAATCGCTGCGTTCCGCTGCCTCCCTGCTGCACAATTTTGGGATTCGCGGCGCCAAGCGGTCCAATGCACACCAGCAGAAACACGAGGAAGAGCAGCAGTGCGCCGCCGGTCAAAACGGATTTTCTCATAGTCGTTCACATCTCAGGGGAGCAGTTTTTGGGGTCCAGCCTGCTGTTGTTCGTTGCGACGCGGTCTGTGCGCGGCGCGCCCATCTATTTCGTCGGCTGCTGATCGGCGTCATTCTCGGTCTCTCTGGCCTGCGGGGGGGCGCTTTCGTCGTCAGGCACTGGTTGGACGTCAACGCTCGGCTCCGGCTCAGACTCGGGCGGTTTGTCTTCATTGGGAGCAGCGGCAGGCGGAGGATTGGCGCCGCGAAAACTGATCCGTCGACGCGGCATGGCCTCCGGGGCCTGACGCTCGACGGCCTTGTCCGGGGCGGCGCTGGGGGCGGCCATTGCCGGGGCTGCGGCCGCAGGTTTTCCGGCTCGTTCCGGTCGCTGGCCGTCTTCCTGGGGATCCTTGATATTGAGGACCTCTTCCCGACCATTGACCTGCAGCACCACCTTGCCCCTGCTGATCCGGGTGATGATGGCCCCTTGGATTTCACTGCCCACCTGATAGAGATCTTCCAGCTGATTTTTTTCGTCCCGGATGATTGCCCGGGCGTCGTCCTTGGCGCCGGTCACGGTGCCGAGCAAGGCCAGATGCAGTTTGGTTTCGGCCAAATCATCCAACTGCGCCTGCGACTCGTCGCCTGCGGCCTGATCGCCTGACTCCAGCGCCGCCTTGAAAATATTCCTGGTCAGAATCACCTGATAATCGTTGGCCGCTGGCGTCTCTTCTTCCCCTTCCGGTGCCGCTTCCGACTGCGGCTGCGGCAGGGCTGCGGCAGGCGGCGTCTTGGTCTGGGCGGGAACCTGCTCCTGCAGCCGATCCTCAACCCGCCCGTACCAGAGGTAGACCCCGGCATAGACAAGCAGGGTTATGATGGTCAGTCGAACCACAAGAGCAACCACGGCGTTATCGCAACTCCTTTTCCAGGGCTTGAAACTGCATAGAAAATTCCTCGAAATGAATGCTGGGGTTCACCGGATCGCCCGAAAGCCGAAACGGCAGGGGTTTGTCCTTGAGTTGGGCGCGCACGGCCTGCACGGCAACGGTATTGTCCAATCCTTTAAAAAATCGCGGTTCCGGATGCAAGGCGCCGCGGACAACAATCTGCGCAGACGTCGCCTCCTGGCCCCATTCGGCGTGCCCCGTGAATTGACCGTGCATCAACTCGGACGCCACTTCGCCCTGCTCAATCTCAACGCGATTGCCGTCGCCGCGCAGGTTTAAGCTAACCAGGGAAAACGGGATCACCGAATGGCTCAGAATTGGCCGTTTCAACCCCAAACGTCCGTTTTCGACCTTGACCTCGGCCTTCAACTGGGCTTTTTCCTGTTTCGTTGGAACCCCTGCGCCGGCGAAGGTCGCCGAAACCACGCCTTCCACCTCCCGTCCCAACCGCAAGGAAAGCAGAGGCCAGTCGGCCAAGCGCAATTGCTGCACGGTTCCTTCCCAGGACCATTCCGTGGGCCCGGCAATGCTCTGCACCAGGCCGGCAATGCTCCCCTGGCCGACGACAATTTGATACTTAATCTGCAGCCGCCGAGATTGCAGCGAACCCGCCCAATCCGGCTGCACAACCAGCGAATCCAGACGAATCATGGGTCGATCCGCAGCCCCATACCCTTCAAGAGCCTCTATTCGCAACGCCGCCGGCATCTCCAGAGTCACAGACCGCAGCCGCCATTGCAGTTCAGGCCAGGCGCCGTTCAAGTGCCCGACCAGCGAGCGCCGCAGCGCCTCTTCCGGAAAAAGCAGCCACAGCAAAAGAGCCAGCGCCCCCAGAGTGTAGGCCAGATAGCCGATGCTGCGGAGCAGCTGCCCTCGGGCGCGTGTGACCATTGTCGCTAAACCTATTGACCGGTTTGACCTGCGGCCTGATCGACGCTCACCATCACCAGCGTCGCGTCAAGGGTGGCCTCTTCTTTGGTGTTTTCCTGGATGGTCAACTTGTCAATCCCGACCAAATGCTCCGGCGATTCCGTTTTTTCCAGAAACGCCACCAGTTTCTTCAAGGTCACCGCCTGCAGCTTCATCTCGACCAAGGTCTGCTTAAACTGCTCGTTGCCCCGCGATTCCGACGGCTTCATATAGGCGATGTGCTCCTTCACTTCGCTTTCATCGGCGTTTTTTTCCAGAAAGGCAAACAAACTGAAGCCCTCTTCACGCTGGGCCAGCAACGCGGCCATGGAGCCTGATTGCTCACTGAGTTCTCGATGGCGCTCCCGCAGCACCCGCATTTCCGCCACTGCCTTTTCCCGCGCAACCAGCCGCTTGTTCAGGCGCGACCGGTTGTCGATCAAGGGAAACACCATGAATTGGAGCACAACGAAAACAAGCAGGCCCGCCCCGGCTGCAGTCACCGCCATCCTCTCCCGTCCGGTCAGTCGCATCAGATTCCCTCAAGTTGCAGTTGGACTTCAAAACGGATGGCGCCGGTCTTCTTTTCCTTGTCCGCCGTGGCCGAGACGATCTGCACCGACTTGTACCGGGGAGAGGCCGACAGCAGGCTTTTGATGGTCTCGACCGAATTAAAGGTATCGGTGGTCCCTTTGATCAGCACGGCTTCGCGATCAATCGAAAGCCGGCTGACGCGCAGGGCAAGGGTTGCGGGAATGCGCGACGAGACGTCGGCCAACAGATCCAGGGTTCGCCTGTCGGCGACAAACAAGGGCATCGGCGACTCAGGCCCGTGCGCGGATTTCAACCGCGCCTGCATCTCGACGTAAGGGTCCTGAACCTTGGTCACGCCAGGGAAGGCGCTCTTGAAAATCGCCGTCATTTCGGCAGTCAAGGCCTTGTCGCGCCGCTGCAGCAGGCGGTAATCGTAGCCCATGTACGCCAACCCGCCGACCAGCAGCATCGCCGCAGCGGCAAGCGCCGCCACCAGTTGTTTGCGGGACGAATAGAAGCTGCGTTGTTTGGCAAAGGCCAGCCGGCGAAGATTGACGCCGCCCCTGCTCAGCCCCTGCAGAGACAGCGCCAGGGCGCGATCATACTGTTGCCCAAGCCACTGTTCGGTCTGCTCTGCGGTGCAGGAAATCCTGGCCAGCGACAACAGGTCGACCGTTGTGACCGGCAGCCCCAGGGATGCGGCAAGGATTTCCGCCATGCCGTCCATGTTGGCCAGAGGCCCGGTGAGCGCCACCCACTCAGGAAGGCTGTGCTCCTTGCTCTCGATGCGAAAGTAATCCAAACTCCGGCCGATGGCCTGACTCAGCAAGCGAACACATTCCTCCGCCGCCGCCCGGTCGGCGACCTTTGCCTCGCCGTTGACAAACGAAACCGGAGGATGAAGGATCATCTGTTCCGGATGGGAAAGCCTCCGATAAAAAACCGGCTTATTTTCAACCACAAGGGCGATGGAAATGGAGTGCAGATCAGCATGCACAAGGAGAAAATTGTGCCCGTCGCGGTTGCGGGCGGCAATCTGCGCCGCTAGGGGAACCATTGCCGGGGTCACCGCATCGGGATCCACCACGCCCTGCAAATCGCCAAGCAGGCTGCCGAGCAGGTCTTTTTCCACGGCAAACGCCACCACCAAACTGCCTTCGTTGGTTCGTTTGCTCGGACAAAAATCATAGGCAACAGCATCAAGTGGCGCAATCAGCTGTTCTTCCAACTCAAACGGCAGGGCCTGCGCTATTTTTTTGACATCCGTAAACGGCAGAGCCAGATTGCGGACACTGAGCAGGGAAAACGGCAAGCCGCACACACACAGACCCTCCCGCCAATCGAGCTGTTCGCACAGCAGGCGAATGGCGGCGGCAAGATCCTCGCCTTCGGGCAGGGGCAGGCTCAGACGATTGACCAGGATCGGAGCTTTTCGCTGCTGCTCAAGCACCACCCCGGTAATGTACCCGTCGCTAATGTCAATCCCCAGTGATTTCGTGCCCATGAACCTCGTGCCCACGCCCTGCGACGCAGAAAAAGGTGATGCAAACCATCCCACAGCGGCCAAATGCGCTCATTGCATTTCCCACCGCAAAACAGTCAGTTGCTGGTCGGCGCGATGCACAACGCCGGTGCCGGTTCGGCTGTACTGAGAAAAATCGGCCCGCGCCTTGACCTGGAAATATGTGCCGGAAACCGTCAACAGATCCGCTCCCAAATCAATCGAGGCAGGGAAGCCCGCCACTTTACGATACCAGTCGGCAGTGGCCAAGGCCTCCTGGTTTTTGCGATACTCCCTGAAATCTATCAATTCCTGTGCCAATTCCTGAGTCATCTCCAAGGACAACGCCTGCAGCACCGCCGCCGGCGCGGCGTTGAGGTTGATTTTAGCGTCCTCGCCCATGATCGTCACGTAGGGCAAGATGCCTTCATGCCCCTGATCGCCGAAAACAATCGCCGGCGTCATGCCTTTGACCAACAGCAGTTCCTCTGGGGTGACCATGGCGCCGTTGCGGCACGCATACGGGGTCTCCAACGCCTGGTAATAGGGCTCTTCGGCCCCCTGCTGGCGTTCCTCGTCGTCCTGATCGATCCAATCGCCCAGGGCGTCGAGCAGGGCCTCGGCCTGCTCCTCGTTTTCCACGGCAAATCTTCCCGAGAGCAGAAATCGAAGCCACACCGCACGATACGCCTCATTGCTTGCGTCCGCGAGCGCATTGACCTGCAGACGGCCGGAGAGATTGGTCACGCTTAGGCTCAGATCGACGTCGCCGGCCAGGGATTTCAGCCGCTCCGGATCAAAGGCCGCCCAGACGTCATGCGGGGAATCAAAGGCATTCTCCTTTTGATCGATCAACAGCGCGGCCCGCGCCAGGTTCAGCCCGCCCTGGACCATGGCGTCCAACCGCACCTGTTCGCGCTGGGAGGTCGAAGCCGCGATCTGGCGATCAACGGTCATCATCAACTGCACGGTCATAGCCGCCAAAAAACTGATGATGAGCAAGGTCAGCACCAGTGCCATGCCTGATTGATTGCCCACAATCGGCTTAGTTTGCACCCTTGCCCTCCGCCGGCAGCACAACCCTGGTGCTGAAGGTCTGAGCGGTTTCCTGGTCCGGATCGATCCAGAATTCAAGGATGACGTGCACGGCCGCCGGCAAGGTCGACGCAGCGGCTTCTTTGTCGGCGTCGGCGTCGACGCCCTTTTGCCAGCTGTCAAATTCCTGACCTTCCCGATCAAAATAGGAAAACTGGACTGATCGCAGGTTGTCGGCAAGCAGGAACGCCGGCTCCATGGCGCTTTCCGGCCGTTTCTCCCAACCGGGCAGGGCCGGGGTGTCCGAACGGAGCAACTGCAACTTGCGCGCATCTGCCGCATCGGGCTGCAGCCAATACCGGACCACCGCCGCCCCTGGCCACTGTTTTTCCGGATTCAACACCAGGTGCGCCAGGGTGAGACATTGCAAACTGTCGGCCCGTTGCCCGTTGAGGTCTTTTTTTTCACCGACAAAGGCGCCCTCCTGGGCGGAGAAAGCAGCGGCCACGTCCCCGCCAATCCGACGCAGGGCTGTTTGCGCCTGGAAATACGCGTCTTCTTCGCGCTCTGTTCCTTCAACCACTTTGAGGGAGGCCGAGAGCGACAGAGACAGCATGGCGACAACCACCCCGAGCACCGACATGGCCAGCAGCACTTCCAGCAGGGTGAACCCTTGGTTGCGTCCGTTCACGGTTCAACCTCGGATTTCTCGACGGTTTCAGCCTTTTTCTTGCTCTCCCCGGGCGTCTCTTGTTTATCGTCGTCCGTTTTGGCGGACGCAACCGGACGCTTGAAGACAATGGTCCGCAGGGTGAAGGACAAGCGAGCGTCCTGATCGTTGGCAACGGTTATATCCAGCGCTTTGAGCATGTCGTCGGCATCGGCCAGGCCCGTCTCGCTCTCGGTGAGTTCCTCGACCTTCAGCTTCCAGACAAAATGGGGGTAGTCCTCGCCAAAGGTTCCTTCGTCGCCGGCCAGTTGGTCGAAGTCCTGCAGCATAAGATCGCTCATTTTCCACTGCGCCAACAGCGAGGCCATGGCGTCGAACTTTGCCCCGGAGGCAATGGCCACGCTTTGCGCCTGGGCGCCCAACAGGGTGACCACGGCAATGGCAATCACCGCCACCGCAATCATCACCTCCAGCAAGGTAAACCCTGCGGCGTTCGGATTTATGCGCCCCGCAGGGCGGTCACCGTGAGAACGCATCCTTGTCCGGGGCCACATGACTGTCAATTATTTGAACCTTGCCAAGAAAAGGAGAGAGGACCACCGACATCTCCCGGCCGTCGTCCTTGCGCAGATAGAGAATCGTCGGCTCGACATAGCCTTCTTTGCTGAAACGGACGACGCGATCCTGCCCGGAACGGGCGCCGCCGTACCAGGACCAAAAATCCCCCACCTGCACCGCGTCGGCAAGCCGCAAGGTCTCTTTGACAGGCTCCGTCCGCCCCGGCGTCTTTTTCTGCTCCTGCTCGGGCTCAACGACGAAAAGGCGTTCGTTTTCGCTGTATTTGAGCAGATAGGAAATTTGATCGCGCTGGGCCAGACGGGCGGACTGGTGGATCAGCCCCACCAGCTTGCGCATGGTCGTCTTCAGTTGATCGGCGTATAAAAAATCGGCAATCTGCGGCACGGCAAAGGAAGCGGTCAGGGCAATCAGCGCCATGACCACAATTAACTCGATCAGGGTGAAGCCCCTGCTGTTCATCCGGGGACGCACGCGCCGCTCAGGTCTCAGGTCTCAGGTCCTTCGCCGGCGTTATTCCAGTTCCCAGTTGTTGATGTCCGCGTCTTTGTCTTCGCCGCCGGCCTGGTTGTCCGGGCCGTACGAGACGAGATCGAAATCGCCGTGCAATCCCGGACTGATATAGACAAAATCATTGTCCCAGGGATCCTTGGGCACCTTGCCCTTGTCCAGATAGCCGCCGGTCCGCCATTTTTTGGCAAGCACGCCGACCGTGGGCGCTTCCACCAGGGCAAGCAGCCCCTGCTCGGTGGTCGGATACTGGCCGTTGTCGAGCTTGTACAGCTTCAAGGCCTGTTCGATGGATTGGATCTGGACGGCGGCCTTAGTGCGCCGGGCCTCCTCGGGCCGATCCATGATGCGCGGCACAATCAAGCCGGCAAGAATGCCGAGAATCACCATCACCACCATCAACTCAATCAGGGTGAACCCCTGGGCGCCGCTCAGGCCGTGGGCCATTCTTGCACGTGTAGTCGTCATTGTTTCACTCGCAAATAGTTCAAAGTATACGTCGAAAAAAAGTCCATGCCGGTGCCGCGTCAAACCTGCACTCGGAAACGCCCGCAGCGGCGACCAATGAACGTCGCTGTCGCGACCAGGGTCACCAGGGCTGTCCCCAGCCCTCCCTGCACCGCCAACCAGGAAAAACCGACCACCGGCAACAGCAGCAGGCGCACCAGCAGCCGTAACGCCGCGTTGCCGGCAATCACGTCGGCCACCGGCGGCGAAAGAGTGTAGTACAACTCGACCAGCTGTTGGCCGCCGACATGACCGACCAGATACAGATCACGAAAATCCCGCAGTATTTCGACGCAGGGGTGGAGCAGACTGCCAAAAGACGCGGTGGCGATGAAACAGGCGTCGGCCGTCCTGACGCTGATCTGGTTGCCGTAATACACCGCGCCGTCGGCGGTGAGGGCATAGGCGCGGATGTAGTACACCGCGCCGGGTTGGAGATGTTCCAGCAGGGTGCTGAAAACGCCGCCGCCCGAACCGTCGTCGGTGGTCCCATCCTCAACGATCCGCTCGGTGGAAGCTGAGGGAACGGCGGAGGTTGCAGCGGCGTCCGCCGCCACCGCCTCGGCAGCCCAAAAGGCGGCAAGACGACGCAAGCCGCTGTCGATGATGGTGGAGGAGACGGCGTCCTTGTAGAGCGGGCCCTGTTTGACGCTGAACACCACGCCGCGCCGGACGACTTCTTTGCCAAAGGATTCGGCAATTTCGCCGCCGGTGGTCAGCGTGGTGCGGGTGACGTCGGCGGACAGCGTGGTGGTGATGTGACTGCTGCGGTGCCCGGGCTGATCAACAATGCGGTCGACCAGGTCGTCCGCCGCGAACCGGGCGGCGACAATGGAACTCACCGCGCCGCCTTCGGCCGTGCCGACGACGATGACGTTGCCCTTGGCGTCGGTGGTCAAGGCATAACCGACCGACTCGCCCTCGCTGAAGGCGGTGGTGACAATGCGGGAGTCAAGCACCCCGGCGATGCCGTCTTCGCTCGTTGCCTCGGCAGCCCAGGCAGAGGGGAAAAAGAAGTCGCCCCACGGCCGACCGGCGCCAGACGCTGACCGGTTTGCAAACAATCGTCCCTGCCAAGGATGCGGCGTCTGCCAGAGCGTGGTGGTCTCGGAGTAGGAATCAGAGACCCGCATCTGCCGGATCTGCACCTCGCTGTTCCACATTTGCAGCTTTCTGATCTGCACCTTGGTTCGACCGTTGACCCGCACCTCCTGGACCGGCAATTCGCCGGCGGCTGCGTCGGCGCCGGTCCCAGCCGCACCTGAGGCGGCCATGACCGAACCGTCCGGGAGATACGAGGCCAGCAGGAATTGACGGGCCCCTTTTTCGATGGCAAACCCGCTCGCGGCGACGCCGTTTGCCCCGACGCTGACGTCGTAGAGCACATCGTCGTCGGCGCTGATTCCGGAGACAACGACGCCGTGTTTGCCGAAGCCGGGGTCAAGCCTGCCGTCGCGGGTAAACCGGAACAAGGCCGCGTCCCGCTTGCCGGCCGCGCCCACCGAGCCGACAAGATACAACAAACCGTCGCGGTCCTCGGCCAGCCTGTACCCCTCGCTGGCGGCAAAGGCACCGGAGGCCACGGCTATGCCCTTGGCGCCAAAGGCGGTGTCCACGGCGCCGTCGGCCCGCAGCCCCACCAGAATAGCCGCAGGATTGTTTTTCTCTTGATATGACCCGGAGATTACCAGCGAGCCGTCGTCACGCTCCACCAGGCCCTCGGCGTTGGCGTCGCCGCCAACCCCAATCAGGCTGACGCCTTGTTCGCCAAAGCTGTCGTCCAGATTGCCGGCGGCGCTGTACCGCACCGCCACCAGCACTTTGCCGGCCGTGCCTTCGGTCGAGCCAACGGCCGTGATCTGGTCGACGCCGTTGACGGTGAGCGCGGTTATCTCTTCGTTGCCGTTGCCGATCGAGGTTAGGACGGCGCCGTCAACGCCAAATTGGGCATCCAGGGAGCCGTCGCGACGGTAACACACTAGGGCAAAATCACGGTCAACGCCGTTATGACTGTAGCCGCCGGCGACAATGCGGCCGTCGGACAGCAGACCCAAGGCCAGGGCCTCGTCGTCGCCGGCCACCAGCGAGGTGACGACCGAACCTTCGCCGTTGAACGTGGTGTCCAGCGAGCCGTCCTGGTTGAAGCGAAGCAGGGAAAAATTCATGGCCGCGCCCTTAGCCCCGGCAGACGAACCGGCCACCACAATCTTGCCGTCCGGCTGCACCAGCACCGCGTGACCGCTGCTTTTCACGCCCAGCTCAACCGCCACCCGCCCGTTGAGACCAAAGGTCGCGTCAAGCTGCGAGAATGCGCAAGCAGAGTGGGCTCCAAACCCAATCAACAAAAGCCACAGTCCAAGCACCAAGGGATATCGACAATGCATCATCATGCCTCGAAGGAAAAGTGTACGCATGGCCCTTTGATGGAATCAAACACACGCTTAAGTTGTTCCAATTCTACTGCTATTTCAACACAAAAGTCCATCGTTGAATAAGGATGCGAGAGTTTTTCCCCCTGTTTTACAGCTTCGAAAACGCTTGTCGCATAATGCCCGTCGCCAGACACGCCGTCCACAATCCGCCTTGACGAATCAATGCGCCGAAAACAAATATGCCCGAATGTTTGCGGGAACATTCGGGCATAACTCTTAACAACAATCTGTTTCAAGGTCAAAACATGGTCAAACCCGATGAACCTTGGTGCAGCGAGACGAAACGACTCCCGAGGGACAGGAGGGCGAATTAACGAAATTTCAGCCAGTTCTTCTTTCCTTTTCTTCGTGTGGCCGCAACTGCCAGCACCCCCGAAATCAATAGCAGCATTGTTGACGGCTCAGGCACAGGCGCGACAGCGACATTATCCAAATGAAAGACACTCCCTTCGTTTAGGAAACTAAAAACGAGGGTCGAGTTAATGTCAGCAGCAGTCGCTGTAAACTGGTACTGAGTGTAGGCAGAAGCGAGGGGCGCATTCAGGATGGGATCAAGAGTCTGTCTGTACCTGTCCATTCCACAGAACCTGAAACAGGGTGTGCGCCCGATCAATGCCTCAAAGCAATGACCTTCGCAGCGGGAGAGGCGATGGGGGGGAGGGGAAGGAAAAGGCTGGCGCCGCCTTCAGGCTCAGTACGGCCATGCTTGGTTGCGGTTAAGGAAACCGCGTCTGTAGCGTGCGGCGCGGCAAGAGTCGCCTCAGCCCAAGGCGACGTCCAGGATCATCATGGTGGAAAAGCCGGCCAGGGTGGCCATGGTGACCAGGTCGATGTTGGCGGGGTTGCGCTGGGATTCGGGAATGAGTTCCTCGACCACCACAAAAATCATCGCGCCGGCGGCAAAACAGAGGGCATAGGGCAGGATGTTCTGCATTCTGAGGACAAACAGGGCGCCAAGCACGCCGGCGACAGGTTCCACCAGGCCCGAGGCCTGACCGAGCAGAAAGCTCTTCATCCGGCTCATGCCTTCCCGTCGCAGCGGCATCGACACCGCCGTGCCCTCGGGAAAATTCTGCAGCCCGATGCCAATGGCCAGGGCAATGGCCCCGCCCATGGAGGCCGAAGGCAGATCGGCGGCCACTGCGCCAAAGGCGACGCCGACCGCCAAGCCCTCGGGGATGTTGTGCAGGGTGATGGCCAGCACCAGCAGGGTGCTGCGCTGCCACGAGGTTTTGATGCCCTCGCTTTGGGACATGGCCAGGCCGGGGTGGAGATGGGGCAGCACTCGATCAATCAGGCGCATGAAGACGCCGCCGCCCATGAAGCCGATGGCAGCGGTCAACCAGGGAATGTGGCCCATCTGCTCGGCCATCTCAATGCCGGGGGCCAGCAGCGACCAGAAACTGGCCGCGATCATCACCCCAGCGGCAAAACCGAGCAGGGCGTCGAGGAGCCGTTGATTGATCTCCCGGCTCATGAACACCAGCCCGGCTCCGGCGGCGGTCACCGCCCAGGTGAACAGGGTGGCCAAAAACGCTTGGGTCACAGGACTGAGCTGCTGCAAAAAGGCTATCATGACAGAGACCTCGCATCCATTTGAACAAGGGGAACCTGCTTCGCCGCGTTCTGGTCAGGTTCGTGTTGTGGGTATTCTACGCGACAACAGGGTATCCATGCAAAAAAAAGCGGACATTCATTTTTCAGGATTGCCGTCGAACACAAGCAATGCTCAAAAGGCGCAGGCATCCTTGTCGGTTGTCGCCCCCTGCAGGGCGCGGTTCATCCGGCCCGGCAAGCGACGTTCGAGCAAGGTTTCGTAATAATCGACCACCCGGCAGAACAGGGTCAGGTCGATGCCGGTTGCCACACCCATGCCCTGGAAGAGATGCGCCGCATCCTCGGTGGCGACGTTGCCGGTTGCCCCGGGGATAAACGGACACCCGCCCAGACCGCCCGCCGCCACGTCAAAAATTCGCACCCCGGCCTCATAGCCGGCATAGATGTTGACCAGTCCCAAGCCCCGGGTGTCGTGGAGATGCAGCGACACTTCGACCTCCGGATGCGCCGCGCGCACCTTAGTCGCCATGGATTTGACCTGGTGGGGGCCGGCCATGCCGGTGGTGTCGGCCAGATTGATTTCGCTCGCCCCGGCTGCAGCCAGCCGTGCCCCAGCCGCCAGGACAATCGCCTCGTCGATGGCCCCGTCGGTGACGCAGCCAAAGGCGCATTGCAACCCGGCCCGCACCTGGAGGCCCTCGGACGTCGCCCTGGCAATCAGTTCGACCATGGCCTCCAGGGCCTCGGCCGCCGGTCGCCCGCTGTTGTGCAGGCTGTGGGTGTCCGAAACCGAGATCGACATGCTGAGATGATTGAGACCGCTGCGCACCGCCCGCTCCAGCCCTTTTTCGTTGAGCACCAGGGCGGTGCAGAGGATGTCTGGATACTGCCGCCGCACCAGGGCCGCCAGCACGTCGGTGTTGGCCACCTGCGGCGCCGAGCGCGGATTGACGAAACTGCCGAGCTGCAGCCGACGAACCCCGGCCTCGGCCAGCAGGCGGACAATCTCCAGCTTTTCCGTCAGACTGAACAGCCGGCTTTCGGCCTGCAACCCGTCCCGCAGGGACTCTTCTTCCAAAACAACCTGCATCCGTGTTCCTCGATAAATAATTCTGTCCCGCGCCGCATGGGCACGTTCGATGCAGTTGTGGGTGTGCAAACGACATTTATGCTGCACGAACGCCACGCAATTGTGGTATTTGTGTGGCACCGCGCCGCTAAATGCCGCACAACCGTGGCGAGCTTACCCCACCTGCAACGAAACACGAATAATAGCATGTCATGGATCAAGAAGCGAAAAGAATAGCGCTGTATGTCCAGCGCTACAAATTGCTCCGGGAAATCGGCGAGCTGCAGATCGAACCAACCGCCGACGAGACCGCTTTCCTCAACCGTTGCTGCAGCCTGCTGCTGCAGGATCCGGAATACTGCCTGATCTGGGTGGGCCAGGAGGAGGAAAACGGCCGGATCACGCCGGTGACCACCGCTGTCCAGGAAGGTCTGCCGGCGCGACAGTGCCGGGGCCTGGTGACCCGTTTGGTCACCGAATCCTCGACCACCATCACCGCCGCCCAGGCCTTGGCGACCGGCGCGCCGGCGATCTGCTCCAACCTTGCGCCCGCACAAGGCCCGGCGTCCTCGCCCTGGTCGCTCCTGACCGCCATCACCGGCAGCCGGTCCTGCGGGTCCTGGCCGCTGGTCCACGACCAACAAAAGTATGGCGTGCTCACCATCCACTCGATTCGCGAAGGCGGGTTTGCCGGCGTCGAACTTGACTTCATCGCCAACGTGGTGGCCACCGTGAGCCGCTCCCTCTACCTCCGCCACACCTCGCGCCACCTGCGTCTGGAACAGGATTTCAACTGCGAGATCGTGCAGACGGTGCAAGCCCTGCTGATTTCGCTGTCCCACTGCGGCGAGATTCTTTCCTTCAACCCCACGGCCCAGGAAGTCACCGGCTATCTCGAGGCCGAGGTCAAAGGCAAGTTCTGGGTCGACATCCTGATCAGCCCCGACAAACGGGCCGAGAGCCAGAACCAGTTGTCGCGGGTGCTCAAGGGCGGCCAGTCGGAAATGAATTTCCAGGCCGAACTGCAGACCCGCAGCGGCGACAAACGGATGATCGAATGGCACGGCTCGATCCGCCCGGACATCGAACAGGGCCGGGTGGGCTTGGTGCTGTTCGGCATCGACGTCACCGGTCGGATGGCGGCGGACCGCGCCTTGAATCACGCCCTGGCCCGGTGGGAGAACATCTTTTCCTCGGTGCAGGACCCGGCCCTGATCGTCTCCGGACAGGGAGTGATCCTGGACGTCAACCCGGCGGCGGTGGCGGCCGCGCGGCGGCCGCGCGAGGAAATCATTGGTCGGGGGGTGTGCGAGATCCTCCACGGCGGCCGCAGGCCAGGGGCGATCTGCCCGTTGGAAGTGTTGCTCAGCCAGCAGAAAAGCCGAATTTTTGAGACTGAACTGCGCGGCCTGCGCGGCAATTTCCTGCTCACCGTCAGTCCGCTGCACCAGTACGACGGCCAATCCGGGGCCGCCCTGCTGCTTGCCCGCGATCTGACCGACGAGCAGTTGATGAAGGCCGAGGCCTTCCGCGCCGCCCAGCTGGCCGCCGTGGGCGAACTGGCCGCCGGCGTGGCCCACGAGATCAACAATCCGATCAACGGGATCATCAATTACGCCCAGATCCTGATCGATTCCAACCAGCTGGAACACAACGTCGATTTCCTCCACCGCATCATCAAGGAAGGAAAACGGATTGCCGGCATCACCAAAAACCTGCTCGATTTTTCCAGAAAACGGGATCAATCCGCAGAACCGGTGAGCGTTCCCGCCCTGGTTCGTTGCTGCATCGAACTGATTCAGCATCAATACCAGCTCGAAGGCATTGCCCTGTCCGAGGAATACGACAACGACCTGCCGCCGATCTTCTGCAACCCGCAGCACATCCAGCAGGTTTTGCTCAACGTGTTCAGCAACGCCCGCTACGCGCTCAACGAACGCTATCCCACCCTCCACGTCGACAAACGGTTGGTGGTGGCCGCCTGCCGCAAACGCCGCGACGACCAGGAATTTGTCCGCATCACCATCACCGACTACGGCGCCGGCATTGAGCACGACCTGATGGACCGGCTGCTGGAACCTTTTTTCTCCACCAAAACCAAGGGCCAAGGCACGGGGCTGGGGCTCAGCATCAGCCACAGCCTGATCCAGGAGAACAAGGGGCATTTTCGCATCCAGAGCCAGTGGGGCAAATGGACCACCGTCACCATCGACCTGCCGACGGCAGAGGGGAGCACGACATAGATGCCCGAACAGACCCGATTTATCGGCCAATTGGGAATACTTTTCCTGGTTGCCGCCATTCTCCTGCTGTTGATGGACCGGCAGATGGTCATTGGCCCGCCGGAGCTCAACCAATGGCCTTTTGTGCTGCTCTCCTTTATCGTCATGGCCGGGCTGTTTGTGGTGATCGCCTCTTTGGCGCAGGCGCGATTCAAGGCGTTTGCCAAGACTCAGACAGACCTGGAGCAACAACTGGCCGAGGCCACCCATGAGCTGACCCTGACCAGAAACAACCTGGAGCAGCGGGTGGAGCGCCGCACCTTCGAGATTTCAGTGGCCAACGCCTCGCTCAACCGCGAAATCGCCGAGCGCATCCAGGCCGAAACCGAAACCAAACGGATCAAGCGGCGCATGGAGCTGATTCTCGAATCCGCCGGCGAGGGCATCTTCGGCCTCGACATCGACGGCAAGGTCACCTTTGTCAACAAGGCCGCAGCATCCATGCTCGGCTGGGAGGCGGAGGATTTGGTCGGCCAGTCGCACCACGCCCTCATCCACCACACCCGCGCCAACGGCGGCGAGTACCCGGTCAGCCAGTGCCCGATCCACCAGGCCTACCGCGACGGCAAGGTCCATTTCGGCGATGACGAGGTCTTCTGGAAACGGGACGGCGCCAGTTTCCCGGTGGAATACATCAGCACCCCGATCCTGGAAAACCGTCGTCTGACCGGCGCGGTGGTGGTGTTCCGCGACCAGACCGCCTTCCGTCAACCCTTATGCCGCGCGCTGCCCGCAGGAGAGGCCTCATGAACAACCTGGAACAGGGAACCGCCATCCTGGTGATCGACGACGAAGAGAGTCTGCGCGACACCTTTCAATTTTTCTTGCAGAATCAGGGCTACGCACCGGTGATCACCGCCTCGACCTATGAGGAGGCGTTGCAGGAACTGAGCGACCGCAGCTTTGACCTGATCATCAGCGACATTGTCCTTGGCGGCAACACCGGCATCGACGTGCTCAAGCGGGTGCGGGAACTGGGACTCAACTGCCCGGTGGTGATGATCACCGGCTACCCCACCGTGGAAACCGCGGCCGAGGCGGTGCGCCTGGGCGCCTTTGACTACATCCCCAAACCGGTGGACAAGGAGGCGCTGCTCAAGACTGCGCGACTGGCGCTGCGCCAGCATCAGCTCGAACAGGGCCAGCGGCGGGCGGAGCGGGAGCGGGAGCGCTACCGGGCCTTTCTTGAGACCGTGTTCAAGAGCGTGACCGACGGCATCGTCACCGTGGACCTCAACCTGGACGTGATGGAAATCAATCCGGCGGCTCGGCTGCTGTTCAACGAACTGCAACCGGGACTGGCCGACCAGCGCAGCATCGTGCCCCTTTGCGGCCGCGAGGATTTCGCGCTGGTGAAAAAGGAACTGCTCCAGGTGTTGAAAACCGGTCAAGAGGGCACGCCGCATCTGGTGGAATGCCAGGGCGGCGACCAGCGCAAAAAGGTGCTCAGCATTGCGGCGGCCCCGCTCAAAGACGGCGCCGGCGGTCTGGATGGGGCAGTGATGGTCATCCGCGACCTGACCAGCCCCGAGCCCAGGCAGACCGGCCGGCGGCAGCAGTTTCACCGCTTTCTCGGAGCCAGCGACGCCATGCAGGCGGTTTACACCCTGATTGAGAACGTCGGCCGGGTGGATCTGACCGTGCTGATCACCGGCGAATCGGGCACCGGCAAGGAGCTGGCCGCCGAGGCCCTGCACCGGGAAAGCCATCGCAAGAACCGGACCCTGGTCAAGGTCGACTGCACCGCCATCCCGGAAAGCCTGCTGGAGAGCGAACTCTTCGGCCATCGCAAGGGGTCCTTCACCGGCGCCGACCGCGACCGCATGGGCCGCATCCTCCAGGCCGACGGCGGCACCCTGTTTCTCGACGAGATCGGCGACATCCCGCCGATGATGCAGTTGCGACTGCTGCGCTTTCTCCAGGAAAGCACCTTTTACCCGGTGGGCCAGGACACGCCGCTGCGGGTCGACGTGCGGGTGATCGCCGCCACCAACGTCGATCTCAAGGAAAAGGTTCGCTCCGGGGCCTTCCGCGAAGACCTCTATTTCCGCCTGCGGGTGATCGACGTCATCCTGCCGCCGCTGAGGGAGCGGGGCGACGACATCCTGCTGCTGATCGACCACTTCATCGCCAAGATCGCCCCCAAGGTGGGCAAGAGCATTGGCGGCATGTCCGACCAGGCCCGGCAACTGCTCCTGGACTACCCCTGGCCCGGCAACGTCCGCGAGCTTGAGCATGTGATCGAACGCGCCTGCGTGCTCTGCCAGGGGACCACCCTCTCCGCCGATGAGTTGCCCACCGAGATTGTCGCCTACCGCCAACCCGAGGAACAGCCCCTGACCGAGGCCGGCCTTGATCGGCCGGCAACGATTGCCGCGCCGAGAACGGCGCCGGATCTTTCTCCCACCGAACGCATCCTCCAGGCGCTGAAAAAGGCCGGCGGCAACAAGGCCAAGGCCGCTCGCCTGCTGGGCATCGACCGCACCACCCTCTACCGCAAGATCCGGGAACTGCAGATGGATCTCACCCAAGCCGACTTCTGAATTCCACCACGCTTATGTGGCCACGGAACTGTGGCATTGCCACAGTTCCGTGGTTTTTCGCGCCTCTTGCGCACCCCATCCCCCGTTTGCCCTCCGCCGCTCCCGCCGCCTCCAACATCCTCATGCAACCTCCTGTTATCGAACGATAAAAATTAAAAATCCGACTTCATCCCGATTTCATCGCCCGCCCCCGTCTTTTTGCCCGCAAAACGACCTTTGAAAAAAGATCATAAAAAAACTGCGAGATAGCCGAAAGTTAGCCCACCGCTCCGTCAAGCAGGAGCAGTGTGGCGCCTCCCGTGCAAATGTCCGTAGCCAAGTGGATAAGTTCGTTCCCCCTGGCTTGGACCTGACCAATGGAAAACCCCGGCGCTGAAAACCAGAACACCACCTTGCAGGCGTTTCATCGCCTCTTCCCCACGGAAGAGGCCTGCGTCGACTTTCTCTTTCCGTTGCGCTGGCCCGAGGGATTTGTCTGCCCGTTTTGCCGCACCCGCCACCCGCGTCTTGCCCTGCGGCGCTACATCATCTGTCCGCACTGCGGCAACCGCAGTTCGCTGACCACCGGCACCCTGATGCACGGGGCCAAAAAACCGATCAAGGACTGGCTGCTGGCCATCTGGTGGTTCAGCGCCTCGCCCTTTGACGTCAGCGCCAAGGAGCTGCAGCGGCTCTTGGGCCTCTCCTGTTACCAGACCGCCTGGACCTGGCTGCAGAAGCTGCGCTTGGCCATGGGCCAGGCCGATGGAGAACGCTGTCGGGGCGTGGTCGAAATCGGCTGCGGACCGACGGCGCCGGCCTATGAACGCAAAGAGCGCGCCCTGGTGCTGATTGCGGCCGAAATCGTGCTCACTCTGGGCATCACCGGACGCATTCGCATGCGTCACATCCCCCGACTCGACGCCGAAACCCTGCCTCTTTTTCTTCACGACGCGGTCCAGGTCAACAGCAGCCTGCTGGCCGGCGACGAACAGCTGCTGACCCTGCTCAACCAGGTTGGAGCCTATCACGTCGCCCCGACCGAGCCCCAACAGCCCTCGCGCGCCACTGAGCTGGCCCGCAGTTTCGAGACCTGCCTCCACACCGTCCACCGGGGCGGGGTCACGGTCAAGCATCTCCAGCTCTATCTCGACGAGTTCTGTTTTCGCAACAACGCCTCGTTCCTGCCCGACCATCTGGCGGTGTTCAAATCCCTGCTGGCCGGCGTTCTGGACGAATCGATCCAGGAGTATCGGCACGCCTTCCAGGCCGGCCGCACGATTGACGACGCGCCGCTTCCAAGGAGGCAGCCATGAAAAATCCGGTGCAACTCGGCCTCTGGCTGTTGGCCCTCACTGCGGTCGGCATTTTTGGCTACAACGTCTATTTGCGCGAAACTACGCCGCCGCAGCGCGCCTACACCGAATTTCTCTCCGAGCTGCGGCAGGGCGCCATCGCCAAGGTCCACATGCAGGGCCAGACGCTCACCGGCGAGGATACCGCCGGCCGCGCCTTTGGCGCCTTTGTTCCGGACGTGGCCGCGCTGACCCCGCTTTTGGTGGAAAAAGAGGTGGTGGTCACCGGCGAGCAGGCAACCCCTTCCGGCCTGGCCGACGCCTTCAAAACCCTGCTGCCGGCCCTGCTGATCCTCGGCGGCTGGCTGATCTTCAGCAAAAAATCGTTCAAGGGCGACTTTGCCGCCGGCCGCGACTCGCGCTTTACCCCGATCAAAAGCGAGCGCATCACCTTTGCCGATGTGGCCGGCATCACCGAGGCCAAGGAAGAGCTGCAGGAGATTGTCGAGTTCCTCAAAAATCCGACCAAATACAGCCGCCTGGGCGGTCGCATCCCCAAGGGGGTGCTGCTCCAGGGCGCGCCCGGCACCGGCAAGACCCTGCTGGCCAAGGCCATTGCCGGCGAGGCCTCGGTGGCCTTCTTTTCGATGGGCGGCTCGGATTTTGTCGAAATCTTCGCCGGAGTGGGGGCCTCGCGGGTGCGCGAGCTGTTCGCCGAGGCCAAAAAGAGCGCGCCCTGCCTGATCTTCATCGACGAGATCGACGCCATCGGCGGCCGGCGCTCCGGCGGCCAGAACAGCGGCGCCAGCGACGAACGCGAGCAGACCCTCAACGCCCTGTTGGTGGAGATGGACGGCTTTGATTCCGAGGAAACGATCATCATGATCGCGGCCACCAACCGCCCCGACATCCTGGACCCTGCTCTGCTCCGACCCGGCCGGTTCGACCGCCAGATCACCATCTCCCTGCCCGACGTCAAGGGCCGCCTCAAGATCCTGGAAGTACACGCCCAGAAGATTGTCGCCGCCCCGGAGCTCAACCTGGCGGCCATCGCCCGCTCCATTCCGGGCTTCAGCGGCGCCGAGATCGCCAACCTGGTCAACGAAGCGGCCCTGACCGCGGCCAAGCGCAACAAGGACGCCGTGGAAATGACCGATTTCGAGGAGGCCAAGGACAAGATCGTGATGGGACTGGCGCGCAAGAGCGTGGTGGTCAGCGAAAAAGACCGCCGCCTCACCGCCTACCACGAGGCCGGCCACGCCATTGTCGGCCTGATGCTGGAAGAGACCGATCCGCTGCACAAGATCACCATCATCCCCCGGGGCCGGGCCATGGGCCTGACCCAGCAGGTGGCCCTGGACGAACGCCTCACCTATTCCCGCGAATATCTGCTCAACCGCATCGCCATTCTCATGGGCGGACGGGCGGCGGAGGAGCTGGTGTTCAACCGCCTGACCACCGGGGCCAGCAACGACATTGTCCAGGCCACCGAGATCGCCTCCCGCCTGAGCTGCGAGTGGGGCATGAGCAGCGTACTGGGGCCCATCGCCTACCGAACAAGCGGCGAAGGGTTTCTCGGCGAAAGCGGCCAGATCAAGCCGTACAGCGAAATGATCGCCCGCCGCATCGACCAGGAAATCAAACATCTGATCGGCGACTGTTACGACCAGGCCGCCGAACTGTTGAAAAAGCACAACCGGTTTCTCCATAAATTCGCCGAGGCCCTGCTCCTCAACGAAACCATGGACGCCGAAGAAGTGGATCTTGTGTACCGCAGTTACCTGAAAGAACGGGAGCTTGAACGCATATTGACCGAAAACGGAGGAAAGAATGACAGCATCAACACCAATGAACAGACGGAGGTTTTCCCATGACAATTAACCCCAAGGCCGTGCTTGCGGCTGCGGTTTTGCTGCTGGCCGGGACGCTGACCACGCCGGGCCGGGCCATGGACCAGCTGGACGCGCCGGAAACGGTGACCATCGACGCCCTGGCCGACCTGTACAAACCGGTCGAATTCAGCCACAAGCGCCATGCCCAACTGGCCCGCTGCAAGGACTGCCACCACCACACCACCGGTCAGCAGGACATGGACCCCAACTGCGTCCGCTGCCACGCCCAGTCTCCCGAGACCGGACGGGTGAGCTGCCAGGACTGCCACATCAAAAAGCAATTTTACCCGGAACAGGTGATTGCCGGCAACAACCCCAACATCTACCACATCGACAAGCCTGGGCTGAAGGGGGCCTATCACCTCAACTGCGTGCCCTGTCACATTAAAAAGAACGCGCCTTCCGAATGCGACAGCTGCCACGCCCTGACCGACAAAGGCCGGGATTTCTTCCATGCTGGCGGCGAAAAAAACGGCAAGGCCGGTCCGGCCAAGGGCAAGGACGAACATGCCCGCTGATGGCGGCCATTTCCTGAACACCAACCATACAGGTGAACGATAATGAATAAACTGATCAACCGGAGAGGGTTTCTGCAGGGCAGCCTTGTTGCTTCCGCCGCCGCGACCGTCTCCCTGGCAAAGAAATCCGAGGCCGCAACCTTTGAAGGCTACCCCAACGCCATGGGCGTGCTGGTGGACCTGTCGCGCTGCGTCGGCTGCCGCAGTTGCGAAGCCGCCTGCAACAAGGAGCAGGACCTGCCGGCGCCGGTCAAACCCTTCAACGATTTCTCGGTGTTTGACGAGATGCAGCACGGCCAGAAACGGCGCACCGACGAAACCCGCTACACCATCGTCAACCGCTACGACATTCCCGGCCGGGAGCACCCGCTGTTCCGCAAAATCCAGTGCAACCACTGCCAGGAACCGGCCTGCCTGACCTCCTGTTTCGTCAACGCCTACACCAAAACCCCGGAAGGCGCGGTGATTTACGACCCCGACGTCTGCGTCGGCTGCCGGACCTGCATGGTCGCCTGCCCCTTCTACATCCCCACCTTTCGCTATTCCAGCGCCTTTCATCCCCGGATCATGAAGTGCGTGTTCTGCTACGACACCCGGCTGACCAAGGGTTTGCCGCCGGCCTGCGTCGAGTCCTGCCCCCAGGAGGCGCTGACCTTTGGCCGCCGATCCGATCTGCTGGACATGGGCAAGCAGCGCATCCGCGAAAATCCGGGCGCCTATGTCGACCACATCTACGGCGAGCACGAGGCAGGCGGCACCGCCTGGATGTATATCTCGCCCGCGCCCTTTGAGCAGGCAGGCTTCGACGTCACCGTGCCCAAGGAGCCCATCCTCAACTACGTCAAAGATTTCCTGTCGATCGTCCCCATGGTGCTGACCATCTGGCCGGCCCTGTTTGCCGGCTTTCACCTGCTGGCGACCAGAAAAGACAAGATGGAACAACAGAAAAAGAATGAGAACGAGGGGGAGGTCTGAACCATGAACGCCTTTATCAGCAACAAGCAGGAAATACCCATCGCCTCCCACGTCAAGCCGGACGGGGGCGCCTGGAGCATCAAGGAAAAACTGTGGCTGGGCCTGAGCCGCGACGAATACAAGGCCCAGTTTCTGCGCAATCCGGTCAACTGGGCCTTGATTGTGATTTTCGCCGTCGGCGTGCCGATCATCCTCCAGCGCTACCTCTTCGGACTCGGCTCCATCACCCACGCCTCCAACGACTACCCCTGGGGACTGTTTCTGGGCTTTGGCCTGTTCGGGATGGTGCCGCTGTCGGCCTCGGGATTCCTCCTGGGCACCACGGTGGAGATCTTCGGCCGCAAGGATTTCGTGCCGATCGAGCGACTGGCCCTGCTCAACGGCCTGCTCGGCTACTTCTTTGCGGTGGTCTACCTTGAGGTCGACCTGGGCATGCCCTGGCGGCTCTACTACCCGATGTTCGTCAGCCTGGGGCCGGCGGCGGTGCTCTTCCTCGTCGCCTGGCATGTGGCCACCTATCTGTCGGTGCAGGTGGCGGAGGTGTCGTCCGCCTATTTTGAATGGATCGGCTGGCTCAAGGGCAAACGGTTCATCAAATCGATTGCCGTTGGCCTGACAATCTCCGGCATTATCCTCTCCACCCTGCACCAGGGCGCCCTCGGCGCGCTCTTTACCTATGCCCCCGCCAAGGTGCATCCGCTCTGGTTTTCCGCCAATTTTCAGTGGATTCACTTTTTCTGCTCAGCCATCTTCGCCGGTTTGTCGATGGTGATTGTCGCCAGCTCCCTGTGCAAAAAATACATGGCCTGGCGCTGCGACCGGCGCTTTCTCGACAGCGTCGACGAACTGACCCTGGGTTTGGGCAAAGGCTGCGCCTACGCCATGATCACCTACCTGGTGATCAAGCTGGTCGGCGTGGCCCACGACAACGACTGGGCCCATCTGCTCACCGGCTGGGGCCAGTATTTCCTGCTGGAGATCGGCGTGGCGGTGGTGCTGCCAATGTTCATGTTCGCCGTGGGGGTCAAAAATCGGCTGGTGGGGATGGTGCGCTGGGCCGCGTTGATCAGCGTACTCGGCATTGTCTGGAACCGGCTCAACACCTCTATGATCTGCTTCAACTGGCAGATTTACCAGGAGATTCCGCACTGGAAAGAGGTTTGGACGACCATCACCATCTTTGCCCTCTACTTCATCGTTTACCGCTTTATCCTCTACCGTCTGCCTATTCTCTACCAATGGCAGGGTGAAAAATAATGCGTTCGGTTGCGGATTCCGGCATCCCCCCGCTCTCTTCCCGCGCCGGGATCCGCAACCACCCCGGAGGTGAACAGTGACGTCCCGCAGGCACGGCGCAATGGCGCGGAAAATGGCTGACTGGCCGCTGAATCGGGTGTTTTTCGCCATCACCGCCGCGGTGTTGGTTTTCCTCGCCCTGGTTCTCGCCCTCGGCGTTCGCCAATACCTGCTGTATCACCAGTGCAGCCAGGCGATGACCGAAGGCGACCAACTGCTGTTTCAGTTCACCGCGGTCAAGGATCATCTCAACGAATCCTTGATCCTGCGGGATGAAGTCAACCTGCGCGCCTTGAACGGCGAATTGCAGAGCTTGGAAAAAGCGGCCGAGGCCTTGGCGCGCAACCTCCTGGTGCCGGAGAGCCTCAAAGCAACCCTGCCCTCCCGGGTCGACCTGGTCGGCCTGGAGGTGCGGCTCCGGTCCATCCAGGAGCAACCGCAGGAAAAAATACGGGAAACCGCCGAGCTGGCGCGCCTGCTCAACAGCGTCAACATCGGTCTGCAGCAATTCCGCTTTGGTCTGAGCGACTATACCCAAACCATTCTCCTGGGACTGCACAAGATCATTGTCGGAGCGCTGGGGTTGATTGTGACCCTGTCCTGCACCCTGCTCTACCTGCTCAACCGCCGTCTGGCCGCGCCGATCCTCGAACTCTGCACATTGACCGCCCCTGCCGGCGAGGAGGACGACGACGCGCCGTGCTCCCTGCGGATGCTGACCACCCGGGTCCGCGACCTGCTGGCCGGCGCGGAGCAGCAGCGCGCAAGACCGGAAGAGGTTTCCCCCGATGATCCCGAGCAATTGCGGCGGGCGGCGCTTCGCTACCGCTACGCGGTCACCGGCTGCATCGGCGCGGAATTGACCAGCGAACTGACCAATCGCATCAACGGGGTGATCAATTACACCCAGACCCTGATCGACATCGACGAACAGGGCGGCGATCGGAAGCAGTCCGTGATCGTGCAGCAATCGCTGGTGAGCGAAGAGAAGAAGACCGCCGAACTGGTCGGCGCCATGCAGCGCATCGGCCAATGGCAGCCGGCCCGGGCCTCGAGCGTTTCCCTGGCGACCCTGTTTCGCCTCCTGGCTCTGGTGTTCGAAAAACCGCTGCGGGCCGAATCCATCACCCTCGATCTGCCCGTCGAGTGCAACCATGAAGCGGCAATTGCCGCCGGCGATCTCTGGCTGGTGCTGCTTGCCCTGATGCAACAGGGCCGCCGCGCCCTCAACCGCGCCATTCCCGGCAAGCAGAGTGAAAAACGACTGCAGATCGCCTGTCGGGTTCACCCCGGCGAATCCCGCCGCCTTACCTTAACCCTGACCAACACTGCCGCCGCCTGGGACGACGACAGCGCCGGCGCGGTCTGGCCGCCGCTTTCCTTTTGCACCCACCTGTTGCAGATGCACGGGGCCTTGCTCGCCCCTGAAGCGACCGGCGGCGAAACCCGCCTCCTCATCGAATTGCCGTACCGCAGTTCCGTTGCCTGACTTCCACCCCTGACACATCCGCTGCGCCACAGATCCGTGCGCAGCGCCGTTTATATTCGCCGCGCAACCGTGCCCAACCGCGCCTGACTTCACCTCGCCCAGCTGTCTCCAGACCTTGCCAACCGGCCTGCCGCCTGTCCGCTCACCTGTCCGCCACACGCCGCAACACAACCGTGCCGCAATCGCCACACCTTCGCCGTTGTCGCGCCACGCACCTGTGGTCCCCGTGCGGCGTCGCCACAAATGCGTGGTGCGGCAAGACGCTCCAGCCACGACTTTCAATTAAATTAAATAGAAACAAATCAATTAGTTACTGAAAATTTCATTTTAAATCCACCCCGCCCCTTTCTCTGGCGCCGGGGGTGCAATTCCAAGGGCAAAGCAACGCAAACTCGCAGCCTACCCCAGCCCAGGAGGACACCATGACCACTCAAATTATCAACAAGAACGAAACCAAGACCGATGTTGCCCAGGAAACCTCCAAGTTCACCATCCGAGTGGTCATGACCATGGCCGCAGTGATTGGCGTGTGGGCCTTGGCCTGCCTGATTGGCGGCTTGGCCAGCGGCGGCGTCGGCAACCTGATCAAAGGATACGTCAGTACGATTATCGGCTACTGATTCACTGAAAATGCAGAGCAAAACAAGGAGCGCAACAATGTCTGAAAACACCAACAGCAAAAAAGTTTCCGCCGTCATGCTGGGGTTTGGAGCCCTGGTTGTCCTCTGGGTGTCGGCCGCGTTTGTCGGCGCCCTGCATCATGCCAACTGGCAGTTCGGCGAACTCGCACGGCAGTACATGTTGGCCACCGGGATGATGAAACCGCTGCACACTCTGGTTGATTTTTACTCGCACATCAAAGGCGTCGAATACCTGATCTGCGTCGCCTTCTTTGTCGCCTTCCCGGTGTTCTTCAAATACGTCAACAAGGAGAAGCGGACCGTCCAGGTGAGCAAATAAACCGCCCGGCGATTGCCGCCAGACCATGGATCAGCCCCATTCCCCGTCGCACGGCGGAGAATGGGGCCTTTTCATTTCCCCCTTCATCAGGGCTAAACCGCGACAGTCACCTCCAAAGAGCGGCGCGCTGTTGCGGCAGCAGCGCATCCCGTCCATCCAAGCCGCAGCCGGTTGCAACGATTCCCCTAACCTCCTCTTTTTTCTGAGAGTGCTTGACATCGAATCGCCTCTTTTGTACCACTTCTTGGTGTCGGTTCACGCGACAGTTGCTGCGGGTCGGGACAAAGGGGCGCAGACCTTGACCCCTTCAGAATGCACCGCGGCGCGCCCCTTCGATCCAGACGACAAAACTTCATCTTTCCCCTGTGGAGCCGCCCATGAAAGCCAGCAGCCCCAAGCGCCTAACGGCCCGAAAGATGTGGTTGTTGCTGCCGGCGCTGTTGGCCTGGAATGTAACGTCTCTAGACCTGCCGCACGCTTCGGCTGCTGACGCCTCGCCCGTTGTTCTCCGCCTGGCCAACGGCGAATGGCCGCCCTACACTGGCCAGCATCTGCCCGCCCACGGCTGCGATTCCCAGGTGGTGACCGAGGTTTTTGCCCAGGAGGGCATCAGGGTGGAATACCAATTCCTTCCCTGGGCGCGCGGCCAGTTGCTCTCGCAAAACGGGAAGGTCGACGGCACGCTCGAATGGGCGGACACCCCTGAACACCGGCTCACCCATTTTATCAGCAAAGAGTCGCTTTCCCGGCAGCAGTGGGTCTTTTTTCACCGCAAGGACAAACCCGTCTCCTGGGAACGCCTTGACGATCTGCATCACCGCGCCATCGGCCTGACCATCGGCTACGCGTACAGCAACGCCTTCACCGATCTGCAAAAGCAGCGGCCGGCCATGTTCCACGAGGCGGCCGGCGATCTGCTCAACTTCAAAAAACTGCTGACCGGGCGAATCGACCTCTTCCCCATGGAGCGGGCTGTCGGCCGGCATCTGATCGCCAACAATTTAAGCGCCGATGAGCAGGCGGAACTGACGGCCCATCCCAAACCCCTGGCCGAATTTTCGCCGCATCTGCTGCTTTCCCGCGCCCTGCCCGACAACGAGCGCCGGATGCAGCTTTTTGATCAGGGCCTGCAACGGCTCAAGGCCAGCGACCGTTACCGCGAAATCATGGCGCCATGCACGTGTGAAAGCCCATGAAAACAAAAACTCCCCTCAACTGCAGCGTTCGCGCCCACATCCCATGAAGCCTTTGCGCCCTTTTTTCGCCTCCCTGAGAAGCCGCCGCCTGGCGCTGAGCCTGTTGCTGGCCATTGGCGGCTGCAGCCTGGCGTGCATTGCGCTGGCCATCGGCTTTCAGCTCCACAGCGAGTACCGCCGGGATCTCGACGGCATCGCCCATCGCCTCCAATTCATTGAAAACAGCTATGTCCCGCCTCTGACCGCCGGGGCCTATCAACTAGACGACGAACAGGTGCGGCTGCAGCTCAAGGGCGTGCTGCAACTGCAGGACATCGTGTATGCGCGGGTGCGCGAGGACCTCAACAAAGGCTCCTACGACATAGTCGAAGGCAATCCGGAAGCTCGGGGCGCAATCATTCGCGAATACCCCCTGGTCTATCAGGCCAATCAACCGGTTCCGGTGGGCGTGCTTGAGGTGCGGGCCAGCCTTGACGGGGTCTACGCCCGCCTCAAGGAACGGATCCTGACCATCGCCCTGACCAACGCCCTGCTGATTGTCCCTCTGGCCGGCGTCATTCTGCTCATCCTCCAGGTTGCCCTTAACCGACATCTGGCACGCATGGCCCGGTACACCGGCAGCCTCAGCCTCGACAGTCTGGATCAGAGTTTGAGCCTGCAGCGCGCGCCGAGCCGCTCCGGGAACCAGGACGAACTCGACCAACTGGTGCAGGCCATCAACGAGATGCGGTTGCGCATCCGCGACGACGTGGCGCATCGGCAAGCGGCGGAACAGGAGCTGCTCTTCCGCAAAGCCATGCTCGAATGCGTGCTCGAAGCTCGCATCGACGGCATCTGCATCATCGGCGCCGACAACGCCTGTTTGTTTGGCAACAACCATTTCCGCAGTCTCTGGCATGTGCCGATCCACTGTCTGCCTGGCGCTCCGGCCCAACCGATCTTCGCCCGGATCGAGGAGCAGCTGCTTGAGCCAGAACCCTTCCGGGCCGCCCTGGACGAGGCGCGGCAAGCCCCTTTAGCGGAGCTTCAGGGAGAAACGGTTCTGATCAGCGGCACGGTCCTTGAATACTCCAGCGTGCCGGTGCTCAACACCGAGGGCAGGCTCTACGGCCGGCTGTGGAGTTTCCGCGACGTCAGCCAGCGCAAACAGCTGGAGGAACAGCTGCGCCAGAGCCGCAAGATGGAAACCCTGGGCAACTTAGCCGGCGGCATTGCCCATGATTTCAACAACCTGCTCTCGCCGATCATTGGCTATGCCGAACTCGGGCTGAGCCAGCTGGAGCCAAACGACGCCCTGTTTGTCGATCTCAACCAGATCCTCAAAGCCGCCGCTCGGGCCGCTGAGCTGACCCGGCAGATTCTCGCCTTCAGCCGCAAGCAGATGCTTGAGGTCAAGGTGATTGATCTCAACGAGCTGATCCGCGATTTCGAGCCCATGGTGCGCCGTTTGATTGGCGAGTCGATCACGGTGCGCACCCTGCTCTGTCCGCTGCCGACCCCCATTCGGGCGGACAAGGGCCAGATCGAACAGGTGGTGCTGAACATGGCGGTCAACGCCCGCGACGCCATGCCCGAGGGCGGAACCCTGACCATCGAGACCGCCGAGGTTGCCCTGGACCAACGCTACGCCGAACGCCACGTCGAGGTCGAGGCCGGCGACTATGTGATGCTGTCGATCAGCGACACCGGCGTCGGCATTGAAGAGGCCATCCAGGACCGCATCTTCGAGCCCTTCTTCACCACCAAAGAGCGCGGCAAGGGCACCGGCCTGGGTTTGGCGACCTCGTTTGGGGTCGTCAAGCAGCACCACGGCCATCTCTGGGTCTACAGCGAGCCCGGCCACGGAACCACCTTTAAAATCTACCTGCCCAAGGCCCACGAGGACCTGTCGGCGCCGGAAGCGGTTGCAGCCGCAGTTCCGGCGGATTCGTCCGGCGGCGAACACATCCTGGTGGTCGAGGACGACGCCATGGTGCGCGAGTTGGTCTGCGACACCCTCGTCTCCCACGGCTACCGGATCTCGGAGGCCGAGCATCCCGACATGGCGCTGGAAATGGCCGCCCGGATTGACGACGTCGACCTCCTCCTCACCGACGTGATCATGCCCGGCATGAACGGCCGGGAACTGCACCGGCGCTTGGCCGCCCGCATCCCCGACCTCAAGGTGCTCTACATGTCGGGCTACTCGGAAAACGTCATTGCCAACCAGGGCATGCTCTACGAGGGGGTTCATTTCATCCAGAAACCGTTCTCGGTTCACGCCCTGCTGGAGAAAATTCGCCAGTCTCTGGGGTAACCCGCGCAATTCGACAGGGTTCCTGGCCGGCCGCCCGCAGGGTGCGGTTTTTTTTGCGGACTTCAGGCGAATCGCTCCCGGGCGTGCAGAGTATCCTTGAGATTTGGCGAATGAATAGGTATACATTTCGCTTTTGAATTCTCACGAACCAATGACGTTCCATGAAAACAAGCGACACATCCACCGCCCCCCCCGTGTTTGAGCTCAAAGGCAGCGTTTTGACCGTGATGGTGCTGCACGTCCGGGAAACCAATCCGGAGTTGCTCTATCCGCAGCTGGAGAAAAAGATCGGCCCGGCCCGCTCTTTTTTTGCCAACGCGCCGCTGGTGATTGACCTCAAAATGGTCGCCGAGGACGAGCAGCCAGCCCTGGATTTGCAGTATCTCGCCGGCTTCCTGCGTGGTCTGGGCCTGGTGCCGGTGGGCGTGCGCGGCCACGTCGCAGCCATTGCCGACCGGGCGCTTGCCGCCGGCCTGGGTTTGTTGGCCGCCGCGCCCAAGACCGAGAAATCAGTGAGCGCCCCGGAGGAAGCCCCACCCCAGGCCGTTGCAGAGAAACAACCGGCCGAAGAACACACGGCCGATGCGCAGCCCCCGGAGCCGCCGCAACCGGCCCGGGCCGCAACCATGGTGATCGCCCATCCGGTGCGCTCCGGCCAGCAGGTGGTCGCCCCCGACGGCGATCTGGTGATTCTCTCCTCGGTCAACGCCGGGGCAGAGGTGATTGCCGCCGGCAACATCCATATCTACGGGGCTCTGCGCGGACGGGCCATGGCCGGCGTGCACGGCGACGTTTCCGCCCGGGTGTTCAGCCTGCAGTGCAACCCGGAACTGGTGGCCGTGGCCGGCGAGTATGTGGTCAACGATCTGCTCGACCGGGCGGTGCTCAATCAGAGCGTGATCGTCACCCACGGCACGGGCGGCCTGCGCTTTGAGGTTCTGGGCGACTTCCGCCCCCATGGGTAACGTGCAAGGAATATGATGACATTAAACAGGAATGCAGCATTCTTGATAGAGAGAGAACAAGGAGGAACACACGTTGTCTAAAGTGGTCGTTGTAACGTCCGGCAAGGGCGGAGTAGGCAAAACAACCACCAGCGCAGCCTTTGCGGCGGCCCTGGCGGTACGCGGATATAAAACAGTCGTCATTGATTTCGACGTCGGTCTGCGCAACCTCGACCTGGTCATGGGCTGCGAACGGCGGGTGGTCTACGACCTGCTCAACGTCATCCACGGCGAAGGCGCGCTCAATCAGGCCTTGATCAAGGACAAGCGGGTGGGCAATCTCTATATCCTGCCGGCCTCCCAGACCAGGGACAAGGACGCCCTGTCCAACGAGGGCGTCGGCAAGGTGATTGAGGCGTTGCGGCAGAGCTTTGAGTACATCGTCTGCGATTCGCCGGCAGGGATTGAAAAAGGGGCGATGTCGGCCATGTATTTTGCCGATGAGGCCCTGGTGGTCACCAACCCCGAGATCTCCTCGGTGCGGGATTCAGACCGGATCATCGGCATGCTGGCCAGCAAGACCCAACGGGCGGAGCAGGACAGCGATCCGGTGAACGTCCACCTGGTGGTGACTCGGTACGATCCAGTGCGGGTGGAGCGGGGCGACATGCTCAGCGCCGACGACGTGTGCGAAATTCTCGCCATCCCCTTCCTCGGGGTGGTGCCTGAATCCAAACTGGTGTTGGCCGCTTCCAACTCGGGCATTCCGGTGACGCTTGCCGAGGAAAACGACGCCAGCGAGGCCTATTTCGACATGGTGGACCGGTTCCTCGGCGAAGACGTGCCGTACCGTTTTATGGATGTTCAGAAAAAAGGTTTTTTCTCTCGCTTCTTTGGATCGTGACGCCATGAACCTCTTCGACTTTTTCCGACCTAAGAAACCTAAATCCGCGTCGGTGGCCAAGGAACGCCTGCAGATCATCGTCTCCCACGAACGCCGGCGCTCGTCCACACCCGACTTCCTGCCGCAACTGCAGACCGACATTCTGCAGGTGGTGCGGAAGTATATCCAGATCAACGAAAACCAGATCAAACTGTCGCTGGACAAAAGAGGCGACTGCGAGGTGCTTGAGCTCAACATCTCGCTCTCCGAATCGGGAAAGCCCTAAGCAAATCCGGCGGGATGCAGGTTGATTGCATCCCGCCGGAACACTCCTCGCCGCGCCGCGATCAAGCGCCCGGTTCTCTTTGTGGCTCCAGCGTCTGATCGCGTCTGCTTCTCCTGCTTCTCGTTTTTCGGGGTCGGCCTGCCGTCTGGCCCACCGTTTTCCGAAGCGTGCCGGCTTTGCTCCGGAAGCGCCTCTTTCCTCGCCCTTTTGTCAGCACAGTCGACCGTTGAACGCTCGTTCACCGGCGTCCGGCTGATTCTTGCCCTGCGTCAGGTCAACTCATCCGCGCGGGAGCGCAACCAAGCTATCTTGCGCGCGGCGCCGAAGCCCGTTTTTTCACAATCAGTTTGAGATACAAGCGCTCGACCTTGGTGCGAGCCCAGGGGGTGCGGCGGAGGAATTTGAGACTGGAGGCGATGGAGGGATGGTCCTGGAAACAGCGGATGTTAACCTGCTCCGCCAGCCCCTCCCAACCGCATTGCGCCTGCAGTTCGGTCAGCATCTGCTCTAGGGTGACGCCGTGCAGGGGATCTTTGTTTTTTTCGGTATCCATGGGAGATGCGCGATCTGGCGGGTGTGTGCTGCTGGGTGCGGAAAAAAATCAGGGGAACAGCAGGTCCGGCGGTGGGGTGCGATCCGCCGGACCTGCTGTGGTCAGCCCTGCTTCATGAACGAATGGATTTCATCGTAGGTGATCACCTGGATGTCCGCTTCCATGTTGATTGATTTAAGCTTGGTTGGCGGGGTCTGCCCTTGGCGGATAGGCAGGAGTTGAGGTTTTTCCTCGTCAACAAAGACAATCACCGCCGGAGCGCGGTCCGTGTCTTCGAGACGGAACCCGTGCAGTTTCTGGGTCTGTTTGTCAATGACCACCGTGTCGTTTTCTATGGACAACATCGTGCTTTTCCTGGTGAGAGCGTTGCAGGTTGCAGCGCCGGGCAGCGGTTGCCCCAGCGCGGATTTCTCCCTCTATACCATTCCTCATCCGAGAGGTTAAGCAAAAAGGCGCTGCAGTCACACGCCCGTGCGGCAGCCGTGCACCGCGGCCCCATGCGCGCCGACCATTTCCGGCTGTTCCGGGATGCAAAGCGGCGTTCCCAGGGCGGCGGCAAGCAACCGCACCACGCAGGGATTGTTGGCCACGCCGCCGGCAAAGAGCACCGGGGAGGCAAGCCCCACCCGGGCCAGCATGGCGGTCGTTCGTTTGACGATTGATGCGTGCAGCCCAAGGGCAATGTCGTGCGGATCGCGCCCCCGGGCCATCAGACTGACCGCCTCGGTTTCGGCAAAGACCGTGCACATCGAGTTGATCGCCAGCTGCTCCTTGCCCTCCAGGGCATAGGCCCCGAACTCGGCCAGCGGAATCTGGAACACCGTGGCCAGATGTTCCAGAAACTTGCCGGTGCCGGCGGCGCAGCGATCGTTCATCTCAAATTTGAGGATCTTGCCGCCCGCCGCCAGAGCAATGGCCTTGGTGTCCTGGCCGCCGACGTCGAGCACGGTCCGCGCCTCGGGACATAGCGCCGCGGCCCCCAGTCCGTAGGCCTTGATCTCGGTGATGGTCTCCACCGACGCGCAGAGGCCGGCGTTTTCCACCAGTCCCCGGCCGTAGCCAGTGGCCACCAGCCGATCAAGGCGCACGCCCGCCAGCAGCGCGCGCGCCTGCCGCAAAGGATCAAAAGTGGTGGCCGTCTTGCGCTGCTCCACCACCCGGTCGCCGTCGTGGAGCACCAGTTCAATTGAGCGGGAGCCGACGTCCAGCCCGCCGACAAGCGGCACGCTAACCACGCTCCTGACGACAACCCGGAGCCGCGCCCCCGTTTTTGCGGCCAAATCCGCTCATTTGATCATCTCGACAAAGGCCTCGACCCGGGTCTTGAGCTGCTCGACATCCTCCATGCTGTAGTCGGTGGCAATTGACAGCATCGGCGTTCCGTGCTGGCTCAGGGTCTTTTCAATCTTGATCGCCTCGTGCTCATAGGGCTGACAGAACAGCAGACTGTAGTGAATGACGCCGTCGGCCTGCAGTTCACTGACCATGGCGCGGACATTGTCCTGCCGCTCCTGGTTGGGGGTGAAACAGGCGCAGTCAATCTTGAGATAGCGATCCACCAGGGCGTCGATCATCTCGTCCAGGGTTGCCGCCTCCTCGCTGACCAGATCGCGAGTGTTGCGGCTGCCGATGCACGATTCCTCGCCAACAATGACCGCGCCGCTGCTCTCGACAATGTAGGGCAGCTTCCAGTTGGGCACGGCCATGGGGCAGCCGCTGAGCAGCAAACGCGGCGTTCCGGCCGGCACCACGCCTTCCTTTTTGCCCACCCGTTCCTCGATCTGATCGCAGAGGGCGTTGATGCTGGCGGTGAAGCGGATCGGGTCGTCGTAAAAGGCCACCTGGTTGATCAGCAGGGCATCGCGGCCGGAGATCGGCGCCGGATCGGCCTGACGCAGCGCATTCAACCGCTGCAGCGCCCGCCGTTTGGCGTTGACCGTTTGAATGGCGGCCTGCAGCTTTTCGGCGGTGATCTGATTGCCGGTGAGTTCTTCCAGCAGCTGTTTGTACCGCAGGACCTCGCTCTTCCACAGCAGGCGGTCGGCGGCTGTTTTGCGTTGCGGCACTTCCAGCACCTCCAGCGGCACATGCTCGGCAAAGGCCTCGTAGGCCTTTTTCTTGCCGTCGCAGGTGGTCTCGCCGATCACCAGATCGCAGGATTCGGTGAACGGACAGAGCCGGGCCAGCTTGAAGCCGATGAAGGATTTGATCAGGGCGCAGGTGTTGCGCGGCACCAGCTGTTCGGCCTCGGCAAAGCCCGCCTCGGCCCCGGAACAGAGCCCGACGTGAACGGCGTCAGCGGCCAGGGTCAGTTCCTCGGGCACAAACACGCAGAAGGTTCCCACAATTTTGCGGCCGGAGGCCTTGGCGTCCTGCAGTTCTTTGATGCGCAGGCCATGCACCTCGCTCAGGACAAAATCCAGATATTCCATCCCATTGAGCCGTCCCGACTGGGACAGGTAAATATCGCCGTAAAATTTGCCCAGCACCGCCAGCAGCCCGTCATGGGCCGGGATGTCCAGGTTGAGTTGTTCCCACATGGCCTGATGCGCGTTTGTCGTCATCGTTCTTTCCCTCCAAGGTAAACGTAATCGAGAGCCCACTTCTATCACAGCGGGCCAGGATCCGGCAAATAGGTATTCCTGAAGAGTTTGGCGCGTCCAAAAGGAATATCCTATACCAACGTCCTGGCGAGGATCGCCGGCGATGGGACAATCCCACCAAACGCGCATCAGGAAACGAGCGAGGCGGCAGTGCATGCTTGCACGCCTGCACTTGCCCGCAACTTCGCCCAGGAGGGAATGAAAAATGGCCGCGAGCGCAGCTTTTGACCTGTACACAGCGAATCGACTCGCCTATCCTTGAGCATATTGACGCCTTCGGCCCACAACCACAACCAAACGCCAGATTGCCGCGCCGTCGCCACCCTGCAGAGCCGTGGCAACCAGCGCCAGGAAAGCCCGATGAACAAGAAACACACCGTTGCCCAGCTGATCACCGTAGACCGGGTGCAGCGGTTCAACTCGCAAATTATTGTCGGCATCATCGCTTCGATCCTCATTTCCGTGGTCATGGCCGGCATGCTGCTCGAGGTGACGCCACCCAGCAAGGTGGCCTGGTGGCTGTCGGCCTTCCTGGTCACCAGTGCGATCCGGCTGTCGGTCTATCTGTACTACCGACGACGCGGCACAACCGTCGAATCGGTGGGGCTGCAAAAAAATCTGCTGCTGCTGTCGCTCTTTTTCGCCGGGTGCATGTGGGGCACGGCGGCCATCTTCCTTTTTCCGTACAACTCCATTCCCCACCAGGTGTTGCTGGCCTTTGTGCTCGGCGGCATGGTCGCCGGTTCGGTGAACATCTTCGCCTCAATCATGACCAGCTTCTATGTGTTCAGCATCCCCACCATTGTGCCGTTGACGGTGGTGCTGTTCAGCATCGGCGACCGGCTGCATACGGCGATGGGGTTGATGCTGGCGATCTTTGTGCTGTTCATGGCCCTGGCCAACAGGAAAATCAATCTGGAAATTTATGCATTTCTGGTGCGTAAACATCAGAATCTTGAGCTGATCCGAAATCTTGAGCTGGAGATCGGGGTGCGGCAGGCGGCAGAGGAAAAATTGCTGCTGAAAAATCAGCAGATCGAATCCATCGTCGAAGAGCGGACCGTGGAGCTGCGGCAGGTCAACGAGCAACTGCTGGCCGAGATTGACGAACGGATCGAGGCGGAAAAGGCGCTCAAGGAAAGCGAACTGAAATACCGGGAGCTGGCGAATTCGCTGCCGCAGATCATCTTTGAAACCGACGCCGCCGGCCGGATCACCTTTGCCAACCGCAACGCCGGCAAACTGCTGGACTACGCCGAATCCGACTTCAGCCAGGGACTGAGCGCCTTTGACGTCATCACGGCGAGTCAGACTGCGCAACCCGCTGCCGGATTGCGCGCGGTCCTGCAGGGCCGCCCGCTGACCGGGGAAGAATACCAGGCCCACGGCAAGGACGGCCGCAGTTTTCCGGTTTCGGTGCACGCTGCGCCGGTGTGCCAGCACGGGGCCATTGTCGGCGTGCGGGGGCTGATGATCGACCTCACCGAACAAAAGCGGATCGAGGCGGAACAACACCGGTTGCAGAACCAGTTGCAGGCGGTGCAGAAGATGGAGGTGCTGGGCGCGGTGGCCGGAGGCGTGGCCCACGATTTGAACAACATCCTGTCGGCCATCGTCAGTTATCCCGACCTCTTGCTGATGCAAATCCCGCCGGACAGCTCGCTGCGCCAGCCCCTGCTGATCATGCAGGAGTCCGGCAAACGGGCCGCCGCCGTGGTCCAGGACCTGCTGACCCTGACCCGCCGGGGAGTGGTGGTTGAGGAGGTCTTGAATCTCAACGAACTCATTGAGCGCTACCTGCAGAGCCCTGAACATGAACGGCTGATGCAGGCCCATCCGGGCGTCCGGGTGCGCGTCGCGTTGGAGGCGCAGCTGCTCAACATGACCGGCTCCAAGGTGCACCTGCTGAAAACCGTGATGAACCTGGTCTTCAACGCGGCCGAGGCCATGCCGGAAGGCGGCCTGATTGACGTCGCCACCGGCAACTGCCGCCTGGACCGGCCGCTGAGAAAATACGACGCCGTGGTCCCAGGCGAGTATGTGGCGCTGACGGTGGCGGACACCGGCACAGGAATCGCCCCGGAGGACATTGACCGCATCTTTGAGCCTTTCTTTACGCGCAAAAAAATGGGCCGAAGCGGCACCGGGCTGGGCATGGCGGTGGTGTGGGGCGCGGTTCAGGATCACGGCGGCTACATCGACGTGACCAGCGTCGAGCATCAGGGAACCCGCTTTGCCTTGTACTTTCCGGCAACACGAAGGGAAACCGACGGCGGCGAGCAACCGGCGCCGATCGCGGCGTGGCAGGGCAAGGGCGAATCCATCCTGGTGGTGGACGACGTCCCGGTGCAGCGGAGGATTGCCTCCGACCTGCTGACCCATCTGGGCTATCAGGTCGCCACGGCGCAGAGCGGCGAAGAGGCCGTCGAGTTGCTGCGCGCCCGCCCGGTTGATCTGGTGGTGCTCGACATGATCATGGCGCCGGGCATGGACGGCCTGGACGCCTTTCGCCAGATCCGCCGCATGTATCCGGGCCAAAGGGCGGTAATCGCCAGCGGCTATTCGGAAACCGAACGGGTTCGGGAGGCGCTCGCCCTGGGAGCCGGACCCTACGTCAAAAAACCCTACACCTGGATCACCCTTGGCCAGGCGGTCAAGACTGCGCTGAACCGCGCGGAGACAACGCCCCAAGCCTTCGGACCAGCCGGTGAGGCGTGACCGGCGCCAACACGCCGCGCCCGGTGGTCCCGCCGCTCAACCGCAGGCCGCGGTCTCTTTGCCGCGCAGGTAGGTTTCCAGGCGTTCCCTGTCCGCCCGGCAGACCGCGCCCCCCGCAAAACGCTGAATAAGCAGGGCCAGTTGCGCCTGATGCAAGCCGTCCATCTCCTGCTGCAAGCGATAATACATCCACACGCCGCCCCGACGGTCCTGCAGCCAGCCGCAGCGTTTCAGGGTGGCCAGATGGCGGGAAACGGTCGACTGCGGCATGCCCAGGGCCTGCATCAGATCGCAGACGCACAACTCCTGCCCAGACTGGAGCAGAATCAGGAGCCGCAGCCGGGTTTCGTCGGCAAGCGATTTGAAAATTTCCACGGTTGTTTGCATCAGGCCACCATATCGTGAGCAGGAATTCCCGTCAAACATTCCCGAAACAGGCTCATCCATCTCGAATTGCAGATACACAGTCTACTGCCAACCCAGCGTGAGCACACATCCGCCAAGATTGGACCGCTATACGAGCTAAACACAATCGTAACTTTTTCCTAACAAAACAAACAATTCAACAGCCGCGCACCCTTTTGCCGATTGACCCCGCACGCATTGCACCAAGGCTTGACGCATCCGTATAGGCGGATTAATATCGTCGCCACAATTGGATCAACGCCGGCCAACAGGCCCGCCCCCCTTCCCTCTTTCACCAAGGACGCGCCATGCAACAGCACCCCAAACAGCTTGGTTTTCTTGACCGCTTCCTCACCCTGTGGATCTTTCTTGCCATGTTCGCCGGCGTCATGCTGGGGTATGCCGCACCCGGCGCGCCGGACCTGATCAACGCGTTCCAGGTCGGAACCACCAACATCCCCATTGCCGTCGGTCTGATCATGATGATGTACCCGCCCCTGGCTAAGGTCCGGTACGAAAAATTGGGCCAGGTGTTCCGCAACGGCAAGGTCTTGCTCCTTTCCCTGGTGCAGAACTGGGTGATCGGCCCGGCGCTGATGCTGTTGCTGGCCATCGCCTTGCTTCCCGATCACCAGCACTACATGGTCGGCCTGATCCTCATCGGCCTGGCACGCTGCATAGCCATGGTCATTGTCTGGAACGATCTGGCCGACGGCGACGCCGAATACTGCGCCGGCCTGGTGGCCTTCAACTCGATTTTTCAGGTGCTATTCTTCTCGGTCTACGCCTGGATCTTCATCACCGTCATTCCCCGCTGGTTCGGCCTGACCGGGGCGGTGGTCGACGTTTCGATCGGCCAGATCGCCCAATCGGTGTTCATCTACCTGGGCATTCCCTTTATTGCCGGCATGCTCAGCCGTTTGATCGGCGTAAGAATAAAAGGCGAGGACTGGTACGACACCGTGTTCATCCCGCGCATCAGCCCCCTGACCCTGATCTTTCTCCTCTGCACCATCCTGGTAATGTTCTCGCTCAAGGGCGAGCACATCGTCCAATTGCCCCTGGACGTGCTGCGCATCGCCCTGCCCCTGACCGTCTATTTTCTGGTGATGTTCGCGCTCTCCTTCTTTCTTTCCATGCGGGCCGGGGCCACCTACGAACAAACCGTGACCCTGAGCTTCACGGCCGCCTCCAACAACTTTGAACTGGCCATTGCCGTTGCCATCGCGGTGTTTGGCGTCAATTCCGGCGAGGCCTTTGCGGCGGTTATCGGCCCCCTGGTTGAAGTGCCGGTGCTCATCGCCCTGGTCAATGTGGCCCTCCGGCTGAAAACCAAATACTTCCCGCTGGAACAGCGAACCCTCGCCGGGGTCTGCCACGTCCGCGCGCCCCAGGAGAACAGATCATGACAGACCCCGCAAGCCCTGATCGGGAAGCAACCGCGCCCGCCAAGACCACCATCCTCTTCCTCTGCACCGGCAATGCCTGCCGCAGCCAGATGGCCGAGGGCTGGGCGCGGCATCTGCGCGGCGAGGTTGTCGCCCCCTATTCCGCCGGCATTGAACGGCACGGCTTGAACCCGTATGCGGTGCGGGTCATGGCCGAGGCCGGCGTCGACATCTCGCGCCAGCACTCCAAGCTGACAACCGAGTTGCCGATTGCCGCCTTTGATTATGTGATCACCCTCTGCGGCCATGCCCACGAAACCTGCCCCTATTTCCCGGGCAAAACCATGCATCACGGTTTCCCTGATCCTCCCGAACTGGCGAAGACCGCCACGACGGAGGAGGAAGTCCTGGCGGCCTACCGCACGGTGCGCGATCAGATCCGCGATTTTGTTGCAGCCCTGCCGCAGTCGCTCCGCACGTAGGCGCTCAGCGCTCGCCCGCTTGAGGAACTCCCGACGCGCCGTCGCTGAAAATCACGGCAGCGCCTGTGTTTTTCCCGTCCAGGGGCAAGAGAGGATTGCCTTTCCCGCTGCAATGGTTACAATTCAGCCAAAATCTCGCATCCCCACCACACAACCAAGGAGAAAACCTCTATGCAAACACAGATTGGAACCCGCGACATCACCCGCGCCCAGGCAAAACAGGAGGCTTCCACCGTTTTTCTGGCCAAGGTGTTCAACTGGATGGCCATCGGCCTTGCCGTCACCGGCGGCGTCGCCTTTCTCACCGCCCAGTCCGGCATGGTCAGAACGCTGGTGTCCAGCCCGCTCTTTCTCATCCTGGTGCTGGCCGAGTTGGGCATGGTCTTTTTCCTCTCCGCCCGCATCGACAAGCTGCAGCCGGCCACGGCCACCGGGCTGTTTGTCGGCTATTCGGTGCTCAACGGCATCACCCTGTCCACGATCTTCCTGGCCTACACCCACGCCTCGATTGCCGCCACCTTTCTGGTGACCGCCGGCATGTTTGCGGCCATGGCAGTGTATGGCCTGGTCACCAAACGCGACCTTTCCGGCATGGGATCGTTCATGTTTATGGGCTTGATCGGCATTCTGCTGGCCTCGGTGGTCAACATTTTCCTGAAAAGCTCGGCCATGTACTGGGCGATTTCCGCCATCGGCGTACTGGTCTTTGTTGGCCTGACCGCCTACGACGTGCAGAAGATCAAAAACATCGGCGAAGAAGGCATTATGCAGCAGGGCGAATCCGCCATCCGCAAGGGGGCGATCATCGGCGCCCTGGCGCTCTACCTCGATTTCATCAACCTGTTCTTGATGCTGCTGCGCTTCTTCGGCGGCAGCCGCGACTGAACAACCCGCCTTTTCTAGGCGTCAACAAAGGGATCGACCTGGTCGATCCCTTTGCATTGTAAAGGGTTCCCGCTGCGTCGGGATTTTTCCTTTTTCTGCTTGACGCTTATAAATGAACATTATAATATCGTTCAATTTTATTGTTTCCGGCCTGCGACAGGCCTGAGATGGAAGAGAAGCGCACATATTGAATATGTGTCATTTATCAAGTTCTGGGAGGTAATACGCTATGTCTGTTTATGTTTTTGGTCACAAAAGTCCGGATACCGATTCTGTCACCGCTGCAATTGCCTATGCTGAGTTGATGAAAGCCCAAGGGGAAGATTATGTTCCCGTTATGCAGGGCAAACTGAATCCTGAAACAGAGACCGTACTCAAACGGTTTGGCTTTGCCGCTCCCGAGATCATGACCGACGCAGCCGGCAAAAAGGTTGCTCTGGTTGATCACAGCGACCTGGCGCAGGCTCCGGACAATCTCACTGCCAACGATGTTGTTGCCGTGGTTGACCATCACAAAATCGGCGACGTCACCACCAATCAGCCGATCTTTTTCTGCAACATGCCGGTTGGCTGTACCTGCACCGTGCTCAAGATCCTCTACGATGTGAACGGCGTGGCTGTTGCGCCCAAGGTTGCCGGCCTGATGCTTGCCGCCATCCTCAGCGATACCGTGAATTTCAAATCCCCGACCTGCACCCCTGAAGACAAGAAAGCAGTCAAAGAGTTGGCGGCCATTGCCGGCGTCACCGACTGCGACGAACTGTTCATGGAAATGCTCAAAGCCAAGAGCGCCGTTGCCGGCGTTCCTGCCATGGATCTGCTCCACCGCGACTACAAAGACTTCGACATGAAGGGCAAAAAAGTTGGCGTTGGTCAGCTTGAGCTTGCCACCCTGGAGCAGGTTGCCGAGATGCGCGACGCCCTCTACAACGCCATGAAAGAGCAGAAAGGCGGCGAGCGTCATTCCGTGCTGCTGATGCTCACCGATGTTGTCAAGGAAGGCACCGACCTGATGGTCATCTCCGACGACCCGGCAATGATCGAGACCGCCTTTGGCGCCAAGCTCGCCGGCAACTCCATGTGGATTGACGGCATGATGAGCCGCAAGAAACAGACCATTCCGAATCTGCAGAAGGCTTTCGGCTGCTAAGCAGGATTGTTCCAGCAATAAAAAAGGCCGCCCTCAGGGGCGGCCTTTTTTATTGGCGCGTGTCGTTGCGCACCCGCATGTTTCGTTGTTATTGCGGCCCGCGCTGCTGTTGGTCCAACTGCCGCCGGGTCTGCCGCACCACCGTTTCGACCTCCGGATCGTTGGCCACGGAGAGTTTCAAGGCGACGAACCGGTTGGCGAAGAGGGACGTTTTCCCCTCCGTCGCCGCCGGCGAGGACGGCTCGCCTTCCTGCCAGCGCCCATGCCCGTTCCAGTTGACGTCAAGCACGCCCAGGTATTTGCCGCGGGTTTCGGTCTGGGCGATCAAGGTCTTGTTGACCAACAGAGGCGTCATGTTGCCAACCACGTGTCCAGACTGGAGAATGAGGTCGATGGCGTCATGGCTTCTGGCAATGTCCTGATTGTCCGGCAAGGAATAGTTGGACACCAACAGGATGAAATCCGCTTCGCCTTGCACCTCGGCCAAAACCGCCGGCAAACTGTCCCGCCAGGCGAGCGCCTGCGTCTCACCGGCCTCAGCGCGCACAGCAGTGTGGTCGGCAAGCCCCAACACCGCGACCTTGAGCCCATTGACCTGACGCCACAGCACCGGCGCCAACAAGGGCTTGCGCGTTTCAGGGTCGACCAGATTCAACGAAACCCAACTCCATCCAGGCGGTTGGTGATACTGGCGAAGGAAAGAAATCCCGGCCGCCAAGTCCCGGCTGCCGACGCCGGCCACGACGCCGCCCATTTTCTGGTTGGCCTCAATCACGCCGGCGGCGGTGATTTTGGCGGCCGCCATATTTTCCGGCGGCAAGACGTCGGCCGGGAACAGCAGATTGCCGCTGTTGACAATCAAGGCCGGACGATTCGAATCCGCAGCCAATTGTTTGGTTAAAAACGCTTTTTTGGACAGACCGCCCAATTTGTGGGAGCCTCAGCCGCAGCCGTCGAGTTCGCCGAGGTTGTCGTTGGCGTAGATGAACCGCAGCTCGGCCGCCTCCGCCCCGCCCCAGCTCAAAAGGGCCAGCAGGCAGAAAGCGGCCAGCACCGGTTGCAGTCTATTTTTTCCGCGTCTGTTGTTCGTGTTGTTCATGGTGTTGCGCTCGCTGTTTGAGTATCTGTTTCCATTTGGTGAGGCGATCTTTGATCACCGCCTCATGTCCTCGGTTGGTCGGTTCGTAATAGACGTTGCCCGCAAGTTCCGGCGGCAGATGCTCCTGCAGGACCAGCCCTTCGCGGTCGTCGTGGGCGTACTGATAGCCGCGGCCGTAGCCGAAATCCTTCATCAGCGCCGTGGGCGCGTTGCGAATGTGCAGGGGCACCGGCAGGGAGCCAGTGCGTTCAATATCCGCCCGCACCCGGTGGGTGCAGACGTAAACCGCATTGCTTTTCGGCGCCGTGGCCAGGTAGGCGGCCGCCTGATACAGGGCCAGTTCGCCCTCCGGAGAGCCCAGCATGTGATAGGCCTCGCGGCAGTTCAGCGCCACCTGCAAGGCCTGGGGATCGGCGTTGCCGATGTCCTCCGAGGCAAAGCGAATCATCCGCCGGGCAACGTAGAGGGGATCCTCGCCGCCGGTCAGCATCCGCCCCAGCCAGTAGACCGCGCCGTCCGGATCGCTGTCGCGCAGGCTTTTGTGCAGGGCCGAAATCAGGTTGTAGTGCTCCTCGCCCCTGGCGTCGTAGCGCAAGGTCTTCTGCTGCAGGGTTTCCCGCACCTGGGCTGCGGTGATGGTTGACGCGCCCGGATCTATCTCCGCCTCCGGTTGGCTCCGCAACAGCTCCAGGGCAAGCGCGACCGTGGTTTCCAGATGATTGAGGGCCCGGCGGCAATCGCCGTCCGCCGCGTCGGCAAGCAGGGTCAAGGCCTCGTCGTCGATAGCCAATCCATGACGCCCCAGGCCGAGGCTTGCGTCTGCAAGGGCCCGCCGCATCACCTGTTTGAGATCGTCGCGCTCCAGAGGGGCGAGTAACAGGACCTGGCAGCGGGAAAGCAGGGGCGCGGTGATCTGGAACGAGGGATTTTCCGTGGTCGCCCCAATCAAGGTGAGCAGGCCGCTTTCCACATGGGGCAGGAAGGCGTCCTGCTGACTCTTGTTGAAGCGGTGGATTTCATCGACAAAAAGAATGGTCGGGGTGTCGCCCCGTTCGCGCTCCACCTTGGCCTGATCGACAATCTGCCGGATCTCTTTGACCCCGGAAAGCACAGCCGAGAAAAAAACAAAATGGGCGGAAACGGTGTGAGCGAGGATGGTGGCCAGCGTGGTTTTGCCCGATCCCGGCGGCCCCCAGAGAAGCAACGACGGAATCCGGCCGCTCTCAAGCAGCTGTTTGAGGAATTTTCCTTCGCCAACCAGGTGGCGCTGGCCGACAAAATGTTCCAGTCGAGTCGGACGCATCCGGTCGGCAAGCGGGGTGTTGGCGGTTTTTGGCTCAAGCATGGCCGACTATACCCCAATGTGGGCAGAATGAACAGTAAGACGAGCCCCTCGGCAGCGCTTATCCGGCGCTATTGCTTGCCTTGCCCAACCGCCGATGGTAACATGAACGGTAGATTCTATGGGAGTTCCAGCGTGAGAACATCAATGAAACCTACCGTTGCCCTGCTTGCCGTTGACGACGCCCAGGCGGACGCGATTCTAGCGGTTCTGTCGCGGCGGCGCATTCTCCGTTGCCGCAACGAGCAGGAAGCGCTGGCGGCCTGCGCCAATCAGGCCGTGGCCTTGATCCTGATCGTCGACAACCCGCCCGCCCTTGACGGACGCCAGGCATACATCCAACTTGCAGGCGCGCAACCGGGCCTGTCCGGCGTGCTGCTTTCCGCCGCCCCCGGCCCTCAACTGCTGCAAGGCGCCCTTGAGGCCGGGTTCTCCGGGTTGGTGGAGCTGCCGCTCAACCCCGCATACCTTGCCCGAGTGGTGCAGCAAGCCCTGGAGCGCCACAGCCTGCAACGGGAAAACACCCGGCTGCGCACCCTGATCCCCCTGTACAGTTTGGGCGAGCAGTTTCTTGCCGCCTCCACCGAGCCGGAGATCCTCGAAGGCCTGATCAATGCGGTCGACCAACAGACAGGGGCCACCCATATCTCGGTGATGCTGCTTGACGCTAAAGAGCAGTGTCTGCGCATAGCCGCCTCGCGCGGCATGGATCCGGCTCTGGCGCGGTCGATCTGCCTGCAGCCCGGCGACCAGATCGCGGGCTGGGTGTTCCTGCAGGGCAAAGCGGTGATTCTCAACAAGGAAGATCAGGACGACTCCATGTTCTCCCCGTTGCTCCGGCAACCCGACATCGTTTCCGCCATTTCCTTCCCGCTGAGAATCCGCGAACGGGTCATCGGCGTCCTCAACGTCAGCCAGAAAGCAACCGATGAACGGTTTTCCGACGCCGACAACGAGATGCTGGGCATCATCTGCAGCCAGGCCGCCAACGCCCTGGAAAATCTGCGGGCGCGGCTGCAACTGGCGGAAACCACACGCACGCGCACCCTGTTTGAACAGTACGTGGCCCCCGAGGTGGCGGAACTGCTTTTAACCCGCAATTCCGACCTGATGGAGCTGGGCGAGATCACCGAGGTGACAGTGCTGTTTGCCGACATCAGAAACTTCACCCGATTGGTCCAGCATATCGACCTGCGGGAACTCCGTCTGTTTCTCAACGATTTTTTTCAGTTTTTTACCGAGGAAGTGTTTCAGTGGCAGGGCACGGTCGATAAATTCATGGGGGATGCGGTGCTGGCGGTCTTCGGAGCGCCGGTCAAACAGGAGCGACCGAGCTTGGCGGCGGCGCGAGCGGCCTGGGCGATCAGGGCGCGCTTTGCCGCCCTGCGGGAACAATGGCTGCAACGCGGCGCCGAATTTGCCGACGTCGATCTGGGCATCGCCGTGACCAGCGGCACGATATTCCTGGGCAATATCGGCTCCGCCCGGCGCCTCGATTACACCGTGGTCGGCAACGAGGTCAACATTGCCCAGCGGTTGGCGGCGGAATCGTCGTCGTGTCGGATCTACGTCACCGACGCGGTGCGGCAGGCGATCAGCGATAGTTTTGCCGTCAAGGCCTTGGGAGAGATGCAGCTGCGCGGGCTGGAGGACACCATCCCGGTCTTCTGCATTACGGAAGAAAAAAAAACCTCGTCGTGACGCGGGGGTACATCAGGGGGCTCCGCCGACAAAGCGGCCGAATTTCTGCCACCAGCTTCCTCGCTGCCCCTGGTTTTGCCGGATCGCCTCGCGCAGTTCCAGCATCTGCGGATCTTCCGGGTCCCCGATAAATTCTACCCCCATCTTAAACGCCCGTATTTCCTCCTGGCGCACCAGCCCCATCCAGACGGGCTGGGCCAGAAGCATGCACTGATTGAGATCCGGAGGATGATCAATCATCAGTTGCAGCACGCAGTCGTCGACTTCGCGGGTCGAATGGAAGACATGAAAATTGTTGTGCATCACCTGACTCATCAGCAGGCAGGCCCCGTGGGCCGACAAATCGATGATCCGGCCGGAAAATGGGCCGGCAAGAATGCGGCTGTCCTGTTTGCCGACAACACGCACTTCCAGGGGTAGATAATCGAGGATGCGGTGGGATCTGCGGGATTCGGAGTCCATAAAGGCCTGTTCTTTTACGGCGCGGCTGTTATCGGGATGAAAAAAGAGACGTCCCGGTGTATGATGCTGACTCGAATGCATAGTAGCACACCCGGAACTGTTCGGAACAATGAAATCTTACAACAGCAGGCAGCAACAGCCTCTTTTCGGCGCGCTGCCTGTTTTCTTTTTGGCGAACTCGCCAAGAGGGGCAATGAAATTACGAAATCAAGAGCTGTTGCGCTCCCAGTGTTACGCGAACGGCAAATGGGTCGAAAACGCGGCCGGCGGCCGGATAACGGTCTTTGACCCGGCCAACGGCGAACCGGTTGGATCGGTTCCGGCCATGAGCGGCAGGGAAACGGCGACCGTCATTGAAGCCGCGCACCGGGCCTGGCCGGCCTGGCGGGCCCTCACCGCCAAGGAACGGTCCCGCCTGCTGCGGCGCTGGTACGATCTGCTGGTGGCTCACCATCAGGACCTGGCGGTCATCATGACCATGGAGCAAGGCAAACCGCTGGCCGAGGCGCGCGAAGAGGTGCTCTACGGCGCCGGCTACATCGAGTGGTACGCCGAGGAGGCCAAGCGGGTCTACGGCGACACCATCCCCATGGCCCAACAAGGCAAACGGATCGTCGTCCTCAAGGAGCCGGTGGGCGTCTGCGCCGCCATCACCCCCTGGAACTTCCCCTCGTCGATGATCTCCCGCAAGGCGGCCCCGGCCCTGGCCGCAGGCTGCCCGGTGGTAGTCAAACCCGCCAGCCAAACGCCCTTTTCCGCCCTGGCTCTGGCCTGGCTGGCCGAGCAGGCCGGCATCCCGCCCGGCGTTTTCAATGTGGTGACCGGGCCAGCAGCGGAGATCGGCGCCGAGATGACCGCCAACCCGCTGGTGCGCAAGCTCAGCTTCACCGGTTCCACCGCGGTGGGCAAGATTCTCATGCGCGATTGTGCGGCCACGGTGAAGAAAGTTTCCCTGGAACTCGGCGGCCATGCCCCGTTTATCGTCTTTGACGACGCAGATCTTGACCAGGCGGTGCGCGGGGCCATTGCCTCCAAGTACCGCAATTCCGGGCAGACCTGCGTCTGCGCCAACCGTTTTTTTGTGCAGGAAGGGGTGTACGCGCAATTTGCCGCCAAGTTGGTCGAAGCGGTGCAACGGCTCCGGGTGGGCAATGGTTTTCAGGATGGGGTGCAGCAGGGACCGCTGATCGACCTGACCGCCGTGTTGAAAGTTGAGGCGCAAATTGACGACGCCATAAGCAAGGGCGCCCGGGTTGCCTGCGGCGGCAAACGGGTGGGCGACGCGGGCTTTTTCTTTGAGCCCACGGTGTTGCTCGACGCCACCCCTGAGATGTTGATCGCCAGGGACGAGACCTTTGGCCCTGTAGCCCCGCTCTTCTCCTTCAAGAAGGACAGCGAAGCCGTGACCCTGGCCAACGCCACTCCCTACGGGTTGGCCTCGTATTTTTACAGTCGGGACATTGGCCGCATCTGGCGAACCGCCGAGTCGTTGGAATACGGCATGGTAGGGGTCAACACCGGTCGGATGTCGTCGGAGGCGGCGCCGTTTGGCGGCATCAAGGAGTCGGGCATTGGCCGCGAAGGCTCAAAATACGGGATCGAAGAATACCTGGAGATGAAGTATCTCTGCCTGGGAGGCTTGGGACAAAGAGAATAAGGCAATGTTGTTTTCAGGAAGGGTCGGGGTCTGGCTCCAGATCGCGGCTGTCGACAAAGGCGTAGGCGCTGTGTTTGTGGATCGACTCAAAGCTCTCCACTCCCACTGAGAACCAGGCGATCTCGGCGTGGGCCATGGCCTGCTGGGCCACCTTGCGGGCCACGTCCTCGACAAACATCGGCTGGGCGTAGGCCTGCTCGGTCACATATTTTTCATCGGGTCGTTTAAGCAGGGCATAGACCTCGGACGAGCCGCACACCTCGACCAGACTGATCAGATCCTCCAGCCAGATCAGGGCCAGCGGCCGCACCGTCAGGGTGACTTCGGCCCGCTGGTTGTGCGCCCCAGCCGCGCTAATTTCCTTGGAGCAGGGGCAGAGGGTGGTGACCGGGACCACCACGGTCAGCACCGGCTCGCCGCTGGTTTCCGAAGAGGCAAGGAAGGCGCACTGGTATTCCATCAGACTGGGCGTGCCGGTGACCGGCGCCTGCTTGGCGATGAAATAGGGAAACCGCATCTCCAACTGCGCCTCAGCGGCCTGCAGCTGCTCGCGCACTCTGCCCAGCAGGGTCGGAAAAACACCGGAATGGATGTCCGGCAGAAACTCCGCCAGGAGTTGAGTCATGACGCTGACGCAGGAGTCGAGACCGTCTCGGGGCGCCTGCGCCTGCAGATTGATCGTGGCCACGGTGTGCTGGACGCCGCCGCCCTTTTCAGGGATGCAGACCGGACAGGTAAAGTTGTTGACGCCAACGGATTGTAGGGGCATGGGTAGGTCTCACAGTGAAAGATGCACGCCCATTACCCCATTTTATCGGGATCGGCAACCGCCATTGACGGTCTCGGCCTGTGTGTCCAAGGGCGCCGATCCGCACCCAAAGATTGCGGGCCGCTGCTTCTTTGTTTGATCGTTGCCGCGAACCGTGGTATTTTGACCCGATAAAAATTACAGAAAATATCCAACATGGACACTGTACGCATCGACAAATGGCTGTGGGCCGCCCGGTTTTTCAAGACCCGGTCCCTGGCGGCCAAGGCGGCGAGCGCCGGCCATGTGACCCTCAACGGCAACAAAATCAAGCCGGCGCGGATGATCCAGGCGGGCGACATGCTGACCATTCGCCAAGGGGTTTTCGAGTGCGTGGTCCAGGTGCTTGTGCTCAGCGAACAGCGCGGCCCGGCCGCGATTGCCCGCACCCTCTACGAGGAAACGGCGGCGTCCCTGGCCAAACGGGAGCAACTGGCTGCCGAGCGCAAGGCGTTGAACCTGCAAGGCAATCAGCCGGACCGGCGGCCGGACAAACATGAACGGCGGAAAATCCGTCAATTTTTAAAAAAAGAGTAAGCTGTGGAAGGAGAAAGCATGAGACGAGTGGAGCGGGCGCTGATCAGCCTGACCGATAAAGCAGGGTGTGAAAATTTTGCCGGGGCGCTGGCCGCCATGGGGGTTGAGATTCTTTCCACGGGCGGCACGGCCCAGAAGCTGCGCGCAAGCGGCCTTACGGTAACCGACGTGTCCGAATTCACCGGTTTCCCCGAAATGCTCGACGGCCGGGTCAAAACCCTCCATCCCCTGGTCCATGGCGGCATTCTCAACCAGCGCGACAACGCCGACCATCAGGAGCAGTGCCGACAACACGGCATCAAACCCATCGACATTATTGCGGTCAATCTCTACGCCTTTGCCAAAACCGTGGCCAACCCCGACTGCACCCTGATCGACGCCATCGAGAACATCGACATCGGCGGCCCCACCATGCTGCGAGCCTCGGCCAAAAATTTCCAGGACGTCACGGTCATTGTCGATCCGACCGATTATCCTCTGGTGCTGGCGGAACTGCAGGCCCACGGCAACACCACCCTGGCCACCCGTTTTCGTTTGGCGCGCAAGGTCTTTGAACTGACCGCCAGCTACGACGCCGCCATTGTCCAGTGGCTGCGTCAGGTTGATCCGGAAACCAACCCTTATTTTGCCGGAGCAGGCGATCATGCGTAAGATGGCGGTGCTGCTCTCGGGCAGCGGCAGAACCTTGGACAACTTCCACGACCGAATCACCGCCGGAACCTTGCAGGCCGAGATCCCGGTGGTCGTCTCCAATGTGGCCTCGGCCCTTGGGCTGGAGAAGGCCAGGCGCTACGGCTACCCCGCCTTCCACGCCAAGAACGACGGGGAAATCAATCGCATTCTCGCCGACTATGAGGTCGATCTCATCGCCCTGGCCGGCTACCTGAAGTTGTACACGCCGCCCGAGGCGCTGAGCCGGGCGGTGCTCAACATTCATCCGGCGCTCATTCCCGCCTTTTGCGGGGCCGGCTACTACGGCCACCACGTCCACGAGGCGGTCAAGGCCAGGGGCTGCACGGTGAGCGGCTGCACGGTTCATTTTGCCAACGAATCCTACGACCAGGGGCCCATCGTGCTGCAGCGGTGCGTGGCCCTGGACGACAGCGACACCCCGGACGAGATCGCCGACCGAGTGTTTGCGTTGGAATGCGAGACCTATCCCGAGGCGATCAATCTGGTGGATGCACGAGGCGTTGACTATTTCTGGAACAGGGTGAAAGCATGACCGCACGGACCATTATGATCGGCAGAGACATCGAACGCAGCCTGGATCGCATCAGCCTGGAGATCGTCGAGCGCAACCACGGGGTGACCGGCCTCTCGATTATCGGCATCCACACCGGCGGCGTCTTTCTGGCCCAACGGATCAAGCAGAAGATCGAGGAGCGGGAAGAGACGACCCTGCCCACGGGCAATGTCGACATCACCCTGTACCGCGACGACTGGAGCCTCATCTCCCAGAATCCGATCGTCAAAAAATCGGACATCGGCTTTCTTCTGGAAGACAAGCGGGTCATTCTGGTGGACGACGTGGTCTTCACCGGCCGGACCATCCGCGCCGCCATGGACGCCATCATGGATTACGGCCGTCCGTTGTCGATCCAACTGGCGGTGCTGGTTGACCGCGGCGGCCGCGAACTGCCGATCCAGCCTGACTATATCGGCATGAGCGTCAGCCCCGCTCCCAACGAACGGGTGGATGTCCTGTTGAGCGAAAAGGACGACCGCGACGCGGTGGTGCTGTCCAAGCGTTGACGCCGGCCCCGGACGGCCAAGATTTTTTAACCGCCGACTTTACCCCCGACCTCTGAGGAGACGCCTCCCACGCCATGACTGAGCAAGCGGCATCCCCCGTCATTCCCGCCGACCTGGAAATAGTATGCCGACGCATCCGCGAAAAAGCGGAGAGTTACGAGCAATACAACTTTTCCCAGGGCCGCAACGACTTCCTTAAAGCGTTTTTCGACCTGGCGCAGGAATACGATTCTCTGGAGGATTTCTACCGGATCTGCGTTTCCGTGCCGCTGGCCCTGGTCGGCGTCGCCAGCGCCGTGTATCTCTGTCAGGGCGAGGAAGACGGCCTGCAATTGGTCTGCTCCAGCGAGCGCGGGGTGCTCGCCCAGCCCGAGCCGGCGCGCTATCCAATCCAAATGCAGGAAACCCCCTACGAACTGGCGGGCTCCTACATTGCCCCGATTTTCAGCAAGTATCCCTATAGCCGCAAGGACAACGGGTGCGGGCGGCAGGAGCCGGAGCAGATCAGGCTGTGGGAGGATGTGCATGGGCTGTGCGGCGGCGGCAGGACTCTGGGGATGTATGAAGTCCACCGCAAGGAAGGTCTCACAGAGGCCGACAAATTCTTCTTTGCCAAATACGCCAATCGGATCGGCTACAATCTGGCCAACCGCCTGATTGCCAGTCAGAACATTGAACGGTTGAAGTTCATCAACACCCTGGTCATCGACATCGAACACAACATCATTGTGCCGAACATGTATTTCCGGCATTTGTTCAATCAGCTCAAGAAAAAAATCGGTTTGATCGACGAGTTGAAAAAGGAGATTGCCGGCAGTCACGACCTGGAACAGCTTGCCAGCCCTTGCAGCCACTGCTGCGGCCAACTGCAGACTGTGCAGAACGAACTGCTCAAGTATTACCAGGAAATTGTCAAACACCACGCCAACATGAGCCTGTTTATCGAGAGCCTGTTCCGGCGCGAACACTTTGAACGCGGCCACCTGGTGCTCCATCCTAAACGCTGCTTTGTCGAAAAAGAGGTGATCATGCCGCAGTTGGAGCACTACGCCAGCCGGCTGCAGGCCGCCGGCGTGGTGGTGGATCGACCGCGCAACATGCACGAGGAGGAATTCCCGATTCTGGTCGACATTGGCCTGTTGGCCCAGGTCTACGCCAACCTCTTTTCCAATGCGGCCAAGTACACCAAGGAGGTCGTCGATCACGAGGGACGGCCCCGCAAGGCCATGGCTTATGGCCGGGAAGTGGTCGAAAATTTTCTCCGCCCCGGCCAGCGGGGCATCAAATTCAATGTGTTCACCACCGGCCCCAACATGCCGATCGAACAAGGCAACAGCTTGTTCCAGGAAGGCATGCGCGGCGACGACAACACCGATGTTCCCGGCACCGGCCACGGGTTGTCGTTCATCCGGCTGGTGGTCGAGATGCACGGCGGCTTGGTGGGCTACGAGCCCACGCCCGAAGGCAATAATTTTTATTTCATCCTGCCGCTTCCGCCCCTCAATTATCCGTTGGTTTTGAGTGCGCCCCACGAATAAGCCTTCTTTTTCCCTGTCTTGACGTTTTCGCCGCGGCCCTTTGGCCAAAGCGCAGCCGCACTCTGACGCAACCTCCCGGATTCCATCGCATGACGCCAACCGATTCTGCACCGCCCTCTCCTTCGCCCATGGAACTGCTTGCTCCGGCCGGCTCCTTGGCTGCCTTTGAGGCCGCCCTGCAGGAGGGCGCCGACGCCCTCTACATCGGCGCGCCTGGATTAAACGCCCGCGCCCTGGCCAGGGACTTCACCTTTGGTGAAATCGCCGCCATGACCGAACACGCCCATGCGCGCGGCAAAAAAATCTACGTGGCCATGAACAGCCTGATGAAAGAAGACGAGGTGCGTCAGGCCCTGGAGACGCTGTCGATGCTGGCAAAAATCGGACCGGACGCCCTGATCCTCCAGGATCTGGGGGTTTTGCATCTGGTGCGCCGCTTTTTTCCGCAACTGCCGGTCCACGCCTCGACCCTGATGACCGTCAACAATTCCATGGCCGCCGCGCACCTCAAACGCCTTGGCTTTGAACGCATTGTCCTGGCGCGCGAACTCAGCCTGGATGAAATCCGCGTCATCCACGACCGTTGCGACGTGCCGCTGGAAATCTTCATTCACGGGGCCATGTGTTTCAGCTACTCCGGCCTGTGCCGTTTTTCCAGCCTCCACGGCGGCAAATCCAGCCTGCGGGGCCAGTGCGTCCAACCCTGTCGGCGCCGCTATGAGTGGCAGCCTTCGGGAAAACGCAGTGTCGGCGGCCATGCCGGCAAGGGCCTTGGTTATTTTTTTTCGATGAACGACCTCAGCGGCATCGAGCATCTGGCCGAGGTGCGGCAGGCGGGCGTGGTCAGCCTCAAAATCGAGGGGCGGCTCAAGTCGGTGGAGTATGTCCGCAACACGGTTCGCGCCTATCGTTTGGCCTTAAACGCCCTCGATGCCCCGTCGCAACAGCGCGGCGGCATGCTTGAAGAGGCCCAGCGGTATCTGGACGCCGCCATGGGCAGGAAACGGTCGTCGGGATTTTTTGTGGCCGGCAAGGAAGACCGGATGATTTTGCCCAAGCTTTCGGGCAGCACCGGCGAGGTGATCGGCAAGGTCACCCGGATCGACGAGGCCAAGGGCTACCGGGGATCGAGAACCCTCACTCTGCAGGTTGGGCTGCAGGCGGCGGTCAAACTGGGCGACCGCTTGCGCCTGTATGAGGAACGGAGCGGGGATCGCAAGAGCTTTTCCCTGCGCGCCTTGACCGTGAAAGGCAAGCATGTTGACCAGGCGCAGGCAGGTCAGACGGCGCTCATCACTCTGCCCGACATTGAGCCAAGCATTTTTCGCCAACCCTCGCATGGGCTGCTGTTCCGGGTCGACGTCAGCGGGCGGGCGGAAAACCAACGCTCGGCCCTGACGCGAAGCGCCGCCAAAATGCCGCCGCCCCTGACGGATCCCTTCCTGGTGGAAAAAGCCCTGACGACGCTGGCCATGAGCCCGGAGCATAAACGCGACAGCCGCGACCGCTCGCCAAGCCAGCGACCAGCCGGACGCAATCGTCCGCCCCAAACACGCCCCACTGGGCCGCAATGGTGGCTCAAGGCCCAATCTCTGGAATCGCTCGGTCAGCGCTATCCGTTCAGGGTAGCCAAGTTTTTGATCGACCTCAACCAACGCAATCTCGAATATTTTCTGTACGTCCGACAACGACGCAGCGCCAAGCTGCCCCCCTTGGTGTGGGCCTTGCCGACGGTGATTCACGAAGCGCAACTACCCGGGGTCCGGAAAGCGGTTGAACAAATTCGGTTTCTGGGGCCAAGCTGTTTCCAAATCAGCCAGATCGGGCAGATGGCTCTGTTTTCGGATGCAGGGCAAACGCCCACCGAACACAGCCTCGCAGTGTACGGCGACTACAGCTGCAACGCGCTCAACAGCCCGGCCCTGCGGATGTACAGTGAATGCGGGCTGGCCGGCGTCCAGTTTTCCCTGGAAACGGATCGAGCGACCCTTGTCGCCGCCCTAACCCATTTTTCTCAATCACCACAGCCGCAAGACGGCCAGCGGATGCAGGTCGGGCTCCATGTCTATGGCCGGCCGCCGCTCTTTTCCGCGCGCCTGGACGCCCCGCATTTCCAGGGGCAGCGAACTTTTGCCAGCTCCCGGGGTGAACGATTTTACCTCGACCGCCGCGAAGAAACCCTGTATGCCTTTTCGCACTCGGCCTTTTCCCTGCTGCAATACACGGACGAACTGGTCCAGGCGGGCGTCGATTATCTGGTGGTGGACATCAGCCATGGACAGGCCAAACGGGAGTGCGCCGAGGTGACGGCTCTGCTGAGCGGCCGAGGCGACACGCCCACGGTTTTTTCCGGCAACTACGCTGGCGCACTTGTCTGAAATAGGGTAAATGCTGGCCCGAAGAGCGCAAGGTTACATCTTGCTGTGAAGATTTCTCTCTATTCCACGACTTTCGTTTTTTCTTTTTGATGGACAACAAAACCCTTTTTTCAAAACTGCAAACGGTGTTGAAACCGTATCACACCAAACTGCTGCTGGCTATGGGCGGCATGATTGCGGTGGGCGGCTTCAACGCCTTGCAGGCCTATATGGTCAAGCCCCTGCTTGACGAAATTTTCGTTAATCACGATGCTCGCCTACTGCATCTGTTGCCCCTGGGGCTGATTGCGATTTTTTTCGTCAAAGGCCTCTTCTTTTTCATGTATTCCTATCTCCTGGAGATGGTGGGCCAGTGCGTGATTCGCGACCTGCGCAACAAAATTTACACCCATCTCCATGACATGCCGCTTCATTTTTTCCACCAGCATCCCACCGGCGAACTGATCTCGCGGATCATGAACGACGTCACCATGCTGCAAGGGTCGGTGACGCATGCCCTGATTCGGACGCTGCGCGATTTTTTCTCCGTGATTGGGTTGATCGGCGTCATCTTTTTCATGGATTGGCGACTCGCCCTGGTGTCCATGCTCTTCCTGCCCATGGCCGCCGTGCCCATTGTTGTTTTCGGCAAGAAGTTCCGGAGAATCAGCACCACCTACCAAACCAAAATTGGCGAGGCCACCAGCCAACTGCACGAAACCATTGCCGGGGTGCGCATCGTCAAGGCCTTTGGCATGGAGCAATTTGAAAAACAACGCTTCGGCGCTAAAATGCAGGGCATCATGGACACCCTGATGATGGAGACCAAGTACAGTTGTCTCTCGCATCCGATGATCGAATTTCTCGGCGGCATCGGCATGGCCATGATCATCTGGTTTGGCGGCACCCAGGTATTGCAGGGCAACTCCACGCCTGGCTCCTTCATGTCCTTCTTGACGGCGTTGATTATGCTCTACGAACCGGTCAAAGGCGTCAGCAAAATCAACACCACCATTCAACAGGGGTTGGCGGCATCCACCCGGATTTTCACCCTCCTGGATCTCCAACCGGACATCCGCGAAACCGCCGAGGCTGTTGTCTTGAAACCGTTCAAGAGCAGCATTGTTTTTGCAGACGTCAGTTTCCATTACGAAAACAACGAAACAGTCATTAAACATCTCAATCTCCGCGTCAACCGGGGCGAGGTGCTGGCCGTGGTCGGGCCCAGCGGCAGCGGCAAGACAACGCTAGCCAACTTGCTCCCCCGTTTTTACGAGGTCAGCGAAGGGGCCGTGCGCATTGACGACGTGGATATCCGCCAGGCCACCTTTGCCTCACTCCGCAGTCAGATGGCGCTGGTAACGCAACAGACCATTCTGTTCAATGACACGGTCCGCAACAACATCGCCTACGGCCGGCCCGACTGTCCGGAGGAAAAGATAATCGAGGCGGCGCGGTCAGCTTTTGCATTGGATTTCATCATGGAGCTGCCCCAGGGATTCGACACCATTATCGGCGAATCCGGCGCCCGCCTCTCCGGCGGTCAGCAGCAGCGAATTTCCATCGCCAGAGCTTTGCTCAAGGATGCCCCGATCCTGATTCTAGACGAAGCGACCTCCGCCCTCGACACCGAATCGGAACGTGAAGTGCAGAAGGCTTTGGAAAATCTCATGCAAAACCGCACCACCATCGTCATCGCCCACCGTCTGTCAACGATTCAAAACGCAGACCGGATCATTGTCCTCAAAGACGGGCAGCTGGTGGAAGAAGGAACACATGGAGAATTGCTTGCTTTACGAGGCGAATACAGCGGACTGTATCATTTACAATTTCCTGCGGGATAAATGCTTCTCCGATTGAGACAAATCCTAACTGAAACTAATCGACAAGCAACTTACTCCGTTCACATTTCACGACTACATGACGATTAAAAAGATAATTTTTCAGAAAAAATTAGCATACGTCAATATTCCCCAACCGTATTAAAAAAATATTATAATGAAACAAACTGTTGGCGTTGTATTGGCAACATATAATGGCGAAAATTTTCTAGATGAACAATTGCAAAGCATATTCAACCAAACCCTTCTTCCCGACAAGGTGGTGATAGTTGACGACTGCTCAACCGACGGATCAATGAGAATAGCTGAAAAATGGGCTCAAAGACACCAAGAGACTATTGAAATTCACGAAAATGTTAAAAACACTGGATTTATTCGCAATTTCGAACGAGGCATCTCTCTTTGCGACACCGATTTCATCGCCTTGTGCGATCAAGATGACATCTGGCACGTTGACAAACTGAAGAAATGCATCTCCAAACTTGCAACCGACGCTACCATTGGCCTTTGCTATCATAACGTCGACCTCGTAAACGTGGCAGGAGAAACGATAGGAGCAGACCTCAAAAATTTAACCAACCTCGACCTGCCGCTAGAAAGAGCTACGGCGCAAGACTTGATCATCAAAGACGCGAGAAGTCCAATCCCTGGATTAGCGATTGTCTTCAGCAGCAAGCTAAAGTCCCACTTCCTTCCAATTCCAGGAGAAAAAACATGCCCTCACGACTGGTGGCTATGTGCAATTTCATTTTTCATGTTCAACCCCACCTACATAGCAGAACCTCTCGCCAAATACAGAATCCATGAAAATCAGGCAAGCGGTCCTTCGTCAACTTTATTAAAAGACACCCCATATGCAATAAAAAAGAAAATTACGGCAAACAAAATACTAAAAAATATAAAAAATGAAATAAAAAGAGCATTTAATCATCATAAAAAAATTAAAAACAGACAAATAAACAAAGAAAATAAAAAAAATGACATGATCAACGCTGCTGAAAAATTGAAAAATTTAGTAAACGAATGCAATAACATAAGTTATGAAGAAAAAAACATCAGAATAAATATTTTAGAACAATATCAATAAACCCACTCAAAGACAGCCGACACGTTGAGACATAGCCCACTGAGATGCAACAACCAATCAAACAGCAGGCAACACGCTCGTTACTAACACCAAAGGCCGAAATCATCTTTTGGTGGGCGGTGATCAGCCTTGTTGCATTTATCCGAATCCGGGCCTTGAACAACCTTTCCATCATCAACCCCGATGGCATCATCTATATTTACCAAGCTAAAGCCATTGCCAGCGGCCAGTGGGATCTCCTCAATCAATGCCAGTTGCCCTATGTTTCCCTATATCCCTTTCTGATTGCTTTTTTTCATCTGTTTACGCCCAGTTGGGCGACAAGCGCCCAATGGGTTTCCTTTTGTTGCGGCATGGGCATGCTGGCAGTGCTGTATCCACTGCTGCGTCAATCTTTCGATCCTGCCGTCAGCAGGCTCACCACTCTGCTTTTTGCCCTGACGCCCTTGCTGGTTCGCTACAGCGCCGACGCTATGCGGGACGCAACCTTCTGGTTCTTTTTCCTCGCTTCAATGCTCGCGTTTGTCGTGCACAGCAAGCAATTGCAATCCCCACGCAGATCCTTCTTTTGGCTGCTGACCAGCAGCGTCTTCATTCTGCTGGCGGCATGGAGCCGCATTGAAGGCTTGGTTTTGCTGCCCGCCGCCTGCTTGTGCATTGTCCTTGCCCAAGGCGAGCGGAAAATGTTCCGCTTGCTGACGGTTCTTCTCCCGTTTTTGCTGCTGGCCCTCGCCGGTGGGTCCGTGTTGCTGCTTTACGGGGTCGACGTCTTCAACCTGATCCGGCTGGATGAAGTTGCCGACAAATTTATCCAACCCATCGCCTCCTATCGGGAACTTCGTCAAGCGTTGAAAACATTGTTCAGCGGGTACGGTTTTTCGTTGCTTGGCAATTTTCTTGAAACTTCTTACCATGTTGTTTGGCTGATCGCGCTTGGGTCCATTTTGAGCAACGCCATGGAGTCGTATTTTTATCCCTACGTGCCGTTCTATCTCCTCGGGGGCGTTGTGTTCTGCACCCAATCCCGACGCCGCTCCGACTTTCTCTACATCCTCCTGATTATTGGCGCCTCATTTGTTCTTTTGTGCGCCCATGTCGTTCAGACCTGGGTCATGACCTATCGCTTCATTGCCTTATTGCTGCTGCCCTCCTGTCTTTTTGCCGGCCTGGGGATACAAACGGCGCTCGGTTGGCTTGCGGCGCGACCTCAATGGAACCCCCAAAAAGCCTTCGCCATGGTCGCCGCATTTATAGTGCTGGCGTCATTGCCAAAAAACATGCGCTCAATTGAGGACGACAAGGCTGTCTACCCTCAAATCGGCCAAGCAGCCGCTCAGCTGGTCCACAACCAATTGCCTGTCGGCATTGCCGGCAGAAGGTCGATCGCGCACAATTGGATTGTCTTCTACGCCAACGCCGATTCCACCACCCCCCTTTGTTATCACGACAGCATTGTGACCCCTGGCTCCGTTGCCGCCCTTGAACAATTGATGCGCGCCCGAAACATACAGTTTTTCCTCTGGGAGGAGTTTGCGTGGAAAAAGTGTTCGTTCGGTCACTCCAGCATGGAGTTTCAAGACCGGTTTGAAGAAATGGGGCGTTGGCGACACGAAGACACTGGAACACTTATCCTGTTCCGGCTTAAAGGCGAGCATGAGGCGCTTCCGGACGCTTGATCCGCCCAACCGACCCATCGTTCACACAACACGTCAACCGCATCATCATCGCCCATTCTGCACGAAAATAGGTATCCATTGAATATTGCGCTCGTTCACTCCAATTTTACCCGAGGGGGGGGCATGGAAGCGTACCTGCTCTCTCTGATCCGTGGTTTCCAACGCCAAGGCGACCTGGTCACTGTGCACGCCTGCGCCGTTGATCGGGAGTTAGTCAAGGAAACCGGCTGCACTGTTCGGAGAATCAGGCCGATTCTGCCCCGGAAAATGCGGGAATTTCGTTTTTTGCAGCAATGCGATCAATTGCCGCTGAAACAGGAATATGATCTGGCCATTGGCATGGCCAGAACCAGCAGCACGCATGTTGCGGTGTGCGGCGGCGTCCATGTGGAAACCATCCGCCATATCCGCCGCACCGCTTTGTTGCGAGGCGTCTACGATCTGTTTGAAACCTATTTTGAACGAAAAATGTTCCATACGGTCCCCCACGTCATGGCGCACTCGGCCTCGGTGGCGCGGGAAATTCTCGCCCATTTTCAGATCGACGGCTCCAAGGTGCAGGTTGTCTATCCACCCATCAACACCGACTCCTTTCGTTTTTTCGACAACCACGAGCGCGCCCAGGCCCGCGCCGTCCTCGGCATTGACGACAGTCGCCTGACTTTCCTCTTTGTGTCCTGCGGCCACCAGCGCAAAGGCCTGCAGGAACTGCTGCGCGCCTTTGCCTCACTGGACCCGAAGCGTTATCAGCTCCTGGTGGCCGGCAGCAAAATTTCCATGCCGCACCCCGACAACGTGCGCCACCTTGGCTATTGCACCAATCTGGCCCCGGTGTACGCGGCGGTGGATTACACCATCCTGCCGTCGCACTATGAACCGTTTGGCTTGGTCGTCCCTGAATCAATGCAATGCGGCTCCCCGGTTGTGGTCACCAAACAGGTCGGCGCCGCAGAGCTGTTGCAAGGGGAACCCTCTGTGCTGCTGGACGACAACCAGCCCGCAACCATTGTCGACGCGCTCAGGCAACTTGATCGGGGCCTGAGGGTCGAGCCCGGGTTTGCGGATCGGCACGGCTTGGGAATCAATCACCATATCAATGAAATTAAACGGCTTTTTGGCTAAAACGGATTTATGGACTTAAACGGAAAACGGATATTGGTCGTCAAGCAAAGCTCCCTTGGCGACGTCATCCATACCTTTCCAACGACCCACGCGCTCAAACGCTGCTTTCCGCAGTGCTCCATAGGCTGGGTGGTTGAACAAGGCTATGCGGCGCTGGTTGGCCAAGACGATTCGGTTGACCGAGTGCACCCCATGCACATCCCGTCGACCAGCAGCCCGGATTCCACCTGGTTTTCGTATGGAAGCGCGCTCGCAGCGACCTTGCGGGTCCTCCATGATTTGCGAAAGTCCTTTGTCGCCGCGCCCTACGATTTGATCCTCGACCTGCACGCCTCCTTTCGCAGCGGGCTCATGGCCGTCATGAATCCTGGCGGCCTGCGCGTCGGCTTTAAAGACGCTCGGGAATTGAACACCCTGTTTCAACACCGCCTGCTCGACGTCCCGGAGGGCACAGTGCATGCGGTGGACAAGAATCTGCTGTTTGCATCGCACTTTGCCTGCCCGGTCGTGCCGGCGGATTTTTATCTGTGCTCAAGCACGCCCGACGAAGAGCGTGTTGCCGCTTTTTTATCGCAATCCGGCATTGGCCCTGAAAATCGTTTTGTCTACGTCAATCCCGCCGCCCGTTGGCAATCCAAATTCTGGCTGGAGACGCGCTGGAGCCAACTTTGCGACCGGTTGGCCGATGCCGGCGTGCGAGCCGTGTTTGGCGGCAGCGGCAGTGATGTGGCCTACATCCAAGAGGTCATCGGGCGCATGAACCACTCCGGCGCCGCAATCGCAGCCGGGCAGTTGAGCCTGACGGAATCGGTCGCCCTGATGAAAAGAGCCTCGGCCTACGTGGGGTTAGACACCGGCCCCATGCACATCGCCGCCATGGCGGGCGTGCCGGTGGCGGCCCTGTTCGGCCCGACCCACCCAGAACGGGTTGGCCCATATAGGGTCCGCAATGTGATCGTGCGGGCGGAAAACGTGCCCTGCCTCTGCTGTCGGAAACGGGTATGCGACCACATGAGCTGCATGCGCTCCATCAGCGTGGAGCAGGTGTTCGCGGCGTTAATGAATTTGCTGTGAGAACGACACAATGAAGGAAGAAAACGTGCGGGTCAGTTTGATCGTCACCACCTACAACTGGAAAGAGGCGCTTGCGCTTGTGTTGCGCAGCGCCTTTGACCAAACGCTGGCGCCGATGGAAATTGTGGTGGCCGACGATGGTTCGCGGTCGGACACGGCCGAACTCATCCGCAACATGGCGTCCCAAGCGCCTGTGCCCCTGGTGCACTCCTGGCAGGAAGACGACGGCTATCGATTGGCAAAAAGCAGAAACAGGGCCATCGCCCGCGCGCAGGGGGACTACATCCTGCTGATCGACGGCGACATCCTGCTGGATCGCCGCTTTGCAGCCGATCACCTGGCCGTCGCCCGGCGAGGATACTTTGTCCAGGGGCCGCGCGCTTTACTGGGCGACAAGTTGACCGCGCAGGTCTTTGCCCGCGGCACCCTTACCATTCCCCTGGGCGCCAGAGGCGTCGGCAACAAGAAAAACTGCCTGCGTTCTGAACTGCTGTCCCGCCTGTTTTCCCTGAAAAGCACCAAACTGCAGGGCACTCGATTGTGCAATTTTGCTTTTTGGAAGGAGGATGCGCTCCGGGTGAACGGATTTAATGAGGATTTTGTCGGCTGGGGACGGGAAGATTCCGAATTTGTAGCCCGGTTGCTCAACTGCGGGGTGCAGCGCCAGAATCTGAAATTTCGCGCATTGGGATATCATTTGCACCACCCGATGAACAATCGGGACCGGCTGGCTCTCAACGACGATCTGCTGCAGCGGACCATCGAAGGGCGGCTCACCTGGTGTAAAACCGGGCTTGATCAGTATCGCAGTTGATTCAGGGCGTGCGCTTCAGGGGAGGAGAAGGCGGCGGGGTCCAGGCGGCCTGGAGTTCATGGAGCTTGGCATACTTGTAAAACGTCCCCTCGAAATTGCCGAGGGCAATGATAAACCCGGGCCAGCCGTCGAGAAGGCCCCGTTTCAACACATACATGTGGAAAAAGGACCATAACCCGTGCATCAAGGCCTGCGGCAAAGAGCCGGTTCGGCCCCGTTGCGCAAGCTTCTGTGCGCCGAGCGACGAGTATTTGTTGGCTTTGTGCACCACCTCTTCGAGGTTTTTGTACGGCACCTGCCAGATGGGGTTGCGGAGAAATCCGACCGGCAGGCGGGAATGGATGGAAAACTCCTCATGCACCTGATCGTCTTTGAACACCAAAGTCCCTTTCTTGAACAGCTGCGGCTGGCGGTAATCGGGATAAAACCCTGAATAGCGTATCCAGCGGCCCATGAAAAAATTTCTGCGGGGAATATAATAGGCGTCTGCCTGCGGCGCCTGGACACAGGCCAGGATTTCATCCCGGGCCTCCGGCGTGCATCGTTCGTCCGAATCCAACGAAAAAATCCAATCGTGGGTGCAGGCAGCCATCGCCTGGTTGCGCAGATCGCCAAAACCGCGAAAGGGAATCTGCACCACCCGCGCCCCGAGCTCCTCGGCAATGGCCACGGTGTTGTCCTGGCTGGACGAATCCGCAACCACTATTTCATCGGCCCACAGCACCGAATTGACGGCCGCGCGGATTTTGTCCGCCTCGTTGTAGGTAATGATGTAAACGGAAATTTTGTTCATGCTTGGCGGATGACCTGCTGGGGGGGACGAGCTTTCGCCGCGCTGGCAAGTTGCACCACAATCCGGTCGGTCTTGTGCAGGCGCTCGACCAGGGTGCGGAATAAATGTTTGGAGACTTCCGGGTATTTTTCAATCAACTCCGCCAATTTGGCGCCCGGATAGCGCTTGATTGTGCAACGCCCCACGGAAATGATGGAGGCGGAACGCGGCTCTTCCAGAATTGCCGCCATTTCGCCAAAGTATTCGCCAGGTTCGGTAATTTCCGCAATCTTTTTCCCCGAACGCAACACCGCCACCTTGCCCCGAATCAGTTTGAAAAAATCCCGATCCTTGTTGCCTTCCTGGATCACCACATCCCCGTCTTCGTATTCCTCCACATCCGGGTTGACCAGATACGCCGGCAGACTGTCTTCATGGGCCACGGTCCGTTTTAACACCTCTTCGAGGCTGGTGACGCCTTCCCGCGCCTTTTGCAACCCGGCCTCGCGCAGGGTAAACATGCCTTCCTGCATGGCGACCTTGCGCAATTGCTCCTCGGAAACTTCCGCCTGAATGGCTTCGGCCACCGCTTCCGTCACTTCCATAAGCTCAAAAAAACCAACCCGGCCCCGATACCCCAACCCGTTGCAATCCGGACAGCCTCTGGCTTTGAATAATTTCAATTCGTCCAGCTCGTTCTCCCTGAATCCGGCACTCATGAGGGTTTGCGGATCATATTCCGCCGGCGTTTTGCATTTCGCGCACAAGCGTCTGGCAAGGCGCTGAGAGAGCACCATGGTCAGCGAAGAGGCCAGGATGTACGAAGGAATGCCAATATCCACCATACGGCTGACCGTGGCCGGCGAATCGTTGGTGTGCAGGGTCGAGAAGACGAGATGGCCGGTCATGGCCGCTTTCATCGCGATTTCCGCCGTTTCAATGTCGCGGATCTCGCCGACCATGATAATGTCGGGATCCTGGCGGAGAAAGGCCTTGAGCGCCGCAGCAAAGGTCATGCCGACCTCGGCGTTGACGTTGACCTGGTTGATGCCCTTGAAGTTGAACTCGACCGGGTCTTCGGCGGTCAGGATCTTGATGTCTTCGGTATTCAGGGAGTTCAGGGCGGAATAGAGGGTAACCGTCTTGCCCGAACCGGTCGGCCCCGTCACCAGCAGCAGGCCCTGGGGCCGCGTAAGACATCTCCTTAACGCCGCAAAGGTCTCGACGGTAAAACCAAGCTTGGTCAGGTCGACATTGAGCGAGTCCTTATCCAGAATACGAAGAACAATGCCCTCGCCGTAGAGCAGGGGCAGGGTGGACACACGGAAATCAACCGCCCGGTTGCGGCCGAGACGAATTTTGATGCGGCCGTCCTGCGGCACCCGGCGTTCGGTGATGTTCAGCCCCGCCAGAATTTTCATGCGGGCGGCCATGGCGTTTTTAATCGTCAAGGGCAGGTTCATTGACTTGAACAGGGCGCCGTCCTTGCGATAGCGCACCTGCATGGTCTTCTCAAACGGCTCGATATGGATGTCGCTGACCCCGTCCTGCACCGCCTTCACCAGGATGCCGTTAACCAATTTGATGATGGGGGCGTCTGAGGCGGAAAATTGCTCGAAAGAGCCTTCGTCCCCCCCGCCGCTCTCAATCTCGAAATCCTCCGCCGCATCGGAAACCAGGGCGCCAAAATCGTCAACCTGGGTAACCGTCTCCTCTTCCGCCTCGGTTTCAAATTTGAAGAAGGATTGATATTCTTCGTCGTTGATATGATAATATTTTCTATAGGCGTCTATGATGTCCTTGGCTGTCGAGACGCAGACTGTAATATCTTTCTGCACTATCTCCTGCAGTTGCTCAACATCCAAAGAGTCCGTCGGCTCCGCCATGGTGACCTGCAGGGTGTTCCCGGCGATGCGCAGCGGGAAGGCCATGAACTGCTTGGCGGTTTCGTAGGGAACGAGGCTCAGCGCCTCCTTGCTCGGCGCCTCCTGGTCGACGACGACCAGGGTATAGTTGTGCATCCTGCTGAGAAAGTTGGCGATGGTGTCCCGTTCGATCGCGCCGCTTTCCAGCAGGATGCGACCCAGCCGCTCGCCAGTTCTCTTCTGAACAATTTTGGCTTCCTCAAACTGGGTGGCAGTGATGTAGCCTGCCTTGCTCAGAAGTTCGCCAATTTTCAATTTGCCGGCTCCGGACTGGTCTTTGACCGTCCGTTTCATCGAGCTTCTCTGCGAATCTGTGAGTGGTTGCCCTGGTTTTATAGCCATGGATGTGTAGAGACCCTATGCGTCAAGAGAAATGGGATTTTCAGATAGTGTACTACAAAAGCGCATGCTGGTCAAAAAGGAAGAAAACCTTTTTTGGAAGGACAGTTAAGACGCTGACGCCGGCGCCCAATCAATGCAGCCGGCCCCAGAAGCCTCTTTTCAAGAGAAGACTGCAGGAAATCGTTCTTGAAGTGCTTGCTGCAGCGGAATCATCACTTCGCGCATTGAGGGCTCGGCGGCCATTGAAGTGCGAAGTTCGAGGATATGCCGCCATTCCAGGAGATTGGCGTAGACGATGATCTCGGTCTTGCAGGAGTTGGGCAGCACGGTGCGCGCCGCCTGCGGGGTTGCGGTCTGCAGCAGACGGAAGTACTGCTGCTCCATGGCCTCCATCGACTGTTTCCAAACGGCAAACTCTTCGCTCTGCTCGTCAAAAAAAACCGGTTTGATAAAGGTTACCTCGTTGCCGAATTTGTCGGCGGAATAGCGGCAGTACCGCTGGCTCTCCTGGAGAAAGGTGCAGGGACGATGGCGAACCAGTTCGTGGGTGACCGCCCGATTGACGATGAACTTGACCGCGAGATAACGATGCTTGGCCAATTGCGGCGGAGCCAACTGCTCAACGGCTGCAAGGCTCAACTCTTCAACAACAATGCCGTCGATTGCCTTTTCCCCTGACGCAAGGTGCAGGGTTTCAAAAAAATAGGGGTGTTTGCGCCTGAGGAACAGGCCGATTGCCAGGGAGACGGCGTCCTCGGGATGAAACAGCAGCATCTCGCGATAGGCGCGGATGGAACCAGTGATCAGCAGCCGATTCCCCTCCAGCTGATCGATCTGGAGAAATTTGGGTTGAAGAAAATACAGCGCCTGAATCGGGTCCGACGCGGCACAGGCGACGATCAATGTCGCCACGCCCATCTCGAGCACCGAGTTGTGACCGTTCTCCGCCATCTTCCTGACAAAGGGAATGGCGGAATCACGGTCAATCCGGTTTTCGCTTTTGTAGCAGATGCGACCGCAGTATTCGATGCGGACCGGCAGGCTCTGCTGGTCAAGTTCATCAAGAACGGTGAAGCTTGGCTCGATTATGCGCATGGGGAACCGACAAGAAATGGGGGGAAAAACGCCGCCTTGGCACTGGGCCGGGGCGGCGCTGGAAAGGATGCTATTTGTTTTCTTCCCAGAAGGGAGACATGGCCCGCAGCTTGGCGATGATGGCCGGCATTTTTTCAAGGACAAAGTCGACTTCCGCCTCGGTGTTGTAAATCGACAGGCTGAAGCGGATGGAGCCGTGCGCGGCGGTGAACGGCACCCCCATGGCGCGCAGCACATGGGACGGCTCCAAAGAGCCGGAGGTGCAGGCAGATCCGGAGGAGGCGCAGATATTGTGCTGATTCATGTGCAGCAGGATGGCCTCGCCCTCAACGTACTCAAAGCTGATGTTGGCGGTGTTGGGCAGCCGCTGTTCCGGATGACCGTTGAGCAGCGCCTTGGGAATCGAGGTCAGCAATCCTTTTTCCAGCTTGTCGCGCAGGGCCCGCACCCGGGTGTTTTCTTCATCCATCTTGGCCGCGGCCAAGGCGCAGGCCTTGCCCAGCCCGACAATGGAAGCGACGTTTTCCGTGCCGCCGCGACGACCGCGCTCCTGGTGGCCGCCGTTCAAAAACGGAATGAACGGCGTTCCCTTGCGGACGTAGAGCACGCCGATCCCTTTCGGAGCGTGGAGCTTGTGGCCGGAAAGGGAGAGAAAATCAATCGCAGTCGCCTTGAGGTTGATCGGAATTTTGCCCACCGCCTGCACCGCGTCGGTGTGGAACAGAATGCCGCGCTCCTTGGCGATTCTGGCCATCTCTTCCACCGGAAAAATAACCCCGGTCTCGTTGTTGGCCCACATGACGCTGACAATCGCGGTCTCGTCGGTGAGGCTGTCCTTGAACCGTTGCACATCCAGAGTGCCGTCGGCTTCAACATGCAACCGGGTGGAGTGATATTTGCGGCCGGTGAAAATCTCCAGATTGTCGCAGAGATTTTTAACCGCCGGATGCTCCACCCGGGTGGTGACCACATGGTTTTTTTCAGGATAGGTCTGGATGGCGGAAAGAATGGCGGTGGAGTCGCTTTCCGTGCCACAGCTGGTGAAGACGATCTCCTCGGGGCTGGCGCCAAGCAGGTCGGCAACCTCCTGCCGGGCCTGACTGACCGCCTGGCCGACCTGGCCGCCAAAGGTGTGCATGGACGAAGGATTGCCGTACAATGCAGTGAGATAGGGCATCATGGCGTCCAGCACCTCGGGAGCAACCCGGGTGGTGGCGTTGTTGTCCATGTAGACGACCTGGTCTGGCGAAACAGTCATTATTTGTCCTCCTCGACGATCAGGCTTTCAAGCACCTGTTCGCGCAACTTTTTCTCCACATATTCCTTAAGGGTGGTCCGCGACGAATGGCAGCCGGCGCAGGAACCGCGCAACGACACGGTGACGAAGTCGCCGTCCACGTCAATCAGGCGAATGTCGCCGCCGTCCTTTTTCAGGGTGGGCTTGATTTCCCGCTCAATGACTTCCTCGATTTTTTTAATTTTCTCCAGGCTGGTCATCCGTTTTTGCTTTTTCACACCCACGGTCTGCTCGGGCAACCCTTCCGCCGTTTCCACCAGCAACTCGCGCAACCGCCCTTCGCACTTGCCGCAACCGCCGCCGGCCTTGGTGAAGTTGGTGATTTCCTCCACCGAGGTCAACGCATTTTCCTTGATGGCGCGGATGATCTCCAGGTCGGTGACGCCAAAACACTCGCACACCACCTCGCCCTGAGCCATGGGCAGGATAACCCCGGTGTAGTCGGCAATAGCGGCCTCCAGGGCCTCGCGTCCCATCACCGAACAGTGCATTTTTTCCTTGGGCAGACCGCCAAGGGCCTTGGCAATGTCGTCGTTGGTCAGTTTTTTGGCGTCTTCCAGCTTCATGCCCTTGAGCATCTCGGTGAGCATAGAGGAAGACGCAATGGCCGAGGCGCAGCCAAAGGTCTTGAACTTGGCGTCGGTGATGATCTGATTTTCATCGACCTTGATGGTCAGGCGCAGGGCGTCGCCACAGGCTATGGAGCCGACGTTGCCGACGCCGTCTGCGTTCTCGATCTCGCCGACGTTCTTCGGATTAATGAAATGTTCCTGGACCTTGTCTGTATATTCCCACATGACCGATTCTCTGTGTAATGGTTTCCGATGATCTTCCCGAGCCCCTTGGCGTGCAGCATCTGCAGGGACAAATGTAAATTTCTACATTAGGGCAGGAGTCCGATTTCGGCAAGCATCGATTTGGCGCTTTTTACCAGCAACGCGGTTTCCTCCCGGTTCCTCGCCTCGACATAAAAGCGGACCTTGGGTTCAGTGCCTGACGGTCGGATCATAATCCAGGAGCCGTCCTCAAAAATCATTTTGCGGCCATCGACGTCGATTACCTGGGCGATGGTTTTAAGCCCCTCCCCCACCCGCACCTGGCTGCCTGGAGCGTATTGCTGCAGTTGCCCCAGGGTCTGCAGCAGCGTTGCGCCCTGCTGGGACACCACCACGCCGTCGCGATCAGGATAGAAGCAGCCAAAGGTCGCCTCGATTTCAGCCAGATATTCACCCAGGGATTTCTTCAGGGTCATGACCATGTCGATGGCCAGAATCAGACCAATAAAGGCGTCTTTTTCCGGGGTGTGGCCGATGATGGAAATGCCGTCCGACTCCTCGAAATAGACCAGCGCCTTGTTGATCACCGGCTTGAACTCCTTAAAGCCGACCTTGGGCTCAAAGACCTCCTCGCCCAGCTGCACGGCCACGGCGTTGGCCAGATTGCTGGAGGCCACGGTTTTGGCGACCATGCCGCGTTTGCCTTTGATCTCATGGAGGAAATGGTAGGCCATGGCCCCGAATTGGTTCATCGAGATCTCGATGACGCCGTCGGTGAAACGGATGCGGTCGCCGTCCGGGTCGATGATCGCCCCGATCTTCAGCGGCTCGCTCCTCGCCGCCAAGGTGCGCATCACGGGCTGCATATTGGCGGACGAGGGTTCCGGCGCAATGCCGCCAAAGGTCGGGTCCTGGCTGTCCCGGAGCAGCACCAACCGGTCTGCCGGCGGATTGTTGAGCAGGCGACGCAGATATCGACGCGACGCGCCATGCACTGCGTCAACACAGACAACCACCTCGTCGTTGGCCGCTAGGTCGGCGAGCAACTGATCATAGGCAATGCCGTGGAGCGCGGCGCCGTTTCGCACCAGCTGCCGCCAGCTCTCCAGTGCGTCTTCCATGACCACGTCCGGCAATTCTGCCAGCGGTTGCTGCAGATTGCAACCCACCGGAATAAAGGGAACCGCGTCCATCTGTACATACTCGCCGGCAAACCGAGTAATGGCGTCGGTCAGCACAGGGGCGGCCGGTCCGGCGTCGGCGGCGTTGTACTTGAACCCGCCGTATTCCATGGGGTTGTGACTAGGGGTCAGGTTAATGGAAAAGGCGGCCTTGCGAATCAGCACCGAGGCCGACAAGGCTCCGGTGGTGGCCTCGCCGGCGTAGAACACCTTCACCCCGTTGGCGCACAAAACATTGACCGCCGCCAAGGCCAGCAGAGGACCGCCAAAACGGTTGTCAAAACCAACCACGCAGCCGCGCTGCTGCATTTCGGCAAAGCTGTCGACCCCGAGGGCTGCGCGCAGCTCCGCGTTGCCCTCGGCTTCACGGTACAGGTTGAGAATGGCGGCGGTCACCGCAGCCACCGAGTGGACAAAAAGATCCTTGCCAAGCGTGCCCCGCCATCCGGAGGTGCCAAAGGCAATCACCGCGCGGGGCAGGCCTTGGTTGGAGAGCATTTCATCCTCGACCAGACGGTAGACCCGGTCAATGCCGCCCTGCCACTGCTGTCGCGACAGGGCCTCGCCTGCCTCTTCGCGGCCGGCGACCATCTGCTTGATCGCGTCGAAATAGTTGCTTTGCTTGTGATTTTCTTCAACAGTATACCGACTTAGAATCAATTCGATCTCTTTTTCGATGGTCATGTCCGCTCCGTAGGGGTTCAAGTGATCGGGCAACGTTGAAAAACCAAACATTCCATCAGTATAGCCCCCGGCAAGGTTCTTGGCAAGATGCGACCGATCTGGTTGCCCCGCACGACAATCAGCCGGAACAGGCAAAGGCAGACGTTTCGGTTGACCGGCGGGGGGATTTTTTTTATATATCAGTAGTTTTAGAGTTATATACGCTGGTTTCCAAGAACAGACGGTTTGCGGAAAGGGCAGCATCCAACCGGCGGTTTCATTTCACAAGGGAGTAACAGATGGAAAACCAACACAAAAAAGCACTCATTCTTTGGTTTGATGAAATCGGCATTGAGGATGTGCCGATGGTGGGCGGCAAGAATGCTTCCTTGGGTGAAATGCACCAGAAATTAACCTCCAAAGGCGTGGTTGTGCCCAACGGGTACGCCATCACCGCCTACGCCTACCAATATCTCCTCAAAGCGGCAGGGGTTGGCGCCGCCATTGAAGAGGCCCTTGCCGGTCTGGACACCCACGATCTGTACAACCTGCAGGAGCGCGGCGCCAAGGTGCGGGACATCATCCGCAACGCCGAGTTCCCGGCTGATCTGCGTCAGGCGATCATCAGCGCCTACAACACCATGGAAAAAGAGTACGGCGCAAACGTCGACGTCGCGGTCCGTTCTTCCGCCACCGCCGAGGATCTGCCCGACGCCTCCTTTGCCGGCCAGCAGGACACCTACCTGAACATCTGCGGGCCTGAGGCCCTGATCGACGCCTGCAAGCGCTGCTTCGCCTCCCTGTTCACCGACCGGGCCATTTCCTACCGCCACGACAAGGGGTTCGGCCAGTTCGACGTCTATCTGTCGATTGTGGTGCAGAAAATGGCGCGTTCCGACTCGGCCTGCTCCGGCGTCATGTTCTCCATTGACACCGAATCCGGCTTCAAAGACGCTGTCTTTCTCACCGGCGCCTGGGGTCTGGGGGAAAACGTGGTCCAGGGCGCGGTCAACCCCGACGAGTACTACATCTTCAAGCCAACCCTCAAAGAGGGCAAGCGGCCCATCGTCGGCAAGCGGGTGGGGACCAAAGAAATCAAGATGATCTACAACACCGATCCCGGCGCCGCCGAACCGGTGAAGAACATCGACACCACCCCCGAGGAACGCGGCTCCTACATCTTGAGCGACGACGAGATCCTCCAGTTGGCCCGCTGGGCCTGCATCATTGAAGATCATTACGGCCGCCCGATGGACATCGAGTGGGCCAAAGACGGCGACGGCAAGACGGTGGGCACCGGCAACCTGTTCATCGTCCAGGCCCGACCGGAAACCGTGCATTCCCAGGCGTCCAAGCGGACCATGGAAACCTATGTGCTCAAGGGAAAAGGCACGCTGCTGGCCAGCGGTCAGGCGGTGGGGGCCAAAATTGGCCAGGGCGTCACCCGCATCCTCAACGACGTCAGCCAAATTCACGATTTCAAAGCCGGCGAAGTGCTGGTGACCGACATGACCGATCCGGACTGGGAGCCGATAATGAAGACCGCCGGCGGCATTGTCACCAACCGCGGCGGCCGCACCTGCCACGCGGCGATCATCTCCCGCGAGCTGGGCATTCCCTGCGTCATCGGCACCGAAAACGGCACTAAAATGATCAAGGACGGCCAGCAGGTCACAGTTTCCTGCGCCGAGGGCGAAACCGGCCACATCTGGGACGGTCTGCTCGACTTTGTGGTCGAAACCCTGGATCTCGACAACATCCCGGCCACCCGCACCAAAATTATGATGAACGTCGGCCTGCCGGAAAAGGCCTTTGTCGAGGCGCAGTTGCCCAACGAGGGCGTTGGCTTGGCGCGCGAGGAGTTCATCATCAACTCGCACATCGGCATCCATCCGCTGGCCCTGATCAATTACGAAAAACTGCAGGCCCAGGCCAAGGACGACGACGAGATCTTCGACATCATTGAGGACATCGACGCTCGAACCTCGGCCTACCCAACCGACAAACGCCAGTATTTCATCGACAAACTGGCCGAAGGCGTGGGCCGGATCGGCGCCGGCTTTTATCCCAAGGACGTGATCGTCCGCCTGTCGGATTTCAAATCCAACGAATACGCCAACCTGATCGGCGGCCATCTCTACGAGCCGGTGGAATCCAACCCGATGATCGGCTGGCGCGGCGCTTCGCGGTACTACGACCCGCGCTACAAGGCGGCCTTTGAACTGGAGTGCAAGGCCCTGCTCAAAGCCCGCAACGAAATGGGGCTGACCAACATCAAACTGATGGTGCCCTTCTGCCGCACCCCGGAGGAAGGGCGCAGGGTGATTGAAGTGTTGCGGGAATTCGGCCTGGTGCAGGGCGAAAACGGACTGGAGGTCTATGTGATGTGCGAGATCCCGTCCAACGTTATCAGCGCCGACGCCTTCTGCGACGTCTTCGACGGATTCTCCATCGGTTCCAACGACCTCACCCAGTTGACCCTTGGCCTTGATCGCGACTCCGACCTGGTGGCGCACATCTACAACGAGCGCAACGAGGCGGTCAAAACCCTGATCAAGATGGTGATTGCCACGGCCAAGCGTCGCGGCCGCAAGATCGGCATCTGCGGCCAGGCGCCGTCGGATTTCCCCGACTTTGCCACCTTCCTGGTTGAGGAAGGGATTGACTCGATCAGCCTGGTGTCGGACACAGTGGTAAAAACCCGATTGGCCATTGCGGCCAAGGAACGGGAAATGGGCATCAACCCGTAAGTTGCCGCGGGCGGAAGACACAAGGCCTGGCGGGACATTTTCCCGTCAGGCCTTCTTTTTTTGACGATCAGTTTTCGACCAAAGGCGTGGCCTCGTCGATCAGCATGATCGGGATGTCGTCGCGGACTGCAAACACCAACCGGCAGGTTCGGCAGACAATCCGATCCTGCTCCTGCTGCAGCTCAACCGGCCCCTTGCATTGCGGGCAGGCAAGAATTTCCATGAGTTCTTTTTTGATCATCTTCGTGGTCCTCCAGCGTTTTCGCTTCGTTGCGGCGGCTCCGCCGCGCTTTGCCTTCAAGCAACAGCCCTGCCAGACACAGCCAGGGACGGTCGCGCTTTTTTGCCGTTGCCCACTGTACCGTATTGCCTTCGGTGGGTAAAGCCGCTTGCGGCATGAAGGCTTTAAAGTGGCGGCGGAAAATATTTGTGCTCATTTCGTTATTCTGATAAACAGAGGACGGTTGACCTGCGCTGCCCTCAATGCCCCAGCCGGACGGTAACGGCACCGCGCACGGACGCCGGAAGGAGCCGTTCTCGCAACGCAGTCACGTTGCAGGACACCTCAAGATTTTGCCAACCGTGATGAATATGGCCGAAATATCGTTAAAAAAAATTGTCCCGGTGACCGAGGCTGTGGGCATGGTCCTGCCCCACGACATCACCGAAATCGTCAAGGATGGGTTTAAAGGGCGCGCCTTTAAAAAGGGGCACGTGATCCGGCCTTCTGACGTGGAGCATCTCCGACGGCTGGGCAAGGAGCACATCTATGTGCTGCAACTCAGCCCCGAGGAGATCCACGAAAACGAGGCGGCCTTGGTGATGGCCAAGGCCTTGGCCGGCGCCGGCGTCGAATATTCGACGGAAATTGTCGAGGGCAAGGTCAGCCTGACGGCGGCCGCCGACGGCCTGCTCAAGATCAATCGCGAGGCGCTCTACCGGTTTAACCTGCTGGGCGAGGTGATGTGCGCGACCCTGCAGGACAACACCCCGGTCAAAAAAGGCGAGCAGGTGGCGGCCGCGCGGCTGATCCCACTGGTGGCCGAGCGACGGGTGGTTGATCAGGCGGTGGCAATGGCCGCGTCGGGAACGCCGATTGTCCGGGTAACGCCGCTGGCCAAGGTGAAAGCCGGCCTGGTGATCACCGGCAGCGAGGTCTTTTACGGTCGCATCCAGGACCGGTTTGAGCAGGTGTTGCGCGACAAGTTGACCCTGTTGGGTTCTGAGGTCGCCATGATGGGATTTGCCCCGGACGATCCGGCGCTGATTGCGGCGGAAATCCGCAAATGCCTGGAGCACAGCGCAGAATTGATCGTCACCTCCGGCGGCATGTCGGTGGACCCCGACGACGTCACCCGCCAGGGCATCAAAGACGCCGGCGCCGAATCAATCGTCTACGGCACGCCGGTTTTGCCGGGCGCCATGTTTCTGATCGGCCGGATCGGCACGGTTCCGGTGCTGGGCGTGCCTGCCTGCGGCATGTTTCACCGGATTACGGTGCTTGATCTGGCCCTGCCGCGCATCCTCGCCGGCGAGACTATCGGTCGCGAGGAACTGGCCATGCTCGGCCACGGCGGACTATGCCGCAACTGCCCGCAGTGCCAGTATCCCATCTGCAGTTTCGGCAAGGCCTAACCGCTTTCTGCGCCCCCACTCCACCCGCGAGGTCTGACAATGGAACAACCCACGTTGCGTTTTATTGGCGTGCTGCATGGCGACATCACCCGCATCGAAGACGCCCCAAAAAGTTACGACGAGTCGGAACACGTCGGAACCCTGGAGATTTTCCCGGAATTTGCGGATGGACTCGACGGCATCGGCGCCGGCCAGACCCTTGTGGCGCTGTTCTGGCTGCACAAGGCGTCCCGCGACATTCTCAAGATTTATCCACGGGGAGACCGGTCGCGCGGCCTGCGCGGCGTCTTTGCCGCCCGCAGCCCGGTGCGGCCCAACCCGATTGCGATTTCAGAACTCAAGGTGCTGGCCGTCCACGGCAATCGGATCGAGGTGTCCGGGCTGGACATCCTCGACGGCACCCCGATCATTGACCTCAAAAAGAGTCAGAACCGCCAGCACGAGGTTTAAACGGCGGAACGCCGCCCCTCAATGCGAAACCCCGTCGGTGCGGAACACCCTGACCAGGGTCAGCCACAAAATATGCAGATCAAACCATACTGAACGCCGCTGCAGATACTCCACATCGAGTTTGACCTTCTCCGGTATGGGCAGTTCGTCGCGGCCGTTGATCTGCGCCCACCCGGTCAGGCCCGGCACAAGCGCATGCACGCCATGCTGGGTGCGCAGTCCAATCAGATCGTCCTGATTAAACAAGGCGGGCCGGGGGCCGACCAGGCTCATGTCGCCGGCAAGAACGCTCCAGAGCTGCGGCAATTCATCTAAACTCGATTTTCGCAGGAATGAGCCGATCGGTGTGAGGTATTGATCCGGCTCGGACAGCAAATGGGTGGCCAAGGCCGGCGTGCCCAGACGCATGCTGCGAAATTTCGGCATGCGAAAAATGGTGTTGTTTCGCCCTACCCTATCCGACCAATACAATACCGGCCCAGGCGAGGTGAGGCGCACCAGAGCCGCGAGCAGCGCAAGCGGCGCAGCCAACAGCAGCAGGGCCGTTGCGGCCAGCAGGAGGTCAAGACAGCGTTTCATAGGCCAAACATTTCCCGTAACCCCTCTTCCAAACCAATTCTTGCCTGCCATCCCAGTTCCCGGGTGATGCGGGCCGAAGAGTACCAGGCCGAACCCAACAGGCGATCAACCACCTCACTGTTGAGCGGAACGCGCCGTTTGAACGTCGCCTCGGCAAGATCGCCGCAGCCGGCCGCAAAACGAAACACGGGTTCGGGGACGCTCCAACGCGCCGCCGGCAACCCAAGGACCTTGCGTATGGCGTCATACAACTGCCGTCCAGACGGGGCTTGGGGCCCGGCGACAATGTAGGTGCGCCCTTTGGCGACATCGGCATTCATCACCTGGCGCATCGCCTCGACCACGTCGTCGACATGCACTAAGGACCGACGATTGCTTGTTTCCGGCAGCGGCGGGAACCATCCCTTGCGCACCAGTCGCCCCATGCGTTCAAGATTACCGCGTCCTCCGGCCCCGTAGACCATGGTTAACCGCACATTAACCACATGCATGCCAAACCGCGCCCCCGCTTCCAGCACCGCCTCTTCTGCAGCGCGTTTTGATCGCCCGTAGTCCGTTGTCGGCTCGCCTGGAAACTCTTCGTCCCCGCATGCTTCGCCTGATTCGGCCTGTGCCTTGACGCTGGAGAGAAAAACCAAGCGTTGCACTCCAGCCCGGCCAGCCGCCTCCGCCAGATTGCGCGTGGCCTGGTAATTGCCTCGCCAATGCTGCCCCGCAGTCTCACCAGACAACGACGAAAACGCATGCGCATAGCCTGCGCAATGGAAAATCCGCTCGATGCCGGAACAGGCCTCACCCAACCCCGCCGGGTTGGTCAGGTCCGCGAGGTGCACGGTCCCGTCGCCGTTCCCGTGCCGAGCCAACAGTCTGCACGCCTGTCCTTGCTGCGCAGACTGGCGCGCCAGTCTGCGCCCGATGAAGCCTGTTGCTCCAGTAATCAAATCCATAATCCGCCCTGCCTCCGCTGGAAACGGCCATCCCAGCCGTCTGCACATCCTCTCTTTCTCAATACACTCTTCACACTCCGTGAGCATAGAGATTCAACGAGTATTGTGCGCGCAAACGAAAAAAGGGTCAACGCGATCCAATCACACGTCAACCCTTTCTCTCATTGTGGTGCTCCAGGCTGGATTCGAACCAGCGGCGCCAGGATTAGGAATCCTGTATAATATATTTAAAACCATATAATTATAAATAATTGTCGCAATTTTGGGCGCAAACTTCAACCGGAAAGCATCTCACAATCAACTAGACGGACCTCTTCGTCTTCTTTTCTTTCTTTTTGCCAGTTACTGACAATTCTAATCGCCCCATTCTTTCTTCAAGGGACTCCAGCTTCCTAGCCATATCCACCTTCTCTCGGCGTTCTTCCATGGCCTTGTCCAAGGCCTCGACCACACCGCTCAAGATGGTGCTGTACTCGGTTTCTGAATCGAGCATTGCCAAAACTCGCTGTAGGGTTTCGGATTTTGTTTTCTCCGGATGGCGATCAATGCTTTCAGCACGGGATTGCGTATCCCTTGAAGGCCCAAACCGTGAAACTCCTTGACTCTGTACCACCATCCCTTCCTCAATCGCCCGTCCGAGGGTGAGCATTGCTTCATACGTTATACCGAAGTGATTGGCAATTTTAAGACGGATCTCTTCGGCCGCCGGCTTTCTCCCCTTGATCACCGCATTGAGATAGCCGCGATCAATGTTCTGTGCGACGGCAAGCCGCACTTGTGCCCCCCTTCCCTCTTGATGAAGCAGGAAGTTCAGGGCTGCCCGAAACATATCTGCGATCACATTGCTCATGATACATGAATAGAGCAAATGCTCATCAAAAGAAAGGGTAAAATTAACCATGCAATCAATCCGTATAGTTATGCAAAAAATGTAAAGTCGCTTGCACATTATTCAGTACAAGAATTTTGTTGAACCTTCATGGCACGAGTTTTTTTTACTCGTTATTTTAAACCTATAGCGCAATCGCGTTTCAGGAGTCCTTTGCCATGAAAACGTTCTGCTGCAAGGCTTGTCGACGAATCCACCCTGTCAACCCGAGGAACCTCAACCAACAATACTGCAATCGTGCCGACTGCCAGCGAGCACGAAAAAGAGAATGGCAGCGGAAAAAACGAGCCTCAGATCCTGATTACCGACAAAACCAGATCGATGCACAACAACGGTGGCGGGATCGACATCCCGGCTACTGGCAAGAATACCGAAAAAGAAAAAAACGCGCCCCATCCCCAAATCCCCCCGAGGTAAAGATGGACGGATTACTCCCGAATTTCTCCATACCTCCAGGAGCATACATCTTAGCTCCTGTTCAAGACCAAGACTTCAAGATGGATGCGTTCCAGGCAATAATCTTCCCAATTTCAGCCAGTTACAATCAAGCAAAAGACGACACTATAGGCAAGTTAGTCGCCTTCGCCTACGGTCTCATGAAGGATAACGGACAGGTTCGAACCCCGCCCAGCTGTTCCCGATAACAACAGCTTTCCAGATCATCAGCGAGCCCCTTCGCCTTGCTTTGGGGGGTAACGATAACCTGGAAACGCACGGCAATAAAATTGAGCACATGCTCACGACTTGAGCAATCGCTCAATTTATTAAACAAAAACAGCATGTTAATAACAATTTTTTCTTGACTACACTCTGAATATTCACCAAACAGTTGACTATGAGTGCAACTAAAGAGCGGATCACCCAAAAACAGATTGCTCTCCGGGCGGAAATCTCGCCCGACTTTTTCAGCCATATCCTTCATGGCAGACGGCCTTGCCCGAAAGCGGTGGCGGTTCGCCTCGAAATGGTCACCGGTATCAGCAAGGTCATCTGGGTATGGGGCTCTCCTGAGCAAATCCGAGCGGAGGTTACAAAGGTATGCGCCAATGATACGCAACACATCCATGACAATCGATGAGGCAGCTCAGCTTGCCAAATGCAGCTACCACACCATTCATCGGGCAATCAAAAGAGGTGATTTGGCAGCCTATAAGCCAGGAAAAACCGTTCTGATTTTGGAAGCTGATCTGAATGCCTGGTTTGAAAGCAAGCGAATTAGGGCAGTGAAAGCTGGGCGTCCTCGTCGATCCATCGACATTCGTAAACGCTGATCCGCATCATCGCACCAATCTGAAATACGGAGGCGGATATTTCAAACAAATTCTTTCCCTCAGAACCACAGCCGACCGACCTGCTCAAGCATCGCTGCTTTGACTCGCTGCCGCCGGAGATACGGCAGAAGATTGAGGCTTTTGAGCAGACCCCTCGGTTTCCAGACTGGCCGGAGAAGACTCGCGGCATCCCCAATGTGTGCCTGCGTTCCGCGCTGTTTGCGGTGATCAAAAGGGGGCGACGAAGAACTGTCGACCGCGAACCCATCGCCTCGCTCAAAGGGGTGACAATCCACTACACCGGCTGGCGATTGGATCAGGGCGATTTTGACGTCTTGGCGCAAGCGCTCCATTTCCTGGCTCGAAACCCCGATCCAAAGGCACGGCAGTGTCTCCGCATCAGAGCCAAGCCCTTCCTCGCGGCCATAGGACGGCAGAGCGGTAAGTCAGGCCGGGAATGGCTCAAGCAATCACTCCGTCGGTTGGCAGGCTCGAAGGTGGAGATCACAATTGATCTCCGGCACAGTCCGCAGCAGGGGAACTTTGCCTACACCGGCCCTCTCATCGATGAACTGTACTCACGCGACGAAGAGCTGTTCTCGGCAATCAGCATCAATCCCAAATTAGCAGGCCTCTTTGATGTCGGCTGGACCCAGGTGCAGTGGCAACAGCGGCTGCAACTCAGAACGGATCTCGCCAAGTGGTTGTATGGCTTTTACGCGAGCCATAGGTCGCCTTTTCCGGTGAAGGTGGCGACCTTGAAGCATCTGTGCGGCTCGGAGTGCGCCCGACTGGTTGACTTTCGCCGGGGCCTGCGAAACGCCATGAACGAACTGATCGAGGTAGGTGCAATTTTGGGGTGGAGTATTGATCAGGACGACAAGTTGACTCTGGTCCGCCTCTCCCCAATCCCCCCGGAATGATGGGGGCACAGCAGGCACGATTAGTGGGCATTGCAGTCACAAACCGTGGGCATAGCAAACACAGCGGTGGGCATTGCACTCACAAAAATGTGGGCATTACACTCACGTTTTGTGGGCATTACACTCACGACTGCTCAATTTTTCGAGCCTCCAACTTGTTGCAAAAACTCGGTTTTTCCGGAGGGACCCGACCCCTCTAATCATCTTTAATCTTTTTTTAATCTTAAAAGAAGGGCGGACCACCCTCCATCTCCCATGACAGCACCGAGCGCCATCCAGCCAACCACCGACCATGAAATCTGGCTCACCGCCATGGATTGGGTCCGCTTCCACATGCACATTGTCCACTGGGTCGCGAATCCCTATCTCCCGTACATGGCAGCAGATGAAGACGACCTGTTTCAAGAGGCCATCATGGCGACGGCACAGGCACTGATCGTAGCGCGGAAGAAAAACTCACCCCAGAAGCTGATCCCTTTCTTCCGCGTCATCTTTAAAACCCACTGCCTCAAAATGGCCGCCGGTGTCCAACCGGTTCACATACCGCATGACCTTCTACCTTGTCCTGCACTCCAAGAAGAAGCGGGCGATCCCTTTGAACCATGCCATGGGGAGATCGAGAGAGCACTCCAGGGGATCAGTGGTCGAAAACGGGAGATCTGCGCCTGGATCCTCCAGCAAGAGTTGCCAGTGACCACCCTGGAGGTAGCCCAACACTTCAACGTAAGCCGACGGCAGGTCTGCCGTCTTCTCCACAACACCCTCATTCAACTCACCGAGGCCAACTGATGAACGACCATTGCCCAACCATCACCGATTATGCCCGTCAATCCCACATTCCCAGGACAATCCTGCTGCTCATGGAGCGTGAGGAGATCATCCAGGATCCGCTCACCCAGGAAGACCTAATCGGCCTGCATCTGGTGGAGCAGATCTGGGGCAACAGGGCTGTGATGCGTGCACAACTCAATCGAATGTCACTGCATACCAGGGAGCGATTCATCCGAACCGTGGCCCTCAATTCGAAATGGGAACGCTACGCCTACTCCCGTTACTTCAACCAGGAACCAGAGAACCGTTTGTCCCTGACCCAAGTCATCGAAGAAATCCAGATCACCTTCCGGTTCGAGATGACCCGAAAACAGATCAACCGCATCCGAAAAATTCGCACCCAAGCGCAGGTCGCCAGGCATCGCGAAAAGAAAAAAAAGGAACAGGACGATCTCTTACAAAGCACAAACTAAGAAGTAAGAAACAACGTTTCTTGGTGATTACCAAATCCCATTCAAGTGGCTACGCAACGAAAGAATCAAAAATCAGGTCACCCCCCCGGAAAAAAGAGAGTGAGGAAACCATGAACCTACACCTGATCTGCATACTGGCCCTTGGCCTGCTCCTGAACGGATCCCTGCTTATGGCCAGGGAGATTCGTCAGGAACGCTTGTCCCTGTTGAGCGAGACTGTGCGCTTGACCGACCAGGAGACTTTCGTCCTCACCGGTACGACCAACCTGCGCCATCTCGCCTGCGGCGAACGGGTGGATAGGCCCTTGGGTGTTTGTGCGCTTCCGATGGTCCATTTCCAACTCGGCAGAGCTGAGCTGTCGGAGACCGAACAAAAGTCTCTGCTGGCAACCCTGGAACTGTGCTCCATTGCTCCGGGAACCGGCTTGATCGACACCGGTCACACCTGTTCGCTGGGCACGGAAGATCGCAACCGCTTCCTCTCCCAGGAGCGGGCGGAACTGGTGGCAACGGTTCTTCGCTCCCACGGCTACACCGTCTCCGAAGTAGCGGCCATGGGCTCGCAGCAACCCCTACCCGGCAACGAAGACTTGGCCAACAACCGGCGAGTCGAACTTGCCGTTATCCAGCCGTAACCTGCCTGAACGGCAGATATTTCAACAACCCTTTGAAGGAGACCACGATGAACCCAATGCACCGCTTCCGCAAACATTTGCACATGACCACCTGGATGGCTGCTGTGCTGTTTTCCCTGCTCAAGGCAGGTAACGCCTTGGCCATGACCGTACCGGCAGCAGGCTCCTTTGCCTATGACCTCTACGACATCGGCGTCAACCAGATCCTGCTTGGCCCGGTGGGCTTCACCGGCGGGGTGGCCTGCATGTGCGTGGCCGCGATCCTGGCCATCAGGCAGATGATCCTGCCGGCGGCCGGCGTGGTTTTGGGCGGGGCCTTTCTGCTCCGGGCCAACACTGTGGTTGAGACCATCGGCGCCTTGATCTGTTGAGGGGCACATGGCCGGCTCATCCCGCAAATTTCCCCAGTATCTCTCCCGACCCTTCCAGGTGCTGTGGTTTGAGGTCGATGAGCTGGCCATTTTTACGTTCACCCTCACGGTTGCCCTGATCTACGGCGGTCTGGCCTGGGTCGTCTTTGTCGGCGTCCAGTACGGATACATCCGCACCAAGAGGAGCAAACCCAGGGGCTTCCTCAAGCACCTGCTCTATGCCTGCGCCTTGCTGCAGATGAAAAACTATCCCGGTTACTTTGAACAGGAGTTCCACGAGTGAAACTCAACACCTATGTGCAACAGAGCAGCAACCTTTTTGCCCGCAACCGGTTGCTCCAGTTTGTGGTCATCGTGCTGGCGGTCTGCCTGGTGTTCACCTCCTTCATAACCTACCGGGCGGTACGCTACCAGAAGGTGATTCTCATTCCGCCGCAGATGACCGGCACGGTTGAATTTGTCCAGGGCAGGCCGACCGAGGCTTACATCCAGGACATCGGCCGGCGGATCATCTCCCTGGCCACCACCTATTCGCCCAGCACGGCACGCAAGCAGTTCAACGAGCTGCTGGTCTACTACGCCCCCGAGTCCTACCCCGAGGCTTCCACCCTCTGGTACTCGCTGGCCGGACGGATCGAGGAGTCCCAGGTCAGTTCGGTGTTCTATCCGCAGACCCTGAGCATGAAGGACAACCGTATCGAGGTGTTTGGTGATTTGAAGCAGTACACCGGCAACACCCGGCTGGAAAACACCACCCGGACCTATTTCCTCGACTACCAGATCAGGGACGGCCGGTTTTCCCTGCTGGCCTTCAAGGAGAAGGGAAAATCCGGAGAAGAGAGGAGTGAAAAATGAAGAGACTGTGCCTTTCCATCGGCTGCTTGTTGCTGACCACCGGCCATGCTGTGGCCGGCGAGGGCGTTCCCGCCGAGGTCCCCACCATGGTGGAACTCTCGGCCCGGGAGATCAACCGCATTGTCTGCTCCGGGCAGATGAGCGATCTGATCTTCTCCGAAGAGAAGGGGCTGACCGGCCACTTCTCCGGCAACAATGCTTTCATCAAGTTCACCGCCGAGGAGGTGGGAGGCCAGCTGAAGTACAGCAAGGAGCCCAGCGAGATTTACGCGGTCTGCAACGGTTCGGTCTATACCATCATCGGCGCCCCGGCGGAGATCAACGCGGTCACGGTCCGGCTTGCTCTGCCCAAGAGTGAGACCGTGGAGAAGAACATCGTCCGATACAAGAACATGCCGCTGGAGAAGCAGGCCCTGCAACTGATCAAGGAGGCCTATGACGGGGTGTTTCCTTCGAGCTATCAGGTGATCGATAAAAAACAACCGGTGTACCTCTGCTCGGACCTTGATCTGGTGCGGCAACAGGTGGTCGAGATCGAAGGCGTCGGCCTGCGGCTCAAGTCCTTCAAGGCAACCTCCCGGTCGGCCAGGGATCTGGAACTGGCCGAGAAGACCTTCCTTACCGCCGCTGTCGGCAACCCGATTCTGGCAGTGGCCATTGAGCAGCACAACCTCAAGCCCAAGCAGTCAACCCGGATCTTTGTGGTGGAACGCAAGGATCTGCCTGCCGCAACCATGGCCACCCTCGATACCGGAGCAGAGCCATGAAAATCAAGGAACGGTTCAATCGGCTCACACTGGCACGGAAGAAAATCGTCATCTGGTCGCTGATAGGGGCTGTCCTCCTAGTGATCGTGGTGACCGGCTACAACTCCCGATCTACTCATCAACCAGGGCAGAGTGGCGAACGCAGCCAGAATACCCGGCTTGATCCGGATCTGATGGAGAAGACCATTGTCCGCGAGTACCGCCGCAAGCTGGAAGAGCTTGAAGGGCATGTCTCCACCATGCAGCGGGAACTGGAGCGGGGCCGGAAGGATTTGGAAGCGACTGAAAGGAGCAATCAGAAACCTACTCAGGAAAAAGAGCTGCCCAAGATACCCGAAGCCGGTGAGATCGAACACGGCAAGGCTCCCTTCCCACCACCGATGCAGCCACCGGTCACCGGAGCTGAGGAAAATCCGCATATCGCACCTGCCGGGGGCCAGAAGGACAAGAAGCGGGTCGGCAAGATCACTGTGGTCAAGAACGATAGCCTACCCAAGGGGGATGCAAAGAAGAAAGGCCGGACCGTGTACCTGCCGCCGTCGTTCATGGAGGCCAATCTGCTGACTGGCTTTGATGCGGCCACCTCGGGCACAAGCAAGAACAGCCCGGAACCGTTGCTTCTACGGATCAAGACCCCGGCGGTCCTACCCAATGACATCAAGGCAGAACTCTCCGGCTGTTTTGTGGTGGCCGAGGCGGTGGGCCGGCTCGACAAGGAGCGGGCCGATGTGCGGCTGGTTTCGCTCTCCTGCCTGAGTAACGAGGGCAAGGCAGTGATCGATGCCCAGGTCAAGGGCTTTGTTACTGACTCGGATTCCAAGGTGGGCCTCTCTGGCCGGGTGGTCTCGCGCATGGGTGCGGCCACGGTCCGAGCCATTGTCGCGGGTTTGTTTGAAGGCGCCGGCGATGCTCTCAAGTCCTCGGCCACCACCACCTCGACCTCGGCTTTGGGCTCCACTTCCACCATCGACAGTGCCCAGGTCGGCAAATCCGCTCTGGGTGCCGGCCTCTCTCAAGGTTCCCAGACCATGAGCGATTTCTACCTCGATCTTGTCAAGCAGACCACCCCGGTGATCGAGGTTGGTGCGGCCAAGAAGATCACGGTCATCATCTCCGAGGGCAAGGAATTGGAGATCAGGGACATCAAGAACAATGAGTTTGCGCAACAGTGAACAAGGAGCAGTCATGAGACGAATACTCGCCTGTCTTGCCGTGCTCGTCTTGGTCTCCGGCTGTGCCGGGGTTAAGGATGCGGTGAATCCCTATGAAGAAAACTTCCGCTGCAAGGCCAAGGACAGTGAGGGCAAGTGCCTGGATACGCCGACCGCTTACAAGGCAGCCCGGCTTCCTGACGGTCAAGTGAGCGAGGCAGCATCAAACACCTCTCAAGTCGAGGCCCAGAACAGCCGTTACAAGGCGCTTACCGATCTGTTGGAAGCACCGGAAACCCCGGTGCTCAACCCGCCGAAGATCCTGCGGGTACTGCTGTTGCCTTACAAAGGAGAAAACAACGAACTGTTCATGACCCGGTACGCCTACCTGGAGATTGAACCCTCCCAGTGGGTGCTGACCGAGGTCAGTGAGAAAAAGCCATGATCTCCCTGCTGGAAAAAATAGGCTTTGGCCCTGGTGCATACCTCAAGCAGGCGGACCTTGAGCGGATGACCAGCCGGCATCCGTTCTCGGCCTACCTGAACTATCTGGCCTATGACTACAACCTCGACATCTACCTCAACCAGGATTGCAGTCTGGGCATGCTCTGGGAATGCACCCCGCTGACCTTCGCCGGTCCCAAGGCCCTGACTTCGCTGGAGGGGTTGTTTCGGGCCGGGCTGCCCAAGGGGAGCGTGCTCCAACTGATCCTCCATGCCGATTCCCATATTGCCCCGATTCTTACCAGCTACCGCAAGAGCCGAACGGTGGCGGACATCATCGTCCGCACCAGCACGGATCAGATCATCGATTTCATGGAGCAGGGACAGCGAGGCCTGTCTGCCTGCTCCAACATCCCAGTGCGTAATTTTCGGTTGTTCGTCGCGGTCAAGCTACCCGGAGATATGCCTGAGGCGCCGAATCCCGAGGACTTCATTGACCGGGAGAGAGCAAAACCCCTCCAGGATATCAAGCGGCAGATCACCGAAACCTTGAAGGCGGCGCTGCTGTCTCCACGCTCCCTGCAGCCGGGTGACCTGCTCGAATGGGCGCGGCGGTTGTTCAACCACTACCCACCGGGGTACCCGGAGCACAATTTCACCGCCTATAACGATACCATCCCCCTGCGTAAACAGATCTTCAATGCGGACACGCTCGTCAAAGAGAAGGGAGATCACCTCCAGGTGGGCGACAACTACTTCTGCTGCACCACCCCCAAAATTATCCCCACCGAGGTCGATCCCTTGCAGACCAATACGCTCTTTGGCGGCATCTGGGGCCTGGTCTCGGATATGGACCAGATCAAGACCGGCTTCCTCTACACCCTTAACATCCTCTTTGAGCAGGGTTTGGAGACCAGGATTCACGCCAAGTGCAACCTGCTCTTGAATCAACAGGCGGTGGGCTCGTTATCCCCTTTGCTGCGGAGAAAGCAGGAAGAGCATCTGGAGGCCACCGATGCCCTGGAACATGGGGTCAAGTTCGTCCGTATCATCCCCATCCTCCTGGTCTGGGACCGGGAGCTGGAAGGGGCACGCGAGTCCTGCACCCGGGCCCGTCGGATCTGGGAGGATAACGGCTATGTCATGCAGCAGGATTCTTTCATCCTCAAAATTCTCTTCCTCTCCGCTTTGCCCTTCGGTCTCTACACTACTGGCAAGAACGTCGACAACCTGGAGCGGGATTTCATCGCGCCGGTGCCCTCGGTCACACCCTTGCTCCCGATCCAGGGCGACTTCGCCGGCACCGGCGGGGTGCCGAAGCTGATCTTCACTGGCCGTAAGGGCCAACTGGTCAGCCTGGACTTCTTTGCAAAGGGTGCGCCCAACCATAACACCGTCTGCTGCGCCACCACCGGCTCGGGCAAGTCCTTCCTGGTCAACTTCCTGGCCTTCAACTACTACGCCTGCGGCTCCCTGGTGCGGATCATCGACATCGGTGGCTCGTACAAGAAAATCGCCAACATGCTCGGCGCCCGCTATCTCGACTTCCAGCCGGGCGCCACGGTCTGCCTCAACCCCTTCACCTCCATTCAGGAACCAGAAGAGGAACTCAAATCGGTGACCGCTGTCTTCGCCCAGATGGCCTATTCCAACTCGGATACCGACAAATGCGACGACACCGAGCTGAACATGATCCGCAATGCGGTTCGCTGGGCCTGGCAGCAGAAGGGGCAGGAGGCTGATGCCGATACGGTCTATGCATTCCTGGCCAAGTTCCCTGAAGTGCCGGCAGCGGATTTCGACTCCATGAGCGACAATCCGACCTTGGTCGAGGTGGCACGAAAGCTGGCCTTCAACATCCGGGAGTTCACGAGCCACGGCTTTCACGGCAAGTTCTTCACCGGTCCCTCCACCTTCGACATCCACCGCGATGCCTTCGTCGTATTGGAGTTGGAGAATCTCAAGATCCAGCCCGACCTGTACCGCGTGGTCACCCTGCTGGTGCTCAATGCGGTCACCCAGGATCTCTACCTCTCCGACCGTTCCCGATCCCGGCTGATCATCTTTGACGAGGCCTGGCAGTTTCTAGGCAAGGCCGCCATGCTCGGCCCGGTGATCAACGAAGGCTACCGTCGTGCCCGCAAGTACAACGGCAGCTTCATGATCATCACCCAGTCGATCCTTGACCTCGACAGCTTCGGCGAGGTGGGCCGGGTGATCAACGGTAACTCGGCCTTCAAGATCTACCTCGAATCCTCGGATTTTGATCAAGCCCGTAAGCAGGGGCTGATCGAGTATGACGACTTCGTGCTCCAGTTGCTCAAAAGCGTCAAATCCAATCCCCCCAAATACTCGGAGGTCTTTTTCGATACCCCCTTTGGTCTCGGCGTGGCCCGGTTGGTGGTCAACGACTACGACTACTTTATCTACACCTCCAAGCCTGCCGAGATTGCCGCCATCGAGGCCATGGTTAAAAATGGCCTCAGCTATCACGAAGCCATCCTGGAGATGGTTGCCCGGAGGGAACAGGATGGACTCTAAACTTCTTTCTGCTCTATGGATCATCACCTGTGCCACCCAGGTTTGGGCAGCGCACACCCGGCTGGAACCCGTGGGACGGACCTATCCCATTGTCGAGCAGGACATCACCAAGGAGCTTCAGCAGAAAGCAACCACGATTGACCTTGATGCCCTGTTCGATACCCATAATCGTTACCAGCCGGCCAACCTGCATACGCTGCCCCGAGCAGCGAGCGACCGGGTATTCACAGTCGACCTGACCCATACCCTCGACCATGAAATCAAGGATAGCCAGGGTAACCTGCTCTATCCCCAGGGCTTCACTTTCAATCCCTTGCAGTATGCCGGGTTGAGCGGCGGGTTGGTGGTCATCGATGGTAGCGATCCAGAGCAGGTCGAGTGGTTCAAGGGCTCTCCCTATTTCCAGAACCAGCGGGCCATCCTCCTGCTCTCTGGTGGCTATGCCGCCGAGGTGAAACAAGAACTGAAGCGGCCGGTCTACTACCTGACCCATGACATAGCCGCCCGACTCCAGCTTAAGGCCGTACCTTCGGTGGTGGTCGAGCAGGACAACAAGCTGACGGTTCGGGAGGTGCGTCTTGCAGCGAAGCCTTAAAAGGATGCTGGTGGTCTGCCTCCTTTTTCTGGCGCCGTTCCCGGCCCATGGCAAAGGCGGGGTTCCCTTCAATCCGATTACCGACATTCACTGGTCAGAGATTGATTTTACCGTCGAGGGTGTCTGTTTCTGCCCCAGAGCTTGGGGCGTCGAGGTTGGCCTCATTGTCAGTTATTGGGAACCCTTTCTCCTTTTGGACACTTCCTCGGTTGCCTTCTATTCCGCCACCCTGGGAACCTCGGTTGGGGGGAGTGTGACCGACGAGATCGGCGGCAAGAACAACAGCTCGGATGCGGTCAATCTGGCCAACGAGTCCACCTTTGCCCAGTCGCACGCCTTCCTTCTGCCCCTGATGCCATGGATCTGTGACCGCAGCGATTACGGCGCCTGGTGGAGCGAGTATGATCCCATGTGGCAAAACGATGAACTGGCCGCCTTGCTCACCCCCGAGGTCTCCCTCTATGCCAATAAGGCCATGGTCATGGGCTGCATGGCTGATGCCACCGCCGCCAATGCCGGTTGGCCGCTGGATGCCATGCCCTGGTGTGTCGGCAGTGGCGGCTCGGCCTATCCAATGACCGGCCATGTCGACAACGACAACATCGTCCAGGCCAATGCCACCGCTGCTTACCGGATGCTCTACAAGCTCAATCGCATCGGCATGATCTGCGATCCCTTTCCGCAATGCGGCTGCATGTACACTTCGGTCTGGATCAAGAGCCATTACAAGATGAACGTGGCCAGGCCCGGGATCAGGGGCGTACATCCCATCGGCCGGGCAACCGCCCTGTATGACTCCGGACTCAACACCCCCTTTATGGGTGCTCTGGGCTCCAACGACGAGTTCCTCTGGGTGGTCTACCGCAAGCAACGGTGCTGCACATGCTGCGAATGAGTGGGAGGCTGCTGGCGGTGGCGCTAATCATCTCCCTCTTTCAGGGTGAGCGGGTCGTTTGGGCAGAAGTAGTCAAGGCGGTCGGAGAACAGGTTGAGAAAATCGTCGAACAGGCCCAGGCGACCGCTGAAACCATGCACCTGCCCGAGAATGCTCATAACGACAAGGGCCAGGAAGCTGCTCGACAATCAGTGGAAAAACTGAAGGCTCCTGCGTTCCAGGAGCAAGTCCGTTGCCAGATGGAAAGGATTCAGCAAAGTGGTCCGCAACAAGAACAAGCGATGAAAACGCAGGACAACAGTACGCTCACCCCCCAGGAGTCGGTCTACCTCTTTCTCTCCAGCTCCGTACCGGAGGCGATGGTGAATCGGTACCTGATTGATGTGAATCGAGCCGGCGAGCAACGGATTGTGCCGGTCCTGTTTGGTCTTCCGCAGGGATTGGAAGGCAAGCGAGTCAATGCCGACTATTTCAGCCGGGTAATGCAGGCTGATCCGGTATGCCGGGATATCCCCGAAGCTCCATGCCAGCGGCTGGCAGTGCCGCTCAAGGTCAATCCGGAGTTGTTTGCAAGGTACCACATCAGCGAGGCGCCGGCCCTTGTCTATGACAACGGCCAGGATTCCTGGTCGATCCAGGGGGAGGTGGAACTGGCTTTCTTGTTGGAAAAGATCGGCAAGGCGGCGAACAGTCCCGCGCTTGCAGGCATCAGTGCCCGATTGCGAGGTAACCAATGAACGAACCGATAGAAATGCGTGTCAAAGAAAGCAGGGCAACGGTCTCCCCCGGCTACCTGGAGGTGGTCGGTATTGTCCTGGTCATCGTTCTGGGAGTGCTCTTTGCCTACGACCGATTCTTGGCACCCAAAGTGGGGGTAGCTGATCTGAAAGGTTACCTACAGGAGCAAAAGACCTTGCTCGCGGCCGGGGCCATAACCGAGGACCAATGGAAACGAAATCTCGACTCTCTGGAGCAGGTGTTCAGGGAACAACCTTCTCGCCAACTGATCATCCTCAAGGATGTAGTGCTGCATCATGACCCGGATACTGAAATCAAGCTCAAGTAGACCATGGTGGCGGTTGAACCGGCGGGAACAGGCTGTAGCCCTCGTCTTTCTTGCCTTCATCCTGGTCGGCGCCTGGTTGCCCGGCCGCATTACCGTAGCCACCAGTGGTTCGCTTGACCACCGGGTCTTTTTCCTGCTCCCAACTCCAGCCAAGGTGGAGCTGGGCGATTACCTGGTCTTTCGCCACCAAGATCTCTCGCAGGTGCAGCCGGGACTTCGTGCCGATCATGACCAGATGATCAAGAAGGTGGGCTGCCTTCCGGGTGAGCAACTCACCACGGATTATGCCCACTGGTTTACCTGCAATGGCCGGCCGCTGGGGCAGGCCCTGGTAGCCGACAGCAAGGGCCGGTCTTTGCCCCGCTTCTCGTTCAACGGGTTGGTTCCGGCGGACAAGCTGTTCATGGTCGGCACCCATCCCCGCAGTTATGACAGCAAATATTTTGGATTTATCGATGCACATGAGATTCGTCATCAGGCTCTACCGCTTTGGTAGCCTTGGGTTATACCTGGCACTGCTGGCATCTCCAGTCTGGTGTGGGACCACCATGCCCTCGGCGACCACCAGCTTTTACCTGGAGAGCAAGCACGGCTGGTTCTGGTATGAGGATCCGGCTCCTGCGGCCGAGGGGGACCGGGAAATGCCAGCAACTGAACCCACAACCTCCGCCAGCATGCCGCGTGAGGTGTCCTTGGCCCACTATTCCACGGAAGCCCTGTGGAACATGCATCCGGATGATTTTCAGCAGTTACTGAATGGTCTGCAGAAGAAGGCAGTCCAGTATCCCACCGAGCAGAACATTCTTGAGTATCTCTCCATCCAGGATATTGCCCGGCGCAAGGCCCTGGCCTACGCCAATGCCACCCAGTATGTCACCCAGAAGCGGGCGGACCTGTTCAACATCAACCAGGTCTATCCAACCTCCAGCCCTGGAGCGGTAGCCCGAGTGCAGATGCAGCAGGAGGAGATTGCGGTAACCATCCGCGAGGCAGGGAAAGATCATGCCCTGTTGTTCTTTGCCGCAGCCGGTTGCGGCTTTTGCGAGAAGCAGGCCCAGATCCTGGCCTACTTCGTCGACAAGTACGGCTGGCAGGTCAAGCCGGTGGACATGGAACGTGAACCCAATATCGCCCTGCGCTTCAACATCACCACCACACCCACCTTACTACTGATCAGGCAGGACCGGGAGTCCTCGATGCGCATTGCCACCGGCGTGGCCACCCTGCCGGAAATCGAGCGCAACCTCTACCAGGCGATTCGCTCCATGCGGGGTGACACCTCCATGGAATCCTTCACCACCTACGATTTTCAGAAGGGCAGCGCTCTGGACCCGACCTCGATCCTGAAGATTCAAACACCCTGGCAGGCTAACGGTCCAGTCAACAAGTCATCCACGAGGCCATCACCATGAGAACAACATTCCTTTCCGTCGTTGTTGCTGTGACCCTCTCCGCCCAAACGGCGCAGGCCGGTTGGGTCGACGACTGGCTGGTGCAGCATGCCGGCAGCACCCCCAACTACTTCAGCGGCCAGCAGCGCGGCTACTACTCCGGCGGCAGTTTCTCCGGTCGCTGGCACAGCACCGCCGAATATCCGGTCACCGTCGAGGCGCCCCGGATCAAAAGCGGCTGCGGCGGCATCGATGTATTCATGGGCGGCTTCAGCTTCATGAACACCGATTACCTGGTCAACAAGCTCCAGGCCATCCTTGCGGGCGCCCCGGCGGTAGCCTTTGACCTGGCCCTGAAGACGCTTTGCGAGCAGTGCTCGAACACCATCAAAAACTTCGAGGCGCTGGCCGACAAGCTCAACTCCATGCAACTCGATGAGTGTTCTGCTTCCAAGGAGTTGGTGGGGATCGTGGCCAATGAAAACGGCTTTCACTCTTCAGAAGTGATGCGGGAGAAGCTCGGCACCGCCATCAAGGAGAATAAGCTGGTCAGCGGTACCGCCGAGATGTGGGATATTCTCACCAAGCAGGACCGGGCCAACAACAATCAGCCCCTGTCGGCCGATGTGGCGGATGTGACCAGCGGCTGTAATGCCGACATGACCAACATTTTTCTCGCCGGTGGTTCGCTGCTCGCCAATGTCGGCTCACGGATGAGCATCCCCTCCAGTCATATTGATCTGATCCGTGGACTGGTGGGGGATGTGCAGTTGGAAGGATCCGCCAATGCCTATCGCATCTCCGCCATTCCACCCTGTCCGCAGAATAATCCGGATGACATCAAGGCCTTCACCGAGGGTGCGGTCTACATCAAGAGTACGACCGGCGCCTGTAGCCAGATTAGCGACGCCAACCGGGACCTGGTTACTCATATCAGCACCACCCTGAACAGTATTGCCGACAAGGTAGAGACCAAGGGCATGCTCACCACCGCCGAGCAGACCTTTCTCGAATCCAACCCGCTCGCCACTTTGCCGATCCTCAAGACTGCCGTGGGCACCAGCACCAGGGCCACGATCATTCCCGGCCTGGCGGACATCACCGCCAAGGCCTACAGCCTGCAGATGCTCTCCGATCTCTATCTCCGAGGTGAATCCATTGCCGCCAAGGTCAAGGAGGTGTTGGAGAAGAAGGCCGGGCCCTCCACCGGCCATGGACCGGAGAAATGCGCCGCCGTGCTCTTCGCCGAACATGCCGACCAAAGTATCACCGCCATGCTGGCCCGGATTCGTACCTTGAAAGAGGGGGCCAAGACCTCTTATGTCGCGGCGGCGAATGAGATGAACACCACGGTCGCCTATCTCAACCACATGCAGCGGATGGAGGTGCAGATGGCCGCCGAGATCACCCGGCGCTACGGCAAGGACCTGGCCGCGAGGATGCAGTTGTGATGGTTGAGGTAAGGACAATGCAGAAAAAGGGGCTTTATTTACTGGTGCTGGCCGGGGTTCCCCTCTCAGCAGGCCAAGCCCTGGCCCTGGATATGGAGTATTACACCTACGGTGGCTTCAACCCCATCGTTCAGGCATTCATCCGTATCGCCCTGATCTTCAGCGATGCCAGTTATCAGGGGCTCATCTTTGTGATGACGGTCATCGGCGTCATGGCTGGGGCAGCGGCCTGGATCGCCAGGGCCACTACCGGGGCACGGATCATCCCGCTGACCTGGACCGTGCCGGTGGTCTTCGGCGCCATCGTCTATCTGGCCGTCTTTGTACCCAAGGGCAACATTACCGTCTATGACCCGGTGCTCAACCGTTTTCAGACGGTGGGCGACATCCCCGACGCTATTGTCTTCACCGCCGGCGCCCTCAACCTGATCGAACGCGGCCTGGTGGATATCATCGACACCTCGGCGGCTCCCGATGCCGCCTATACCCAGACCGCCGGCGGCATTGGCTTCAAGACCCTGGAGTCGGTCAAGGGCTCCTCGCCCAAGGACAACTATGCCCGCACCTCCATGATTCGCTACGTCAAAGACTGCGTCACCTTCGAGCTGATGCGGCCGGGCACTACGCTGTCCCTGGATGATCTGCGCAATACCAGCACCGATTTCCTGGTTAATCTCGCCCAGGCGGTGAATCCTTCGGTCTATACTGTCTACTACGATGCCACCAATCCTGCCGGCGCCGCCATGAGCTGCACCCAGGCCTGGACCAACTTGCAGCCGATCTATGCCACCGCCGCCAACTACAGCGAGTCGATCCGCAAGGTGTGCAGCAAGTCTTATTACGATCCAGGCAGTGCCACCGAGTTGGCCACCTGCCGCAACCAGATCAGCAACACCCTCAACTTCACCACCGGCACGGCGGTTACGCCGGAGCGGATCATCCAGCAACGGCAGATCGCCGAGATCCTCTACAACTTCTACTTTCAGGATGATGTAGAGACCTCCATGCTGATGGAGAGCGACCGGAAAATCACCACCTCTGGGCTGGGCATCGGCCTGACCATGAACGAGTGGATACCGGTTATCCGGGCAGTGATGACCGCCATAGCCATTGGCGTGATCCCATTTCTGGTGCTTTTTCTCCCCACTCCGATTGTCGGCAAGGCAGCCTCGGTGATGCTGGGCTTTTTTGTCTTCCTCTCCACCTGGGGGGTGACCGATGCAGTGATCCACGGGGCAGCCATGGACTATGCCGCCCGCAACTTCGAGGAGGTCCGGCAGTCAAATCTTGGCGTCTATGCCATGGCGGCCCTGCCTTCGGTGTCAACCAAGATGTTGGCTATGTTTGGGGTCATCCGCTCAGCCGGCATCATGCTGGCCAGCCTCTTCTCGATGATGCTGATCCGCTTCGGCGGCCATGCTCTGGCCATGCTGGCCGGCAACCTGAGCAGTCTTGTCCAGGGAGCTGGCAGTCATGCCGGGGCCTTGTTGACCCCGGATGGGCTTTCATCCGCTATGCGTCAGCAAACCAAGGCAGCCGGCCTGTTAGACGGGATGGCCGAACATCGCTTTGCCAACCTGGCTGCCGCCGAGTCCTGGAGTCTGCACAAATCCGTGGGCGGGCATGCCGCAGCTATGAATGCCCGCAGGAGCTTGCAACAGTCGGGACAGATTTCGCCGATGACCTCGCAGGGTAACTTTGCCGCCATGATGGCCTCGGCCAACCAGAGTGTAGGCACTGCCTCCGGACCGGTCTCCATTTCCACCGGGCCGGACGGAACTGCGACCCGGATGCGGTCAGAGTCGGTGAATCCCGATGGTTCTTCTAGTGTCGTCACTCTTGGTCCGGGTGGCTCAGGCACCCAAGAAGACATCCTTGCTGCCGGCAAGGCCTCCTATGTGGTGGATAGCGATGGAGCCAGAACCACCACCCAGGCCTCAGTTCATGGCCTTGATCCGATCAAGGTGGGGGCCATGGCGGTGCAGCAGAAGGTGGCCGGCGCCGCCAAGACCATGGGCAGTGACAGCAACTGGGGCATGCTCTGGCAGCAGGTGCAGAGGGATAGTCTTTCCGGTGGGGAAAACAGGAGTTACTCCGACACGCTCAACAACTCTCTCAGCAACAGTTGGAAACGGGCATTCAACGATCAATCCAGCTTTATCCACTCGCTGGATGAAACTCAGAGAAACCAGTTGCAAGGAATGCTGGGATCTGGTGGCGAAATCAAAGGTGCAAGAATTGGCGCCAATGGACACCTTTCGATAGTTGGAAGCGATGGAGAAAGAGTAACTTTTAATATTTCTGAGGACACGGCCAAAGCCTTTTCCCGAGACGAAGCCAAAGTGCGCTCTGAAGCAGTCGCGCAAACATTCAACAATGGTCGTGGATTGGATTACCTAGCCAACGTGGCCAAACGCATCGGCGCCACAGAGGCCTATTCCATCATTGACGAAGCTCGATCAATCAGCAGATCACAGGAATCCTATGGTGCAGACTTGACCACGGCCTTGGTGAAGAATTATGCCCGAGAGCGGTATGGCGAGGAAACCCCGGAGACGATCCGTAAAACCATCAATGACTTCAACAGCTATGTCACTCAACATGGTGCCGCCGGCGTCAACAATATGCGTGACATTGTCAGTGGCTTTGTCAGCGGGCACGGATACGGCTGGGGCAGTACCCAATCAGAGGTGCAAGGAACCATCCACAACACCCGGAATCGGATCCATGACCAAGGGTTGATGAAAGGCTTTGTCGATCAAACGGCTGGATCTGTTCGTTCCAACACCGCTGGCATTGCCGAGGGAACCATCCAACCTCCGGCAAGTCCTCTCCCGCTACAAAAACCGGATGGGACACTAAACATAACCGATGCTGATAATCTACGGAGTGTCAATCGACATGAGGAATCAGGACAAGGTCGAATCCGTACCGATGCCAAAGGGATGGCCACCGAGGGGATCGGCAAGGTCTTCAAAGGAGTGGTTGACAGCCAGGGAAATCGACCGACTTCAGAAGGGTACTTTCAGGTGCCATCAGAGAATAAGTTAGCTCCGGGAGAAGGAAAACCCGGAGCTGTAGTGGAGATACATAAAAGGAAATGAACCATCTTCGACAAAAGAGGACAAAACGACTTAGCTATCATCCCCATGATAAATATTCCCTGGATAGGATCGCCAAGAGAAACAAAACTCCGGCTCTTCTTTGATATCAGAGAACAGATCCTCAGTGTTCGAAATGGTTTTCCAAGAAGCTGCGAAACTAGATGCCATCCCGCTTGCGGAAAAAGGCCGCACCGGCACCGACTCATCCATCAATCGGCCGCAAGACCGGCACATCTCGCTGTCCTCGGACTCGTACCCGCAATGGGGGCAGATGGTGGTCCAATTGGTCTGGTCAGACATGGTAGTTCTCTGATGTGCTGGTTTGCGGAATGATCCGTACCGATTCATGTGCGAGAGAATACGTTTCTGGCTAACCCTTATCATGTTTCCCAAAAAAGTCAAACCATCAGAAATAGCCTTACAAGTGACAGATACGAGGAGTGAGGTGGATCCAAAAGAACGAAAGCCCTTTGCAGCGTTTCCTCTCCTGGCCGGTTTACTGCTCTTCCTCGCTTTGAGTTGCATTCTACCGTCCACCGCTGAGGCAACAGTTGCTGCCTATATGGACGTTCAAGGGAACCTCCATTATGTGCGGGGCAAGAGCAGCCAAAAGAAAAGGGCCATTGCAACCAACCGACCTGTCCCACGATCAACGAGAGATTTCTCCTCTCAAACAATCAATGCATTCATCCAAGCAGCCGCCACCGAACACGGGGTTGATCCCTTGCTGATCACGGCCATCATCAAGGCTGAATCAAATTTTGACCCCACTGCCGTTTCTCCAAAGGGCGCCCAGGGCCTGATGCAACTCATGCCGGCTACTGCCAGGGATCTGCAGGTTGCCGATCCTCTTGATCCTCTGGAAAATATCCTTGGCGGCACCAGATACTTACGATACCTGCTTGATTGCTATAACTGGGATGTGGCGTTAAGCCTGGCTGCCTACAATGCGGGACCAGGTAATGTTAAAGGCGCTGTCCCAAATATCAGCGAGACTCGGACCTATGTTGCCAAGGTGTTAAAAAATTATGACTCCTATCGAGTCGACAACTGATCCGCAAAAATCCCCAAACAATTACCAAGCCATCCTCACTGAACCCGCCTCCTCTTCTCCCCCTTCAAAAAAGGCTCTCTGCTCGGAGCATGGCTCTGGGAAATCATGATTGATTGCCCTGAAGAGACTGGGAGTAAAGACAAACTCGAACGAAAAGCTGATGCAGAAGGATGAGAATATCTTTCTGCATCGTTTGTTTGCCATCGTGCTGTTTTTCAAATAATTCTTGTTATTTATTCCTGTGGCACTATAAAGAATTGGAAAATTTCTTGATGAACAACTGCGCATTTTTCCCGAGGTCATTGTGATGCAATCTCGTGCGCCAAAGAGGTAAATCAAATTTAGAGAAAAATTACGCACAGTTATTTTGGAAGATATAGCATTCGTTCACTATCAATCGAAATATTTTGCTTATGAGTTAACGAAGCGCTATCCGCCTGACAGCGTTGAAAAACTCACCGGCGCCGTGGCGAGTGCCCAGGTCGATCTTAACCCGCATCAGGTCGATGCGGCTCTCTTTGCCTTTCAATCACCGCTGTCGAAAGGAGCCTTGTTGGCAGACGAGGTTGGGCTGGGCAAAACCATCGAGGCCGGTCTCGTCCTTTCGCAAAAATGGGCCGAACGTAGGCGGCGCATCCTTATCATCACCCCTTCCAACCTTCGCAAGCAATGGTTTCAGGAGCTTGCCGAAAAATTCTTTCTTCCCTGCCGCATCCTTGAGGCTAAATCCTACAACACCGCCATGAAGCAGGGACAGTTTCGGCCGTTTGAGACGCCGGAAATCGTCATCTGTTCCTATCAGTTCGCCAAGAGTAAGGCTGGGGAGGTCCAGGCTATTGCTTGGGATTTGGTGGTGATCGACGAGGCGCACCGGTTGCGTAACGTCTATAAACCGTCGAATGTCATCGCCAACACGCTCAAGGTTGCACTGGCCGGCAAGGACAAGCTACTGCTCACCGCCACGCCCCTGCAGAACTCCCTGCTGGAGCTGTTCGGACTGGTCAGCTTTATCGATGAGCACACCTTCGGCGACCTGAAAAGTTTCCGCGAACAGTTTGCCAATCTCAATCAGGAACAGGTGTTCGAGACCCTCAAGGCACGACTCAAACCCGTTTGTCATCGCACATTGCGTCGGCAGGTCACGGCCTATATACCCTTCACCAAACGCTTACCGCTCGTGGAAGAGTTCACCCCGGAGGAAAGCGAGGATCGGCTTTACCATTTGGTCTCGGAGTACCTGCAACGCGAAAATCTGCAAGCCCTGCCCATTGGCCAGCGGTCCCTGATGACCTTGGTGCTGCGCAAGCTTTTGGCTTCGTCTACCTTTGCCATCGCCGGGGCGCTTACCTCCATCTCCAACCGGCTCAAGGCCAAGCTCAGTAAGGCGGAACCGGCGAGGCCACTGGAAGAAGAGTTGGATGAAGACTACGAAGCGTTGCATGAAACCGTCGAGGAATGGAGCAACGGCGAAGTCGTCGAATCGCTGACCGAGACGGATCGAGCCGCCATTCAACAAGAAATTGCCGATCTCGATGCCTTCGCCGCCCTGGCCACCTCCATCGAACACAACGCCAAGGGCAAGGCCCTGCTCAAAGCACTGGACATTGCCTTTGCCAAGGCACGCGAATTCGGCGGTGCGGAGAAGGCTATCATATTCACTGAATCACGCCGTACCCAAGACTACCTGTTGCGGCTGCTGACCGACAGTCCTTGGCGTGAAGGTGTTGTCCTGTTCAACGGCAGCAATACCGATGAATCCTCCCGACACATCCTGGCCGAATGGCTGGATCGGCACCAGGGCAGCGACCGGGTCACCGGTTCCCGCACCGCCGACATGCGTTCGGCACTGGTGGACTATTTCCGGGAACAGGGCCGCATCATGATCGCCACCGAGGCTGGCGCCGAGGGGATCAATCTCCAGTTCTGTTCTCTGGTGGTGAACTATGACCTGCCCTGGAATCCGCAGCGTATCGAACAGCGCATTGGTCGCTGTCATCGGTATGGCCAGAAGCATGATGTTGTGGTGGTCAACTTCCTCAACCGCAAGAATGCCGCCGACCAGCGCGTCTATGAACTCTTGGCCCAGAAATTCCAGCTCTTTGAAGGCGTGTTCGGCGCCAGTGACGAGATCTTAGGCGCCATCGAATCGGGAGTGGATTTCGAAAAGCGGATCGTAGCCATCTACCAAAATTGCCGCAGACCGGAAGACATCGAAAGCGCCTTCAATCAACTCCAGCTTGAGCTCAGCCTGGAGATCAATGCATCCATGACCAGCACCCGGCAGAAGCTCTTGGAACATTTCGATGATGAAGTGCGCGAGAAACTTAAAGTTCG
>Ga0074193_1000069_pt1 | contig 187882 bp, 113 predicted proteins | sample EPASupsiteHSE605_FD_64523 | JGI IMG/M metagenome (GOLD analysis project Ga0074193, IMG submission 64523) | Bioremediated contaminated groundwater from EPA Superfund site, New Mexico - Sample HSE6-05 | ecosystem: Environmental > Aquatic > Deep subsurface > Groundwater > Contaminated ... | reverse complement strand
AAAACGAAAACTATCAACAATTCCAAAATGTGATTCCCATTCCCTCAACAAATTAATTACTCCAATCTGATCATTTCTATCACTAGGAATATGTCCTGACACAAGAAAATCAATGAAATGACAAAAAACATCAAAATCACACGAATCACTCAAAACAACCCGATCTTTTGTCGTATATTCATCTCTAAATCTCTTTAAAGACAACAAAACACCTTTTTCAACAAGTTTTGTTCTATCCTGACACAGAAACACAACTTCTGGCATCAACCTTAAAAATGCCATTTTTTTCTCAATCTTCATCAGTCAAGAACTCATCCTTGGTAACATGATTTTTGAATCAATTATCGATTCTTGATTATCATTTTTTATAGAGTCCTTTTATTGCTGAAAACAGAACAAAATTTGATTTCTTTGTGTTCTCTTTCCATAATTGAAGTATCAGATTTTGAAAAATATTCAGTACCCAGGGTTCCCTGAAATTCGAAGTTTTTGGTTTTTAAAGGGTCTGGTTGGATTTTCTGAAGTTTAGATGAAGCGCCAAAAAAATTGAAACTCGATTATCTCCCTCGAAACAAAGATAAAAACTATAACAATAAAAGAAATATATTTTTAATATATATCAACATTATATTATAGGTGAATTTCGAAAAATCAATCGAAATTGTCCCCTCTAATTTTGATTATAATATTTTTTTGATTTATACTCGGAAAAAATGCTCATTCTGGTGATTTCATATCAAAAAGGCTTGAAATACGTAATAAAAACTTTTTTTTTCGAAAGTTATCAATATCATTTCGCAATTCTAGGAAGATCCTTTTATTCTTTTCCCAATAAAGTCCATCAATTATATAGTATAAATACTTCATAATCTTAATATGTATTGAGATTTTCCCAATAGATTAGAAGTGGTGTAAAATCGATCATAATTATTGATAAATATCGATCAATCCTAAATCAATACAATATCTTTTATCCAATATGGGGTTGATACCAATGGAGCTTTCTGTTTGATTGATATAAATATTTGATCCATTTAAGGCAGCCCCAAAACCATGTTTTATGTAAATTTTTATCATAGTTTACATTGTAAACTAATCAAATGATTCACCAACATGAAGAGAATGCTCTGCTGCCAATAATCCTTAGGAGGAGATATTCTTGCTTCAAAAACCTAGTTATAAAATAGAATCCGTATTTTTGGCTCTTGCTGATGAAAATAACAATAAATCAATCGCTCAGATAGCAAGAGAAACAAATATTTGTGTAACCACCCTTTATACTTGGGAAAAAAACTTAAAAGAGGATCCAACATGGAGACCTTTAAAAAAGCATTATAGTGAATCTCATAAAGTATTCCCACTAGAATCAGAAATAAATATGGCTGACTATATAAATAAGAATTATATTGAACAGGGGAGATCTTTTCTCAACGAAGATTTAAAAAACCTAGCTTTAGAAACATGGCATTCTCTTCCTGAAGAATATACTAACAACAAAAAATTCTCAGCATCTATTCATTGGATATGCGATTTTAAGAAAAGATTTAAGTTTTCTTCTAAAAAACCTAGAGTTGCGAGGAGGGGGACAATATCCAAAGAAGAAATCCAAACATTCAAAGAAAGGGTAGGAATAATATTTGATAAATATGATGAAAAGAATATTCTTAATGCTGATGAGACTTTTTGGAGATTTGTTAGGACTCCAGCAAGAGTTTTTTCGAAGAGAGGAAATGAAACTGTGAGGATAAAAAACAAAACAGATCCCAAAAAAGGAATATCATTATTGGCAACAATTGATGCTGAAGGAAACAAGTATCCATTGCTATTTATAGCACAAGGAAAAACTCGCACATGCGAAAAAAAACAAGTTGGTAATTATGTTTGTGATAGTTGGGTATCGCATTCTATTTCTGGTTGGATGAATGAAGAAGTATGGATGGAATATTTAACTAAACTTAGAAAACACAAAAATTGCAGTTTTGCCCTCTTTGTTGATCAATATGGCTCACATATGACCGATTAGGTAATAGAATTAGCAGTAACGTTGGAGATTGATTTGGTTTTTATCCCGAAAGGCTGCACTGATCAATATCAACCTTTAGATATTTTGATTTTTGGTATTTTTAAAAGCCGTGGAAATAGATTATATCATATTAGAGAAGACAATCATGACCAAGCGATTCAAAAAAAACAATCTTTTGAGGATACTATTTCATCTTGGGATTCTATAACAAAAGAAGTAATCATTCAATCGTTTGCATCGTATGCAAATAACTTCAGTGATGATGAAGAATGAGGTGATCTTTATTAAAGGTTCTCATTTTAATGAATTTATTGGACCAAACCGCAATTTATTTGTTTACAAATGTAAACCAATTTTCCTAAAAACTACGAATTTCAGGGAACCCTGGGTAACGTACAAATATTCGAGAGCTCCGAGATATAAATGCTCCGATGACACTTTTTTGCTCGAGCGCCCAAGCCTAGTCGATTAACAAATACTATTGATGTTTAGACATATTTGGATGGTTTTTATTATGTCAACAATTTTATATCGTTTAGAAATATGGCACTTTTTGAACATCTCATAACACAAATGCATTTCTTGCTCTTCATTATCTCAACTATATGTTTCGGTTTCTCTATTGTAATGATTGTTAAAAAACACCCTTGGTCTCTTATGCTTCAGTTATCTATATCTTGGCTTGTTGGATCAATGACAACTTCAATTATCGTTTTTATTTTTTCTTATTTTTTGGCATTTGATAAAACTCTTGTAAATGGGGTTTTTATATTTCAGATAATTTGTTTTTCATTAACTGTATTTTATTTCTGGAGATATGGATCAAAAGCACAAAAAATCACATGGATTTACTTTGAAAAATCGCCTTGGTTATATTTATCCCTTTTAATTGTTGGGATTCCCGCATATTTCTATATCAGAAAGTTTTATATCCAGTTTCCTCATCGGATTTCTTATAGTGCAAGGATGGAAATAGAATTTGACCATGGTGTAATGGCATCTATAATTAATGGTGTTAATTTCCGGAGAAAAAATTTTCTTCATCTCTCAGATCCATTTTTAGTTAATGCAACTATTAAAGATTCTCCTTTACCTTTCGTATACTCTGCATGTTTGGCTCTGAATTCGCAATATTATAATAGTTTTTCGCTGATAATATCATTTTTTAATATTTTGAGCACTGCATTGGCTGTATTTGTGCTTTCAACTGCCTATACCAAGTTTCCCCTTTTGTGTGTTGTTCTCTTTTTTTATAATGGAGGCTGGTCATTATTTAGGCTATATAATACTAAAAACCATGTTCCAGATCTGATCAATGATGTGGGAAGGGAATACCATGTTCCATTCTATCAAGTTTTCTTTAAATTCTTGATAGCACAAAAATCATCATCTTTCACAATCCCCATTGCTATTTTTTCATTTTCGCTTCTTCAAACTTCGAAAACAGGGCCTTCATATAAATCTGCTTTCTTGTTATCAGGATTGATTGCTTCTCTGGTTCCTAAATTTTCTGTTTCTATTGCATTATTCCTTGCTGGAGCAAGTTTTCCAAATTCTGTTATATACTTCTTGCCATTTGCTATATCATTGATACCAAAGTACGACAATTCTAGGTATTTAATTAAACCATTATGGAGGGAATATCAAATGAATGGCGTGTTCTTTTCACAGATTATTTGCTGGCTGGATGCTTTTGGTCCATTGATTTTCACAATATTTAGGATTACTTCATTATTCAAAGATCAAGCATTTACACATGCATTTTTGTCATCTTTCTCTACTTTCCTAATGGCGTGCTTCTTTAGGGAAGGAGGGGATTATAGAGCCAATGCACTTATTATTTCATCAATATTTTATCCCTTTTTATGTATTGCATTCGTAAGGTTTATGACTGAATCCATAAATTCCTCCAAAGGCCAAACTAAAGGGGTGAAAGTATTCTTGTTTGTTTCAATGATTTTGGTATATGTTATTGGGGCATTAGTATCAATAAATAGGCAATTGGATGTGGTAGTCCAAGGTATGTCTAAAGAAACAATTCAAATGGGATTCGCTGCTTCAAAACTGGTTCCTCAAAATGAAACAGTTTTGGCCCCATTTATTCCAATGAATCCTATTTCCGTTGTGGCTGGTAGGCAATTAGTCGGGACCGAAATTAATACTCTATGGGCTAGAGGAGAAAATACCTTTTTGCTCTCATTAATCAATTACCAAATAGAATCCGGTGAAGATATAGTTAGAATAATGAAGGATCTCGGTGTAAGTTATCTTTTCGAACTAAAATCAATGCCTATTGTGACAAATAACCCTGTCAAAATGCAAAACTTCTCTGTTTTGCATAGAAATGAATGTGGGTTTCTGTTGAAATCAAAGAATGAGTAAATTTTGTAAACACAGTTTTATGGAATCCGAAATAGCTGAGAATCATCTGGACTTTAAAGTGGTTTTTGCAACTAGCCAGATGGATCAAAATCCTCCTAATAATGTTAATAGTGATTCTCCTTATACAGAAGGATGGATGTCAATTACCAATCCTGTTTTTCCCCAGGATCTGATTATTGATTTTAAGAGAATCATTGTATTATCTGAGCTTAAAGTAGTTTCTCATCAAACAAAAATACCAAAAGAGATTTCTATTTCGATATCATCGACAAACGAGTCTTGGAGAAAATGCAAATTCCGATACATCACATCAACGAAATTCACAACAAATGAGAAAAGCGGGTTTAAATCAAGAGAAATGCGAATTGCCCATTTTCCAAATATTAGATTGAGATATATCAAAATTAGGATAATGGAAAACCATATAAATAAGTTTAACAAACTTAATCAAGTTGGAATTATATCAATAGTGGCTAATGGTAATGCTGATAATTGTTATGAAAATGATCCAGAAATTGCGGAACTTGAAATTCTCAAACGAGAAGCAGTGGATTCTGAAGACTTTGAACTTGCCCAAGAGATAAAGATAAAGCTTGATCATTTGAAGAAGAATAAGGAAATATTAGAAGATCTGAAAATGAGAAAAGAAGAAGCGATACACAATGAAGAATATGACCTTGCTCAAAGGCTTAAAGAACAAATAAGGAAGATATTTGAAGGTGATAAAGATACACATGCACCTCAAAAACTCGCTAATGAAGTTTCTGAGGATTCTAAGTTTGATTCTCGAAATCTTGATGTTGATGTATCATTTGACATCAAACCTGTTGTTCCTAGAAAACCATATGAAATCCGAAGAATGAGTGAAAAAAGGTTTGATAATCAACCACCATCATACATTGAAGATTCATTTGAGCCATCTTTCGATAAAAGGAGTTCTCTTGATCCTCAAATTGTTTTCCGAGATGATCAGCGTCCTATAAAACCGATGAATGGTGATCTATATGCTGGTGAAAAGCCTTCGTCACCAAGAAGAGCCCCAGAGAAGAATAGTAAGCCGAAATCATTTGAAGAAATTGAATCCCAGCCAATCAGGGTTAGAAGGCAATCAGATGAAGACTTATTGGAGTTTGATGAGATATCCAAAGAAGAATCTCCTGAACCAATCAATGAACGACTACGTCAGGAATCTCATATTATTATCGAATCCTTTGGGATCGATATTGTGCAAGCATTTTATTCAAGATCTACCGATGCCAAGATTAGAGCCATTCAAGAGATAAGTGGGTCAATTCTGTCTCTGAAACCTTCTCAACAGCAAAGTCACTTCCTCACGTTTGCATTCATGCTTCGGACTCATATCAAAGAGCAAATTGCAGGCCCGTTCGCAACAGCACTTGAAGAATTGATGAAACTTGTTGATAATATTAGGATTACATCAGAAGCAATCCGCGTTAGTATTGAACCAAACATCAAAGAAGTTTTTGCAAAATTAGGAAGAAAGAATCAAAGAATGTCGAAGTCTGCTAGAAATTTCATTATGTGGGTAGTCAATACTGATTCTCTAGGTGTCCCGGTAATATTAACAAGCCTGTTACCGAAACTTAAGCCTCCAATACAATGGGCTGCAATTGATGAAAGATTGATTATTATTAATAGCATCATAGTTCAATATGGAACCTATGAAGGGATATTTGAACTGCCACAACTAATAACATTCATATTCCAAACAATTGATTCTCCAAAAAGTGAGGTGAGGGTATCTTCAAGCAGAATCCTGAAGAATCTTTCAAGAATGGGTGCAGCAAGCATTATAACCAAACTCGCATCGAACTCTGGTGTGTCTGGAACCACTGCAAAGTTGATTAGCAATGCACTGCAAGGAGATCTAAACGACTAGTGTTTCTTATGTGATAATTTTTTATTGAATCTGAAGACAATTAAAACATGGATAGAGTTAGGTGTAGGAACAAGCTTCGGGCACCTGAAGGATGGGATAAGATCAAAGATATGGTATTGGATCTTAATCAGCAAATGAGGATGGCAGAAGTTTCTAATGTGATTTCAGCATCACCTCAGGAGCAATTATGGGCCGTTATGAGGTGTAATTGGCAGAGAAGTCGGCCAATATATCAAATGAGATGGAAGGATAAAACAATAAGCGAAGAATTATATGATTGGATTCTTAAACAGGGATATGCAGATAGAGATCTTATTAATGCCTGGAGGAGACCAGGATATGAAAGACTATGCTGTGTTGCGTGTATTTCAAAAAATACGGACCATGGAGGAACTTGTATATGCAGAGTGCCAAAAAAGCAGAGAAATCCTGGCGTTAAGTGTTTTAACTGTGGATGCACTGGGTGCTGTTCAGGTGATTTCAGTGATGACGAAGATGATCAAGCGAAGAAAGAGGAGAAAACCGAATAAATACATTTGATACTTTTGTTGCGGGTCTGGACACACCTGGTGTTACCAGTGTGTAAAATCCTTTCAATCGATTCCGATTATTATTAATTGAAAACAACTGTGCGTTTAAAAATGATAATGTCACCCTCTTTTCAAGATCTATCAACTCGGTTTCGGGTTGAAGATGCTGATTCTAATACTAAATGGTACCCACATAACCCCATTTTTGAACATTTTATATTGATTGGACCGAAAGATTTTGATTCCAGAGGGAAAATTGACGTTCTTTACGAATATCCTGAGAAAAAGGATGGCCAATGCCAATTTGCGCTTCCAGAATTTCTTTTTGGCGAGGATTCTCAAAAATCTTTCATTAAAATCAATAAGCAGGATGATTTATTGTCGCATTATTTGAATTCAAATGAGATAACAGATAAAATTTTGCTCATTCATTCCAGTGCTGGTGTTCAATACTATTTGTATTGCATGAAATTCCTAGCAACACCAATTACACTACCAGCTTTCCTCTCTCCAAATCTTACAAATGTTATTTTGAAAAATCGGGATAAAAAGGCACTCCCTATATCAACATATGCTTATTGCATTGCCACATCGCATCCATTTCCAGATTTATATTTTTCTTTGCTTCAGCAAATAATGCAGTATGAAACTGTTATTAGGAACTCTCCAAAAGATGTAAGTTTATTGAATCCATCAACTGAACTAAGGGGTGACGCTGATCCAATGGACTACTGGCCCCTCACAGCCTTTTTCTCGAGAAAGAAATTCCTTGAGGCTCTATATGATTTACCATTACCCAATTTTTGTGGTGTATTTAAGATTTCCTCACATAGTACACGCTTACAACCGATTAAATGGGAAATGCCAATGGCAGGAGATGTTAGAAGATCCGTTATTCTGTTCTCATCTTCATCTGTTCTTGACTGGATCAGTGTTAACCAGTTTATTGATCTTTTTTCAGCTTTACTATTAGAGAACAGTATTGTGGTTGTTGGTGATTCAATTGGCCAAATTACTGAAGCTGTAACATTTTTAACTCAAATCATTACCCCTTTTGTTTGGGCTTGTCCATTATCAACCATTGTGCCTCCTTGTCTACTGGGTTTTTTAAATTCTCCTATGCCGACCATAGCTGGAATTTTATCTATCTATGCAAAGAGTATTCCTGAAGAGAAAGTAGTTGTAAATTTAGGGAAACAGACAATACATATTCCTTATAAATTGCCCATTATTCCAGGCCACAACATTTTGAAGGATCTTGTTACAAACTATGTTAAATCCAGGAATAATAAGCACGATGATGAAAACACTAATGCTTTTGTAAGGCAAATTAGCCTGTTTCTAGAAATGACATTGATTGCTCCATTGTCACGTTCAATTGTTTCATTCATACAAAATGGACAAGTTGTGGGCTCTATGATGGCAGAGCAGAAGTTTAGATCCCAATTCTCTCCTGATGAACTTCAGTTTATCAAAGATATAACCGATACTCAATTGTTTTCGACAAAGAAGGAACAACTATGCTTCTTCAAATCCCAAGGGGCAAAGAGGAAGTTTTTAGATATTGAAAAGCATCAATCTTATGTGTTACATAGTTCAAACGATGACTCGCTCATTCTCTTATCAGATCCTGATGAAGATATCGCCTATGTTAGAGAATCAAGCCACTTTCCATATGCTTGATACCTCTTACCATAATCGGCAATTTTATCCTGATTAATTTGAAATAAAATGTTGTAAAAATTAATAAAATCAAGTCATTATGGAACCGGAACAATCCTTTGCTTTAGCATCTTATGAATTCTGCACGTGTAGCGATGAAATGAGGATGAAAGAAATAGAAAAATGGCTTTTTGATTGGTTTAAAAATGAGGATCCTTTTGGAAGGTTGATTATTATACTCAGTCAATCTAATGAGTGGCCATCAGTATTTGTATCTGCATTACTTTTCCATTTTAATATTTTTAATTATTGGAATTCGCTGAATGATGAAACAACCTGCAAAATGATAAATGCAATTCAACGTTGCCTAGGAATTCCAGTTTTTCGGGAAAGCTCGTGCTTTCGCCAAATTATTTTATGTATGGCAGACATAATATCTTTGGATTTCAATCAGTTAAGTGTTTTGGATTCTTTTGACCATGAAGACCAATTGTCTGTTATTTCTGAAACTATTTTCCTCATATCAAGTCCCATAATGAAGAAATTTCATGCTTACCCAGAACTCTTTGAGTTTCAAGGAACACTTCTTGAGCAAATACTATTTTCTCTAGACCAAATACCTCTGAATGAGCAGTTTTTCTCTTTATTAATGGATTCATTCAATCTTTCTATGACTTTTGAGCCTTTTATTCGATTCTTAGAACTGGTGAATACATGTATAACTGTTCCACACTTGCAACAGTCTGTATTTGCTTTGATCTATTCAATATATGAATCTGCTCCAATGTCTCAACCTCGAGAGGATGTTGATTTTTTCCATGTATTTTTTGTTATTGTAATGAATTTTTCTCAACATCTCATCGAGACAAACCAAATAGAAGAAGGATTATCAATTATTGCAGGTCTGCTTTCATTCAACTCATTCTACTTATTTAAATATATTAATGAACCCTTGATTGGGAATATAATTGAGCAGATATACTATTATCTAATAACATATATGGAGAATAGCGAATGTTATTATGAATTAGTATCCCAATTTGTCTCTGCATTGACTTTAGAGTATAAGGACACACCAGAAATTTATCCCTATCAAAATCACTTCATTGAGATTTTTGTACTTCTTGTCAAGCTATTAAATGAGTCTCCCGACTTCTTTTTCCCTCAGCTTAACTATTTTGGTTATGATTTTTCGATATTATTATCCAATTATGATGTAGAAGACTTTATTATGGAAGAATTTGAATCTATATCTCCCAATAATGGGTTTATTAGCCTTTTATCATATTGTGGTGGATTTTCTGATTCGATTCTTCTTGGTATCTCAAGCAAGTTACTATCATCAAATAGAATAGAAAAGTGTGTATTACTCTATTTTCATAGAGTGGGACAAAGATTCCCGGTGCATCACTTGAAGTGGGTCAACTTTCTGGAAAACTCGATTGATATTTTGGGAATTGAATCAATACAGGTAATATCATACTTTTTATCTAAGTATCCAGAAAATAAGAATTTATTCTCATTTAGTTTAATTCAGAAACTCTTCCATTATTTCAACTATTGCACAATATCAGAACGATTCATTATTATTTATTTATTACTAGATTTTATAGAAGTATTTCCAGACATTATTCAATCAATTAGAAACCAATCTATGGAAATATTTAATGAATTAAAAGACGAATATGGTCGTTGTCATAGTATATCTACTAAAATAATAGTATTAAGATATATTAAAGAGTTTAAGTTCCCTCGAATTGAATCGAAAGAGTATTATGACCTTATCAATGATTTTTATTTTTTATTTATTCATGTTTTAGAAGAAGATATGTATAACACTGATTTTGAGATGCAAAACTATATATCCTGTATCATTTTTTGTTTCCTTGAGAAAGGCTGGGACCCACATGGTTTAAATATGATGCAGTGGTTATCTCATATGCTTATTCGATGTCCCACATACTACCATGCCAGGATTCTTAAATTTTTTATCAATGATATTAACATGAATACTATGAATGAATTCTTTGAATATATAGATATTGGCGCTCATATTGAATTTATTATTGGATATCTTGATTTTGCAATAGTAATTTGCCAGGAGAACCCCGAAAAGATATTTTCAGTTTTTTCATTAAGTTTTCTTTTTGAAACATTTAAATCGAACCAATGTCTTATTTATGATAGATCATGCCAACTTTTAGTTTGTTTGATCAAATCAGAGATTGTATCTAAATCTGAAGTATATACTGCGCTTAGTATTATTATAGAATCTTGCATAGACAACATGGATTCGAATCGAAACGCATTGTTTATCAACATGCTAGACAAGTTGATACATACACAATTGATTGATTCAAAGGGTTTTTTAGAATCATTGGCTCAGTATCCACATCTTCATAATTCTGTCTTTGAAGTGTTTTTAGCTATGAGCGAAGGTTCGGACAATGATAGGCTTGACAAATCACTATCAATCCTAAATGAAAAAATATTATCTCATTAAAAAATCTGTTTGTTTTTACTTCTTGCAAGCTTTTATGGTGTTCTCCCAGAGTTTACATAATTTTTCATGTTCTTCTTCGTTTCTTAATTCCATTGGTGTTTCTAAAGAATTCTTTAAAGCCATTGCGAGTCCGACAACAGTATTTAAATCATTGTGTTGTTGATTGAACTGTTCGCTTAATAATGGTCCAATATCAGGAGAATGGGCTCGAATGTAACTTGCTATATATTCATTCATTGATTGAACCATGTCTTTGCCTGGGATCTTTGGCCGCCTAAGAACGAGTTGAACGATGCATTCTGTTATAACATTGCCAACTGTCTGTTCTAAAAATGCTACTGGAGGCAACGAGAAAACCTGAGTCATATTATGAGGCTGATCAACTGGTCTGTGAGCAGGAAGAACTGTAGTAATATATCTGGATGTATTTCTGCAAAACAGCGATCTGTTTTCATCATTTTGGAATCTATAATACTTACCATTATATGAAGCAACAATTTTTGTATTTCCTTTTACAAATTGTCCTTTGGAAAGATCGATTATATCGTAACCTTCGATTTCTGGTGTACCTGTAAGACTTGTTGATACTTGTGCAAATGAAATATCATATTTATCCCAAAACCTAACAAATGGTATTGGAGATGTTAAAAATGCTTGAAGAGATTCTTCATCATGCATATGGTAATACCTTCCTTCATATTTAACTATATTGGACCAATTTGATTTTGGTGTTTCGATTGAAACCTCGTGAGAAATATATGCAACAGGGCAATAATGACCAAATGGAGAAAGGAATTCTTCGACTGCTTCAGGTGAAACATCAAGAGGTTGAACGCAATATGGTCGATTTTCATCCATTCCAACTAAAGACTCCCATCTTCTTCTGGTATTCAGATTCAACTTATTCAGTGTATCAATAAGTTGGTTCCAATGTGTTTGATTCTTATCAACATATATAACATTATGAAAATTGACCTCTGAATACTTAATCAATTCTCCATCACCTTCAGTAACAACTAAATCGTTTGGCATTAATCCGAAACTCCTCATTTCTAACAGTTCTGATAAGCGCTTTGGATAACCATCAAGAATAAAACCTTTAATCTGGCAGTCATGACGAAGAAGAACAGCTCTAAGAGCCTGTTTAAACACCGGTGCATCTACTGAACCTCCAGAAGCCAATATTTTACGAACTTTTGCACCAAATGTTGTTTGGTGCTTGGAAACTCTAGCAATAACATCTTTGAGTCTAATCAGCTCTGATCCAGTTGAATCGGCAAGTCGGAGAGCTAATTCGGAGTTTCCAATAATGGCAATCCTTGGCACTGATGGGAATACAGGTGGTTGTGGTTGATGAATAAATCTATATGGATCGTCAATAAACTCCTGTCTGTGCTTGTTTGTGTCGAAAAAGAATATTCGGCCAAACAAAGTCGAAGATATTGACATATCTGTCAAAACTAATGCCCCTCGTTCATACAAACAAACAGGACAATATTTCCCAAATTGTGATAGAAATACTTTATGGGATTTCAATAAAGAAAGTCCGTCTTCTGGAATTGTAGAACTCTGTGATATATAAAGCGAGTTTCTAAAGGAAAGTTCTCTTTGTAAACTCCTATGAACCATTTCCATTATTGAAGAAAACCTTCTTGATGTTTCAATAATCACAGGCTCGCCTTTATGAGTACCTTCAGCAATTGATGTTGCCACTTCTTTGGCAATAGAGGATAACTCCGATTCTTCAGATAAAATTTGCTCTTCGTCACTAATTCTGTGACGGTTTCGCATTAATGCCCATTTCTCATCTTGCTCGAGAAGAATAACAAAATCAGGTTTCAACCCAGCTTCAGAAATCAATGATGCAATACTGGAATGAAATGGTGATCCTTCAATTATCCATCCTTTTCTTTGTTCTTCAGAATTTCGAATAATTTGTTTTATAAAGGGTTCAAATAATTTTCTAGCTGTTTCTTCGACATCTGGCTCTTCTTCTTCTTCGGTAATGGGAACAAATTTTGGCTTCTGAGGAAGTGTGTATACGGTTGTTGAGTGCATCTTGGAAATTTCCGAAGCAATGGAAGTTTTGCTTGTACCTCGTGATCCCAATAACAATATCCTAGGAGGGGGAACAGGATGAATACTATTTGTAAAAGCCAGTGGAGCTGATTTGAACCTCTCCAAAGCTGATTCATCAGCAAAACCAAACAAAGAGTTTTGGAATGTGGTTGTCAATTCTGATCCATTTTGTAATAACTGCTTTTCCTTGAGAGTTATTGGACAATATGATCCTAAGAAACCAAATTTTGCTTCGTCTTCTTGTGATTCACCGCATTTAGGTAGAAGTTTATCAACGCTATAGGCAGAACTCCAATAAACTTCCTCTGCAGGATGTGATGCATCAATTATGTTCATTGGGATGGATATATCTTTGAGTGAGTCTGTTGAATCATTTAGCTTTTCGTTGAATTCTGCGATCTTTGCTAACAATACTTGAACAGAAATTGCTTTATCTGAGGATTTTACTCTGGATGTTGCAATTTCTTCTTCAGAATTGAGTTTCAAAATAATTAATGCTTCGGGTTGAACTGGTCCTGCTTCTGCCATTTGTTTCAATATTTCAATATCGATTGAAGGTAATGTTGTAATATATCCTTTGGGGAACAGTAAAGAATATGAATGATTGTTTGCAGATTCATTAGGCTTTTCATCAACATGTACATTAGATGGAACTTCATCGGAAAGAGCAGGTGAATCAGAATCTGCATTATCTTTTGTATCGTTTACAGAATTTGAATCATCTTGAATTTTCTTGGGTGCAATTTTTGAAATTTCATCAATTATTTCCTTGAAACCAACAACAGGTGTATCAAAGAGATTTGAGAGTTGATTGGCTAGAGTACTTTTTCCTGACAAAGGGCATCCTGTGATTACTATTCTATGATGATAGGAGTGATAATATTCTTTTAGATATCGAACAGGATTAGATGCAAACTTATTACGATATTCTACTGAAACAAATCTAAAGCACAAGCTATAATAGATTACTTCGAATTTGGAGATACCTTTAATTGTCTGATGATCCTCAATCAATGAAACAACACAATTCTCACCAACAGGAGAAAATTTCTTTTCTTCGGTATCTTCTTCTTCATTTCCGCCTGAGGGAATTGGATAAATGCTTGGTATCACAATTGAAGCTTTGTCACAAACAATATTTGCCATTTCCTTGAGAGGCTGAGTAGCATCAACAGGAATAAACTTTGTTGGGTTTTTGAAATTGAAATGAGGCTTGTCCTTCATATGAAAATTGTATCTATTTGTTATTTGAGATACGGATTCTTCTGGTAAAACAAATGCTCTTTGCTTGGCCTCATCTTCCTCCTCAGGATGGGTTGTTTCATCTCCAAGTTCCTCGGGCGATGAGTATTTCGGAGGTTTGTATAGCATTAAAACCTCTTCTTTATCTTCTTCTTCCTCAGCCTGTTTTTGCTCCTCCTCCTCTTCAGGAGCAATATCAATATCTCTTCCAACAAACTCTCTTCTCTTTAAACGTTGAATAAAAGACAAAGAAGACTTCTCAAGTGATGATAAAATTTTTTCATCTTGGGGATCGAACAACCTTGTCTGAGAAATCTCTATTAAACTGTCCAAAGTTGCCTCTAAATCTATACAAAAACACCTCTTTTCATATTCAGAATAATCAGAGAAAAGTGATGAGAAATCAAACCCAGATTTGTGGAATGAGGATGGAATGATCCAACCTCTATAGTTTGCAATTGGATCCTTCGCACATTCAATGATAATTTTCTCAGATTCTTGGTATGATAAATACCCTCCTTTAAGTAAACTTAGTCTTGCATTCTCAACGCTAGCTGGGCGAAACGGCCAATTAATCAAATTTGGAATATCTAACAGAAGGCAACCTGTTTGGTCTGCCAATATTCTTTCAAATAGCTTTGATCTTTGAGTATTAACTCCACTTATTATGAAGCATGGACGAATATCAGTTGATGCATTGATTAATGATGCCCAGTAATTGAGAGGGAAAGGATATGGAGCCTTTGTTAAAGATATGTCTGTCTTTAAGGCAGACTTCGGAAACAATTTGTTTAATAAATCATATAATATATTAATCAAACTCTGTATATCTGATGTATTATGAATTAATACCAAATAACGCAACAGCGATTCAAAAAATACTTCAAAAGTCATCCCATCTTTTTTTGAAAACACACTATCTGATTGTAAGTTTTGTCTGACAAGAGTTGATGGGGCCTTTGGTAATATTATAGAAAATATCTTTTCCATTTGAAACATATAGGATTCTACTGTTATATTCGATGTCCCTACTTTTCGTTCAAACATATGGAAGACTTGACGCACGTATGCAGTTAAGTGCAAATTCTCCTTTAACTTAGATAGGTCTGTGTGTTGCGTAGGTGGATGATAGTCGTTCCCACGAATGAAATGTCCAAGTTGTTTTCGGCAATTCATAACGAATAAAAAAGTGACATTTTGTTCTGGTTATTATTTTTTTCATTTTGCTTTCCAAGACATTAAATACTTAGTGTAACTATTCGCTTAATTTGTCCAAATTGTGGAAATTTTGGAAAAAGTCAATTTCAAAAAAATATTTGCCTCTTGCCGGAATCGAACCGGCATCTGATCCGTGTAAAGGATATATTCTAACCACTATACTAAAGAGGCTAATGAAAAATGCGCTTAGGTGGTTTTGTAAGGATAATTTTTAATTCCAATTAATCGTAGTGTATGTCATATTGATGAACTGATATACCAAGAAAAAGCTTCTAAGGGGAGGATGATAAAGGACATAATTATTCAACAATGAAGCTGTTTGTTAACACTACATTTCTAAAAAATTTGTTTTCAATCATCCAAATCAATTCAATTTATCAAAACATTATTTTTTGAATATTGAATATTTGTTACAAAAACAAAATTGATTGATAAGTGTTAAAATATAAATAATTATTCAAAATTGAAATAATGAATAACTCATTATTTAATGAAGATCTTTTTATCTGGTATTCACAGATCTGATATTGTAAGTGAAGTAGATTTCATTGATTTTGATACTGAGCATGGAGCCTTTAGGTTTTCTGCAAAATATATTGATGTTGAACCTTCTGAAGACAATCCTCGTGGAAGAGCTCTAAAAATCCCTCTAGAATCTAATTAGGAACGCATTTATATTGAAAAAATGTCCGTATTAGTTGCATATCAAAAGGAGTTTGTTAAAAAGAGGATTAACATTCTAAAAGAGAATAATCCTACTCTTCTTGACCAATTTCAAAAAGATGGTACCATTTTCTTGAAGTGGGTAGCGGATAATTTCGATAGATTTTCCTTTTATGTTCCTTTTAATCAATCTCAAGAATATGATGATACTATTTTGTTCCATTATTGTGACATAGAGGGAAATGAGTCCTTTTATTTATATAATGGATCTTTTGATGAGTTAAAAATTTAAAAATCGACTCATTTTTTGTGAAGTTACATGTTTAAAAATTTTCAAAACCCATGTTGGATTTTTCTCATTAAAATGATGATCCATAATAGGGATGTTACTTCTTCGAATTCAAATCTCAATTTTGTTTGAGCCCAATAAATATAATTAGCTTTGATGTTTTCAAAGAGAACCCAATTCTTCAAAAAAAGTTAAACTAACAGAAAAGCATTTAAACCAAAGGTTTTTGACCTAGAAAAATAGATTTACATCACCCATTTTCATTACTAATTTCTGTCATAATATCTTAAAAGAAAAAAAATGTCCCTTGCCGGAATCGAACCAGCATCTGATCCGTGTCAAGGATCTATTCTAACCACTATACTAAAGGGACTATTGAAATTGTCTCCCTATTGGTATTCCTAAATAAAATTTAAAAAAAACATCAAAGCTTGATTTAACATTATTGATGACAAAATGTAAATATTCCAATTTTTGAAAAACAAAATTCAACATTCAAATAGAATTTCACATGCTCATCTCATACAAATTTCCCAATTTATGATAAAGGAAACTTTCTACCAAAGTTACATTACCGATAGTGATGAATGCCTTAATACAAAAAGAATTATATCATTATTTTCTCCAAATTTCCACATATTTTGTATCCCAATCGCATTTATAATCTAAATTGTAATGAAAAAATGTATTTTTTCTTGAATATCTAGAAAGTTCTCATAGATTTCTTTAAAAAATTTTGGTCTCTGTTTGTTTGATATTGGTCTTCTTGGATGTCAGTTTAATTTTTCAAAAATCCGCTTTTTGGATATAACTTGGTTTAATTGCCTCGTATATTTAATTGCCTTTCATGAAAGGATTGCTAATTGTTCAAATGCTTTGTGTGTTGAGTTTTTTTAGGAATACTTAATTGATCTAAAAATTATTCGTCCCTTTAGTATAGTGGTTAGAATAGATCCTTGACACGGATCAGATGCTGGTTCGATTCCGGCAAGGGACATTTTTTGTTCTTTTTAATAAATTCTGACAATAGTTGGTAATGATGATGGATGATCTAATTCTAATAGTTTAACTCAATTAAGTTGTTAATGACATACTTTATGAATAATTTTTTTAGAAATAATACCTTCAAAAAATGCTTCTTATTCAGAAGAAATCAAAAATGCTCCAACTGACATTTTTCATAAGTCCCTTTAGTATAGTGGTTAGAATAGATCCTTGACACGGATCAGATGCTGGTTCGATTCCGGCAAGGGACATTTTTTGCTTTTTTGATTTTATACAGATAAAATGGATTCAATAAAAGGCTTTGTAGGAATGTCTGAAATGATTGAGAATATACTGAATGGGAAAACTTTAATAGATTCTTTGAATAACAATCAATTAGAACAAGCTAAGAATGAATTAGTTCATTTTCAAGATAGACTAATTTCCGAATCCAATTTTTTAGAAGCTCAAAATGTTTCAAATTTTATAGAACAAATAAACACAAAAGCAATACTATTCGACTATTGCGGTTTGAAGAAACAAAAGCTTTTGGACCTAAATTTGAAGCTGGTTTCAACAAAAGATCAATTGCTTTTGTTGAAATCTAAGAAAATAGAGATTGAAAAAAAACATGCAGAATCTAAAGTTCTTGCTTTTGATAAATTTGAGAATGAGTGTATTCGACAAATCACCGATCTCAAAAACTCAGAAGCATCTCCCACTCCTGAATTCCTGAAATTTAGCCCTGAATATCTTGAGTTAAGGAAAAAAGAAGAATCCCTTGTGGCTTCTAAGAGGTTTTACGATGCCGTATCAATCAAGAAAGAGGCAGATGAAAAAGAAAAACTAGAAAAGAAAATTCAAAAAAAGAAATACGAAGATTTTATATCGAGACAAATTGAATTATTAAAAGCAAAGCATCAACACCAGAGACACTGTTTAGAGGTGAAATGGTTACGAAAATTAAATGAAATGAATGCCTCTATAAATTCCGACATAACTAAATTTGAGAAAGCGATTAATACCATAAGATCAAGGATTGATGATTTGAAGTCGAACAAAAAGAAAATTGGATTAGAAAAACCCGAATGTAGGAGTGCTCCTTTGATGAATAGAGCAAGAACAGCAACATATCGCATGCCAACAAATCAAGCTAGAATATTCACACCCAAGTCTTGATTATGTGGTTTTCTTTTTCTTTCTTTTTCTGGACAAACAATAGAACAAAGTTCTTCAAGATATCGCGGAAGTACTCCCAGTTCTGCTGTCTTTGTTACAACAGGATTTGATATTGTTGTTTCTTGACAAATAACATTTGTTTTTTGTTCTCTCCTTTCAATATCTGACTTGGGAGCTTTTCGAGGTATAAATTTTTTATGAGATCCCATCATCTCATCATCTATTTTCTTTTTCAACTCTTCGATTCTTTTTTTCTTCTGATACTCGAGAATTAGGGAGTCCTTAAACCGAAACGTTGTTGTGGATCTACATTCTCTAGGACTGTGCTCTTCATTATAGTCAAATTTTGGTCGAATATCAAAAATACTTATACTATTTGAAGATTTTTTGGCGATTGCATTAGAGTTGGGATCAATAAAAGGATGGTTTGTTTTAACTTTTTTTAGTTCTGCATTTCGAATCTTAGTGCTATCAATTTGTCTTTGATAAAAATCATCAAAATTTCGGTTTTTTTTCTTTGTTTTCTTGATGGGCTTCTCAGGTATCCCATCATCTATATGTCTAGCTTTGTAAGACTCAACAAGTTTAATCGTTCTGGCCCAATGTTCTCCGTTTTTATAATCATTTATATGGATATTTTCGCTTCTAATGGTATCTTGCATTCGCAAACACCCCATTTCATCCCAAATATCCATCTGCTAATTTTAAACGTACAATACTAAAAGTGACCAATGTGGGTTGATCTTGGACTCACCTTTTTTGCAGCTCTCTTTGGTAGCACTATTAGGTACCTTATAGAAATCGGTGTAACATATTTTTACAAAGGGGAATATTCTATTTACTTAGAAATCGCAAACTTTTTGGGCTGTATGGTTTCAGGAATGCTTTTTAATTTCTCAAATTGTAAAGGTTATAAAAAAATGCTTCACAGTGCAATAGGAATTGGCTTTTGTGGATCATTGACTACTTTTAGCACATATATTAACCATACATTGACAATTTTTGAAACAGGTTTTGAATTAATTAGTATCGCAGAAGTAATATCGCATCTTATTGGGTGCTATATATTCTTTGGAATAGGGCTTGAGATGTCATGCACCATTGCATGGTTCTTCAATGAGGAAGAGTCCGAGGAAATTGGAGCCTAAAAGTGTCTCCTAAACGTCTTTTTGATCTTTAATGAGTGTTCCAATTCCCTTCTTTGATGAAGATGAAGATCAATATAGGTTAATTTTTTCTCCATCACAAAGATCTCCTTCTGAAGGTATATTGAAACAAGACCATAGTTTTGATCTGAGGCTCAATGAAGATTATGAGATTGATACTGACAATCCCATACACAAGAATAAGTCATGTACAATATATTTGGGAAGGTCTGATCCATCTCAACAAAAATTTTACGCCATAAAAAAATCCTCAATGATTGATCGAACATCTCACGAATACCTTGTCTACAAGGAACTTGGTTTTCATAGAACTATTATTTCTTGCTATGGTATTTGGATGGACAATATGGCGACATTTCTCGCTTTAGAACTTGCAGAATTCGGCTCAATTCGAGGAAACATATTCAACTTCGATGATGATGAGGTTTTTAGGCTATTTTCTCATATAACATATGCGCTTGCTCATATGCACTCGAGATCATGGATTCACCTGGATATATCCCCATCGAATATCCTTCACTGTAACGAGCCAGTCATTGGGAATGTATATAAACTAGCTGATTTTGGCACTGCAACTCGATTTGGTCTATTTGAAGAAGATTCAGAAGGTGCTGGGCCATATGTTGCCCCAGAGGCATTATATTATCCTAATAGCAACTATCCTGTTGGTCCTGAAGCTGATATCTGGAGCTTTGGGATTGTATTAATGGAATTGGTTACCAGAAAAAATGCTCCACGAGCATTCAATGAGTATAACAAAATCCGTGAAGGAACATACGACTTGAGCCATATACCAGCAAAGTTTTCCTTCATTATTGACATGCTCAGAATAGACCCTCGAGAAAGACCTACAGCAGAAGATCTTCTCAAGATGGAGATTTGCCAAAAAGAACTTGAAACACTGAATCTCTCAGTACCATTTTAATGATATATTTCTTTACTAGCATCCAGATTTTTTCTTTTCTGACTCTGGTTTTTCAACAATTTGTGTTGTGCTGTTAGACAGGGTAATCGTGTCTCTAGCAATTGAATCAAATAAATCTTCTATTCCAACACCGTTCATAGCACTAACTTCGAAATATTTCATTTTCAGCTCAGTTGCCTTTTTCGCACATTCTGAAAAAGGAATAGCCCGTGTATCTACACAATCATTCTTATTGCCAACTAAATAAAATTTGATATCGCTCTTTTCGTGATCCCTAATCATTTGATACCACTGAGAAACACAATCAAAACTATCAATATCATCCAGAGCAAATACAATTACAGCAACTTTTGATGAATGGAAAAACAAAGGAGCGATGCTATGATATTTTTCTTGTCCAGCAGTATCCCACAGCTGCAAATTCACAGAATTTCCATCTATGACCATTAACTTTGGTGAAAAAGAGGCCCCAACAGTGGCAATATGCTCTCTTTGGAATTTGTTATTAACAGCCATGCTTATAACAGACGTTTTTCCAACTCCTGATTCTCCAAGAAAAATTACTTTAGTGCCCGTTGACGACATCAATGTAAATAAACCACACAAAATTAAAATTGCCCCTATGAAATTAATGTCGCTTTTTTTAAGAAATTTGAATTAAAACCTGATTAAATAAATTCAGATCTGTATAAATGGAAATACACCGGAATATGGGATCTGATCTCTCTTGAACCTGAACGATTTCGTAATTGGGGATTTAAATAGGTGATTTACTAAGTCGATCATTATTAATTATGAATGATGGTTGATGGGCTTTATTCGAATTACACGAATCCACTGTGAGTGCAGGTGTGCACACTTCATGTGGAAGACCCGCACACACGCATGTGAAACTTGCAGGTTCATGCCTGATGGCGAGTAAATGTACAAATGTTCATATACAACATGTGTACATGTATATGGGTGCTCACATCCATCTGCATATTGTACATTCAAATACTATCTACATATTATCTTGTTCATTTTAAATGCTGATCTAACATGAAAACCATTAATGGAAAGCGAAAAAACTCTTAAGCTTTACAAATGCTATCAGAAGTACTTGTTATAAAATGGAATCTGCCTAAACAGCCAACTATTGATAGCACATTAACTTTAATCTTGAATCCTTTTGTTAACAAATATTTTATACACTTTATTGAGCCAAAAAAGCCTGAAAAGGATGACAAATCTTCTGGCATAATAGTCCATTTAGCTGCTTGATTAAAACTTTCAAGAATGGTCCACAAAACTATAAGGCTTTTCTTTTTTTGGATAATGCTCTTAAAACCATTGATCTCTTTGCGAAAGAAAAACTTAACATGAAAGAGTCTTCATTTTTCAGATATGTTTCCACTTCCTCTAATAACATAATACAACCTTGTGCAATTGATATCTCAAAACTGGGCTTTTGGAGAAGAACACCAGCAATATTCAACAGGTAAATGCACTGCTTTTTTAACTCAAGCAATTCATAAACAAGATAAGGTTAGTTCAGAGTTTTCATCGCTGGAAGAAACCACCGTATCAAGTGATGATTATTCTAAAGAGCATAAATAGTGGGATTAAGTAGAAAATGCGATCAAGATCATTTGATATTGATGTCAATTGTGAATTATGATTTGCTCAAACTCAGAATTGACTTGACAAATCAGATAGCCAATGATATCTGGACAATTTTAGTCTTTAAAAAGACTAAAAAGATGGGGATTCTTAATACCTTTGCTATATCTTTTCAAGAAATCTTGAGAATATGATCCTTCCCAACAAAATCTTTTCCATGTTCATTCTTATCAGCAAAGTATTCGGTTTGAATCATTGTCCTCCTGATGATTTCACCTTTAATGCCATTAAAATGTGAGTCTGAGAAGATCTTTGATTTCATCGGTTCTTGCTAATTCATTGGGGGTTAATCCTTCATTGTTCTTGATTTTTATTATTGCTCCTTTCTGTATTAGATAATGGATGATTCTAGTATGCCCTTTATAAACTGCATAATGAAGAGGAGTGCCTGCAAAACACCCATCTCCAATTAAGTCAACATTTGCTCCATTTGTTATTAAAAACTCAACAATATCAAAAAAGCCATACCAGGCAGCAAAATGAAGAGGCGAACCAATTGGAAATCCCATGCAGATATCATTAATCCTTGCTCCTTCAAGAACAAGATACTTCACAATGTTAAAATGCCCATTCTTGGTTGCTGTATGGAGAATGCTTTCGCCAATTGGGTTTTTAGCATTAATCCTTGAACTTTTTGACAAATGGTGAATTACACTTGCAAAGCATCCTTTAGCAACAGCATCCATAAGGTTTTCTCTGAACCCTTTTGGTTTGATTCTTTTCCATTTCTCAATATCTTGGATGTCTTCAAAATTAACATTTTCAATTGGGTTAATATCATCAATCTCAAGGTCATCATGTTTTGATTTGATTCCATTAAGGCTTGCTCCGCTTTGAATTAAAAACTCAACAACTTCAATCTTTCCACTTCTTATAGCTTGATGAAGTGGGGTTAGTTCATCATCAGAATAATCAATCTCTGCTCCTAATTTGGTAAGATATTCGGCAATATCAAGACGATTGAAATAATATGAATGATAAAGAGGGGTTCCTCTCAAAAATTTAGATCCATGCATTAATCCATTCACATCAACCCCATGTTGAACAAGATATTTAACAATATCCAAAAAACCATTGTTTGCAGCTTCATGAAGATAAAATACCCCATCTTTTGATTTCAAGTTTTCTCCTTCTTTAATTAAATACTCAAAAATATCCAAAGTCCCTAATTGAACCGTCAAAGATATTGCTCGTTGTCCATTTTGATTCCTAATTGAAGTATTAGCTTTATTTGTAACTAAAAAATCAATAATATCCATATAACCACCATGAACAGCGCAATGAAGAGGGGTTGCCCGAAAATTGTACTCTCGTCTGGTATCAATATGGGCCCCTTGTTCAATAAGATATTTGACAACTCTAAGGTTTCCATTCTCACAAGCTTGATGAAGAGGAGTTCCATTATCTTTATCCTTGGCATTAATATCTAGGCCTAAACCAACCAAATATTGGATAATATTAAGGCTATCATAGTCAAGGACTCGATGAAGAAGCGTATGATCAAAATTATCCCTTTGAAAAACATCTGCACCATGCTGAACGAGTATCTCAATCAGTTCTTTTGGACCATACCGACATGCATTAAGTAATGGAGTGTTTCCATTTAAATCAACAGTGTTGACTTCTGCTCCATTCTTTAAAAGATACTCTACGATAACCATTAATCCATTTTGACAAGCATATATTAGTGGGGTTGCTTTAATTGAATCTAATCCGTTAACATCTATTCCTTCGTTTATGAAGTAATGAACGACAGATAAATGTCCACTACTGCAAGCATAATGAAGAGGACAAAATAATCCTTTCATTTCAGAATTATCATTATCGAATATTTCCCTTTTTTCATTCAAGAATTTAATCAATTGTAAAAAGGAGTACTCTGCTGCTAAATTGATTAAATGAGGCGATAATTCAAACATATGATTAATATGATGGATTATTTCATTATTTCCTCCTCTATAAGCTGCATCCCTAACACTGTCGTTGATTGGGTATCCATTAATTAATAGAACTCTAAAACACTTTGCCGATCCAAAAATCCCAGAAAATGTCAGAAGATCAGAATGTACATTATTGTTTGGATATCTACACCATTCAAATGGTGACCAGCTCCAATTATTTCTATTTGGATCGGTATTAATAGATAAATAGTCATGAAGGTCTTCTACACAATCATATTTCAATATATACTCAATTGATTGCTGAACAAACCCATACTCAATCATGTCATCAACAGCCTTTTCATTCTGGAAATCAGATCTTCTATACTGAGATTTCCCTTGTTGTCTCATAATATAGTTTTTAAAGTCCTTTATTTGAGATCGAAAATAATAACCCAGAATAAATGATTTTTCTCCTCTCATCCATGGAATAATTTCATCAATAGATAATACTCCTCGATGAAAAAGCCTATGAAGCAAAACAGGACATAGTCTTGACGATATTTTTAGAAGCTTTTCTTTGAATACAGATGATTTACAGTACATTGAGGCATAATCCACCGCCTTTTTAAGCATTAAAGGGCGATATGAGGGAAGAGTAACAATCCTATCAACCCAAAAGTCATAATCAATAATCTGGAAATGTTGGAGAGTTTCTTGATCATCATACAATGAAAGCTCGAATTGTATCATCTCTTCCATTTAAATGAATTTGCAAATTCTATCAACTTTTCTCATAATTTTTTTTGTAACGGTACAGTTGAATACCACGCACATATTTCTATCAACAAATGTAGGAAAGAGAGATTTGAAGCCATAATATTTTATTTCCCATTATTTCATTGATTTTAAAAATCGCTTTTTTATTTGTGAAGGGGATAATGAATATGGATCTCGTGGAAGTGACAATAGTACTATTATGTCAAAAAAAATATCAGAATGCCATCATGGTGTATCATTTGCTTTTCTGAAAATTGTCTTGTAATCATGCTTGTTCTAAAAATCCCAGATGAACCCAATAATGGAATTTGTTGAGATCTTCATACAACAATGTTAATGGGGATTTTTTTACATTAATGAATTCAAATAAAAATCAATGAAATTTGACTTTGAAATGACAATTTGATTTTTCAACTGTAAGAAACATTTTCAAATGAGAACTGTGAACCGACATCACTTCACATGGCTGACTCAGCGGAACCTTCCAATGAGCAGGACATTCTTCTAGGTTCGAAAAGCCCTTTGAGAACCCTTTTTTCATTGTCTCCTGGTCCATTTTTATTCAATGTTGTTTGTAGTCTTTATGGAGTTATTGAAACCCTCTATTTTTCCAAGGCATTTGGAGACCAGAGTTTAGCTGTTCTTGGAGCTGCCTTTCCAATGGTTGTTCTGACTTATATTGTTCCAGATTTCCTTGTATCTGGTTTTTCCATCCAAACAGGATTCCTCTTTGGGAAAAAAGAACCCCAAGAGGTGGCTCAAATGTTTGTTGATTATTTAAGAATAGCTATTATTTTGCAAGTAATATATCCATTAACAATAATTTTTGGGGCAATTCCTATTGCGAAAATGTTTGGTGCGAGTGACTACTTGGCTGAAATGTCGAAGCAATACTTGTCTCCATTCTGTTACAGTATTTTTATAACTCTATTGTTTTCCCTGTCATCCAATCTTATGCAATGTTCGGGGCATTCCTATATTTATGGGATTGCACAGTTGGGCTATCAAGTTCTAAATCTCGGCATTGTATCTCCTGTTCTATTGTTCGTGATTAAAACACCTATATGGGGTTCTTTGCTTGCCAATCAAATTTCTCAAGGGGTTTTTGGAATAGCTTTAGCTATATATATATTTAATAAGGACTTCGAGTTCAAGCCTACGATATCTATGTTTTTCAAACCTTTTGGATCTTCTTTGAGACATGGGATAAAACTGGGTGTGCCAAACCTTTTTGACTTTTTTGGACGAACAGTTGCGCCAATGCTTATACAAGCATATTTAGCAAAGGCTGCCAAAGCAGAAGGGATAGCAGATCCGGTTCTTATGGTATGGGGAATATGCAACAAAATAGGATATATTGTGTTAATGATAACTTTAACTATTAATGGAGCTTATATCCCGGCTGCTTCATATGCATTTGGGTCAAATAAACCCCAAAGATTGATACAATTGACATTTCATGCAATGTGGATTTCATGTATTTCAACAGGAGTATTAGGAGTGATTATTATTCTTTATTCAAGACAAATTTCTTCAATATGGTCTTCAGATCCCGAGTTTTTGAAAGCAGCAGAAGATATTCTTCCTATTTTTCATTATACATCATTCACTCAAGGATTCCAAATTCTGGCCCAGGTTTTCATAATGACACAAAGAAGACCGATAAGAGCATCAATGATGAGCATATTTGCATATGGAATTCCTGTATTTGGATTTTGTGCTCTAATGTACTATACAAATCCAAATGATGCATCAAGAATAATTCATGGATATAACCTTGCTGATATATGGTCAGTAGTCTTTAGCTTGCTTTTCATGTATTCCCCTTTGATGGAACAGGTCAACAAATCAGGAGCATCTCTATGCAATATTATGGTAGATCATGAATCTGAAGATATGCCTAGTGTCTAGGTTACGATCATTCTTAGAAAACTGTACCAATTTTTCTTCACAAAATTTAATAAATTGATAAACTTTATTTTATAAACTAGTTAATATTTGAGAAGGAAATAACTTGATTATTTCCAATTTTCGAAATGAGTTCTACTGAGGATTATCGATGCTACCCAGAAAACTATGATAAGAACTTCGACAATTCTGTATTGAGCTATTCTTCATCAAGGCCACCGTATAAGGGTCCGAAATCAAACTCTCCGACGGAATCTAAGCCCAATTTTGAGATTGAAGCAAAACCACCAGAAAAATCAAAATGCTGCTTGCTAATTTGATTCTATGAATTTAATTCTCCCTTTTTAGCGGTTTTTCAACCAATACTCTGCTTTGAAGAATGGTTTCTTTCTGAACTATCATTCCTTAATATGATTCCTCAATCATGAATCCACAAATAGGTGGATTGAAAGAAAACATGTCCAGCAAAGATGGAATTCAAAAAGTCAAAATTGACAGTAAAATGAAACGACTGTAAGGGATTTTTTATGTCAATCCACACACACAAATTCAATTTCAATGCTTCGGTTGAGTCACATCATTAATGACAGTAAGTGACTGTCTTCTTTCGGAAGTTGCTGATGTTTCCGAATATACCGATCTCAGTCCCCAGGATAAGGAACTTGGTTCAAAAAAACCAATATCAACATTGTTTTCATTGGCATTTGGACCATTCATTAGCAGTTTGGTGAGCAGTGCTTATGGATTTGTTGAAACATACTATTTTACCAAGGCTTTTGGTGATTCAAGCCTAGCTGTTCTTGGTGCAGTGTTTCCAATGGTTATTGTTACTAGTTTGTTTCCTCCTTATCTTACGGCCGGATATGGCGTTCAAACAGGATATTTGTTTGGGCAGAATAGAGCAAAGGATGTTGCACAATTATATGTTGATCATTTGAGGATTGCAATAATTGTCAGCATTTTGTTTGCGATTATTGTGTTCTTTTTTACTGAACCACTCTGCATTATGCTTGGAGCGTCTCCAGAATTAGCTAAAAAAGGGAAAGAATACCTTGGTCCCTATGGGTATGGATCTGTTTTTTCTTTGGTAATGTCAATTACTTGTACTCTTTATTTAACCACAGGTAGATCAACAATATATGGAGCTGCTCAATTGGGGTCTGCAATTCTCAACCAAGGATTGATTGCACCAATTCTTTTGTTTGTGATTAAAACCCCAATATGGGGATCTCAACTCTCAACAACACTCACAAGTGCTATTTTTGCAATATGGCTGACTGTCCCTGTTTTTTATAAGGAAACCGAATACCGACCATCCTTCAGCATGTTCCTTAAACCATTCATGCCTGAAACCAAGAAAGCTTTTATTATAGGTATTCCATCACTGTTTGATGTTCTAGCTCGCTCATGTACTCCAATGCTAGTGCAATCTTTTTTGGTTTCGGCTGCAAGGAGGAAAGGAAACTATAATGAAGTCTTTATGATATGGGGTGTGAATAACAAAATACAATTTGCTGTGATGTTATTTACTTGTACATTCACCGGGAGCTACATTCCAAGTGCTTCTTATGCTGATGGTGCAAAAAAGAATATGAGACTATTGAGGTTGACATTTCATGCAATATGGCTCTCATGTGGGTTTACTTCAATCCTTGCAATACTGTTCATTGTTTTTGTCCGGAAAGTAGCATCAATATGGTCATCTGATGCTAAATTTTTGGATACTGCTGCTGAAATTCTTCCCATCTTTCATTATACTATTCCATTACAAGGATTTCAAACCATTGCACAAACAATGGTTATGGTTCTCCAGCTTCCAGTGAGAGCCTCAGTAATGAGTGTATTCTCATATGGTATCCCAATCATGGTATTTTCTACAATGATGTATAAGATCAAGAACAACGACCCGGCTTTTATTGCTTATGCATATAATATTACTGATATTTGGTCTTCTATTTTTAGTATTTTATGTATGTTACAACCATTGAGTGAAAGGCTTAAAGGCGAAAAGCTTTCCAAAATGTTTACTAATGAAATCTAAACATATGACTCTTTCACATTATTTTATCCATAAATCAAGAAATCTTCATCATCCTGTTCGATATTTGCCCAGTCTATTGGACAACAGCAGCAAGGATCTTGATAAAAGTCTGGCTTTGCTTTTTCTTCAATTTTTGGAGGCCTTTCTTCGGAATCAGATGAAGGCTGTGGTGTTTTCTCGAGGTCAGTTACTCCAAAAATAGTTTGAATCTCATTGATCTTTGTTGGTTTCATATTCTCGAATCGATTTGGCTGAGGGGTAACATATAAAGCAGCCGGTGAGAACTGTGCATAATTCATATATACATTTGGTGCTGGAGAAGAAATTATACGTTTTCTAATAGTCCACATTCTTTGCTCAAGAAAATTGCCCCTGAGCTGGGGAATGGCACTAAGTAGAGGGGCAGATCCTTCACCTTTAACAACCATTGTTCCATATCCCATTTTAGATAATGCTCCGTTGATTGAAGATTTGCATTTATCAATCATAAGCCTAAGCTGCCTGGTATTAATAGCGATATCCAAGCCAAGCCAGCAAACTCCGCATACTAAACTCCTCCTCCAATCATCTTGATCTCCCCTAATGCAAAATTTTTGAATCTCATTAAGAGCATACTGGAGTGATGATAATCTCTTATTCCGTTTATACTTATTCTGAGACGATGATAATGAGGCCCTCAGTTTTTGGTACCCTTCTTGATCAGAAGGACTTAAAATTTCATAAAATGCTGGATAAATATATTCCTGTGTGTTGCTCTCTTCTGGGTACAATTTAACTTCTAAATTCATTAAATCTGGTGTGATAAAAGTGCCGCTCGGCCAATTGTCACAAATCAATTCGGCGGCAAAAAGTCAAGTAGAATTGTATTATTTATTGTACTCCGTTCTCCCTTTTGAACTGCTCCATGTCCCATGTTGGTAGCATTAGTTTGAAGAACACTTTGAGACATTGCTGGATCATTGGTGATTGGATGTTATTTTTATGAATGAATATGTAATATAATAATATGATTGATGAAATTACCAGTACACCAATAATCAATGGTTTTGCTCTGATTTTGAGTTTCGGGAGCTTTTTGAACTCATCTTTCATGTCTTCATCATTGAGAAGAATGAGGGCACCGGCGAGAATTCCCATAACCAGCGAAAGAATGATTACAATCTTCATCATCAATTTGAGTTGATTCATCTGGTTATTATTGCGAATTTGGGGATTTTGAGGACGAAAAGCAGGGATTTCTGCTCTAGGAGGTTGTATTTGAGCTTCTTGGGGCAATACAGGTTTGAATTTTTTAATCCCTACAGCATATACTATAATTTGCTGTCCTTCTTCAAGGTAAAGATTCCCAACAGTTTCCTCATTGTTATTCAGAATTCTGCCTTTATTAACTAGTTTCAAATTATTATTCTCCAAACATTGGTTGATTTTCAAAATCGATCGCTTAAGCTTCTCTATAGTACATGTGTACGGAACATTCTCTATTTTTGATGTCTCTGTCTCTCCAGTGTACTTTATAATCACTGTTGCACTCATTAAGTTTATTTGTCCAGCTAGTTTGCTTGGGGTGAGAGGTTCATAATCAGCAATTCTCATTTTATTTTAAATTGTAAAAAAAGCCAATTCTTTGAATTGATTAATGTGGTTTTTGTTTTGTTCTAGGGTCAGATCAATCAATTGTATTGATGAGAATATTGCATCAGGAAGATCAAGCTACTCAATTGCAACAATCGCAGATGTAAGTGACTGCTATTTTAGGAGATCATCTTCATTTGGTGGGAATGGTGGAGTGATTTACTTTGCTAGTTCAACTGTGACTATGAGACTGAAACAATGTGTTTTTTATTATTGTAAAGTATCTGGATCTAATAATGGTGGTGCGATATATTATGATGACACTACATCTGGTGGATGTGAGATTAATACTACATGTGCAAGCTATTGTAGTAGTGATGGGAACCATGGAGAATTCGCTTGGATTCGAACTTCAGTATCTAAGAATAATTACTTTCTCTATTCGACATTAACACAATGTGCAAATACACAAATTGGATATTGTCCTGTGTATTCACATTTTGGATATCAATGTACAAAAAACAATAATGCTTCATATAATTATGTAATGAGTCATGCAGGATTACACTTTGTTTCTCCAACAACTCTTGATTTCGCTTTTTGCATTGTAGCACACAATAGACCAAAGAATTATAATGCCTTTGGTTTCTATTATATTGGAGGCACGATATCAAAAACATTCATTATCAACAATACATCACCTAGTGGAGGCGGGGGTTTTTTGATCCTATATAGTCCGTATACAATTGATCAATGTATTTTCTATGATAATCAAAATTTGCTACTTGAAACTTCTGGGGGTGGATCAATGATCATAACGAATTGCCAAATATATCATACTCAAACCATAGCAGCTGGTTCTGTTACATTCAGCACTGGCTATACAAGTTCCCAAGCTACAACATATTATATAGATTTTCTTTCAACGCATTTATGTCAAAGAGAAAATACATCCACTATCACTCCAGCTGTAACTCCTCAATCAACTCCAATGACTACTTTTGAACAAAATACTCCTAAATCAACGCCATATCGATCATTTGAAGAAATTGTTTCTCCAGCACAATCATTGCCTCCAAATCCAACTCCTCCTCAGTCATTGCCTCCAGATCCAACTCCTCCTCAATCATTGCCTCCAGATCCAACTCCTCCTCAGTCATTGCCTCCAGATCCAACTCCTCCTCAATCATTGCCTCCAAATCCGACACCATTTAGATCGTTTCCAGAATGTTTGGATGGCAGAACTCCTCAGCAATCTTCTATGGAAACCAAATATATATCTCAAGATTCGGATAATCAGAACAATACCATTGTTGTTGGATCCATTTCTTTTACACTGTCTCTTTTGTTCTTTGTTTGTATACAAATGATTTGCTCAGTATCTACTAAAAAATCCACGACCTTATCACCTGAATCATCAATTGAGAATGAAGAACCCGATCTAGCAATCAGAAAACATGAAATGCCTCCCTCAAGTCCATATGTCTTTTAATAAATATATGCATTCAAAATATGTTTTCCTAATTCATCTGGTTAAGAGCAGTGCATTGACTAAAAAAACAAGAGAAAGTCCATTAATACGAGATTTTTTGGGATATGTACCGAATTCTCCATTTGTCCTAACCCAAAGCTTAACAATCTTAATCTCATAATTAAAATCAGTGCCTGGTATACAATCCTTTCTAAGACATATATCATTGATATAAGTATTTGTTAAATAGGCACCAATTGCATAAAACCATCTACTATGACGGATTGACCCTTCGATATATGTTTGTTGTGAATATGTTGATTTTGCAAGACCACCAAATGAGTTATTTGTCCAACTAATATTCACTGGAACATAGCCAATATCAACTTCAGACGAATCAAATACAGATCTTGGGTTAATACTTTGCTTCCATCGGTTAAAACCAGGAATTTCGGGATACTCTAAAAGAAACTCAAAATAGCCGTTCATTTTATGGTTTTCGTTCAAAATTCCTAGAATACTATATTTTTGCTTCTGATCTGTGGACAAAACCTCAATTTCATCTTGAAAATAAACTCCATTTGTAGAATTATGGAAGAAAAGTAATAACCAATGAGCCTTTTGCTCATATTTAGTAATAAAAAGTACAGAGAACAAAAACCCTAACATTAATTGTCTTTCCTGCTACTCCATTAATGAGTCTTATTTGCGAGCTATTTTAGTATAATATGATAATGATGCATGTTTTAGTTTGTGTTTCCATGGTGTTTACTCAGCCTTTGGATCATTTCGACATGAATAATGAAATCAGTTTCAATCAAAGATACACGATTGATTCCAGCCATGCGAAAGATGATAGGGAAATTTCGTTGATTATTGATTTAGGTATACCATTCCATTATTTCGACCAAGAAAGATCTAATTCCGTTTATTCTATTGCACAAATTGCAAATTCCAAAATTATCAAGTTTGAAAATAGATTTTTTGGTGAATCATTTCCAAAACCTTATAACGAATCGAACTTTAAGTATCTTACAATTGAGCAAATGCTTGAAGATCTTGCTCTTTTTGTTTCTTACGCTAGAGAGAGCTTTTGCCAAACTCCATCATGCCCTGTGCTTATGGTAGGAGGCAAATTCTTTGGCACAATAGCATCATGGTTTCGTTTAAAGTACCCTCATCTGGCTAATTTTTCATGGGCCTCGTCTTCTCCTTTGAAACTAGCAACTGATTGCCAGCTCCCTGATAATTACATAGAAACAATATATAAGAACTTTCATTACAATTGCTATCGAAACTCCAAAAATATCCTATCTTACTTTGAATTCATATCTGCTAACACATCATCAGTAGAATACCTTACTTTCAGGAACAAACTTGGGCTTGAAAAATCAACAGATCCTATCAGTGCTTTGAATATGATAACTGATTTTTTCTTCGGAATTGCTGAAACGCAATCACAATTTAAACTAATGCACCAGTATTGCGAAGGACAGCATGGTTACTCACTTAATTTGACGAGTTTCTACGATGTTTTTGATATGTACTTGTCACAAAAACATGTCTCGGCTGATGACCTAGATTTGCTTTTAAAGCCAACCAATAATGATTACTCGAGCTGGAGATGGCTTTTATGTCATGAAATTGGTATGTTTTCTATCAATTCTACACTTAGGTCTTCTTTTGTTGATACCAAGTACTTTGAGAAAGTTTGTCGTACAAGGTATAATATCACCCAATTGCCATCTTCAAAGCAATCCAAACTTCAATATGGATCACTAAAACCATCAATATCAATGTCTATGTTTTCGAATGGGGAATATGATCCATGGTCCAAATTTGGGCTTTCAAAGAGCGATCCGTCGATTTCAATGTTTTCATATACAATACTAGGTGAAGGTCAATGTGCTGACTTCAAGACCCCTCAAACATCAGATTCATTAGATTTGCGACTCAAAAGATCAGTGATAACAGATCAATTAGGCAAGTGGCTCAATAATACATGCTTAAACAATTGCAAAAATGGGTGCTGCATTATGGGAGAGTGTGTTTGCCATGATGGATATGGAGGAGGGTGGTGCATTCATCCTGTTGTTGACCGGGCCATATATACATTATTTTCAGCATCACTTGTTATAGTTCCCACCATAATCACCCTCATATCTGGAATATCTGCATGGGTCCTGTTTAGGAAAACAAAGGAAGAAGCACTAATAAGGAGAATGAGCACAAAATAAACTTTGTAATCGTTTTGTGTCACTTTTTGTAAAGTTCAGATGAGCGAAGAAGAATCGAGCTCTTCAGATGTTGGAGCATCTCTGTTGGGCGAGTATTGTCCCTTTATAGCAGATGTACCTATTACTTCTTATGCTGACCCATTTCCTATAGAAAAACCAGATACTAGATCAGAGGAAGAAATTGAAAATATCAAGAGATCACTAAGGAGGATAGTGAAAAGTAAGCATTTTAATCCTCCTCTTCCTCTTGCTGATTTTTGTTTGATTGCGAAAGATAGATGGGATAGAGAAGAATCAGATGGTTCTGAATGTTCTCTTGGAGTTTGTTCCGTTCTTTAAAGCATTTAATGTTGATATTCACTTGTTTTCATTTTTTTAAATGTCAATTGCAATTGAGATATTCAAAGAGAACCAAATTCTTGAGCAAATAATCAAAGAAAATGAAGAAGAATTCGAAAAATTAAGGAAAGAAAAAGAAGAATACCGAATATTAAAGAAAGAAGTCGAAAACAAAGAAGAAAAGTATTCAAGACTTAAAAAAGACCTAATTGAGCTACAAAATCATTATATCTCTCTTTTTAACCCAGAAAAAAGTCTGAAGAAAAAGAATAATGTCAAAAACCAAGAAATTATTTTAGCCAATAAAGAATTATCCCTAATTCGGGAAGTCACTCGATTTTGCAGGGATAATAATCTTCAAAAAGTACCTTTTGAAATTGTAGAGAAGCTTTCCAAAAATATCCATGATGCGGAGATATTAATTATGGAAAAAATGTGATTCAGTTCCATGTTATTTACTGAATGTATATCGATTCGGCCCAATTTGAGAAATCATATCCATTTTCAACCTTTGGCATATGGGCTTTAAGGTATTCGACATCTTCGGGAGAGAAATACCTTCCTAGTTGCTGTTCTGATATAACAGGATTGTTTCCAGAAAGTGCCTTGAAAGCTTCTTTTGTGGTATCAGCTGTGTAAGCCTTTGAGAAACGATCTAACATAAACTTAACATATCCATCAAAGTTAATTTCTTCTTGACCTTCACTGTATTTGCGTGCAATTTCCTTGCATTCATCATCTGTTGATGTATCTCCAAGAGCAGTAAGGCATGCTTTAATCTCATAATACTGAAGGGTACCAGAGTGATCCTTGTCAAAGTGGCTGAATGTTTCTCTGAATTCTTCCATCTGTTCTTGAGAAACTTCAAGTCCTTTAGCGGCAGCAATACCAGCATCAATTTCTCCGATGTGAGTAGCAACAAGAGAGAGAAGACCTTCAAAGAGTGCTGTAATGGATATTGGAGTGTGTTCGATTTCCAAGTGAAGCTCTTCCCTTTCTAATTCTTCATAAAGAGGTAATAATTCTTCAACGGATTTCTTGGATTCGATTTCAGATTTCTTAGAGAGAAATGCTGCTCTTCTATCTTCAAGAGATCCTTCGATTGTATTAAGAGATGCTTCAAGTTCACGAGCTTGGGCAACTTTGGATTCAGAAAGAGCATTAAATGAATCAATCTTTGTTTGTCTTCCCTCTTCGATGATAAGGGCTTCAATGTTATTAAGAAGATGATTGAGATGTGCTTCTGTTTGATCAACAACAGATTGAATGGAAATCATTGAGTTTTTGGCTCTGAAATTCAGTTTATATTCAACAAGTTCATTGTATGGTTGTTGAAGTTCTGCAATGTTGCTTTCAAGTGTCTTTGTTTCTTGTAAAAATCCCTGGAGAGATCCCTTTTGAGCAGCAAATGTGCCTGAAAGCTGAGTGGCCTTTTCCTTGATGGCATAGCATTGATCAACAACACCCTTGCATAATTGATCAAATTTGTTGACAAGGGACTCTTGGATACTCTTAAGCTCAGATGTAATACTTTTCCTGGTTTGTGATGCTACACCATCTAAACTATCAAGGCGAGCTCCAAGCGCTTCTGGTTCGAGGCCCTTTGGAGGAACTGGAAGTGGACAAGAATTGGATTTGCACTTTGTAACTAATCCAGCCCATGCCTTTAAAGCAACTCCTTTCTGATCAACAATTTCTGGTCTTTGGACTTGACCGTACTTAATTACTTCAACAAGCTTAGCTTTTGTTCCTGGAACTGTTTTTTCATATTGTGTTGAGGTAACATTAGCTTCAGATTCGTTCATCATATCCATTGCTTTTTGTGCCTCTGATGCATAGCAATTATGAAGATCATTGATTTGTCTTTGAATTGAGATAATCTTCTTAAGTTTATCAGCCATAGCGTCATTCTTAGATTCTGAAGCAAAATAGTGGAAGAACTCAGAACACTGAGTTACAACTGATTTTTCATCTGGAGTGATTCCAACCAAATCTTCGGGGTCAAGGAAAACAGTAATTCCAAGTTTCTTGCATGCTTCAAATGCATTAATACAGTTAGAAGTATGATCTGCTTTATCAAGTGCATTGTAATCAAGAAGCTCAGGCCTGAAATGATTAATAAGAGCACAAAAACCAAGTCCGGATGACCATGATGAAGTGAAATTGGAAATACTAACACCATCATATCCAGCTGTGTTCTTCTTGCACCAAATTAATAATGCGTCTCTTGCTGTTGCTTCTTCAACAGATATATCCTCAATTTGGAACTTGTTAATAACAGACCAAATCATACCTAATGTGAGTTTCAAATTCTTATCAACAATATCATCTGAACCAATACCAACGAGCTTAACTTTCTTAACCTCGGTGATGTACTTAATAGCAAGATTACAGTTCTCAAGCATTTGAATTCTCATTGTTGGCTTCTTATGATACCTTCCGCCAATAGGCTCCTTTCCAACAACTTCAAGCATGTTAATCAACTTAACGCCGTCTGAAAGTTCCGTTGTCAAGTCCTCACAACCTAACCCGCGCTCCTGTAAGTATTTATTAACCCATCTCCCAAAAACTTTGATCTGTGTTTGTTCCCATGATCTGTTCAACAACCCCTCTCTTTGAGTCATAAAAGTGAAGTGAATTGATTATTTTTTCAAACAAAAAACGATGTAAATTGGCAAAAAAGCGATTAAATTTCTCACAAAATAATTGGTTTGTCAAAAATAACTTATTCAATTAAAGTTTATTTTGACAGTTTTGATAACATTATTGATCGGTCTCCATCCATGTAAAGGAGTGTCTGATTGTGGTTGTTAAAGTACACCCACTTAGATAATCCCACTGTATTAATCTTCCTTACAGGACACAAGGTGGTCGAATCCAATAACAAGATGCTCTTAAAGAATGATATTGCAATCATTTCGGTGAATGGTTCAATGAAAATAAGGGATATTGAATGGATTTGTGATTCATATTGGGTTTGAATATGGTTAAATGGAGATATAATTTGAATACTACTATGTGTCTTACAGCATGATACTGCTGCAATGTTGTTGTTTGATAGTAGGGCATACATTGAAATATCTTTGGGAACTACTCTATGTTCATGTATTTCCATTGATGGAGTGTTATAAATGTACAAATCCCCTCCTTCGTCTAATGTCGACAAAAATGAAGATGTTTCATTGTATGATCCTGCAATAATTTTATCTTTATGATGAGCTAATTTTTTGATAACAAATTTCCCGCTTGAATAAATCAAGCGATGAATAATATTGGTGCGATTGAGAACAATTATCTGATTATTTCCTATCTTCTGAACAAATGTTGGTGATGGAAAAATTGGAATCGAAGTAAAATTATCCGATGACAAATGATTAAACTTTATCCCACATATCATTGGAGACTCATTAATAGAGAACATGAAAATATTGTGCGATGTAATGAGTGAAGATGGCAATAAATCAATTTGATTTGTTGAAAAATTGTTCAATTTTGTTCTGTTGATAGATTTAAGTGTGATTTGTGAGTTTGATGATGTTTCAATAAATTCCGAAACAACAAAAAAACCACTCTGTGAAAGAGAATATATCTTATTGTTTTCAATTGTAACAAATAAAATTGGACATGAGGTTGTTGACAAGCAAGAAAACGATGCACTTTTAATATTAGTAATAATTCTTTTTGGTATAACAAATGATGTTTCCGGTATTGTAAGATCAAAATTAATTCTAATCCAATTCAAAACATCGGAAATTGGGGACGACTCAAGAAGATTTCTATAATGATACATATTGTTGTTAGGTATTGAGTAGATTTCTGGTATAGCATTAGTTTGGATAGCCAGAATTTCCTGTGTTGATAAAAAGTGAAGGATGTCATTTGGGCTCATATTTTCTGAAGTTAAGATTATTTTTTGATTATTATCAAATAAAGGAAATACCATATAATTCTCAAGATCGTGATATGACCGGGTTTTATAAAAGTTGAACAAAATGATCAGTTGGTAGATGGTGATTAAACCTGATTTACATCGATTTAAAATTGAATCCATTGATATAGAATAATCACGACCTTGTCTGGATAGGTTTTTAATTATGTTGTTTGAATCAGAAAAAGGAAACTCAAATAAATAAGTGCGACCATTTCTAAATACAAAATGAATCCTGTTGATAGAAATGCTTATTATATATCTAATATCTCCCAAATCATATAATTCATTTCCAACTAATATGTAATGGTCAGTAATCTGTAAAAGGCACTTATGGCAGGTGAATAAAGATATCTCATAGCACATGGTTATAAAAGTTCTATTAGTCTGAATCCTTACTCCATAACAATCAAAAAGATATGCTATTTTTCTTTTTGATGCTATTCCAATAGGAAAGTTATATTTGGTATTAACCTCATATGGGGAATTTTGTAAGTATAGATAACATAAAATCTTTTGATTTCCATCTAAATAACAATTCTGGCTTCTTATTTGATGAGAAGAAAGAGTCTCTTGTGACATATTATTGATATATGCAAATATTTTCTTTTCTTTTCGAACAAAATGACTTGTTAAAGACAATTCCTTTGCTAAAGCAATCTGAGAAACTATATCTTTTATCCAATTTGTGAATTCCGGAGACTTTGAAAGAGGTTTCAAATTCATTTCATCAAAAGAGAAATTGGAAACTTTAAGATAGCTAGAAAAATCATTGATAAAAGAGGTAAATAATGATTCAAATCCCATGTTTGACTCGGTTTGACAATAAAAACAATTCAAAAATACTATAAATAGTTCATATTCAATTGGATCTGATTTGAAAAATCTTATGAAAACCGGAAGAATCCAAAGAAGATTACTAGTTTTTGATCGAATGAGAGAGACAAAAAGAAACACAATCCTTTTGATGAACCCTGGCTTCTTGTAGAAAACCTGATCAAATAGGTTAAAATCAATCAGAACTTTTTGACAAAAAGAAATAAGGATATCAGATTGAATAGGAATATGGTTAAACTGGACATCCAATTTTACAGAATTCTCCACTATCAAATTCAATATATCTATTCTGTTAACCGGATCAGATTTCATGGTTTTATACATTATACAATTAAAGAAAGCATTGAAAATTCGGATATATCTTGTTAAACAATGATCTTTAATAGCATCTTCAAATAAAACTGAGAAAGTAGTTACCAGGAATGAATCCAATTTTCGATCAATTTTCGATGATATTAGAGAAAACCTATTCAAAAGGTAGAGGATTTCTTCTAACTCAAATCTTTTTCCGATTATATCTAACAAAGTCATAAATATCTGATTTGGTATGTTCGATGACTTTGATTGGTAAAAAGAATAGGCAATACCATACAAAGTTGCTTTTGATGACATCAAAAAGTTTAAGAATTGGGAATCTTTTTGAAGTAAAGTCAATACTCCTAATAAAAATGCATCGTATTCGATTTCATTGGTAAATTGGGGAAATAAAGATAGAACTATAAAATAAGATGGATGTGAGTTACCCGACAAAAAAACATTGTATAAATTCTTCCATTTCTCATCACAAAATAAACTAATATCTACCATTTTTGAAGTACCATATAATAATGTTGCAAGTAATTTCAATATACTCTTGTCACTCATTTTGTTTGTAAGTTGTATTGTGCTAAAAGATAATGATGAGATACCAAATAACATATAGAGGGACTTTTGGGAAATCTCGATACGTGTTGATTGTATTTCATTGACAAAAACATCTAATCTTTCATTACTATAAAAATTATTGAGCAAAAACATGACAAATGAAAAATAAATTTCAACCATCTCATTATCAATACAGAATGAGAGTCCATGAAAAACAAAGGAATAATCAATCTTCTCTTCGAGGAATGAGCTATTATCATTCACAAAATGAACCAAAGATCTTAGATATAATTCTTTCAAAACGACTTTCTCTTTATCAAACCAAACATAATAATTCAACAATAAGCAATTAGTAAGAGTAACCTTGTGTTCATCTTTTTCTAAGTTCTGAAACATATCAATAAAAGTACAAAGCAATTCAGTTATATTGTCAGATAAATTATTTGATAATGAAATAGCATGAGAAAAAGTAGTAATCGAATACATAGAGAAAAATGATGTTTCAAAACTAGGATTCTTTGTGATGCAAGAAGTTACCATTTTAAGTATCATATTTAGAACACTTGTACAAAACCCTGATGCTTCTAACAACTTGAACACTATATCAGTTTTGAAGAGGGATTCGTTGATTGAGTTACGAAATTGGCAAACCTCACCGAATATGTTAGAATGATTTATGTGATTAATTGGTGAAATATTAAATAGTACCGATGACTCAATTATTTGTAAGTGAGCTGATGGAATATCAGTTTTTGAAAAATCCAAACGATTCATTAAACTTGGTTCGAGTAACGAGATTCTTAATCCTTGAGCTGATGTAAGCGAAGGTGAAAACAATATTGCGGAAAAGAAAACCCCAATAATTCCGTTGTCTCCAAGACTTTGATTCTCGTTCATGGAGTTTCCAAAAGATATGTGTAGTGGATCAGTAAAAGGAGCTGATAACAAAACCCTTTCATCAAAAACACTATTTCCATTAATAATTATTCTCATTTCTCCAAAAGAATATGTGAACAAAAAATGAACAAGAGAATTTGTTGTGAGCATTGGGCATTTCAACTCTACTTTAAATAATGAGTTTGGGGTATTGAACTCAATATTTAAAACTTGGTTGAAATAATATGAAGAAAAAATGCATTGTATTCCTTCGTTTATCTGAATAACATATTCTTTGATATTTTTCTTAAAAAAACTCACGGAAAAGAGGTACGAAATACTAAATCCTTTAGATAAACTCTGTGGACAAATGTTTGTTCTTGTTACACCTGTAAATTTTCCTCTTAAAAATATGCTTGACCCAAACAAAACATCTTTTTGGGACTTGCCAATTCGATGTAAAACCGATATAAGCCATGATAACATATGTGGAGGACATTTTGTGAGGAGATATTTTGTGAGCTTCGAAGACATATCCCAATTTATTATCATTTCTAATAAACTAACGAAAAGAGGGTAACTCAAAGAAATACACTTTGTTTGATCAAAAACAAAAGTAATAACATCTTCGATGAAATCTGATTTGCAGATACTCACTAAATTTGCTTTATGTCTCTTCGAAATTTCAATAATAAAGCCAAATACACCAGCATGATATGATGTCATCATAGTTGATGTATGGAGAGTTCTAAGTCCATTTGGGTTATTAATGAAAACATCATCTGTATCGTTAGATATAATAGTATCTTTCCCAAAAACTAAATGTAGCAATGACCCTAACAAATGTGAAGAAACTTTACCATGAATAAGAATTGGAATTGGCCTCGAATATATTATATCGAAACACTTCGGTTTAATAGCCAACAAAAAAAACACAATCATCCTTAAAAGAGAATCAATAACAAGATATCCCACAGGATCAGTAATACTGTATAAAATTGTTATGGAATCTTCAAAAATTTTTAACTTCGTTATCTCATCCTTAAAATTCTCAATAGATCCGATCTCGCCAATCAAAAAGTTGCATAATTCACTTATTAATATCATCCATTCTTCATTGCAAGAGTGATTAATAGCTTTGGAAAAGAAAAAGGATAATATTCTTAATATGCTATATGAATTATAATCCCTCATTATATGTTTCATTTTCTTCATAAATAACTCTCTTAAATTATAATCAAAGAGCCCGATCTCAAAAAACGGCTGGGCATTCTCTGTTTGAAAAACAACAGGATAGAATAATGGATCCATGAGTATTTTGTACATTGCCGAGATAAATGTGTTCCTATAATTCACTAAGTCGCGGTTTTTGGATAGCAACAACCCATACTGATTGAATTTGGGTAAAAAATCGTTTATAATCAGAACTCGGCTAAGATATTCTTTATCAGTCTCATAAAGATCATTTAAAAAAAGTATAACATCATGATATGAGTATTCATCCGAGATATCAAGTATTTTTTCAACATTAGTTAAAATTACTGATGATAGAGAAGTGTTCAAATAAAAAACTCTCTTTAGATATATAAAGGCAGAAATTCTAGAATAACGTTTGATCGAAAAATCGAATTCAGATTGATTCTGAAAGGTGGAGAAAATGTACTTTGAGAAAAAGCAATTCCATGGAATACTGATGATATCTGAATTATTATAGCTATTTGAAAACATAAAAGATATTGATATAATGAAATATAAACCAATTGTCTCATATCTTGGCTCTGAGAGTCCAGATTTAACAAAATTTCTATTCATGATCATTTTCAAAGAATGACTAAAGAATGCATTTAGATGGTTAATAGTTGGTAATGATGCAAAATACTCATTGATCACCACAATTGCATTCATTAGTTGTGATGATATTAAGAATTTTGCCTTTTCATCTGGATAGAGTTGTTCAATTTCATCAAAATCGTCAACTAAAACATAATCCCTATCTCTATTTAAAAACACCATTTCATCATGATTGTACTCGATAAAAATATGAGAAATTACACTATCATTAAGACCCTTGATTGGAAATTCATCAAACACCCAATATAAAAACTGTAGGAACACAATATATTGGGAAACACATTCAGGATCAGGTGGAGATGTTTTCTCAATTATACGTGTCAGAGATTTGATGATTGAAACGCCAAATGAAAATAAAACCAACGAAGGAATCCTTTGACAATTAAATATACTTGTAAATGAGCTGAATAGCGGAACTATAATAGAAACAAAATGATTTCGAAGTATTGAAGAATCAGAAATCTGAGAAACCCAATTAAGTATGGATGTAATTTGAAGAATCTCTTTTTCTTCAATATCTATTTGTGTAATATTATTAAATACAAGCAATAAATATCTTGTGAGGAAACCATACGACACTTCTGTTGGATATTGTTCAATAACAATATATTGTACAATTTCCTGCAAAATTAAAAACATAAACTTGTGATATTGTTGATTGGATATGTACAATTCGGAATCTATTGGGATCTCATTTAGAAGAAACATTAAAACTATCAAAACATCTTCTTCAAAATGACATAATAAAAGCAAAAGTACCCTAAAAAACTTTATGGAATCCTCATTAAATATATATTGTTCGAAATCAAGATTTTTGCAAAAAAAAGCGATATTCATGGCATATTGCACGACTGTTCTAATTACAGGATAAAATGCAATGTCCGATTCATCAATCGCACAAATTATATCCCTTTTCATAGATAAGAATGATATTAAATCGATTTGCGCTTTGAAAATTGGAGGCAAATGAGATAAATCTTGAATCTCGAAAAATGATTGCGGAAATAAATGCAAATAATTATAAATCTCTAAAAAAACACCTTTATAATATTTTTCATCAAGCTTTTCTATAAAATACTTATTCCACAAGCTGTCAAGCACAGATTTTTGTCTTATCATTGATTAAAAAAGCTAAATTATAAAAATGAACACTAATTATACAGTGTTTTGGTTTTTAATCTAATAAAGTATTTGTATTTTGACTGTGAAATATTACAATGTTCAAATTCGATATTGTTACAATTTCTCTTTACTGGATAATAGTATTGTATTCTATGTTTCATTGTGCTTCTTTGATTAGATGTGATCAAAAACATGAATGTGTTGATAAGATATTTGATGATGTATTACAATCTTATTCTTCGGAAACAGCAAACATATTTCTAGCTTTAAAAAGGGAGATTAGAAGATTATTGGTTTATTTTAATCAATGCTGTAATGAATTTAATAAGTTTTATAATGAAAATAGAATCTATTTTCTGTTCAGTTCATGTGAAAATGAAGATATCAATGAAGGAAGATCTTATGATAACTCTGAAGCATCGATTAACATGTGTTTTTTTTCCAGATCGCTGGTGATGAATGGAAATGGTGGCGTCATTTATGTCGACCGAAAAGAATATATCATGAAAATAATGAAAACCATATTTAATAATTGTAAATCTAGTGAAATTGGGGGTGCGATTTATTTTGATTCATGTATGTGTTTTATTAATATGACATGTGCCTATGGATGTCAAGCGGAATGTTCTCATTGGGCATTTTTTTGTGTGAAAGAGGAGCTGGGTATTTATTATCTTTCGATAGCATCATGTTCGCCATTTTTATTAGGTAAGGAATCTGTATCCATTCACAATAATACTAAGAATGTGAAAAACACAAATTCTTCAATGAATAATGCCGGCACCTCATCAGGTTTTCTAGCTAAACCGACGGATTTGATGACTTTCATGTTATGTACTTTTTCTAATAACAATTGTTCTCATGGTATTTGTTTGTGCATTGATCAAGGAAAATGTCAATATTTGTCTTCCAACATAATCGATATAAATAGCCCATCAAAAGGCGTTTTTGTCGTTTTGAATGGAGGAACATCAGTAGTACGGCAGTGTGTGTTTTCGAACAATCATGGTTTTTTATTTTTCGTAAGCAAGGGGATATGTTATGTCCATGACTGCTTCATTGATCATTTGGATTTTATTACGAGTGGGAAAGTTTCAACTAACCATAACAATTCTTTTACTTTTATGAATTCATATGTTTTTCAGTTTTTTATGGCACAGAATTGCCACGCAGACTCTCCCATTTATGAAATAACTGTGTATCCCACTAAAACAGTTCCTCCAACACAAAATACAACTCCGCCAAATACTGACAAAGATACTCTATTTCAAAAGATAATGAATAATTCAAATATTTTAGGATTATATTTTGGAGCTTTTTTAATTGTATTAACTTTATTGCTTGCTTTGGTGGCAGTCATAAAAAGAAATCTAATTTCTCTTATGTCCTCTTCTACAGGTGGATTTCAGGATAATATAAATGAAAGATCGCTATTGGATAACCAACAATTAATATTGGTAAACAATGAACTCCAGTTTTAAATTAAAACACATGTTTATTTAATAATATCATATAAATAAAACTAACTTCAAGATATTTAAAAAATGCGGCTACATCATACCCATATGCTCGGGAAAAATTTGACCTGAGAATTTTTTGTTTTCCTTCAGTAATTCTCATTCCATAGCTTCTGGCTTCATTGTGATCGGGAGAGCATTGTTCAAGAGATGTTTCAAAAAAATAATTAATACCATTATTTTTTGAACGTATATATGCAAATTGATTTTCAATGGAACTGCCTCCTCTGTATATATAACAGGTGTGACCACAGATTCTTCTTAATACAATTTGGCCATTTTCTGCGTTAAAACATATAGCACCTCCTAATCTTCCATTAAAACACAAATTAAATACACAAGCCTCTATTGTTACTTTAAAAGTCTATTGGTATCAAATATTATTGCTCCTTGACTCATATCATAAAAATTACAATTATTGATATCATAAGTATACTGATATGAATTCTCATATGTTATGCCTGTAATGGCTTTATTAGCCCTGATTCCAAAATATTCTTCATGTGATGAGAGCACCAATAAAACTAACTTCAACATATTAATAGAAATCCTTAATTGTCAAAGCTTGGACCATATACCCATTGTTCCTATCAAATATTCATCAAAACCACTCTTTTTATATCAATTCTCTTACCCTACAGGATTTGGTCAGGAAAGAATATTATAATTAAATCCATGGTATACGTTTTTGGCCCCAGACAGAACCATGGTAGGAAGTTTACACTAATAATATTATTAAATCACAAAACATGATACAAATGGCAATGAGTGTTAATACCTGACTTTAACCCTATAATATGATGAAACTTGATTATCAGTGATCTGTCTGAAAATATGACGTAAATTTGGTTTTTCTAATACAATTAATTATTCATTATCTTATAACTCTTCATATGCTTAACCATCTGTTTTGAGTCCTATTTAATATCAGGAACGTATGATTATTCTCACTTCCTCATCCAAAAATGTTGATTTCCATTAAACATTCGAATGTTTGTAAATAAAAACGATTAATTTGTTTATTTTGCCAGATACTTATCTGAATGGAGGTACATATTGGAAATGTCCAAAAATAAGGTAGGATCGGGTATCCGTATGTGCTATAAGAGCTGGATAAGTATCAGATCATCTCTAAACAGGTTTCGAAATGCTTTTTTTCATAAACAAACACGTAGATTTATTGATGCAATATTGTGTGTCGAAGATCAGATATGAAGAAAAAAACAATCAATTAATAGAATTTTTTTTAATTGTTTTCTTTGAGACCAAGTAGCTCATTTCAAAGATGGACTAATTGGTATATTGTTTCATTAAAAAGTAGAATAGTAGTATGTCTCAAAGATTTTAATCCTTAAATAAGGTTTTTATTTTTCGCCCATGAGGACAAACCTATTGGCATTGATCTCGTGTCCAACTTTAGGCTTATGAATGAATGGAGGGTATTCTTCAATAATGACATTGGTAAAACCAACTTCTTCAAAGATCTTCTTAAACTTATCGGAATTGAAACCATGGTGAGGTATCGGGTTGGGTCCATGATGATGCATTTCTCTCATATCAACAATAATAATCTTTCCCTTTGGTGATAAGTTATTATACAAAGCTTGAATTGTCGTTTTCAAGTCCTCAATATGATGGAGAACCATATGGGAAACGATTAAATCGAACGGTTCACCATGGAAAGAGAAAATTTCGCCCTCAACAATTTCAAAGTTATTGATGTTGTGTCCAACAAGAGATTCACGGAGAACCTCTATCATTGCGCTTGAAGGATCAATAAATCCGACAGTTTTTACATCTTTCAAAAGGGATATTCCTACAAGACCAGTTCCACATCCAAAATCTAGCACTCTCATTGATGGATCCAACTTAATATTCTTTCTGATTCTTTCAGAGAAAAGCATGCACTGTTCAACTTTCAAGGGGTCTTGATTCCATGTTTTTGCAAGCTCAGAGAACCAATCAGTCATAAAAATAGTGATATAAGTGTCCTTAGGATTGATCACAAATTTGTGAAGACTTACAAAATATATCCTGTCAATTTTTCCAATTTTTCTGAAAAAAAGTAGGAATCAAATTTGAAGTTAACTGATTGTCATCGATTTTACATTGAACAATTAACTCATTAATATGATTTCCTATAAATGATGGATCTGTTAAAGGGAAGAAAAAGTTAATACATCCTATTACATATGTTTTCAATAGTCAGGATAATTCTCATTGAAACATGAATGTTTCTAGAAGTTGAAACAATTCCATAATTATTGGATATTCTAGTGTTAATTCCGATTTTGGACTTTGATAATGAAAAATATATCTTCTTTTCAACATTTTTTCACATTATATGGCTTTGGGACTTAAAATCAATATTCTATTTATCAAATAGAACTGTTTGTTTTTTTGGTAATTGTGTTCGAAATTCAATAAAAAAACAAGATTTGCATAGACAAAAACAATGCGAATCAAACTATAAATGAACTATTCTTATGAGATAGTTTAAATAACTACTCATTCTGGAGAAAGAAGTATTCAACATAAATTTGCCAGTATTCTTGGAAAAAAAGACAATTTTTTATGGGAAACTTTAATAAGGAAAGCATCGATAAGGCAATATTAGATATCCAAAATATGGGTAAAGAGATTATTTCCCATTCAGAACAAATAAGTGAATTTATTCGATCGGTTTCGAAACAAAATGGACTAGTTATATCTGCATTAGAGAGGATGAAAACCGTTATGGTTCAAAAAGATACTCTATCAATGCTAGATGAATTTTTTGAGTATTTCCTCCATTATTTTAAGGAAGATTCAAGAATTCTCCTCGATTATAAAAATTATATCGATTTTCAGTTTATCTGTGATGAAATATTGAACAAAGCTAGACCCAAGATAATGAGTAATACAAATAAAGAGCTCGAAGGTTTTATCAAAACATTTATTCCCCTTACTCTACTATTGAAAGCGAATCTCACCCAATCTGAAAGTATAAATGCCCTTGATAATCCATCATCCATTGCCAAAACATATGGTATGATGTTAAATTATTTATCAAGACCCGAGATCGAACGGATTCAGCCTTTTCAAGGTTTTGAGTATCTATATAGTCATTTGGCTGATTTGATTAGGGTTTTCGATTTGCTCATACCTTTGGCTGAAAAGATACAGCTTTTCAATAACTTGGTGTTTGACTTTACCATTCAAACCATAACATAAAAATGCACTATTTGGAGTTTTTCCATGTTTTTGTTTCATGTTAATCTCCAAAATATCAATGGGAGATCATGATTTTTTTACATTGTTTGAGGATTTTCGAACGAGATTTAGCAAAGAAAGGAGTTTAATTGTAGCTATTAATTCTGTTAATTCGAAGACAAATTCTGATTTGAAACAAGAATACTCCGATCTGATCAATTCACAATGTTTACTTACTAGGCTTCATTATTTAGCGAATTCCAATAAGTATTTTGAATTAGATGATATTTCACTTCCTCTTCGTGGAATAAAGCCAATAAATGTGGCTGCATCTTTGAAAGTATTTCAAAAACCAAATCACAAGGATAGATATGCCTATTTAATGTTTTTTTTGAGAGAAAAGCCGGATTTATTTTCCCAAATGCTCTATTTTAACTTAGTATCATCAACAACAAATGCTGATGATTCTGTTTTTTTCATATTCTGCACATTTCCCGCAATTTATTCATACTTCGCGACTTACAAAGATCAGATATCGGCAATAATGCTTTTGAAGAATCTATTTGAGCTTCATATTAAGATTCATGGTTCAAACGTTTCCATTTCTCATTCGTTTCTCTCAAATATGGTGTTTTCTTTCTTTTTATCTACGAATCCTGGCCATTTCTTTAGTGTTGTTCTCAAACCACTTCTCAGAGATTTCAAAGACAATGTTAATGATCAATATCTTCTATATAAGAAAGATGGAACATCATTGATCAGGATAGATTACTGGCATCAATGTATGAATTTTGCTGACAAAATGATTAAAAGAATGACTGCATGCTCTACTCTTTTGCCCGAGCCTGCAAGACATCTTTTTTATGTATTATCAACACTCAATGGTGATACTGGGGGATTTTGGGATTATTATGCATTTGATTCACTTATATGTAAGTACCTTGAATCAGATTTGTTTTCTGAAGAGTCTGATATGATGAAAGATATTGTAAATGTTATTCGATATTCATATCCAGCACAATTCTGGTCTTCTTCCTTGTCACTCTTTGTTCCAAAGAAACATAATGGATCATCGTTGAGTATTATTCCATTTCTTGAAGCAATACAAGTCAAATCTCTCGATGTATCTAATTCAGTGGACTCTCTATCCAATGCGATTAGTATATGCGATCGAGTATCACTTTTCTCTCCAAGAGATCTCAATTTACTATATACATTTACTTCAAAATATCTTGATGTTGCTTTCCGTGATAAGAATACCCAGTTAATAGACATTCTCTCTGGTATAATGGCACCAACATCAACTGAGGACAACAAACTTGTTTCTCTAAAAACATGGTTAGCTGAAACCACTCGTTCTGGTGTTGAGCTTATCCCAACAAAGACATTTGATGATATTATTGATGGACTTCAGATTGTTGATTGCTCCAAACTTCTTTATAAGAATGGACCAGAGCTTGCCAATTCTGCATTATCATATTGTGGAGGACTTATGCATTGGATGCAAAGGCTTAGAATCCAAACAAACATCAATACTATTACTTCTGATGTTTTAGAATCGGCCTTTTCATCTGTATCGGAAAATAAGAAATCACTGGATGGTCTATCAGAATCATTATTCTCGGCTCTATATTTCCTTTCGACTGAAAGAAAGAGGAATGATACTCAAGCTCTCCGTATTGTTAATATTCTTGTTTTAAAGTGGTTTTTGCCAGTACTTGAAACAAAATACCCCCGCGATTTCGACTTTGCCAGCAATGACATTTTTGATACACCAACAGCCCTTCAAAAAGTAGCGAATGCTCTTAAAAAACACATTCTAACAATGAATCTTCCAAAAGCACATGAAATTATGGTAGCCAAAGCATTTTTTGGTAAGTATTTTGACCAACTTGATGCTGCTTTTAACTTCCAAAAGATTTCAGTAACAAAGAATGTCGAATTTATAATGACCAAATATGTCGAATCATGTACTTCAATGATTGAGAATCATTTGGCACTTGCAAATAAAGCCACTGCCCTGTTTCGCCAAGTAAAGGGCTCATCCCGTCCAATGACAAATCTTGGGCTTGTTATTGATGGAATGAAGTTGCTTAAAAAGTGTAAGGAGGAAGAAATCAAACTTACAATATGTCAATCCAAGAACATTGGATTATTCGGTTTTCACAATTTTTACCGCAAGTACATAAGGGAGAAAACTATCGAGTCATTCATGTTTGATGCAGAAGAATCTTATCTCATCAATATGTTTCATGAAATCGCTCTAAAGCTGAGGAGCACAGACAAGTAAATAGCACTTTTTTATGGGAGCCCAAAGCTCAACACCAAAATTTGATCATATTGCTCTTGGGATAAATAATACATGCATTCAGCAAGAGCCAACATCGTTTTCAGTGATGCATTCTCATCAGTTTTCCTTATCATCGAGTTTTTCTCATGCATTGTCTTTGGAGCATTCTTTGTTACCTTATCACATGAGACATCAAAGCCAAGAGAAAGCGCTCCCTGGTAGATATTCTGGCTCCTTTTCTAAGGAAATTGAAGGAATTTTTGTTAATTCCAATTTTTCTTCCGATAGAATTGATATAAGGAGCTGTATTCCATTTAGCGACAATTTTATGAGCACAATGGTAGTGAGGGCTTATCCAGATTTAAGCCTTGGGATGTTATCAGAATATTCCAATAGATTTTTCAATCATGAATTGAATGTTAGTACAGAAAACAATTTTTCCACTGTTTTATACAAGAACTCATTGCTTTTGTCCCCGTTTAAATGGTTTTCTGTCGGGTTTTCTACAGTATCCAATCTAATGACCGGATTATTAAATCTAGAGGCCATTTCGGCTATCCAAACACAAAAAGTACTCATAGGAATGTATTTATCTCCAAATCATTGGACAATTTCAGCCTCAAGACACATCACAGATTATTCCACAATCGGAATCATGGCTACAAAGAGAAACCCAAACCCAGGAAGCATTCTAGTGGGATACAAACTTCTCCTAGGCAGCTCACTCGTCAGCGCTTCATTCTCATCGGGCTTGGTTGCCTGCGGAAAAATTGAAAAACAAATCTCAGAAAAACTATCAATGTCAGTATCACTGGGATTGGACCACCCCCAGTCAAATTACACACTCTCAATAGCCCTCCAGCTAAACACAAAATAAAGCCTGTCGATTATATCCAAATAAACCTTATAAATCGATTAAAAACCGTTATAATCCAGTGAACATTGTCCCTACACCAATCACTTCACTTTCAATGTCTGATTGTTCTTCAGCAGATATCCGTTCCGCATACGAGGAAGTTAGAGCTGATTCCAACCCAGTCAACTGGATGCTTATTTCCTATGCTGAAGGCACCGATAACGTTTGGGCTCTTATTGGCAAGGGTGAAGGCGGCTTAGATGAGCTTAAAGAGAAGCTTTCCCCATCCTTCCGTGGTTTTGGCTACCTTCGTGTTATTTCTGGTGATGAACTTTCCAAGCGTGCTAAGTTTGTTCTCATCAACTTCTGTGGTTCAGCCATCCGCCAAGTTCAACGTGTTAAGATGACTGTTCATGGTGCTGATGTTAAGAAAGTTCTTGAGCATTATGCTGTTCAAGTAGATGTTGACACACCAGAAGATTTAACAATGGAAGATATTATGGAGAGAGTGAGGAAAGCTGGTGGTGCTAACTATAACAACGCCAAGTAAACAATTCGAGGTCTTTCAATTTTTCTATATTGAAAAGTGTTTTTTCAATGGAATAAAATGTCGGTTTAAATTAATTGTTTCAAAAGTGATCGAAATGTCATTTTTTTAAACCACATTGAATTAACCGTCTATTGTAAACACTTCTGAATTATATCTAGTAGTAAAACCGTTTGATTTGACTGATGATAATAAACACTGAACTATTCTGCTTGAGCTTTGCTTTGAAACATGATGGGCGTCAACTTCTCCCTTTTCACAAGATTTGATGATAGGGTAAGCTGTAGTGAAAGCTTCTCGGACAAATTGATCAGGGTCACTTTCGAGCTTTGCAAAGTCTTTGATAGTTCCTGAAAATGAAATGCTCTTGAGCAATTGCGTTAGTGAGTGAATTGCCTGGGATCTGACTAAAGCTTCTGGGTCTTGAAGCATCGTTGCAATGCTTTCAACAACAGATTTATCTCTAGAAAGGCCAAGGAGAAGAGTTGTGGTTGCTCTATAGGAAGAGTCTTTGTGTTGGAGGAGGGGCAAAAATACTGGAGAGAATGAAGAAAGATTCATTAGTCTTCCTGCTTTCTCTATAACAAGAGCCAGTAACATTGCAGAAAATGGTGCGCAATCAACTGCATGTTCAATGCATAACTGAGCAAGCTTACTGAATGAGACAACGGAAGAAACAGACACTGCACAGCACAATGTGAGCATACCTGCTTTGATAACTTCAGAATCTTGAGACAATGAAAATGAAAGCTTGGATTGCTGCTCGAACGGGGAGAAACTTTCTGATGCTATGATTTTGGAGAGAATTATCAAAGATTTATACGAGGGTTTGTCAAGATCGATAATGGTACGAGGAAGATTAGAACGAGCAGCCACTTTGGTTGCACCTTCTACAGTATCTATGTAATTCAATAAAATATCCACTGCTTCATTATGAAAAGAATTGTGTTTCAAAGCAAACGAGAAGAGAGGAAAGACTCCTGTTGTAGGAAACGCCTTAAATGTTGTTGAAAAGTATCCGAAAATCATCTTGGAAGCATCTTTATGTGTCATTGTGAGAGCGCAATCGATTGCCGTATCCCAGAAACCCCATAATGGATGGGATGCCATTCCTTTTAGCTCAGGATAACATGAAGAATGAATATTAAAGGATTGCATTATCCTTTGACTTAAAACGAATCCTCTTGCAAGTGTTGCAACTGAAGGATCTTTGGAAAATTGCTCAAAATCCCCCGGGTTTTGAGCATCGAATGCAATTGATTCTAAAACTGCATCCAAAAAGGGTTCCATAAAATCTGTATTAATCTTATTCTCATCCCCTGAGTTAGCTAAAACACACCCGTGACGTCTCATATGCCACCACAAGGCAGTTTCAAAAGGAGATAATAAACATGAAGAGAAAAGATCCAATGGCGCATCTGTCGATAAATGAAGCTGTTCACCGGCAGCACACGAAAAAAATACGAAAGTGTCTGGCTTTGAGGCAAAATATGAAGTAAGTATTCCAGCAGAAGGACAATCGAATATTGCTACAAGAGGAAATTGACAAGCATTCAGGAAATTAGCCATTTTCATTGGTTTGTATTTCTGCCGATCTTCAGTGAAAAAGTATAAAGAACCATCGGAGGATGGAGGAAGAGATCCATGACCATAGTAGTGGACGAGAACTCTATTGGAAGGTGCAGTGGCACTATGTTTTTGGAGAAGAGAAAAGACAGTCTGGACACCAGGATCAACAGCAATATCACAAGGACAATTTACAGACCCTTCGTATAATTCTTGCAAGGCATTCATTGAAGAAGGAGCATAAAACGACGGATCAAAAGTGAGAAGCGGCTTCCCACACACCAATCGCGGTTTTCTCACTAATCTACGAATAGAAGGAGTTCTCAATCCATCGAAAAGACACAAGAGACAAACAGCCGCTTTTGTTTTTGTGCAAATCTGAGGAACTGGCGGAGCTGATGCTTTTACATTTGGCCGGTTAAAAACTATCGCTGGACGTGTAGTAACCTTCCGTGTTACTTGATCCGGCTGCTGAAACATCATTGGATTCGCCATGATAATTTGAACCGTCTTATCGTTCTATCGTTAATGAAGAATTTTTTTTACTTTCTTCCACTTGAATCAGGTCTAGGGGATACTGCCCTTGATCCACCATCTGAAGCAGTACCTGATGTTGGTCCAGTGGTTTGGTTTCCTGTGGATAGACCCCCTGTTTTAGAAGCAGAACCTGTATCTCCTGTAAGTCTGATAGTTTCATCACCTCTGTCTGCATCTGTAACTTGAACACCGTCAAGAACTGAGAGCTTCTTGCATCTCTTGCATACTTCAAGTCTGTAATTCTTGTTCTTGCTAATCGTTTCGACAAGTGGGTTACCCACAAGAACAAGATCTTCAAGGTTTTGGAGCTGTGAAAGCCTATCCAGTTCTGCAACCTTATCCAGTTTATTGAATGCACAGTATAGCACGCGAAGACGCTTACATTGAACAAGAGGGCCGATAGTTTTAACATCGTTATAGCTCATCCATAGCTGTTGGAGTGTGGCCGCCGCCCTATCAATTTTATCAAGCTTCTTAAGCATATTACGACCAATAGACAGCAATTCTATTCTTGGAGGCAAGAAGCCAATTTCTTCAATATTATTTGTGCTAATCATCAACTTTTTGCAATTTGCTAACTGGGCTAATTTATCCGACATGACTTTAATAGGTGGATGAGAGAATTGTAATCCAACCTCTTCAACTTCTTCCAATCTTTGATCTGGGTGATCGGTTTGCCAGTTTTGCAAAGCTTGTGTAGCTGTTATAGTGGCTACTTTCTTTCTATCCATTTCTGGATTAATAACGGCCAACCCCAAAATTTTTACCCATCCCAAGTACCAACAACGATTAATGGTTCTATTTGCTGATTATTCCTGAATAATGGGTTTTATGTCATTTCAAGAATTTTATAAAAGATTTTATGAGTTTCTTGAAAAGTCTATTTGGTAAGGATAACGAATCACATTTGCTTACTCAACAGGAGAGGGAATCGGCAGCAAGTGTTAAAGAATTTGAAGCATTTATTGAAAATGAGGTTGAAGATGTTATGTCACAATATAGCTTAAACACAATGATCCGCTGTTTTAATTGCTCACTTATTAACAGTGTATCGTCTATAATGATGAAAAAGTTTAGAGTACGTAATGAAATTATTCTTCAAGGAATTAATGAAGCATATAATTCCATTCCTGAAAAACAAGTGAATTGGTACTTCTCACACCAATATATGTATTCATATTTAGTGAAAATGAAGCCAGAATCGGCTAAAAACATTTCTGATTTATTTATCAAGAATCGAATTGATGTTTTTTTAAAAGAACTCTCTTTTTTTGAACCAGATTCATCAACAAAGAGGGATATTTTAGCACCATTGTTAATATCTAGAATAGAAAATAGGGACAAAGTACTTTTCAAACCCTTTCCACAAGAGAATCCAAGCAAGAATTTGAGTGAGTATCAGCTTTTCAAGTTTTTATTTGAGTTTCCTGGAAGAATTTTTAAAGCAAAGGAAGAAATCAGGCTCATATTCAACGATAATGTTGATAAAGATTTCCAAAAAAGGGCATCTGATGAGATTTGCGCCAAGCTTTCAACTATAGTTCATTCAATAGGGGATGTTTTAACAGTAAGTATGCTTCAAATTTTGTCTTTTAGGTATTTAGGCGAATCATCTCAAATGGCTCCAGCTGAGAGAATTCTCCACATTTTATGTGCATTGTTAAATTCAAGGATGACTGACCTTCTTTTTGCAGTTAAATCAAGAATTCCTCTTGCAGATTCTTTGGAAGTTCTAGGATCACATTTAGTTGTCGAAACCATTCCTCTCATTATGGATCTAAAGAGAGTTATTAATCATTCATCTCCTAAATTTAACCCAGAGTGGATGGATCAATATAGGGAATTATTTGCCATATATACTACATACTGTTTAAGTATTCAAGATCAACCCCCTAATCAGTTTTGCCAGTTTTTAACACAAATATTTCCTATTGTTTTTGGACATCCTGAATTCTATCCGCATTTACACAAATGTGTGGAATACTGGACAACTCATTGGCTTAAGCAACAGTATTATACAGAGTTCCCTAATATTTTAAATATTAAGAATGATGAATCAAACTTAATTCTAATGGCTTCCTACTTTGCTTCTAGGTTCATTTTTTTCGTTAATCATTCAATGTGTGCATCAAAAGGAGTGTTTATTCAATCATCAGATATTTTTCAAGAGATTTATATCATTTCTGTGAAGTGGTACATCTCCACAATCAAGGAAATGTGTGAGATAGTTAAGGAAAGGCCTGAAATATGCGAGTTTTTTGAAGAAGAGTCAGTACTCATAGATCAAGTTAATACGATATGTAGAGTGTATATTTAATACATGTATGAATTTTTCCTTAATAATTGATCAAAATTGTATATCGTCGTCTGATTCCAGCGATTATAATGATGAGTATATAAACCATTTAATAAAAGTTCCAAAAATACATTTTAGTATTGATGAGATTAATAATGGAATTGATTTAGTTTTTTCCGATTCCGATGATGAAATTTCGATTGGAATTAATGCAATATACAAAAATACTATGAAATTTTTTGGTGATGCTAAAGAAATGTTCAACAAAAGGGTTATCCAAAGGTTTTTCTCGCTTTTGGAGAGCGATTTACACAAAGAGAATTGTTTTTTGCTTATATGTAGATTATTTGATATAGAAGAGTTCCAAGTTTCTTCAAAAAATCTCTCAGTTTTTGTTGCTTTTATATCATCATATCCATTATATGTACTAAAAGGGGTAATTTCATATTCTCAGCACTCTAAAACGAACAGAGATAGCGTAATTGGCACCAATATTTTTGATATTTTCCTCAATCAAGTTGAATTCCCTCCTGGTATTTTTGTTGAGTGGCTGAACTTGTTTGTCATCCTGTTTGTTTTCCCATTAGAAGACAATGATATCTTTGATAGGGTTATCAAAAAAGTTTTCTTGTATTTAAGATATGATCAATACATATATGATGCACAAATTATTCTCATATTTGCTGAATGCTTAGTGTGGTCCTCATCTGTATATCTATATGTAAATAGTTTGATTTCAAATTGCCAAGATTATTTTTATTCAGGCAACACTATCTTAATAGTCAATACCATTAAGTTTTTGAATAATTTGGTTAAGAGAATTGAAGATTTGCCATATTTACAAACAGTAATTGATTTCATTTTAAACCCCATTTCTTCAGATCAAATTGTGTTCGAATCTTTGCTATATATCGAATCGTGCATCTCCAGCCATCCCAATGAAATCGAGAGCACACTTTTATATTTGTTTAATGGTACATATGATGTTATAGAGTCTCGATCAATCAGTATCAATATAAAAGTAATCGATATATTATCTTCTGCTATATGCAATTGTTCTCCACAATCGGTTTCACCTCTCATCAACGAAGAATTGCTTAAATATGTATTCAATTATATTGATATTGAATCATTCAATCAAACCATGCACCGATTTTTAAAATCTCTGGCTTACATTCTAAGCTTAACACAAACTTCAAATGATCATGTAAAAATCCTTGCTGCTATCCAAGAGTCTCAGATCTTGGAAGGAATTCCGGACGAGTTTTTTGAAGAAATTGAACAGTTTATTTTGTAAACTTATTTTTCTACAAGGTCGATGAGTGTCTGTCTTCCAGGTGATTTAGTGACAGGGTTTTCTCAATTGGATAGACAAATAATCCAAAAACACGAAGATTATTATTCAACTACCGTTTTAGGGAAAATGAAAGATGGGAATTTTGATATTATTAAAAAGTGTACTGTTCCTCAAGTTCATGACATTGTAATCGGAAAAGTTATTCGTTCTAAAAGGAAGGAAGTTCATATAGCTTTGCTTATGGCAAATGATATTCCTTTAATATCTCCACTACTTGCAGAATTGAGGTCTGTAGATATACAGGAAAAAAATGTCGACAGCGTTGTTGCTTCTGATGTTTGCAAGCCTGGGGACCTGATAAAAGCCCGAGTAGTCGCACTGGGTCGTTCTGGGTTTTATGCACAAGTGTCAACTGCAGAAGAGGGACTCGGCGTTGTTAAGCTAGAAAAAGGACAATAGAGATGAATAATAAACATTTTATTTTGAAACCAGATTTGTTTCTATAATACTATCAACTATTGATGTTATAACATGATCAATAGAATCTGTGTGATCATTTTCAGCCAGAAGGCACCCCACTTCTTTAATGTGATTATAAAGATCCCTTTCTTTGAAGGCATCATGGAATTTATCAATATATGAACCTGCTTGATCTTGAATACACCCACGAGGATCAATACAAAGATATCGAAGAAGTCCCCCTATTATCTCTTGACTGATCAATTTGGCCTTTTGAGCAATTTCTTTTATGATGATCTCACCAACTTTATGCATTCTGTCTTCAAATAGAAACAACTGCAAAGCATATGAATCGCATGAATCATTAAAAACGGAAATAAATGGAAACAAAAGGCTGGAATAATTTGGTTCAATAAACGGGGAAAGTTCATATGATCGGAGCAATATAGAAGAAACAGAGTATGCAATTTCAGATGGAACATCTTTAAGACATGACACAATATCAGGTATATATGAGTGAAAATGGGTTTGATTTTGTCTATGAAGACAATACATTATATATGCATATATTTCTAGTACATGTATTCTCACACCTTCACCAAATTCAATATCAAGAGTGTTAACAAAGGGCAACAAATTCAATACAATAAGTGCAATTCCCCTATCAATCCATTCCCCTTCAGAATTAATCTTGAGCTTTGGATGAATAGAGAATTTGGTTTCAATAAAAAATGGGGGAAATAATTCTGATATCAGATATTGAACGTCTGAAGAAAGTAAAGAGTCAGAAATCTCTGTAACTATAGGATTTAAAAAGACAACTAAAACAAAAAGAATAAGGATCTCTTTCATTACAGAATCAACATATGTTTTCTTTTGAAACTCTTGTTGTAAAATATATATCAAAGAGCTTTTAAATATTGAAAGATAATCTTTCCCATTTTGAGCACCAAAAAGAAGGAGGAATATATAAAACTCTAATAGTGATGCTTCATTACCAGAAGATACTTTTTCATAAACGATAACAGAAAATGGCAATGAAATATCACAAATGTTATCCTCAATAGAAAATATCGACTCTACCATTGATATTAGATGAACATATGATATAGAATCCAAAAAAACACTGGTTAAACTGCTATCATAATGATTAAATGATGAAGCAAATTGATCATAAATAATAATACTATCAGTCTGGCTTATATGTTTTACCATGTATGCAAACAATGGAAACATTACAGGAATTTGAATTCGTTGATAGCTATCATTGGGTAAAAGAAAACAATCAAAAATTTCCTTCATTAATTCTAAATCGAGATTATTTGATAAATGAACTATCATTTGATAAACAGTTTTTTCTAAATAGCTTGGAACACATATATCTTCCCTTATTTCTCCAATTGTTTCAATAATTAATTTTATTGAACCTTTCCTAATACTAAATAGTGTATTACTGAGAGAAAAAACTAAAGGATGGAAAGGGAACATTAGAAACAATGAGAGTATAGATTTCTTGTTCCCGGATTTAATAATCTTTGACAAAAGATTAATTGATCTATTCGCCAATACTCCGCAATAATTTTGATTACACAATGATATCAGTAGAATACCTATTCTATTTGACATCTTAAATGTCAGTACTTTCTCAATAAAATCCCACATAACTAATGAAAGAGGAGAAGATTCACAGAATATAAAACATGATGATGTGAAAAATGATATTGATTCATATATGCTACTAAATGAAACAGAATCAGCAAAAAACAGATCGGGCAATTGAGAACTGTAAAAATCTGATAGAACAACATCGCTAAAATGAGACAATAAATAATTATTGCATAATATAAAATTGACCATACTAATACTGAATCCCATTTTCTTTACCTTAAATAACTTAACAATATCATTCAAAAGACGAACAGAAAAAAAGTCATTTCTAATAAAAAGAAGAGATTGTGATAATAACATGGGAATATCTGCTACAATTTCAGGAGATAAAATGAATGTTTTTTCTAATACACATACAATTAGTATTTGAAAAACCACAGAAAGTAGGATACTTCCACTATTTGTATCATAGCATCCACAATTATCACAAAAACTCGAGCTATTTCTACATTCATCACAATAATGGAGCCGTTTAATTAATGAAATCAAACGATATATACTCTGGTTACTGGCCATGATTTGAATAACAGGATACATATTTAGAACAACAATCCCATTAATACATTTGGTCTTACTGAAAACCATTTCAATATTTTCATTCTCTTGAGAATTCATTGGGTCACATAAAACAATATAATTTTGATTTTTGGTTTCAGATATTAGATTGGAGTTAATCGATATTAATGATATATCTCCACAATATGATAATGACTTAGTATCACTGATATCACCAAAAGATATGTTAACAAAATATGAATCATTGTCAATGAATTTAATTGGGAGTAAAAAGTGTTCATAGGAATCCCCTAATTTGAGCAAAAACCTCTCATCATTTAATTCGAACCCAAAATCATACCATATACCAGGTATAAGAGAGGGTTTCGTTAAAATCTTTTCAGCATTAGTTACATACCTGAAAGTTAAATATAGACTATTACCAGTTATTGAAAGTTCAATGGTCAGCTGATTAGCGATAATAATTCTACAAAAAGGTAACAGACATGATGATGGACAGCTATTCATTCGAATAGATGTATGCAAGGAAAAGGGAAATGATACTATCTTAGATAATAGGTCAATCCCAGTTCCATAACCGGTAAAATGGAAAAAAGAAGATTTAAATACCTTTTGTTGACGCTTAACAGAGTTAAGTATACTATTCAATATCAAATGAGTAAATATAAACTCTTTTTTAGGCATATACTCAACAATAGAATCAAGACATTGACTATTAAAACCATACTTACAAATCATATCAAATAGATCACATAATCTTTCAGAAGTAGCATTAGCAGATCTTTGTTTAAACAATTCTTTCATTATAAAAGAGACCATTGATGCATAATGGTACTTCAATATATTGGCGATAGAAAACGATCCCATTTCATAAAGTTTATCATATACCAAAGTATCCATTTCAGTTGTTCGACACCAGCATAATAATAACTCCAATGCTTTCGAGTTCATGATAATGCTATTGTCGGAGTTACAATATGGTGAACAAGTACAAAGGGCAAACAATTCACGGAAAAGATTTATTGTTTTAGATATTCGTGTAACTATACAAAACATTTGATCAATTCCAACTATCATTCCATCACAAAATGATTTATATGCATAAATACTATGAGAACAAAGATTAGTTAAAAAACCAAAGAAAAACCTTACACACGACTCGAGAAGAGTATCTTCAACAAAACGTATTATGTAAGAAAATAAATTCATTGAAATTAATGTTTCTGTTATTGATTCTGGAAATAGTTTTGTTGAATGACTTAGCACATTCAGAAGATCATTAAACTTATCGGTATCACTCGAAGTGAGTTTAGGAATAATGCGCTGAACCATCATTAAAATATTAGATACTCTACAGTTCGATTCGGGGTCATTGGATCCCAAATTGAGACCACAACGAATTAAATCAACAACAGAAGATCGGTATAGATCAGTGAAATAGCTCTGAGATAAGAAATCCATTATTAAGTATGAGTCGAAACATATACTTAAATCAAAAAAAATCACATGCCTGAGCATATTAAATACCTCAATATTAGATGCAGATATGCCAATCAATACCTTCAGCAGTGATGAGCAAATCAATTCACTAACAAATTTCACGTTGTCATTAATGATTAATAGAGCATTAAGAAGAGGAATAAAAGTGTTTATCCTTTCACTAGTTCTAATAGAAAGAAAATCAGCAAGAGAAGAAAGAATCCCAGGTCTCGACAAGGAGTGATGAATAAAGCATCGAAATAATGTAGATAAAACCATATTTTGTAAATCGACATCACAGTAATCATCATCACCTATTGGAAAAATATAATCACATAATAATACAGTCCAATCACTCTCAAAACCAGCCGTAAGAGCATTTTCATTGATCTGGTCGATTATATGAAGAACAATTGTGATAAATGCTTGATATTGTGAAGGGTTCAGGGTGTTTTTCTTCGATTCTAACTCTTTAACAATTGAAGAAACAAGAAGGGCCTCATTTTTTGAATGATGACATATCTCAATAATATTGCTCGCAATTAAACTTAAATATTCATTTGTGATTAATAATGGCGCATCGGATAATGTTCTAGCTTTGAGAGAAAAGTCAACTTTGCTCATTTGCACAAGAACAGAAATTTCTGTGGGACTAATTCTATTTTTTGATATCCTTTGATCATGATAATTGGAGATCACCCATACAACAAAACGAGCAATAACCTCAAATTGTATAATAGAAACATCATCTTTTAACGCACATGAACATTCTGAATATACACTCAAACATATATGCCCAATCTGAAAAATGTCAGACACACTTAAACTAGTAAAATGCTCAACTCTGTTCAAGAGTTGTGTTGAAACATGACTGAATTCGGTTTTTAAAGAAGAATCCAAAAAACTAACATAAGAAAACACAGTACATATTATTCTCCTAATTATAGATATAACAAAAAAAGGGACATTCTCAGGGTGAATTGTAGACAGCAATACAGAAAGGTTATGAAATACGTAGTGAACAATATCGCTGTTTTTGGAAACACTATCAATTTGAGCCAAAGATGAAAAATGGGATAACATTGTTATAAAAAACAGAGGAAGCATTGAATCAATTTGCATCATCGCCACCCTTCCCCAGTAGCTGGACATACCAAACATTAATGCTTTGGTGACTTGTAGCACTTCAGGTTGGCTCTCATTCGAAAACTTACCTAAAAAATGTAATGCATTCTCAATTTCTTCAGCAATTCTGCAAATTTTTGTACCATTTATATATTCATCGATTTCTACAAAAAGTCTACATATTAATTGTAGGTATAGCCTGATAGATCCATAAAACAAAAATGAATCATAATTATTCGTCAGATTTTCGAATCTGATTTCTTCTTTTAAACGTTTAAAAATATAAGGAACATCATTATTTTCAAACACATAATTAATCAGACTTCCTTTTTGGATTTTATTCTTCTTAAAAGCAAGCAAATCAATCAAATTCGGATCAATATTTAACAAACTAGAGATATTTTTGGGAGGAAGCTCATTTTTACCATAATACTTACTAATAAATTTACCAATTCTGTCCAATACTGATTCACTGATAGATTTCATGTTACTCCTTTACAAAATCTCGATTATATAAATCATTCAAAAAATAACCTTACGATAAGACCCTTTTTAATTCAATTTTAAATTAAACCTAAATCCCCTCTCAAATATCCTTACGATTAAAAACCTTTTTTCAAATCACCCAACCAACGATCATTTTTGAAAAAAAAACACCTCACTTTCATGTCTGTTGTTTCTCCAGATCTTCTTGCCCAATACAATGCTGTCCACGAAGAGACCTTGACCAGGCTTCTTTCTTTGGTCAATGATCCATCATGGAAACAATTTGATGTCAAGCCTGATATCACAATTTACACACGTGCTGACCCCAACAGCTCTTACAACATGGCCAAAGGCGTTGTTTCAATTCCAGTTCCAGTTGAAGTTGTTTACAACAAACTCAAGACTGTTCCAAAGATTGATCCTTCAATGCCAGCTGATGTCAGGGATGGCACAAAGGAAAAATATCAATTTGCCGAGATTCCTGGGGATGAACATGATAGCTGTTTCATGTATGTTGGTCTTGAAAGTCCATCTGCGATGGTTACTGCAAGAGAATTCCTTATGTACAGGCGCCACTATTTTGTTGAGAACAAGCATATCTTTTTGCATGTTTCTGTTGAAAATGATGAGCTTAAGGCTCCAGCAAAGGGCTATGTTCGTGGCAAAATGATCATGCAAGGATACGTTATTGAGGAGGAATCAGGAAACACTCGTCTTACATTCATTGCTCATGCAGATCCAGCTGGTTGGATTCCTGCTATGGTTTATAACTCATCAGTATCTAACCAATGCATGATTGCCAAGAAAGTCCGTGATCAAATATTAGCATCTAAATAAAGAGGGTCTTTTAATATATCTAAGGAGAAATATAGTGTTGCATTTTGTTCTTAAATCCAGTTTTTGTAAGGGAAATGGAATTCTCAATCAATGATTTTAATACATTCCAGTTGCTTTCAATTTCTACCATATATGGTGGTAATGTCTTGATGTTTCTAATATTCCGGAAAAATGAAGCCATTGATGAATATAATTGTTTCCCTGTTTTCTCATTTAATGAATGAGAAAGAAAGTAATAAAATGCAGTAACATATCTTTCATTATTTGGATATATGTGGTGACTAATGAGTATTTGATGAAGCCTCTGAATAGGGAATGAAAAAAACTCATATAGAAGTTCAGATTCAATCTTTGGGGACTGAGAAAAACTGTTAGTTAAACTCTTAATTATATTCATGCATTTTTCATTAGATATAAATGTAGGTACCTTGGTTCGATTTTCATAAATATGTTCCCAAAACATCAATGAACCCCTGGCAAGAAGCTCCTGCTGAGAAAAATTATCGATTGGGGGGTACATAAGAGATTTAATAGAAGAAATATAGTTTGATTCCGAAGATGATCCATCCAACAAAGCTGATGACCGGAGAATATGAGAGTGCTTTTCAATAAGGTAGTGGGAATCATTGAATAAAGAAATAATTTGTAGAATCGACAAATCAGTATTGAACGATTCATATGATGCGCGATAATCTTGAATCATTGATAATACTATATACGATTTCAAATCTGGCTTGTTAGGAATTTTTATCCCCTTCGAAAACTGAGAAACAATTGGAATATTCATCTTTGTTTCATCAAAGAAATCTAAAGGACAAATCTCATTTGCATTTTTAATCAATTGTTGGTAAATATATGTAAAAGACTCTTTAGCCTTTTTAACGCTAATCTTTTTTGGAGGCCGAGCAAGGTTCTGACCAAAGTCTTGCAATGGTAGTGGATTATCATTAAAGTAAAACTCATATGATAGTCCAACAATGGAATGAATCAGATTGTTCGGAATATTCGCTAGTAATTGACTTGGTAAATCATTAATATGCTTTGATTTCATTATAATCTTATAGATTAGATTATATTCAAATAATGACACATAAATATTTGCACTACGACAACCAACTCCTAAATAATCTCCAAAAAACTCAGTATTATATGCAGCATAAGACGATGATTTAAATATTTCATACAGATGACTAAGGATTAGAGGATCATTATGATCTTTAATATGTTTAAACGCAGTTAGTAAAGATTTCACACATAGCCCATATCGTGCTAAGGAATACCCTTTTTGCCACATTTTTAAGGTTTTTGGAAAAACATTCCCGAAAAATACATTAGAAAAAAGATGACTGTCAAGGTCATATAACTTTTTGGCCATATCAGCATGGGATTTGGTAAGTTTTTGAGTTGCTTTCCTTAATGATTGAATAAAAAGCCCATAAGCTGCGAAAGGAACAATGCTTGCATTGTGGTTTCTTGTAGAAAGAGCATCAAAAAAGTCATTCCATAAAAAATTGGTAAATAAAAAATAGTTCTCAAAGAAAGATGACAAAAAAGCTAAATTAATTGATGTGTTAGAGTAGTACATCAAGCAATTGCACAATGAGCTTGCCCTGTTTGCTTGATTTGGAAGTAAAAAATAATGGTAGAGGGAAGGAAAAGTAATACTAGCAAAAAACTGCAAATATTCTTCATTTTCAAGAAAATACGATATAATTGCCTCAGCAAGCAATGATGGTTGGTTTATCATCATGCTTATCTTGGAATTGATCATTTGATACTGGTTGGTTTCGATTTTGAGGTGCAATGGGGACCTATTCTGCTCTGATATACGAATAAACTCTCCTATTTCCATAAAATTGGTCATAATGGTTGGAAACTCAAAATATGCAGAAATAACACTGTTAACCCTTAATTCATCACATATTTTGTTGAATAAAACTCTTAAAGATTCACATTTGTTGTGGTTTCTCCCATTATTATACCAAGATATCAGCATTTTAGAATACTCATATTCACTGAATATGGAAAAACCATCCATCAATTTTTGGCAACCCAAAAGTGACATTTTTATCTTTTATCGAGCAAATCCTGACCACATAATATATTTTTACTTTAAAGAAGTCGAAATGAATTCAATCAAATTGTTAAAGAAAATTTAAAAAATTCAAAGATTTATAAAATTTTCAAAGCATAAAACAAAATTTTTCACAAAACTTCTTTGATTTTGCAATGTTTATGCTGTTGTCATTAAAATTCAAACAAATCTAATTCAAATCATTTCCACTCCAATACAAAAATTGAATTCATTATGTATCATGAAACGGTTTAACATTTAAACGAATGGTTTTGGCCTTTCTATTCTTCTTTGTTATATCAGATCCGGATTATTCGGTTCTTGTTACCACATTGACTATATTAGGAACAGGTACAGTTACGAGAGAAGGAGTAAAAAACGCTGGTAGCTATGCGTCATTTTCTGAAGTTGTTATTGGGCCCCAAATCAGGGAAATAGGATCAGAAGCGTTCATAGACTGTACTAATCTTGTTAATATTACCTTCAGCGAGAATTCAACCTTGACAAAGATCATGCCTAAAGCTTTTTATAATTTGAAGAATCTCAAGGATGTCGTCCTTCCAGAGAGTGTAACTTATTTGTCAACGAATGCCTTTTTTGGGTGCACCAAATTGACCACTTTTTATATTCCCTGCCGTGTGTCAACCATTGAGTTGCCCTTTCATTTTGATACAAACTTTATGTCTTTTAGTGTTTGCATTAACAATACCAAATTTTCTAATGACGACCATGGGGTATTATTTAATTATGAAAAAACAATTATCATTTCTGCTCCTAAGAGCATACAGTCGTATAGTATTCCAGTAACAGTAAGATCTTTGGCTAATTTTGCTTTTCAAGGTTGTAGATTAAGTGATCTTACTATTCCCACCTCAGTATCTACAATTGGTGATCAATCAATATCTTCAATGTCAACTTTGACGTCTCTTGTTTTTGATGAGCCAGCACAGATCACTGGATTTGGGGATAAAGCCTTTTCTTCACTAACATATATTAAGTCAATATCAATCCCAGAAGGGGTAACAAGACTAAATGCCAACTTATTTAATTCGTGTTCCAGACTTGAGCAAGTTGATATTCCCTCCACTGTATCAATTATCGTATCAACACCATTTTCATCTTGTTCTAAGCTAAAGAAAGTGATTGTTGAAGAAACAAACATGTATTTTACCAGTTATCAAGGTGTTTTATATGATAAAAATATCACCACAATGATATTTGCTCCTGTTGATTTAACCTCAATTTATATCAAAAAATCAGTTAGAGTGATTAACTCATTAGTATTGCAATCCTGCCCAAATTTAGTTCAAGTTGATATTGAACCAAATAATACATATTTCTCAAGTGATGGATTGGTAATTTATAATTACGTTGGTGATAAATTAATGATTGTTGCTGGTGGATCGACTTCAATTTACTTGAGGGAAAATGTTAAAACTATAGAATCAAATGCAGCGACAAATTGCAAAAAACTAAAGACAGTGATATTCCCCAATAATTCAATTATTAATAGGATATATAGCAATGCTTTCAATGGATGCTCCGCTCTTGAAAGTGTGGTTTTGAATAATAATTTGAAAACAATTGACACAGGCGCATTCAGACAATGTACAAGCCTTGTCGAAGTTTTTATTCCTTTTAATGTCTCTTCCATGGGATCAAACGTATTTTATGGATGCACGAAATTGGAGAATATTACATTTGGCCAGGGATCTCTTTTGAAAGTGTTTAGTAGTAGTGTTTTTTATCAATGTACAAATCTTGTAAATTTCTCAATACCACCAAATATCACTACTTTGGGAACAAGTATGTTTGCAAAATGTACTAAATTATCAAATGTTTCATTTTCTGCACAAAGTACGATTTCTATAATTCCCCAATCATGTTTTCAAGAGTGTTCAGCATTAAAAGAGATTGTCATGCCACAATCCATATCAAAAATTATGCCTTCGGCATTTTTAAAGTGTGATTCATTATTATCTGTGATAATGAATCAAAGCTGTCCATTAACTGAAATCGGATCAAGTGCTTTTGAGTCATGTACTCTTCTGAATCAAATCACCTTCCCCTCATCATTGAGCATCATCAGAGAAAAAGCATTTATGAAATGCATTAGTTTGACTCAAGTTCATTTTCCATATCAAGTATCAGCAATCTATAATTATGCTTTTTCTGAATGTACTAGTTTGCTTTCAATTACTTTCGATAATAGTATTGCTCTTGAAACCATATATTCAGCCGCTTTCAACAAATGCACAAGCATAACCAATATAACTATCCCGGATTCAATTACTCAGATAGATGCTAGTGTTTTTTATGGTTGCAATAAATTAGTATCTGTTGATGTGAAAGAAGGAAATCTACGATTTTCTAGTGTTAATGGTATTTTGTATTCTTTGGATGGCCATACTCTGATTCTATGTCCTGCAGGTCTATCATTTGTTGAGATTAGACCAGATATACATACAATTGGCAATAATGCCTTTTATGGCTGTTTGAAGTTAAATGAAATTGTTTTCTTAACAGGATCATCATTAACAAGAATTGGAGAGAAAACTTTTTATGATTGTATATCTCTAATTACAATTACTTTCCCAGCATCATTACAAATCATTGAGAATAGTGCATTTTTGGGGTCATATGCTTTGAAAAATGCAACATTTTTGGAAGGCTGCCAGATTCAATCTCTTGGTCCAAATACTTTCGAAGGGTGCTCATCTTTGAAAAGTGTAGTATTCTCTTCAACAAACTACCTCAGAACCATTAGCAACAAAACATTTTATAATTGTAAAAGCCTCGAAACAATTGTTATTCCGGAGTCTGTAGAATCAATAGGTAGCTCAGCTTTTGAGGGATGTTTAAACTTAGCATCTGTAACTATTTTACCAGGAAGCCTCTTAACAACAATCGAGGCAAGGGCTTTTTATGGATGCAAAATCATTCTATCGTTCGAGTTTCCACAATCATTACAAATAATTGGAAGCGAGTCTTTCTTTGGTTGTAAGTCTTTAGCTAACCTAGTATTCCCTCATCAATTACAAACTATTGGATATAAGGCTTTTGGTTTGTGTTCCAAGATTGATTTTTTAAGATTTCCAATTGATATTAGTGAAATTAATGATGAGGCTTTTGATGCGTGTTCATCATTGAAAATTGTTTTCTATTGTGGAAATACTCCAATTAACTCGAAGAATGTTTTTTCAAGTGATCCATTAATATACACAACTCCTGAATATCCGATTCAAAGCTTAGGTGGAGCACCTGTTATTCATGCTCTCAACAATATGTGTATGCTACCACAAATGACTCCTGTAATCACTCCTGAAACCACACCACAAGTATCACCTAAAGTAACACCAATGTATACACATCAAGCAACATTCAAAATAACTCCGAAATATTCTCTTGAGAATACACCAAGAATTTCCGATTTATCAACACCACTATATACTGCCATCAGAACAAACATTATTACACCGTATCAAACCCTTTGGAATACCAATATTGAAACACCAAATCCAACTATTTGCGAAACTAAAAAAGAAACCCATACTCCAACATTTGATGTGACTCCAGTTCAAACACCAGATATAACACCAATTCCAACAATCAATATGACACCAATTCCAACATTTGATATGACACCAGTTCAAACATTTGATATGACTCCAATTCAAACATTTGATATGACACCAGTTGAAACATTTGATATGACACCAATTCCAACATTTGATATAACACCAATTCCAACAATCAATATGACACCAATTCCAACAATCGATATGACTCCAGTTCAAACACCAGATATAACACCAATTCCAACAATCCATATGACTCCAGTTCCAACAATCGATATGACACCAGTTCAAACATTTGATATGACACCAATTCCAACAATCCATATGACTCCAGTTCCAACAATCGATATGACACCAGTTCAAACATTTGATATGACACCAATTCCAACAATCGATATGACACCAGTTCAAACATTTGATATAACTCCAATTCAAACACCAAATATCACACCAATTCCAACAATAGGTATCACACCAGTTCAAACACCTGGTATTACTCCAATACGAACAGCTGAGTCAAATCCAAAGCAGACATCCAAAAACACATATGATGTTTCTTACACTTCTGAGTTTGACACTAAAACTGCAATGAGTACTCTCATAATCTCAACATCATCGATGAATCCTACTACGGTTTTCTTAATTCCAAGTAAGACAAGTGACAAATCAAATGCCATTTCTTCATCATCGGCACAGTTCCAAAGTTTTCTTCAAGGTGAAACACAAGCAGGAAATGAAAAAACTGGTTTTTTGGATAACACACTATTATTATCCATTATTCTTACAGTTATTGGATTTATTGTGTTAATAGTCTTTTATTTATTGTTCCGTGCATCTTCAGATAGTTCATCAGACAAATCAACAAGCTCTCCTCTTGAATCTTCATTAGACCCAATAAACAATGATGAGTCAATTGCATATGGAACAAATTTGTTCACCACAATGATATATGATGATGAATCATTGTTTGATGATGACTATAGTCAAGAGTAAAAGAATGTATTCCCATTTTGTTTAATTATTTATAAATTCAAAAAATTTTTGCATTCTTTATCAAAGAAAAAAGAAAAATTATTGGGTAGACCGTGAATCGAACACGGATCTAAAGAGCCACAATCTTCAATACTAACCATTATACCATCTACCCAGTTGATATATTTAATTTGAAAGAAATTATATTGTTTAAATGGAAACATAAAACTTCGAGAAAAATCGCCAAATAATGGAAGAACAAGACCACAATTGTTTGGAGTATAAAGTAATTTTATTAGGAAGTCAAAGCGTTGGAAAAACATCTATAATACACAGGGCTATTAATCGTGTTGATTTTGAAACCTCTCCAACAGTTGGTGTTTCACATTTTACCAGAACGTATGAAATTGATAGGAATATGATTAATTTGAATATATGGGATACTGCAGGCCAAGAAAAGTATAGATCAATCGCTACTCTTTATTACAGAGGGGCGAATGCTATTGTATTTGTTTATTCACTTGATGAAGAACAATCTCTGAAAGATATTGTAGAATGGTATAACAATGTGAAAAATCAGAACTTAGAAGACGTCAAATTCTTCCTTGTTGCAAATAAATCAGATTTAGTTAATGAACGTAAAGTTTCTCAACAACAAGGAGATGAAATGGCAAAGCGAATCAATGCAGAGTTCATTGAAGTATCTGCTGTTGCTGGAAATAATATAGAAGAACTATTTAACTCAATCGCTTATCATTGCTCGCATCTTCAGGGCGTAACCAACCCCGACCCAATCCCTAATCCAAATCAAGATAAGAAGTGCTGCAGTTTTTAAAATGATAGCACATTAAACATTTCAAAACATTTATTTATGTTTCTCATTGACAATATTGATTCAAATATCATTCCAAATCCACATAATCCCCCAGTCCAAAATTTCACACCGAAACTGTTGTCGATAATTCCAAAAAAGAATGATGAAAACAATTAAAAATGGTTCTAGTGTTTTTAATCATCCAACAAAGAGATAAAAAATTGTTCATATTGGTGCTGTTTATGAAAAGTTGGTATTCTTATTTATGATATCATTTCTGATTCCTTCTACTCCCAAAAAAATGGACACTTTATTTAATCAAATGAGATTCTTTAACCTCAAACAAACCAGTGAATATATTTATACACCATCAATGGTTAGGCAAGAATTTGAAATTTGTTTAGTATTAAAACATTTCATCATCACTAGGAATTCGTAAAGTCATTGAACGAATGGAGAAAACATGAATAATTGTACCAATATTTTTTCTAAGATCTATCATCATTATATCCAATTCTCATTGTTTTGCTAATCCAAAGGAGTAAAAAATGTCAGCATTTTAAATTTAATATTAAACATTTTTGCTTTTTTCTCTAGATATGAATAAAATTGACTTTTCTCATTTCGATATTATATTGGATGTGTGAATACCTTTTTAAGGAATACATTATATTCTAATAAAACTTAGCCATCATTGAGAAATGTTTCTTCAACTATTGTTTATTAGATTCTTAGGACCTTTTTCAATATGTCTAATTCGCTGAATACTTGAAGTTGTGGATAAAAAGTCTTTTTGGACGGCATGATGAGGGTAATAAGGTGTTCTGGAGAGAAATATATAAACATAATTAAGGGGCAAATGGCAGAGTGAATCGAATGACCGTAATTATGTTTTTATTCTTTTGAATTGAAACATTTCACTGATTCAAGGAACACACCAATCATTCCTCCACACGAACCCAAATAAACATAACCACTAATAGTCTTTCCTATAAAACCACCTCTCTGTTTTTTAAAATATAATTTGAATTCTTGAAATGGTGTGATATTTGTTTCTGGTGTTTCTTACCGAATGTTTTTCAATAACTCAATGTTTAATAACTGTTTATGTTCTTCATGAGGTGGATCAATCATTTTTTTCCTCAAATTCAATTATTTATTAATTTGTGCCAAAAAATACATTTATTAACAAACCCAGATAATGAATTCAAATATTTATTGATCGTATCAAAAAGTCACCTTTTTGTTTACCCTTCACAAATTTCCCCAAATTACAAAATGTAAAAGACTCTAAAAGTGGCAGATGATTTTCTTGTTTTCTTGTTTATGTGTCTCTCGCTTTGCACTATTAGTTTGTGGATCGAGAAGTTGGGAAAATTACCGACAGCAATCTAATATTTATGGATTATATCAGCGTCTTTTAAAGAGGGGTTATAAACACAACGAGATTTGGGTTGTTTCTTTTGATGATGCTGTTTATCATCCTTTAAATCCATACCCAGGTAAAATGTTTATTAATCAAGAACATGAAAATGTTTATCCCGGACTAAACATGATGAAGTTCAGGGGAGATGGTATTAATGCTGATTCATTGATTAATTTTATGTTAACTATTCCAACAACTAAAGATGACGAAATCCTCATTTATATTACAGCGCATGGAGGTCCTCATTTCATTTCTGCACCATCTGGTGGAAGAGCACTGTTCTCAAATGAGATAGCAGAAGTGTTTAGCTCTCTTTCATCTCGTGGGGCATTTAAAAAGTGTATTTTTGTTGTCGAGTCATGCAACTCTGGATCAATCGGAGAGTCTATCAAAGCCCCAAATGTTTTAGTCATTACATCATCCTCTCCAACACAGGTTTCATATAGTGATATTACAGACCCAATATTGGGTATCCCAATTGCAGATCAACTATCGAGTTCCTTTTACTATCTACTCAATATTATTGACGATATGAAAGTTTCAGAATTTATTCAGAACCTCAGAGGACTTACAAGATCATCAGACATTAGTATATACGGGGATTTATCAATAATGGAAATGCCGATGAGCAGGTTTTTTGGTAACACAGGTTCAAACATCGATTTCCAACCAGTATTTGATGCTGATCCACAGTATTCATTTCAAAGCATTAATCAAACCCAATTTGACAACATTTTGAATGAATTAATTGGGTGTTCTGATCTTGAATATGGAAAAGGTAATTCCCTTGAATCATATAAGTATATAGTTGATTATCTCTTTAAACATGGGATGATTAAAACGGAGGAAATGTATAAACTCGATAAAGTTTTCAGTATTTGCAAGAATTACTCAATGAATAGTATTATTCGTTGTATAGAGAAATCAGATAATCTGTAAAAATAGTTTAGCTGTTTTCCAAACGATCCTTTTTATTGCTTGTTGAGAATAAGTGATTAAGAGATTTTTGTGAACTCCCATTGATCAATGAACACGGTGAATAGAAAAGAATATATATATTCCACATATCTTAGTTTGGGGTATGGAAATGATATCGAAAAAGGGACAGGAATACTTCATTGTGTGATAAGATTGACCTAAATCTTGAAATTAAGAATTATGAAAACTAAAACACAAGAAAGTTATCAACAAATATTCTTCGAATTATTTAAAAACATAATAACAATTGGTCTATCTCTTACAGGGATTTTATGGTGATTTAATTTTGGATATTTGAATTCTCAGAACATATTAATCTTTAATGATTCACTATTTATTGAAGAAAATGAGGGAAATTCCGAGTTGTGGATTGGAGGATTTAATTGATATCATAAAAAATTCTCAATGAAAGATGCTGTATAAATGTTATTTGTTTGCAGAAATTGTTTCACGCATTGTTGAAAACCCAAATCTCTCCAAAATAGGTTTTCCAGTAATGGTCTCTAACTTTCTCACATCATGTTTCCTTAAGACTTGAGCATAATAACAAATGAATGTGGGATTTAATTCTCCTCTGGCTTATTGTCCTCCATTTCTCTTATCATTTCTCGCAATTCAGGGCGTAACCAACCCCGACCCAATCCCTAAGCCAAATCAAGATAAGAAGTGCTGCAGTTTTTAAAATGATAGCACATTAAACATTTCAAAACATTTATTTATGTTTCTCATTGACAATATTGATTCAAATATCATTCCAAATCCACATTATCCCCCAGTCCAAAATTACCCATTAAGCGGTTTTTCATGGAAAATAACCGTTGATAACTTTACAAAATAATCACCATTTTAAAAGCAAAATAATCGTTGAAAATTGCCAAAATATGGAGAACAAATGTCAGGCAAAGGTTGTCATTATTGGAGAATCTTCTGTTGGAAAATCGTCAATAATAATCAGATTGATTAGAAATTCCTATTCCAATGATGTTGAATCAACAGTAGGTGAAAGTTTGTTTACAAAAATCATTTCCATTAATGGGAATGAGATTCAACTTAATATTTGGGATACAGCAGGACAAGAGAAGTTCAATGCTATTCTTCCAAGTACATTCAGGAATGCTAGTGTTGTTATTTTAGTTTTTTCACATGATGTTAGTGAATCAGTCTCGAAAGCAAAGCATTATTTCAATATGGCGAAAGATATTATTGGTTCTGAGTGTAAGTTTTATGTTGTTGCGAATAAGTCTGATCAAAAGAAAGATGACGATTTCTATGATATCTCTGAGGGTGAAGACTGGGCCAAAGAAATAGGTGCCAAGTTCTATGAGGTATCAGCCAAAAACGGAGACAATATTGGTGCTTTGTTTAATGATATTGCTATTTCAGCTGTGCCCTCAATTATTCCACCCCCACCCCCATCCCCACACGGAAATTGTTGTCGATAATTCCAAAAAAGAAAGATGATAACAATAAAAAAAGGTTCTAGTTATCTATTTTTAATCATCCAAAAATGAGGACAGTGTTAAACAGTATAAAACATTTGAGGGATAACCAAACAAGAAGAAGACTATTAGTATTTGTTCGGTATTCTCTGATAACAAAGTAACAATGTTTTTAATAGTTTTATTCTGATAATGCTTGTAAGCTTTTATGTTGTTGGTTTTTTGCGCTTATTTTTTAGTACATTAGTTAAAAGAAATGGTCATTTTATTAACCAAAATGTATTTTTATCAAATGAATGCAAGAGCGAAACAACTGATTCAGGAAGATCTTATGTTAACGAACAAGTTAGCATTTACAATTGTTTTTTTAGGAGATTATCAGAATATAGTGGTAGTGGTGGTGTTATATCTATTTCTGGAAGCTATTTTACGATGAAAATAGAATTAACAATGTTTTATAACTGTTTATGTTCAACGAGCGGGGGAGCTATTTATTTTTCATCAGAAAATTGCACACTATATAAGGTTTGTGCATTTAGAATCTCCAGTTCTTCATATTACCACTTCGCATATCTGGAAGATTCAAAAACTGCTACCATCGATTTGCTTTCTTTATCAACAAGTTCATATTCATACATCGGTGATACATCTCTAGGCCTTATAAAAGGTGATCAGAGTTTTGCTCATTCCAACATTTCTAACAACATGGCGAGAGTGGCATCAACAATATTAACTAAGGCAGCAGGAAAGATCTTGTTCTCATATTTCACATTGGCAGATAATTATGTTTCATGTTGTATATGCCTTCAATTATCACAGTCAACAGGGGATGTATTATATGCTAACATTATTAATAATAACAGTCCATCATATGGAGTTGTTCATCTATGGTCATCAGGAACATATTCCATGCAGTATTGTATCTACTTTGAAAACCAGAACACCTTATTGTATTCTGATTCTGGATCAATGACATTATCTAATTGTTTTATCTCTCATGCTTTTGTCATTCTAAGTGGGCCTGTAACAACAATCAATAACAATACTCTCCTTAGAACCCAATCATATGCTCATCAGTTTTATATGTCTTACTACTGTGATGCAGAAAACCCTGTAACAGATGATTCTCGAAAACACACAAAAGTATTCAAGAATTTTTACCACATTTCTTTCTACCTAGGTTTCTGTTTCCTAGAATAGCACTAAACACCAAAAGCGGCAGATGATTTTCTTGTTTATATATATCTCGCTTTGCACTATTAGTTTGTGGATCGAGAAGTTGGGAAAATTACCGACAGCAATCTAATATTTATGGATTATATCAGCGTCTTTTAAAGAGAGGTTATAAACACAACGAGATTTGGGTTGTTTCTTTTGATGATGCTGTTTATCATCCTTTAAATCCATACCCAGGTTAAATGTTTATTAATCAAATCAGTCACTATTCGAGTTTCCTATTTTATTATCATATTTGTTGAAATTTCCCCTTTTATTCATAAAAAAGAATTTGAAAAAACTAGGAAACGAAACAAAATTGCCGAAAAATAAGTGCTTCCTTTAAAATTACTACTATGAAGAGTTTTATTTATTTTTATTGCTTATTTCGATAAAACTAGATGAGCCAAAACAACATTTAGGTATTATAACATTGTTAGTTTTACAATATAGATAAGTTTTTGAAAAAAGCCAAAAATCCCTCTATTATGTCTCTATTGTCATTGTGGTTCAATGATAAATGCTGGGGTAGGATGTGAATGTGAAAGTATAGATCAAGGAAAATCTTTTATTGATGAAATATTAATATTTCTCTCTGTTTCTTCTCAAAATATTCTCAATACAATGGAATAGTGAGTAATATATATATTTCTGCAAGTTATTAATCACTGAATATCAATTACTCAATGTTCTATAACTGTATAGCAAATAATGAGGTTAAATATACTTCTATTCTTTTAATTCATGTTTCAGAATGATATATGCTTCTTCCGGCTTTTTTGCACAACTGATTGTAACATGGAGTGAATTGGTAGATATATTGATCAGGCAAAAAAGTGGTCACCATTGCCAAGTATCTCTTTCTACAACAGACTTAATAAATGCTCAGCTTTTTTTCTCGTTCATTTATCGAAAAATACACGAGTAAAATGCCAGTTGATTTGCTTCTTGTTAGAAACGGTACAAGCGAAGGTGCTTTGGCAATAAAAAAAGCACGAATGGGTGATTCAGCACAGTTATCACATGATATTGTTAAAACGCACAGTTCAAAGTGGAGGCTCTCAGAATTCGGAAGAATTCAGGCAAAATCAACAGGAAGGTGGATCAGAGATAACTTCAAACAACCTTTTAATGCTTTTTTAACAGGTGAGTATGTTAGATCGCTTGAAACAGCGGCGTCTCTTGAATTACCGGATGCACAGTGGATACCATCTCTTTATTTGAGACCAAGAGACTTTGGAGAGTTTGCAGCACTTGATTATATCAAACATGATAGAGTTTTTACTCGAAGTATCAAAGACAGGAAAAGAGATGCATTTTATTGGACTCCTCCAAATGGAGAGTCCATAGCACATCTGACTCTGAGAACGGAGAGAGTCATTCATTGGATCAGACATCATGTTCCTCCGGAGGGATCAGCCATTATCGTTACCCATAAGGATGTCATGGAAACAATGAGGATTAGAATAGAGAGGATCTCACAGATTGATTACTCTGAAAGAATATTATGCGCAGATGATGCAATTAAGCTGAATTACTGCTCTGTTTTGCACTACACAAGAAAGAATCCCATTAATGGGACTATTGAACCAATGTATAGATGGTTCCGTGTTGTTACTCCCTGGATGGGGAAAAAGTTCCTCAGCACACCTTTCCAGCTTATAGAACATAAGAAATATAATAATGATGAAATACTCACAGAAGTATCTAACATTCCAACTATCCTTGATTAAATATTATTTTCGACCATTTTTAGAATGAATCAAGTAACAAAGCAAAAATGTATAGAGATTATTGATGAATTGTTGAAACATCCGATTTCCGAGGTATTTTCTGAGCCGGTGGACCCGAAAATTGATGGAGTTCCAGACTATTTCGATATTATTAGTCATCCAAGCGATTTTTCAACTGTTAAGAACAAATTGATAGAGGGAGCGTACAAAACTGTGGATGAGTTCAAATTTGATGTCAATTTAATATGGGAAAATGCAATAACATATAATACGAAACAATCTCTTCCTGCATACATTGCTGATGAATTATCCCGCCTTTTTCAAAAAAGATTACGATACTTAGAAACACCCCAACTTGAACAATGGACAAATGACTTCCTAAAAGCAAGATCCACTGTCTGTAGGTTATTTAGAAATCCTCCCAGCGGACTTGTTAATGCGTCATTTTCCACTGATGCATCAAATTCTGCTGATGGAGATAAATCTCGACAAAAACTCACGACAGATGATGTGCAGTTCTTTCAATCGGTGCATTCCCAGCTTAATGATAAGAGCAAAAGCGATGATTTTGAAAGGATCATTCATGAAATTGAACCAGACTTTTCTTATTGTTTTGAAACAATCGAAAGTGATCTTGAAAAAATGCTTCCAAGGACAAGGAGAGGGATTAAGAACTACTTAATGAAAATTCAGGTTAACCAAGATGATGTTAAACAATAATAATGTGATTTTTTTTAAATAGATTGTGCTATTCTCATGAAATGCTCAGTAGAATCTTGCAAAACCATTGATGAAACAATACCTTTGAAGAATCCTTTGACTTGAACCATGGGGTTGATTCCGTTCAAGAGATACCCAGAAGGAATGGAAAGAAGAGTGGCACCAAATGCAGAAGTGTTGGTTAATAGATGGCCTCTGGCCCATCCAATAATTGAGTTCTGGGGAATTGGAAGAAGTGGATCGACAAAAGAAGCAGTCAAAGGAAAACCGATGTTAGGGCCAATTTGGGAGAAAAACATCTTTCCAATATCTTTTGCGGTAACGTTAGCATCCTTATTATTTGCAACCTTTTCCTGAACTAGATGAAGAGGTAAATTCATCACAGTAACAACAGCAGCAGCGACTGTTCCTGTAATGGCAATATCAACAGCATGCCCCTTTTCTCGGATTTGCTTAAGTTTTGGAGACTCTTTGCAAATCTGGTCAAGCAAATGTTGAGCAATTGGGAATGCTATGAAACAAGTCCCAGTCTGCATTCCATGAAGAGTTGTGTTGATAATTGATGTTGGTCCTTTTAATTGAGAAACACCATTAAAGATAACATTGGTTGTTATATCACCAAGGGTAGCGCTAATATAAGTCTTCAACATAAAATGCCGATTACTGGTTAAGGTTCAAGGGTTCGAATAAGTCATTATTAGTTTTTTTTATGGAAGTTGAGATAGTTTACCCAAAAGATGCTAGAAAAGACCTCTTGGATCAATCAACTCTTATTAGCAAGTGGATTAAGCGTGTTAATCAACAATTTGTTATTAAAAAGATAGTTATTGAATCGATTGATTTGTTTCCTGGCCCCAGAATTGGGTTTATAGAGCTTACAGTTGATTATTTATATTTGAATCATTCATATAAAGAAAGATTTGTATTATCCGGCAAAGCTGTTTCGATTGTTCTTCTCGCCAAAGTTCCAGAAAATGGGTTGATATACACATTGTTAGTTGAACAGCCACGACTTGGCGTAGGTAAATTAGTGAAGGAGTTTCCAGCAGGAATGGTTGATGATTCAGAAGATTATAAAGGAGTTGCTTTAAAAGAACTTGAGGAAGAGTGTGGAATTGTGGCTGAAGGTGATGAATTGGTACAAATCGGAGATTTTCTTTATTCAGATCCATCATCTGTTGATGACTCATCTGTTTTTTTTATTTATAAGCGAAATATGTCACTTGAGGAGCTCGATGGGTTGAACAACCGAGTGAAAGGAGATGGGTATGATGAACAAATAACCACTCATGTGATTCCTCTCACTGATGTACCAAATACAAGTTCGGATTTAGTGACCATTTCGATGGCATATCAGTGCATCGATATGATTAAGGAAGGCAAAATAACCTTTGAGTAAAAATTGTTCTGATTAGATAATTATGTCGGCATCAAAATTTGGGAATCGAACTGTTTTTGGTATCACATCTCCAAACATAGTTGAGAATGATTTAAATACCGCCAAAATCCAAAAATCAAAAGCATTTAATTATATTTTTCAAAAAATTGGTCATTATTCAATCAAAAGCCCAACATTATTTTTCAAAACATCAAAAAATAGTCTAATTATGGCTCATATTCAGTCAGAAATCGATAAAATCAGAGAACAAATAGCTTTGATTTGTAATTCTGCTGAATACCAGAAAATATTAGAAAATGAGTCGAATAGAAATAATGAAATGATCAAAATAAAGAATTATCAGTCTGAAAATCAGCTAATCAACGATAGTATTTCGAAATTATCCACAAAATGCGCCATGATAATGCAGTTTTCTGATGAAAAATATGTTAAATATATACGAGAGAGTTTTAATCATTATGAAGGGGAGTTTTCAAATATTAAAAAACTTGTTGAAACCCAAGAAAAAGCGATTAAAGATAGAAGGAGACGCGAATTGGCTCAAACAGTAATCTTACCGAATGTTGATGATTTAAAGAGACATATTAAAGATATTGAGACAGAAATTTCCATGAAAAATGAATTGTTTATTGATATTATTCAAGATTTGGAGAAATCAAAGTCTCACTATTTAGAAGCTCTATATACCCATTTCAACACTCAATACAAAGATACCTCAATCAAATTATCTGATGTATATGACTATGTTGAGAACAAAGATCCAGTGTACCTCCTGAGAAAACTCAAAAACAATATGTTAAATAATGAAGACTAATACTTTTACTGGTTTTGAACAGCATTCCTAAATGCACGTCTTTCTTTTTGTCGTTGAAGGGCTTTGGCTTCAGGGTGCATATTGAAATTCGAGAGATTTGGAGAAATCATCGATTTGATATCCAAATAAACTTCGCTAAAAGAATCTGCATTTGGTTTCGTTACATTCATCAGTCGTGATTTCTTGGGTCCGTCTTCTATGTTAAACTCTTGGTTGTGAATAAACTTATTCATTATCTTATGAAATTCTGTATTAATCTCATCTGGATCTGTTAGCTTTCTATAAGAGTCGACGCTTTTAATAAAATCAACGCTTAAATAAAATAGATTTGATTTCGCGTATTTTTCGAAGAGTTGACATACTTCTTTATCATTCAATGCAGAATCAATATCTTTAAAAGCACCTTCTCCCAAGTCAATAATCTCTGGCCTTACCATTGAAAGATGAACTGGCACGCCAAAAGTAACAAGAAAAGAACTCACGCATGCCGCAATACCGAACATTGGAGATATTAGCGAGTATATAGTATTATTGCTTTGGATATATAAAAAACCAAAACCAAGGAAAGGACCAATAAGTAAAACCCAAATGAATAATATTGATTTAAACTCCGATGCCACCCATATTTCATCATGGAGATCTTTGAGCATGAATACGCCTATACCCAAAGCAATAACAGCGATGGCTAATAAAATCAATGCATTTCGATAAAACACTTTAGTTGTTCCATGTCCATAATTACCCCAATGATTCTCTTCTATTATAATATATCGAATTAAACCCCATATAAATGAAATCCCGGTAAGAATGGCGAAATAAATACAAAATGATGAATCACTATAATATTTCCTATATTCTGCAATTTTGGGATTGTCATATGACTTTCTTTCAATCATAAACCTAATCGATCGAAGGGGATACGGCAAAAAATGAAATGGAATGACAAGCCAAAGAAACCAGTGGCATATTGCATTTGGATAATACTTAGGACCAATAATTATCTGGAAACACATATGAGAATACATTAAAAATTGACCAAATGCGGAAATGAGAATCAAATTCGGACTTCTTGATTGAATATAAAAAGATTTTTTCTTTCTAAAGAATATCATGACGTTAAAGATGAAGAACAATGTCCATAAGATCCAAAATACAAGAAATAAAAGAGAAAAATGATCAGTAATAAGAGTCATTAAAAATGCCCAAATTTACCTAAAAGATCTTTTTATAGAAGTGGCAATAAGGTTCAGATCCTTTGTTCTGATAGTATTTTTGATGATAATCTTCTGCCTTGTAAAACGGAGCAAAAGGCTTCAATGAGGTAGCAACTTTGTAGCCTTTTTCTTGAAGAGACTTGATCACTTGTTGAGCGACATTGCTCTCATTTTCATTTTGGTAGAAGATAGCTGAGAGGTATTGGGGACCGATGTCAGGTCCTTGGCCATTTGATTGAGTGAAATCATGAATCTCAAAAAAGTACTTGACCAAATGCTCATAATCAATCTCTGAAGGATCATACACCACCTCTATTGCTTCAAGATGGCCAGTTTTCTTAGTACAGACTTGCTGATATGTGGGTTTTTCAACACTGCCGCCCATGTATCCAACAGTGCATTTTTTAACCCCTTTACACTTGGAAAAATAGTATTCGGTGCCCCAAAAGCACCCACAAGCAAAGTAAGCTACTCCAGAATTCATATAAAAAATGCCCGATGAATATCAGAAATTTTCGGATTTTTAATTTTATTACAAGTTGGGCGGGTTCTAAAAAGTCCATTTATTAAGAAGATCCTACAGATAGGCTTATTTAGCACAAGAATTAAAAGTGAATCAAGAATATCTTAAGAAAACTTATATTCTTTTTAGAACAGGATATTTTACATACTATTATCATGTTATTAATTGGTAAATGTTGTTTGGCTCATATGATTTTTCATAATATCCAAAAGAAAGAACCAAGAATAAGAATATGATCTTCAAAAAAGATAATATTCTTCAAGAAGAAAGCTTTTTTTGAATATTTTCCAAGAATATCAAAGAAAACCACACTTTTGAAGATGATTTTTAATTAATAATTCACATTCCCAAAATGTGGGCTATTTGATTTTTTTCCAAAGTTGGTTTCTTCAAATCAACTTCAAGGATCTGTCACTTTTAATGGAGGAAAAAATCAGATTCGAAAACTCACTTTATGACCCCCAAACAGATGATATAGGATATAATATATCTGATATTGAATTTTTGGTTGATAGATTAGTATGTCTTCCTTTGGTTCGGCCATTTTTGCTTGAAAAAGCCGTGACACTTTGTGTAAAATATGCAAGTACTATCAATTTTTTAAGAAAGCTCCTCAGCGAATCAAAAGAATGCCCTGTTTTGATCTATAGATTATATAAGCGAGGAGTGATTAGTTTTCAAGAAATTGAGCCAATTCTTCGAAGTACGGATAGCACCATTTATTGTTACTATTTTCGCAAAGAGTTTATTGATTTTGAGTTATTTGCCAAGAAGAATAACCACTTTGTTGATTTCGATAGATCTCTTATTAAGGACGATGAAGAAATTGATCGAATAATACAATATGGGTTTCATCCTTCAAGTATTGAATACTGCCTAAAATATGATGATATTGATGTTCTTCGAGATCTAAATATCAATGATAATGGAATTGCTAAATGGAGTCCTTTTGAATGGAGCTATAAGTTAAATTTTCTTGATTATCTTTCTTTTTCGGGGTATTTTGGATCGATAAATTGTTTCAAGCATTTAATAATTAATGGATACCAGATTACAGACAGCGTTAAATCATCAGTTGTATGTAGTGGATCTTTTGATCTTTTTCGTTTGTGTAATGGTTCTATTATAATCCCTCAGAGTATTTTTTGTGCCGCACAATTTTGTAGGTTATCATTGTTATCATTTTTTCTAGAAAATAGCATTGATATTAGTATTAAAGATGAATGTATTCGAAAATGCTTTTTGATTCTACTCTTCTTCATTATTCCTCTCAATTTGGTCATTTAAGCGTTGTAGAATTCTTGTTGAATCATGGAGCAAATGTGAATTCTGAAAACAATGATATTCGCCCTTAATACTTTTAGAGACTCCTTTGCATAATTCCGCATATAATGGCCATTTAAGTATTGTTGAGTATCTTGCTGAAAATGGAGCCGACATAAATGCAACAAATATTTATAATATGACTCCCCTTCATATGTCATCAATCAATGGCCATTTAAGTATTGTGGAGTATCTTGTTTGTAATGGAGTTAATATTAATGCCCAGAGTTCAAAGCATTGGAATTGAAGTTTTTTTATACCCCTCTTCACCATGCAGCTGTAAATGGTCATCTTGGAATTACTGAGTATCTAATTAAGCATGGAGCAGACATTAATGCTATGAATAAATATTTGTTTTAATAATGTTCAATTCAACTCCTCTTCATTTAGCTGCAAAAGAAGGCCATATCCATATTGTTGATTTTCTTCTAAATCATGGAGCCGATATAAATGCCCAAAAGAAGGGATTCTTTTCGGTCACACCTCTTCATGTTTCTTCTCAAGAAGGTCATGTTTTAGTTGTAAAAACTTTAATTGAACATGGAGCAGATGTTAACAAAAAGGATAGTCTTCTTTATTTTATTCTTATCTTGAAACCCCTCTTCATTGTGCATCCCAATATCATCATGCTGATGTTGTTGAATTTCTTCTTAAAAGTGGAGCTGATATTAACTCTAAGAATAAAAAAGGGAAAACTCCTTTGGATTATGCAAGTAGTAAAATAGTTGTTGATCTATTAATCAACAATGGAGCGAAATAATTTTATATAATGAATAGAATTTACACATATTATTGATAAATATTTTCGCATACAAATGCTCGATACATTTTTTTGACATAACAAAGATCCTAATATTTAGTGATTAATTGTTGTGGTTCAATTAATGTCCTTGATACATAATATCCCAATCTTATATCAATATAAACATACAAAACCACCCATAATGGTCCATTTTCTATTCAATAAAAACTCCACAAAACGAAATTAATTATTATTCAATATGAAATCCATAATATATATCTTCTATTTCAGGGGAGCTACAACACAAATGAATAATGAACCAATTGAGATTTTTCATGAAAAATAATCGTTTAAACAATTCTAGAGAAAAATGCAAAACTACCATCTCCTGAACCAAATCGGGGAAGGATCATTTGGCCGTGTTTATAAGGCACGTAGAAAATATACAGGGAGATTAGTTGCTATTAAAATGATTAATAAACTTGGTCAAACAAAAGAAGATCTTCAATCTTTTCGAGGCGAAATATCTATTCTACGAAAAGCTGATCATCCAAATATAATGAGAATGCTTGAAATTTTTGAAACAGATACGGATTTTTGTTTAGTAACGGAATTGGCTCGGGGTGATTTATTTCAGATTATATCTGACAATCAAACACTTCCTGAAGAGATACTCAAAAAAGTAGCTTTTCAATTATTATCTGCATTAAATTATCTTCATATTCACAGAGTGATACATAGGGATATTAAACCTCAAAATGTGCTAATCTCAATGAATGGAAATCTCAAGTTATGCGATTTTGGCTTTGCAAGATCGCTATCTAATAATACAATTATGTTGAATTCTGTTAAAGGAACACCATTATATATGGCACCAGAGCTTGTTCAAGAGCAACAATACAATGAAAGAGTTGATATTTGGTCTTTAGGAATCATCTTATATGAATTATTCTATGGAAAGCCCCCATATTATACTAATTCTATATATAAGTTAATTCAAATGATTGTTAATGACCCAATAACATGGCCAGGTCCCATATCAGAGCAATTTAAAGATGTACTAAAATCAATGTTACAAAAAGATCCGAGCGCCCGGTATTCTTGCGATGCAGTTTTAAAGTTTCCATTTTTTAATGGCTTGGATTCTACAATGTTTGACGATATGGTTTATAGGTTTAAAGCTGCTCAATTTGAAGAAGCAATAAAAGAAAATGCTAACAATAAAACTGAGCCAACTCAAAAAAAGTACGATTTTCAAACAATTATCGTAAATCATGCATCATATTCAAATGAAGATATAATAATGGCAATAAAAGGAATACGTGATACAGCAATGGGATCAGACTCACCATTAGTTGCTTCATTTGTTTATCAGTATAAAGACTTTCTTACAAAACCACCTAATGTTATTGAAGAAGTTTTGAAAACCAGTAGTTATATAATATCAATGAATTATGAAAAATATGTGCCAAGTTTTATTGATGTCTTTTCTATTATTGGCAAAGTTGAACTCCCAAAAACAATTATTGATTTTATTGTTGAAATTTTAGTTGTTCCTTTTGCTAAAAAGGCCTTGAGAGGGCAAGTTATTTATGAAGAGATTAGCTTTGAAGATAATAAAGCCGAGAAATTAAAAGATAAAATGATGGGATTCCTATTCTCCTCTAAAGCAGAAGATTTATCAAGGACATATGCAGCTTTGTATCATATTTCCAAATCTAGTTCGAGTTTTTTATCATATTTAAGCGGCTCTTTTGTTTCGCAAATAGTCCCCATATTGGCATCATCTGTTATTCATCAGAACAATCATATTGTGTCTGGTTTTAGTTTGTCTTTATTAAGTGTAATAATCAATAAGAATAACAGTGCTGTTCAATTTATTCAGCCAATATCTGATTTTATATCTTCTCTTTCTTCAATTTTATCAACATCTCCAAAGACACATGACCATTTTTGTATGCTTTGTGCTATGATTGTTTTTATTGGTACAACTTTTTCCATATTAACACAGATAAATGATTTTCAAAGGCTCATTGCCAAAAGAGAATGTCTTTCATCTCCCCATAGTTTTTTATCACAGTTTTATAGTTCTAAACCAAATCATAAAGATATTTTATTATCTTTAATCAGGTTTTCTACTGTTTTGCCTTCCAAACAAAATGAATTTGTAGCATTTTCTTCTTATAGTAATTCTGTATTCGAGTTTTTTCCAATATTACCCTCTTTTTTAGGTGAGATTTCGCCACTTATAACAAGTGTTTTACCAATTCATCAAAATCCACTAGTTTCATCAGCATTAAGATTACCATATGAGCATCTTCGGCTCTTTATATATAATACTATAAACTCCTTATTTGAGAAGAACTTTATTACATCAGATATAATAAATGTGTTTTTTGTAGTCATTAAGAATAGCTTCCCAGATTCAATATCATTATGCAAAGATTTGATGACAAGTGGTATTATTCAAAAGCTTATTCAGTTTATTTCTAACACTAATAACCCTCATATCGCTTTAGGCCTTCTTGTTTTAATTGTGATATCTGAGGACTCTCAATCGCAAAGTTTGATTGATAATAGCAAAGATCTTATTAAGTTTTTGGCTACAAATGAGCTTTACTTCGAGTGCCTTCTCATTGTTAGTACTCATTTATTACGACTCTCTCAGAGTTTTGTTACAATAATTGAACAATATGAAGTGTTTTCAAATTCGATACAATTTTTAGCTAAAAAAGCCTCAGAAAATATGAGACAAAGAATATATCAATTCATAGGCTTTTATTCTATTTATAATAGTATCAAGGAAGAAAATGTGGAAAAAACTTTGTCGTTTCTGTTGAAGGATTTGAAAGTAGATTCGATTGAGCTTAAAAAGTCTATAACCTTTGCTCTAGGTAACATAATCTACTTGAATCCAAGTTTGTCATCAATAATCATTGAAAACATTGATTCATTTGGACCACTGCTTGATTCAACCGAGTTAAGGATACTTGATCATACAGTTTCGTTAGTATGCAATTGTCTCAGATCATCAGATCAACATCTTCAATTTTTAGTTCAAAAAGGGATTATTGACAAACTAGTTAATCTTTTAAGAGGAAAGGATGAAATTGCTTATAATGTTTTGCCGAAGTTGACAATTCTATGCAAGTATGAAGAAAGCAAAAAATATTTGAAAGGAAAGGGACTTAGAAGTTACATTAATAAAATGAAAAACTGTAAATCAGAAAAAATCCAAGCCATTGCTCAGAAGATGATTAGTCTAATTGACTCATGAAATCAATCTCGCAAGCCCAATTATTTAAGTTATCTTTCATTACAGCAAGAATCTCTTGCGATTCGGTTTGTGATTCTAACGATAAATTATTGACACATATTTCATAGTCTTGAAGAACATATGATATTGTCTCATAAGCCTCTTCTATGTTATGTTTAATTTCATATAGGAATATTGACTTATTAAGGAGCAAACCCAGGCGTATTGGATCTTCTTTAGGCAAATTTCCCTCACATATATCAAGTGCTTCTTTATAAGCCTCTTCTGCTTTCTTTGAACTGGACTCAGATTCATCAGAATCAGCAAATTCACAAATATACCTGTACAGATCACCACGAAACCTGATAAAATAAACAATTGTTGGTATATCATTTTCTCCTCTTAGTATATTTTCGATCATTCCAATCGCATCTTTGCAATATGAAATCAATAATGCTACTTCATCGTGGTATTTATCCAAATAAAGGTCATAAATAGCATCCATCAGATCGCAAAGATCTCTAACAACATTCCCATATTCGAATAGTAGGCTCCTTCGAGAATCTATGGCAGCTTTATAAACAGCAGAAAACAAATCTCGCTTCTTTTTATCAATTTTAACCCCACTTCCGATTATTGTCTTAAGAACATCAATCGATTCGTTGATTTTCCCTGACATATGATAAACAGCACATAAATATTCAAGATCCTCTGATTGCTGCATCCAAATAATCAACTGAATTGTTTATATTTACAAAAAGTGCTAAACTTAGCTTTACAAATGTAATGAGGGTCAGTTCAACCTGTATTATGTAGATTTTTTATTATAATGATTCCCAAGCTCTCAACAACAAGAATTAGATGTAGTAGGAGGCGGAGAAACCTGGTTTATGGAAATTGGTGGTTTTGAAGATGTCTGGAAAGTCCCAACAATCTCACCTTTGTTAACTCTATAGTGGATTAGATTTGCAAGCCGAATAAACGAATCACTCACATTTTTTGAATCAAGTGCTGATGTTTCGAAATACTCCATCCCATGCCTTGAACGGAAAGATTCGATTTCGGTTTCCAGAATCACTCTCTCAGAAACAAGATCGATTTTGTTACCAACCAATAAAATAGCAGCATTTGGCAAGCACAAGGTTTGGAGATCATTGAGCCAATGGTCTAAATCGTCAAATGATTGCCTATCAGTTATACTAAACACCAAAATTGCGCCAACAGCATTTCTAAAATATGCTTTAGAAACAGAGCGGAACTTTTCTTGGCCAGCTGTATCCCAAATATTAAGTTTGACGTTATCATCTCCACATCTACATGGAAAAGCTTTGAACTCCACCCCAATTGTACTTTGGCTATCACCAGTAAATATATCATCTGTTAAGCGCTGAACAAGAGCAGTTTTTCCAACTCCTGATGACCCCACAACTACAATTTTATAGGCATTAAAAACACTTGGATTCATTAATTTTTATACTGCTTGAAGAAGATCCCTGTTGGAGAAATCTTCGAATCCTCGACCTCTTCCATGGAGCTTAATCCATATATAAGCTGCAATTATGATAATTAGCACAAATCCTGAGCTATAAAGGACGAGCTGAAGTGGATTAAAGCTTTTTATGGAGTTATTACTTGGTTGAGGGCTTTGTGATGGTGTTGGATTCAATGTATCTTGGGGAGTTTTCATTATTGTTTCATATGGTGATTCATTGGGTGTTTGGGTTGGTTTATCACCTGGGAGAAGAACTCTTGTGGGTTCGGGAACCACTTTTTGGTAAAACTGCCTGATACTACATAAATATTGTGGATCTGGGCATGTTACATTCATTGGAGATGTGGAATCAATTTGAATGATCTCATTCTCGCTAGAGCATGAGTACTCTTTCCCTTCTATTTCAAAGAAAAGAACGTTGTTTCTGCACTGCAAATTGAAACATCCTGAGAGCATTTGAGTTGTTCCTTGAAACTCTCCTGAAAACCTTAAACATCCCGATTCCTTTCCATATTGCATCCCATATTTGCTACTAAGTCCAACAGTCTTTAAAAATTGTCCATCTGAAGTATCTCTGCATACCATATTGGGTCTAGTGGCCCTGAATAGTGTATAATCAAATAATCCAAGGACTCCTCTCCTAGACAAATTATTTGGGTTATAGAATGAGGTATTATTGCAAAATGTTTGGTCATCATCAGTGAGATCTCCCTCGCATTTAACGGGAGTATTCATTTTACAGGAAGCAACAGAAACATAATCAAATGAGCAGGTCGTGAAAGAATCCAATTCATCATCTTGACATAAATACTGTTTTGGGAACACTTTTTGTGGTGACTTTCTTTGGAAACCATCAATTTTTGGTATACCAATAGCTTCTCCAGAACCCCACGCATTTCTTGTTGCATAGCTGAAATTTGTTGTATACCACCCCATATCTTCAATTAATGAAAGAGTTAAATCGGACAATTTCACTTGAGGCATTGGTAAAGCAACCATTAAATCATGCAAAAAGAGTCTTCCTTTTGGATGATGTCCAGCCATACTTGGACCTCCAGCATTTTCAATTTCCATTCCCATTGGAAAGCCTGGGGCAAACTCGCTAGATCCGAATTGCCTCTCTGTGGCTTTTCTTACTTGGGGAGTTAATAGTATTGGATGAACCCTGTTTGAATACTCTTCATTAATATACTGAGCAATTGGAATTGAGTTTCCAAAAGGCATCCCAGTATCCCTGTTCATCCAATTTCCAAAATAGGATGAATGCATCCCTAAAATGTGAATCAATTCATGGAACATAACCATAAAATACCAATTTTGTTCGGATTCAAAGCTCTGAGGTATTGAAGGTATTACAGGAGGATGAGCCACCAAGTATCCTTGCACTGGTCTTAGATCATATTGAGAAGCTCTTAAAAAAGATGCCAAAGCTGGCGCATCAGGATTCGAATTTGGCCTGGCGAGAACAGTAATGAAAAGATCTGACTGAGAAATATCCTTTTTGACTGTGATTTGAAGAGCAGAAACGTTTTTAATTGTGATTTCATTATGATGTCTATGAATTTTAATCAATTTATTCGCTAAATCAGCAACGTTTTGAAAAGTTTCTTTCAGGGCATTGATCTTTTCGCTGGTCATTATATGGATACTATTACATTTCACTTCTCCGTATCCGGCATTAACTGTATCGTTAATATTATGACACTGAAGTGGATCTGTGTCGTCTTCAATCATTGAAAGATCAAACTCAATTCTAATAGGAACACGATCTATTTCCTTCAGTTTAGAAGGATCGTATTCCGTATCAAGTGCTTCCAGATCCAGATTAGCCACAAACAAAACAAACAGTAACATTTTTAATAATAAAAGTGCAAATAATTCTGACAATTTGATTCTGAAGAGGAATCATATTGATCTCCTTTTATTATTATCGCGATTTGAAGTAACTTGTTGTTTCATTATTGGGGACATCTGTAAAGATAAACAAAATTCAGAATTGAGGTATTCATGAAAAAATTTTCTTGAGTTTATTGCAATAAAACAAGAAATTGATGAATAAGTCACCAAATTCATGATCATTATAAACTATTGAAACTCATATGAAATTTTGGTTTTATTGATGTTGCTCTTGATGAGAATACAATTGATAAATCATATTCTCCATTAATTTCATCATGAAACCAATAGATAATTATAAGAAATACTCGTGATGTGTTATTTTCAGATAATATGAATGTGAATCGAAAAAAACATTAACCTTTATTCAGATTATATATTTCTAAGAAACATACATCATCTTATCAATTATTGATATGTTTATTGTTCTAACTTTATCAAAAATCAGAATTGTGAAAAAAATTCAAAATCAGATGTAATTATGATACATTTTTACAGTTTCTTATGGAAAGTTCAGTTAATACATATAGCCATCAAAGTTCAATCTATAATAGCGATGATATTTCTCATATGATGGATAATGGTAAGTTTAATGGAATGATTAAAACACCTTTACTTAAACGTCTAAGGGCAGAATTATTCATTGTAACGACATATATTGAAAATGTGGTATCAAGACTCTTCCCAATGCATTATTTTATAACCTTTATAAGAATATTTCAACTATACTGCCCATCAATTCTATCTTCATACACATCTGTTCACCCAAAGGGATCTCTCATTTATAAAACAATGGGCTATATTTCTATTATTGCTCATCTAGTATTACCATCAGAGAGAAATGATTGGGTATTGGTTATAATTTATGGATATTGCTCTCTGAATTTAGTATTTATGTGTCTCTTAATAGGATCATCACACTACTATTCAAATAATGCCAAACTTCCAGTTGTTGTGTGTTCCATAATTAATATATATATTGGTACTTTTGGTTATATTTCTCATCCCATTGTGGCACAAGCAATATTTGAACTGATTGGTAAGAAAACTATTGATTATCAAATGGAATTCTCACCATATTTTATATTCGGGTCTCTCTTTTCTTTTGTCATTTTTTTAATCTATATTTGGATCATGTACAATGTCACAACAATCAGACTTCAGTTTAAGCCAGATTCCTTAATGAGCATTCAAAGCAAACCAGTTGTATTTAATGTTGTTTATGTTGTGTTACTGACATCAATACTCTCATTTGGAAGTTACCTCAGTAAGTCGTATCAATTAGTCATAATTGGATTATCATGTGTATTATATCTAGTTTATTTGTGGTATTTATTCCAAGGAACATCATTTATCAATGATTTCCATCAGATATTAATATCATCATTTGTTTTAAGTTCAATTCTGAATTGTCTCCTCTTTTGTTATTTATTAAAAACAAATCGAACAACAAATGATGCATTTGTTTTTTACCTGGTATTTATTACATTTATAGCCTATTATTTGGTTTCATGGTTTAGGAAATATAAAAATAACAAGAATAACGAAATCTTGGATTATATTGAAAATGATAAAGAATATTTTGATTCCATCAAATCTGTCAATCATTTTTTGAACATATGTGTATCAGGTTTTCAGGTTGCTCATCCTATATGCATCAATTGGATGTTATTTCAGTACGCCAATGAAGTATGGGATAAAAATATTGATATTTTATCTGTTTTCGCAAAATTTGTGGCAATATATCCAGAAGAATCCAAAAAACTGGAATGGATTCAAAAAACAATAATCAGCAATAAACACAAAGGATCCGTAGCTAAGTTCACAGTCTTACAAATTAATTCTATTCTTAGACAAAGAGAATCAAATTTGTCACCATATTTGAAAAAAAGAATAGGAGATATTCATAAACTCACTCAAGTTGCAAAAAATCGAATCCGCAATGTTTGGGATTTGGTCGTACAGGGAAGCATTAATGAAATGGAAAATGCCATTGACATTGCCTCTATTGCTGTTGAGAAAGTGCAGATGGAGTTTTTCCATCTTCAGACTGTTTTCCCTAACAATCGTTTTGTTGCAAGACCTTATGCATTTTTTTTGAAAGAAATCAAAGCAGATTATGAAGGGTTTTCTGAATGGATGGATAAGATTAAAACATTAAAAAGGGGAATTCTTATCACTTCTGACAATACACATGATTTGGGAATTCTTGCTTTTCCTCATTTGCCTGACTATATTGGAAATTTAAGCAAAAACTCTGTTGATAATGATTTTTCAGCCCAAATAGAAATTGAAATTGAAGATGATTCTGTATCAACCTCGGTCGATGTGTTTTCATATATAAAAAAGAGGATAAATTCGGTACCAATATCATCAACAAGAAATTCAATCCTAATATCCCTACTATTACTCTTTGTTGTACTTGTGCCATCAATTTATCTATTGTTAAGAGTATTTACATTCTTAGATGACTTATCTCAGCCTTTAGAGTTTATGCATGCCTTATCTTACATGAGATGTCTCAACTTTCAAATGTCCGCGTTAGGAATAAGGTGGATTATGGAAGTATTGCCCATTGAAAATAGCAGCATTCCTCTTTTTGAAACAATTGATTATGGTGACTATCGCCCTCTATCTCTAGGTGGAATAACAGATACCCGTGAGCAACTTCGATATCTCCTTCGCATAGCACCTGGAATAGTCCAAAAGGCAAATTTGTTTCGTTCTTATGAAGTAGGTAATCCAACCCTTGATATTGTTAGAAGTTTTTGCTTTAGTGCATCAATTGCATTCACATTCCATAACAATGCTTTTGATTATTATGATACATTACTAAGTGCTCAAGAAATACTTATGGGATCTGTATTACACTTGTCAAACTTTATCAATAGTAATCCGATTTCATCGCTTTTAAACACCCCTAGTATCCTAAATCCAATTAATAACGTCCATACTGCTGGAATTGGTATGTCAGAAGCAATCCTTACCCTAATTGATTATCTTTCAATCAAGAATGAGAATATTCAATTCAATGTAACTTATATTCTCTATATATCTGTACTAATGACTGTTTCTTTGTATATTATTGCTCTTTCTGAGAATATATATTCTGTATCCCATCAAAAGCTTGAGATATATAGATCTATAGCTTCAATGCCAAAAAATGTTGTTGGTTCAATTGTTGAATCCCTAAGAACAATTAAAAAAGATGGTACTGAGTTATCAAAAAGCACTGATATTGATAGTGAATTAAACAAACAGGAGGAAAATATATTAAAGGTATTCAATTCTGCATCTGACAGCTTTATTGGTACAAATAGTGCACAAGGCACTCAATCAATTGTGGTATTCTTGATAATATTTTCTTGTTTATACAATTTCTATATGATATCCAGCATTTATAAAAATGCTTCTTCATTATTAAGACAATATGCTCCTCATATCGATAATTTATTAGGAACAAGTGCATATATATATGGCCAGTTTACTGCATTAAAATGTACAGTATTATCTTTAATGGGATATAAAGAAATAGACCCCGAACCATTCTACATGAACCGAAGAGTGTACCAAAGGCATTCATTGTTTAGGCAATTCAATAATAGACTAAAATATGGATCTGAAACAGGTGAAACCCCATATGCAAAAATTTTTAATGGATTAGAAAAATCCAAACAATACATTAAATGCAGGGATAAATCTGCTGTTCCAAACTCAACAATTGAGATTCTTAGTTGTTACGATGCAGATTTTGATATAATGTTATTCGATTCTCTGGTTCTTAGAATACTTCATCCTTACCAAGTCGGAGTTGATACAATAAGGTCACGTGGAGATTTGGTTTCAGAGGCATATTTCATTGGATCTATTGTTGTATTTGATTCCTATCTTTATCCAATGTTTGATTCTATAATTTCGAATCTCAAGAATGAAATACGAGATAAAATTGGTTCATCAATTATGGTAGCAATGGTTCTTTTTTCAATTGTAACAATCCTCCATATACTGTTAATAATTCAAGCAAACAAATCGAAATACCATATGAAATATGCTCTGTCTCTAATACTTCATTGCCCAGCATCATCAATATCTCAAAGCACCAAAATCATTTCCATCTTATCTGGGGATTTTTCTTCAAAAGGATTTGATATAACAAGTAGAAACTCTTCATTTTTCCAATCAGTAATCGATAATCTACCTGATTCAATTATGCTAACTGATCAAAAAGGGATTATTATATCTATGAATAGGGCCTTTCTAAAGTATTTTGGACAATCATTAAGCAATTTGATATCAGAAAATGTGAGTGGTTTTATTTGTAGAGAAAGATTTGGAGATGTTTTTGATCAGATTTGCCCAAGTAATAAAAAGGCTGACGAAATCCATATTTCATACAAAGTCTCTTCAGATGAGTTGTGTAATTTCTGTGTGTCGATAAATAGTACTAATAGTTACATAATATATACATTCAAAGACGAAACACGAGCGATTAATTATGGTAATCTGATAAGAGATGAAAGAAGTAAAAGTGATAAAATGCTTGCATCAATTCTCCCTGCATCTTTAGTTCCCAAAGTGCAAGCAGGAGAAACAAATATTTCTTTTGCTGTACAGACGGCTTCAATTCTATTCATTGACATTGTAGAATTCACGCCATGGTGTTCTTCAAATAGTTCAAGCAGGGTGATGAGTGTTCTAAATACCATCTTCAGAGAATTTGATTCTCTTTTACCAATGTTTCCCACCATGACCAAAATCAAATGTATAGGAGATTGTTACATGGCAGCAGGTGGAATATTTTGTGAAACAAATCAGCCAGCAAAACATGCTAAAGAAACTGTTGATTTCGGCTTGGAGGCAATAAAAGTGATTAATAAAGTCAACGAGCTTATGGGAGAGTCTCTGAAGATTAGAGTTGGTGTAAATACAGGAGGACCTATTATTGCCGGAGTGCTAGGGACGGCCAAGCCAACATTCGAAATCTTGGGAAAACCAATTAACATGGCACAACAGATGGAACACCATGGCATTCCAATGAGCGTACATATATCAAGACCAGTCTATGAACTAATATATGGGGGATCCCATAGAATTAAAGAAAGGGGACAGATCAATATCAAAAATGGCCAAGTCTTTACATATCTTGTTAGTCCATAATTGATTGATTAACAAAACAACTGGCATGTGTTAGGAAACAATACATAGTCAGCTAAATAAATGCAATGTCACTGAAGAAAGATTTAATAATAGTATATAAAACAAGAAACAAAATTTTAACTTTTACTATATATTTTGGATTCTCTATCAAATGAGTGAACGAATAATATCACTGGAATCATTAATAAACCAACCCAGTACATGTTAGCAAAAAAATAATCGTTAATGTCATAAACATGACTAAACTTTTAGCAATTCAACTCATTCAAGAAGAGAATATTGATAAATACAGTCCTCAAGAACTCAAGGAGATAATGGTTCATTTGAGTTGTATGAAACATGAAGCTGTTTTTCTACAGAAAGAAGCCGAATCCCAAAAAATTGGCGACATGATTTGCAAAGTACATGCAAAAATTGGTTTTCTAAATAAAAAATCCAAACCTAATGACAAAAATAAGAGCAAATTTGGCGTAGCCTTAAGTACGATTCATATGGATGAAGACGAAATGGAACAATACTCGAATATTGTAGATAGACTATTAGAAAACGAAATGATTGAAGAAATTAGTGAAGAATCAAAAAATAAGTTAGTATATGCCCTAAAAGAAAGAAGGATTTTGGCACTAAAAAATGCCAAATTCATGATAGCTTCCCAGATTGATGAAATATTAAGTTCTTTGCTGAAGAAACCTCTGAAAAGGAAGGTGAAACTTGAATCGCGTCTTCAGTGCTTGTTGAGTCATGTTGAAGAGCTGAAGATTCATATTGAAGAAAAGCAAAAGAAGTACATTGATGAAAAAGCCAACTATTTGGAGAGCATGAGGGCGGCAAGGACATCATTTGAAATTGATATCAATAAGAAAAAAGTAGAAATTGAAAAGATAATATCCCAAAAAGAGAGAATATATCAAGAGACTATTGATGATCTGATACAAAAATCCCAACAGCCATTCCAACTTAATTTATATAGGAAAGAGCAGGCACTGGCAAAGTCAAAGGACTATGCAGAGCTTGAAGCTTCCTATGATGAACAAAAAAAACAACATGATAGAAGAATTATTTCGATACAAGACTCAATTCAAAAATTCCGCCAGGCAAAACGTGAAAAAATTGAAAAATTGGTCGAATCTGCAAATATGGCGTTTAACGAAAGATGGGATAAGAAAATGGCACTTATTAATTCGAAGTTCAAAGAAGAGCTTTCGTCGTTAGAGAAAAACCTCGAATCTACATTCAAAGAGGTTCAACTTATTCAGGACCAGCTTAAGATAATATACTCAGAAAATATAACCAATTAGTTCTCAATCACTTCGTATAAATTCTGAAGATAAACATTATTTGATAAACTAATTAATTTTTATGATATTTACAAAATTCTTAATGCCTCGAGAATACACAAGCTCAAATCAAGTTGTTGAACTCCCAGCTAATTTCCGCCATTATTTATTGAAAGAAACCATTGGCAGGGGTCCGAACTCTATTGTCAAAGTCTGTATTAATCAAACTGATAAATCCAAATTGGCCATAAAAATAGTTCCCCTTGGTGCGGATCGGAGTGAACAAGCGATCGAAAAGTTGACAAAGCCACTGAAAGTTGTTACAAGTTTGAGTCATCTCAATATCTTGGAGGTATATGACTTTTTTGTTGAAGGTGATTTTTTTATCATTGTGATGGAATTATGCTCAAAGGGATCCCTGTATTCAATGATTGTTGAAAAGGGGTCTTTGTCCGAACAAGCTGCTCGGCCAATAATCCGGCAAATATGTAGTGCATTAAGTTACCTTCATTCAATGAAATTTGTGCTCAGATCTCTTGATTTATCAAATGTTCTCCTTACTGATGATTATATTGTGAAATTATCGAATTTCGGAAATATTCATATATTAGTTCAGCATATGCTGCTCACATCTCAATGCGGATCTCCATTGTTTGCGCCACCTGAAGTTGTACGAAACGAACCCTATGATGGGATATACTTCGATATATGGTCGCTCGGAGTTCTTCTATATACCGCTGTAGCAGGAGTATTGCCATGGTCAGATACAAATCCCAAGACAGTTTTACAGCAAATCTCCAGAGCTGAGTTCAAGTTACCAACATCATTTTCTCTCCTTCTTCAGGATTTAATCATTTCTATTTTAGTTGTTGACCCTTCAAAAAGGATTTCTGTTGAAGGGATCATTAGACATCCGTGGTTTACATTATCAGACCGGAAACCAGTTGGCAGAAGGACCACAGAGCAATTGTTTAACCAAAACCCAAGCTCACTAAGTCTGAAAGATGGAGGACAGTCAACAAGACACCTAACAAACAATACAAACTCATCAATTGTGCTTCTTCCTTCTCTAAAGTCGAAAGATAGGTCTAATTCTGTACAAAGCAGTGCAAGCAAGCTCTCTTTACCCAAGAAAAGTCGACCAAAGATGTTATAATTTAAAAAATGTTAGAAAAAACTCGTGATTTTTTTTGTTTTTGCCGAACAACAGATGAACAATGGGAAAACAAATATTTAGAAATAGATTACCTAGATAAATTATTAGATGAAGGTGATGATAAATTGTCATATAGATTAGAAGATGGGATTATTAATATAATATTTTCTCTTGTTAAAAAAGGAAATATCAATAATTATATGTATGATATGTTGAAATATATTCAAAATCATATGCTTTATCTCAGTCTTTTGTTTGAATTTGCAAAACAATTGGTTTGTGACCCCAAAGATGAAACGGTGGTTTTCCCGGAATTGGTTCGTATTTTAAATGAAAAAGATATCGATAAATCATGTGATATTATGTTCCAATTATTTGAAGATTTTTTGCAGACAAATCATATTGAAAGCCTCTATTTTGTTTTTTTAAAGCTTCAAAAGCTCCTTAATTTAGATAAGAATCGAATTTCGACACTCCGAAATTATATTTTAGTTACTTTTAATAAAAATTATTGTCAGTATTCTGCAGAACTGATTGGTATACTCCCTTGTTCGGATTTAATATCTAAAGTTTTCTCTCATAATTCTGATTTAAATTCATTATCTGTCAAGCTTTTTGAATTAAGTGCCAAGGCAATTTTGGAAGGAAATCATACAGATCAAAAAATTGTATCATTTAGGGAAATGATATTTGATAGAATAACTCAAGATGCAGCCGCAGATATTTTTGGCAAGTACACAAAGAGAATAATAGATTTTCCCAACTATATCACTCCAACTGTTTTTTTACCCTTTTTTGAAAAGCAGGTCCATTCTGAATCTGCAATAGATGGAAAGGATTCTAAAGGATTGACTCAAGCCCTATCAGCCCTATTTATGTCTGAACCAGAATTAAATTATAAGCAAAAGATTTATTATATTGATTCTATTAACAATAGATTGAAGGATTATCATATTGAAATACCATCGAAATTACAAGAGCAGATATTTTTATTTTCTTTCCAAACCCGGAGCCTTTGGGATTATAACATTGTAATGAATTATATTTTCGATTCAAAGGCATATATCAATTCATCTTGGTCATCAATTATTCGAGAGTATTGCAAATTTATCACAGGTGGTGAATGTTTTTTGGGAACCACTCTTTTCCCTGGTATAAATAACTTGAGAAATACATGTTATTTAAATGTTGTTTTTCAGGCATTATCATTCTGTCCACTTTTTCGAGAAGTTTTGTTTAGTTCTGTTTTGTCTGATCCAATCTATAAAATTCTCCAAAAACTTTTTTCCGAATTATCACATTCATTTGCTCAATTTGTTGATACATCATTGTTTGTATCAGAGTGGACCGGATGGTCAAAAAAAAAGAAAATTAGAGCTGATCAGCAACAGGACTCTGCAGAATTTTTTTTATATTTTATTGATTCACTTGGTGATAGTTTTTCTGATATCTTTTCCATTAAACTTGAAACAATAGTTCGCTCATCAAATAACTCTATTATTAACCAAGAAGTTTCTAAATCACTAATGATTTCTCTTGATACATTGAAGAAGAATTCTTTGGAAAGATCTATTGAATCTTACTTTAATAATATTGAGATAGAAGAACCTAAGAATGGCAAATATTTTCATAAAACCACCATCAAAAAGTTACCAAGAATTGTATCTTTTGAGCTTCAAAATATCTCTTATTCTGATTACAGTTTTTATAAAGATAACAGTAACTCAAGTTTTAGTATCCCGGAATTAATAAATTTGAAAGAAGAGTCAGAAAAACTTGAAGTTTGTCAATACCAGCTCTATTCACTCGTATGTTATACATCAAATGGTCCAATGGGCCATTATATTTCTCTTAATTGTAAGAACAATTGTTGGATTTTGTGTAATGATAGATATTGTGAAGTACTAGGCTACAACATATTCAAAGAGAGTTTATTGAGAGGCATTTTTAAATTTCCAAATATGGAATCTGTCTATGTGCCTAAACTTTTATTTTATCATAAAACAAATATTCGATGGGATGATAATGGATCAACAATTATTCCTGCAGAGATTTATTCAGAAATTATGGAGAAAAATAAAAATTATAGAATGTTCCAGTACAAACTATATGAACTTACATCTAAATCAAATGATGAATTAATCAAATTCTATTATTTTTATGGTATTTTGTTAAGATCCAAAGAAGTTACATTAGTGAAGAAATTTTTTCAAATTCTCAAAAACATGAAAAATGTTGATCAATTCTGGAATTTGTATCTTTCAGACACTGAAAACTGTTTAAGAACCTTAGTCCCTTTACTTAAAAAAGAATATTTGGATATCTTTTTGGAGTCCGTTGTTGTTTTTCTGACATACGAATCCAATATTATAATCGTTTTGAATATACTTAAACAAATGGACAAGTTTCCCTTTGAAAACATCAACAGCTTATTTAACCTTTTTCAAAAGGTTTATAGTGAAGCCATTTCGAATAATATCTCTGATTGTTTGGGGCATTTTCTCGGACTAATTGAGATGAAAAGTGTTTTGAGTCTAATTCCTCAGATTAAATCCTCGAAAATCATAAACACTGTTTTGAGTTATATATCTAAATCACAACACTCTGAGAAAATGATTTATGATGATTGTTTTGAATTACTTAATGCTGGGATTAATATTGGAGAATCATTTGTGTTTATTATTCCAGCAATTTTACATTCTGAATTGTTTCATTATTCATTCTCCACATTGTTAAAGAGTATTAATATAAATCAAACAAATGATGTGATAGAACGCTTTTTTATAGTTATTCAGAAGATTAATCTTGATATTTTTTACCAAACTGCTTTTATGGATTGTCTTACTGAAGCATTTGTTGAAATCTTTTTTATGTATATTTATGACAAGTATAACAATCCGCAAATGTTTTTAAAGTCATTTTTCTCTTCGAATCTATCCGACATTCCCTTCTGCAATGTAAGTTTTCCAATTTTTATTCAATCAAAAATGTTTGGGGGATCTTTTGAATCTATTTTTCGCCAAAATATTGACGAAAGAAAATTGAAATATTTTGTTGCTTTATCATTAAAAGCATTTAATTATGATTATGATTATAGACAATTTATAAAATCCGCTGAAGTCATCGCACAGAGTTTGTTTTTCGAGATACCATCATATCAACCATACATTTTTGTTTTATTATTTGCCTCTGATCTCACTTTATCAAATATACTAATGAATCTTTTAATTAGCTTCAATGACCAATCTTCAATATTATATTGTAAAGAGGTATTGATACGTATTTATAATGATGCTTCGGAAAAAGAAAAAAATCAAATTAGGGTTGCTTTCACATCATTTTCGGAGTCAAAATATGGCAGATTTTCATATGGTTTTAATAAACTATTTGGATTTTAGATTCTCACTGGAGACCTTGCTTTAATCTCTTCTTGGACAATATGAAGAGAGCTCGTAGACATTTTTGGGATAAGCGATAGTATAGCATTTAACATACTTTGCTCAACATCGTCTCTCGAGATATTTTTCTCGGATTTATCACTTCTTCTTTTGTTTTGAAGAGGCAAAGCAACAGATCCTGTTTTCATACAACCTCTATTTTTTGGAAAATTGCTGATATCACTCTGTCTCAATACATGATTTCTTGGATTGTTTTCCATATTATTAAAAATAATGTTTGATTCTTCTTGTTTCAACTGTACTTGATCAAGAACAGATAAATTAGGAAGCATTTGTCTTACTCTTTGCACATAATCGGGAAGCTCGCAAATTGGGTTTTCAGTTAATGTAAGTTCTTTTAAATGGGGGAGAGTTTGGAGATATTGTAATTCGGAAAATTCAGCTATCAGATTATGTCTTAAGTGAAGTTGATAAAGCTTAGTGCATTTTGAGAATGATGAAAGAGATTTAATTGAATTCAAAGAGAAAGTAGCCCTCTCTAAATTTGACATTCTTTCAACAATAGACACATCAACTAGATCAAGTCCCCACATGTTTAATGATTTAATATCGCTAAGATTTGACATTCTGGTTTTTTGGTAGATTATGAACTCATTTAGCACACCCTTCATTTTATTTTAAACGTATACAAAGAATATTGGAAATATTAATGCCATTTTTCAATTATTTACATTTGCTTTGATGTCAAAAATGGAACCATTCTATTACTAGAAATTTGTTTAGTGCCATTTTGATTATTCCATATTGATTTCTTCAAACATTTTGGATACATCAAAAAAATGAAATTATTTGATTCATCAAATTTCAATCTTCTTTTGGGCTCAAGAATTCCCTATCATTCCATTCTTAATAATATGGGTTGAACAATTTATATGGTCCTGTGAATATTCCTTATTCCAATGAGGTTTTTATTGATATCAATATCAGAACTGCATGTGGTTGTGTTCATCTTTCAAAACGAAAGTTATCTATGATATCCCGAACAACTTGTTGTTTTTAAGTCGATTTAAAAAGTAACTTCTCTAATTTTTAGTGAATCTTTTTCTGGAAATACATATTTTTGACCATAAAAATCATGGATTCTGGAGATTTTTTTCGACTTTTTGGACCCGGAGTTATATATTCGAGAAACACAATTCAAAATCTTGTTAGTTTTTATGTTCAACATATATCTACCGACTATGAAAAAGAACTCCCATTTATTGGAAGTCCATCTTCAAATCCTCCTCAAAGTCAAAATATGTATTATCTTGACGATCTTAATCGAGCAAGAGCATATTTAGAAGATAACTTGGACTTATTTGTAAAAAAAAATGAGCAGATACAAAATAATCCGGTAAATAATCAAGTTCATAATGATACTGTTATTGATAAAATTGCCCAAAGCTTTATTTTTCCTGGAATTCAGCTTTTAATCAAAGCAAATCCAGATATTTGTATCAACGTACTGGACCAGGTTTCCAGATGTATACTGGAATCCAATAATTGTTCAAAAAAAGATTTTTTTATGCTTTCTAAAGAAGTTACATCATTATTTAGCACCATTATTACTATGGATAACCCATTATTAATTGCACCCGAAAAGACAATTGATTTGTGGATTGAGTTTTTTTTTAAGACCAATAGAATAGAGGATTATTTAATGATAATGAAATATGTTCACAAGTATAATCTTTTTAAATCTATCTCTGGGAAGATTGTTGATACACATTTTAGGAACAATCAGGCAGTTGTTTATTTTAAGGACTACATAAAAGAATCTAAAAGGATTCCATTTTATAATCTTAGTTTAATTAATTCCAAAAAGAAACATAATTTTAATGAAGAAGATTCCATAAATAGAAAAGTTGCTGCAAAAAATGGATTTTTATATGTTATTGATAATAACAATGGGTTGCAGAAAATAGGAACTGGAAAATGTGGATCCGTTTATTCTAGTTTAGAATTAGATATCAAGGATATGGCTTCAAATCCAGAATCAATTTGTGTGATTGATAATCTCCTACTTTTACAGACAAAAGACAATCCAAAAATTGAAGTATATTATTCTATTGATTTATCTTTTATGGGATACGTTGATGCGAGTGGTTCCATCTCACTATCTGAAAATGGTGGTTCTATGATTTCAAATGGGAGATTCACTTCATATTCCAACATTTTGTATTATTTATTGCATAATCAAGTGTATGTTTTCTTATATGAAAATCTAAAATTCTCATTAACCAAGGTTGTGGAAATAGATATTCCAGATCATAATAGATCTATTGATGATGCAACCCTTATTTCAAATGGGGTTTCTTTGTCGATAGCTTTTAATCCGAAATGCATCGGATCTCCCTCAGTTGAAATTATGGAGTTTTCACTGGAAGATGGCAAATGTTTGCAAAGATATATATCTGATCAGCTATTATCTAACTGCATTGCCTATGATCCAGATGGCAAGTACATATGTGATTTACCAGATTTCTCCCCCTCTGGATTGCTCTTAATAACAAAACAATGTTGTTTATTTGAAGAGTATAATGGTAGTATTCCAACCACAATTGAATTCGAGAATTTTTTTAATATAATTCCCTCAATCTTGTTTTTTTCTCAATCAAAAAAGTCACAAGATGAAATTTTATTTTCATTGTCAGATGCTTCGATAGTTTTCGATTCGATTTTGTATAATGTCTCAATAGATAATATCAATCATTTACAGTCCAGCATACTTATTTTTTGTGCCTTTTGTGATTTTTTAGAAGGAAACATTCCAGAAAATACTTATGAGATTTGTGAAAAAGTCTTGAACAGCCAAGTATCACAAATCACCAAAATCCGATTTTTTGCCAGAATTCTAAGTTACAATAATTTTTTTGATATTGACAGATTATTACTGAGTATTCCCGAAGAAATGTTCATATACTCTGTTTACAGAGGATCTGACTTAGATCCATTATATGTTAAATCTATATTGTTGAACAATAATAGGTTTATTGGATATTGTTGGAAGATATTAACCTATGAAAACTATTCATTAATTCAAAAAATAATAACGATTCTTTCAACCCATATTTTAACTGGAGGACTATTAAACTCTCTATACAACATTGTTCCACTATTAGCATCTATGGTTTTTCATGACAATCATTTGTTTTATTCCATTTTCTCCCTATTAATGCCAATTTTCCGATTATCTCTGAAGAATTCTAATGTTTATTTAGCCATTATTCCATATATAAAGACTCTTTTGCCCATGCTACATGATTCAATGCCTGTATTATCCCTAAAAGATTATGCAAATGTATTCTCTTTATACTCTTCTGATGAAGTTTTTGGTTACAAAGAAATTGTTGATGAAACTCCCCATCCTTATCATAATAATATGGACTTTAGGCATTATTATTTTTTTCCTGACGCGTGTGAAATACTAATTGAGTTTGACCCAAAAACTGCAACAGAATCTATGTGCGATTGGCTTCAGATCTATGCAGATACTCAATTATTATTACCAATTACTGATAGGATTAGTGGAACCTACAATGTGTGGAAGACATCAATTAAGCTTCATTCTAATTACCTAACCTTTGTATTTCACACTGATTCATCAGTGACTGAATGGGGATATTTAGCACGAATTCGTGTTAAATTTTTTTCGGTTTTAAATTATTTTTCTCCTCATCCAAAGTTTGATATGTTTAATACATTATATGAAATTATGACTCAATCTTTGAGTTATTTAACATATAGAACTATCTTTGAAACAAATAGAGCCTTAGTACCGAATCAGATGCCGGATTTGAGTTGTGAGTTTGGTGTTTGCAATTCTCTAAAGAGTATATTCGATACAATCCAACTATCAAATGAAGAAAAAGAGTGTATTTTTTGTCACACAACTTCGTTTTATTATTATGTCAAAGATTTCTGCTTGAGTAATATAGAAGATTTCTTTTCATCATTATTTGTTTTCTCGCCAATCGGATTCAATATAGAGAAGAAAGTATCCGCCTTTGAAACAAACGAAATATTCAATCAGATTAAACACAAGCTATCAACAGAAAATTGTATTTTAGCACTCTTTTCCAAAACAAAAATATCCCTTGGGAAGATTCTGGGGATCTACAATTTCTTTGCATTAATGACAAGAATTAATTATGTTAATCTTTCACTATTTGAAACATTGTGGTTTGAGTCGTTACGAATATATTCTATTATATTTGATAAACCTTGTTCAGAAACACAGAGCGTAATTAAAAAATGTTTAAAGAGTATTGCCAAAATTATGGCATCTCAAAATTACGATTTTGCGAATCATATGTTTATCATGAATTCGATTATTGAGAGTATTCCAAATAGTCAAAATGAAAATGATATTCCCATCATCAGTGTAATTTTAAACTATCTCTTAGATATAAACTTCAAGGATCTTGATCATAATCAAATTCTCACAATATTATTGCGTGTTTTGCTCTTTAATATTCCAAATGTCACAAAACTGGTAGAGAGGATTATTATTAAAAACAGAATTATGTTTAAATTGCCAAATCAATTATTCGGAAAGGTTCTCGCAAAAATTGGTGATCTTTATAATGAACAAGATGCAAAAGAATCCCCAAACGGTTATATTTCAGGGAAAAAATATTCGACCCTGATAGCACACTGCATTAGGCAAGTAATTTTTTCAGATAGCCCATTATTTTCATATTTTTCTAACCCTAGGAGCAATGAATGGATTGGTATTTTGGTTGTATTTTCCATTGACTTTTATGATATTTGCGAAAATAACAAATATGTAATTAATGATGTTGAATTTAGACTAGATTCTGTTTTGTTTGACTCTTTAGTATTTAAAACGAATGTTGGCTCAAAATTAATTCTTCCGATTTTCGACTGGAAGAGCTCAAGTATTCATCGTAGAGTATTTTGGGAATGTAAACCACAAACAGTTGAAGTAATGGATTTTGTGCAAAAATTTGTATTTGACAGCAACAAATCAATAGATGATTTAGGAAAATTCGTACTCAACTATTTAAATATATCTGATACAATTCAACTTCAAGAAATTCTAAAATGTTTATTATCATCTGTTAACCATTTAGAACATAATGAAGATAAATGGATATCTCCTTTTTTGGAGATGAATTGTTTTCTAGGTCTGGTATATCCTGGCTATTTTGCATATCAGTCGACTTCTGATTGCTTTTCTTTTTCTTTTTATTCTGAAGAGTGTCCTTTTTACATTGGATTTTGTGAAAAAGACAATCCTATTCCTTCATGTTCGTTTCTCTTTTATATTGATGATCAAACAATTGTATATCGTAATAAAGTGATTTCCAATAGGCAATTTATTGGACCAGTAACAATAGGCTATTTTCTGGATGGATTTCAGATATATATTATGATTGATGAAGATTATTATATGACTGGGATATTTTTACCGCCAATGAAAAACCCAAGAGCTTTAATTCTTACAAAAAACGAAAAATTTGAATATACCCAAAATCCAGTGATATCATGTCCATTAAATAACAAAGGAGTCATATCATGTCCAAAAACTCCAACACATTTAAGGTTTAATAGCAATATAATTTGCTTAAAAGACATAATGAAGGATTTTTCCATTTCTCAATCAAATCGAACTGTTTTATTTTTATTTCCCTCTCTTTCCATTTCATCAATACCATACTATATTGAGTTTTCATTCAAAAATAGTCCTTTTACTGTTCAATTGAGATCATCATCATGTTTTTCATTGATTCATTATGAATTCACTCATAACCCTGAGTTTGATTCTGTTTCAAATGGATTATTCATAGATTTCAAATCTGGAATGATATTTTTGACCGAAAATGAAGCGATAGTAACCAAAAGTGTTTTTTGTGTTCAAATAACGAGTTTTGATTTTTCTTTCATCATTGAAAAACCTTGTTCGTTTGTTTTTAATTGTGGACAATGGCCATTTAATTTTAATTATAAAAGTTATGTTCCTGATACTAATAATGTATCCCTTTTTATTCCAAGAGTGAATCATGATAATTATTCATATATGAATGGATCGAGTATTTCACAGAACAATGAATTATATACAAATGATACATTCTTCTCCGTCTTCGAATCCCCTTACCTTATTCATAATAATAAATGGGGTTTTGGAAAAAAGGACAAAGATAATAATAATGTTGAACTTACTCTTTACAATAGGAAGGCCATGTTCTTTGAATCATCAAATTGTCCTGACACTATTTGTTATCCATTATTGTCAATTCTATCTAATAATGGAGACTCTCTCATTAGAAATTATATATCAATGAGAATTTTATATGATAAATTTTTCAATAATATTATCAGTTCCAGTTTTTATTCTTTTGATTTAAGTTTTTTCATGAATTTATCTCCATCTTGTTTATGGGAGATTATAGTGAATACAATAATTAAGATCCTTGATTATCAACCTTTTTATAGTTTATCAATAGACATTGATCACATTGAACTGCTTAAGTTAATTATTATTCATACGTGTTCAAACGAGTTCTTCGAGAAATATATTTGTCCACAAAAGAATAGATTGCTATATAAATTATTATTCAATCATGATTGTATAGTTTTTGATTTCATGAATCTTATTTTCAATAGTCTTATTTTCAATAATGTTAACCTCAAGTTGAAGAAATATATATTTGTCAATAATCCAATTTCTCCTATTTCTGAAGTAAGTTTAGGTGTTACTGATTGTATATATGTTTTATTTGATTCGGCTAAATTATCAAAGAATCATATATTTAGGGATAAACATGGGAATTATGCAATAATTGGATCTGATGTTAATGGAATGCAAATGATTTTTCAAGGAAATTCTTTTTGTTTTGATTCTTTGCTCCCTGATGAATTGGTTTCATTATCAATACTTCCCATATCATTCAATGATGTTAACGATGAATCAAATATTCGTGTTACAATAGCTATGATCTCCAATATTATTATTTTTTTGAAAGAAATTAATAACAATGAAAATTTGATAATTGCTTTTGATGAAAAGATTATGTTTCCAATTTGGAGAAATTTTATGGATTCTAAAAAATCCGCTTTTCAATATCAACTATCACTGTGGTTTCTTGAATTGTTAAATGTAAAAATATTTAATGAAACAAGATTGACGAAATACATCAATTCTTTCAAAGCCAGTATTATTATAGAACGCAATCCAAGAATCTTAATAGGTATTATTATTATTGTTATTTCTAGAATAATATCCAAAGAGCAACGAGGTATTTTCTTCAATAAAATGTATTCTATGATGAGAACGTATAGTTCATTTGGTTTTAATATTATAAGAAATTTGTTATATTTAGATGAGAATAATCCAGTATATGAATCAAAAGCAAACTTACTATCCTTAGCCAATGGTTTTTCTTCATATCATATTCGATATTCCTGTATTTCTAATGAATATAAAACCCCTGAATCTGAACACACATTCGTTTTGAGCTTAAATTCGAATGATATGGTGAAGATGAAGCTTAATGATTCATTATGGAATGGTGAGATGTATTCTTCGAATGGGTCTGTTAGCATATGTAAAAATGATCAATCTTCAGTTGATTGTATGATTTATGTAATCAGTCATATTTCAAAACAGTATATCTTTCATGACATTTTGCGGATTTCCCAAATATATGAAGATGAAATAAACAAAAAATGGAATAATGATTATGAGGGTGTTGCCCGTGTAATAGCATATGAATCTCATTTAAATAATAACAGGTTTTCTATTGGGATTATTCCAGACTGTGTTTGCCAAATAATTTTCAAAGATATACTGATTCCAACTGTTAGATTCCGAATAGCTTCATTATATTATGCCATTAATGAGTATGATTGCACAAATTCTGTTGATTTATCATCTGGAATTCCAAATGATATCTTTCCTTTTCTACCTTTAATGCTAAGAAAAGATTTTTCTTATCTCAAAAAAGATTATTTGCCATATACAATTAATCACCCTATTCCATTTAAAAATATTCGATTATCCGACTTTTTCATATGTGTAGGCAAAATAATTGATTCCATTCCATCATATATATGGTTGACACTATCTCAGGAGTTTATTCATTCAAACAATAAACGGCATTCATTTGCTGATGTTATTGGATCCATTGAAAATGATATGTTTATTGATGGAGCACCGATATTAGGGGCTGATTCGAAAAAATATATTGAATCATACCAATATTTTGGAACATTTATGGCCATTAATATTTTGCAGTGTGTTCCATTGGTCCTTGAAATCAATGATGATGTGTTTTATACAATCCTTGGAACATATAGTGGCGATACTCCCCAAATGAAAGCAATAAGAATTGGTTCGCTAAAAATCGAATTAGTATCTCCACTCCTAAAAGTTTTGTCTCAAGATAGATCATTCCCTCATTTTTATCGAATTGCATATTCTACAATTGGGAAATCGCAGTTCAAAATCGATGATATGAGAATAATTACCAGTCCACTCTTTTCCATTATTATTCGGTATGTAATTAAAGGAAGAAAAGTCAACATTATAAAAAGATCTAATAGATTCGTCTTTGAATATGATCCAGAAGATAAATCATTGATAATTCCAACCAATGAGGCCCTACTGAGTGAGTTATAATAAATGTTTTATACGATAAAATCAATTTGCAATGGCACAAATTGATGAAGTTGAAAGTGCTTTTGCAATTTTTTTAACCAGCAAAGAGAGTGAAGAATTCGAAAATGTAAGCATTTGGCTTAAAGAATGGCAAAATTCAAATGAGGCTCCTGCAACCGCAGTTGATATAATTGCATCGAGCCAAAACAATGACTTTTGCTTGTTTGTAGCTACATTTTTAGAAAGAAAAATAACTTCAATCAAAGATATTTTGGAAAGAGACTTTGTTGCTTTTTCATTCGCTACAATTCTTGATTGTCTGCGGTCTTGTCTTTTTTTGTATGATGAGAGATGTAGATATCAATTAATTAGGGTTTTGGCTGCTTTTTCAGTTTTTTTTTCGGAATATATTAGCTTTTGGCCGAGCATTCATCAATTGGGTAGTGATGAGTTAATTTTTTATTTTTATAGTGTTATCACTCATCCTATGTTTGAAATACAACAGATAAATCTCGACAATATTGTTCCTTTAATATTTCAAGCATTGAAAATAGGGAATCCGACAAAATATTGGGTATCTCTTCTTCACAAAACGGTGTTTATAGTCCCCAACATATCAGATTTTAATATTTTTATTGATGGAATTCAGGATTCGTCAAATAATGCAGAATGTATTCCTGCATTGTGCGACTTTCTTGAAGAATTGACTGCATTTGAGTATGTTAATCTTGATGAAAACGAGGCAAGCTTTTTTCATTGCTTTTTTGATATCATGCTGAGAGCAACATCACTCACCCCAATGAATTTTGATGCGGTCTCTTTTGTTTTAGTTCGCATGATTGAATTTAGCATTGAGTTTTTTGTTGATGAACTTAATCTTGAACTCAGCAGAGCTGTTATTGATTTGTATTTTAATTCTTTAGAATATATTTGTTATGTGTCGGAGGAAGATTTTTTGCCAATGCTTGAGACTTTTGTTCATTTCTTTTCGTCTCTGGCTAATTTTCCGGGAAAATTAAGTTTATTTTCTCAAGAATCTTCTCGGTTTTTGTATTTTTTGATTGAATATGCTGATAGTGATAGTATGAAATACGAGGAAAGCATAATGTTTTCCAAAAATCAGATCTATGATATATTAAAAGAGGGGTTTACTTGTTTAATGAAATTCTCAATTGTAGAAATTCCTTCCAAGATATATAGTCGAATTGATAATCCAACGCCTGGTATATTGTTTTGTTTATCCTGTATTCCAATTGAAATGCAAATGAGCATATATCATAAGACAATTACGAGCATTATTAATAATATAATAATTCATCCGACATCAATTCTATACTGTTGTAGTATTTCCAAAATTCTCTCATTTGAAGAAATATATCTTTTGTTTGAAACATTATCCCCTTTCTTTTTAGAGAATCAAGTATTTTTATCTGATTTTTTTCGATATATTGCAAATATTCATCCTAGTTTTTTTTCTCAATATGCTAATGAGTATTATTGGCCATTTTTCCAAATAATTGAAGAATGTGAACTCACTGCAAAGGCTTCTATTATTACTTTTTTAATCGTATTGTTGCCTAACTTAGATAATGAACGAAAATCTCAATCTTTGGTCGAGATATTTAATAGTATAAATAATACAATAGTATTAGTATTAGGAATTGATGATGAAGATTCTGAGATTATCTGTATTGAATTTTTAACCCGAGTTTTAAGGCTTTTGGCACCCCAATCAACTGATAAATCGACTCTTGAATTCATTCGAGCTATGTTTAAGAGTGTGATGGAAGCAATCGGATTTCTCTTTCAGTCTTCAAATGAAACAATCCAATTCTTAATATGTCACCTGGTTGAAAGCGCTATTCGTGTCAAATGGATTGCCGATTTTAGTATTGTAGTTGATTGGTTATGCTCAATAATTTGGACTTATCCAATACCCCGTCATTTTTATCTTTTAAGTCGCTTGTATAGGCATGTTCCTCATGATTTTATTGAAACCTATCTTGAATCCTTTGAACAAAACTGCGATCCTGCAATTCATGTATCAGTATTGAGTTTTCTTCAAATTCTGGCACGTGAAAAAACTGAGGGGTTTTGGGATATAATATCGGAAGATACTATAATAAATCCACTAAGATCGACATCTCCTTCTGTTGTAGAAGAATGCCTACACCTTATCAATGCTGTATCATTAATGCCGACAACATCAACAACTTTTAAATCACTTGCCACAAAATCGATAATTGATGGTTTTTTCCAGAATTTTATGAAATCTGCAATATCAAAGGGAATCAGTATAATAACTACAATATCTAACCCGGTCGAAATTATCCAGTTTTTCCGATTTTGGATCCCTGATACTGACCCAGTAGGCTCTCAACTTTTCTTATATTTACATCAGTACTGTAATCAGAAATTTGACCCCAATCAAAATTGTGTTAGGATTGATTCAATATATTATCAATGTTATTACTTGACGGAAAAATATCGTTATTAGATATTGTTTTTTGTAAATTTAATAAAATGTTCTTTATATTGACTTTTTGTGAACCTGATTTGAATTCAAAGGAGATTTTTCAGAAATTATCTTCCTGGTCATTGAAAAATTTATTCTTCATAGAAATGATTGATGATAATCTCCCCTATCTGACATTTCGTAATCAAGTCAGGCAAATACTTGATCAATCACCATATGATAGAGTTGGGTATTCTTTGATGACCTATTATGCTAAATGCAATTCTTTTTCATCACTGAGTAGTATATCAAGTTGGATTTATTATATTATTACCATAATTCAACTGTGCATTCCAGCTTTTATGGTAGAAAACACCAATATATGGAACACTGATTCTGTAATTTATAAGCTCTTAAGACTATTTGCAGTTTTTTATTCTGGATCAATGAGTTCTGAATTTGAAGATCAAGTCAGAACATCTTTTATAATTATGATTTTAATAATTGTTGCTTATATATTCGTTATTTATAGAGCCAAAAGCTTTGAAAAAAATAAATCAATTGGGGAATTGGAAAGCCATGTTGCTTTGGCATGGTCAAAATTTCATGCAATTTACCTTCTTCCAATCCTTGTTTCTGGGTTTCCATTCTCATTACATCAGATAATGAATAATAGTTCTTCATTTCAAGCATATTGTGTGGCTCTATCTCCAATCCTGGCTTTTCTTGTATTGAAAAACTTTCATTTGTATGCTTGTCCCAGAATCATACTTGAGGACTCTCCCGTTCATGAATGGATTCCATTATTTATTACTGCTGCTAGTTCTGGGTTGTGCTTTGTATCTGTTTTTTCTTCCATTGTTGTCTATGTTAACCCTAAAGTTGCTATGATTATTGGATTCTTAATTGCTATTGTTCAATCAAGTACTTTTTTTGTTTATAAACTGTCATCAACAATTAACAAGAGAGCTTCTTTAATCATTGGATCATTTGGTATGACTTCGGTGATTGTATCAATAGCTCAGTCTCTTAATTCCAATTTTCAATTATATAACAGTGAGATATCTGTAGGGATTTTTATTGTTTCTTTTTTAATTATTTATAACATCATGTCATACAAAAGGCATCGATATATTGTTGATACAATGACATTATTCGATGAATTATTTGATAACACTGTGGAGTCTTATAATGGGATAAAAGAGATATTTAAAACACCTTATGATTTTATTAGAGCTATAAGATTATCTCTCGAATATTGGCATCCTTTTGTGGCTAGATTGGAATGTTTTGACGATGCAATGAAAATTTGGCCCAATAATTCAACAATTATTTTAACATATGCTAGAATTTTATCATTTTTCCCAAAAAAAACAAGTCAAATGCTTTCAATTGCATCTCTTTTAGAGAATAATCAAAGCAGTATTTCATATTTAATACAATTTCAACAAATATCTTGGTCAAGAACAAAAGGAAAATCTATTATTCTTGAAGAATCCCTCAGAAATACCGCACAAAAAATTGATTTTATAAATAGGCTATACTCAAAAACATGGGAATCATTAATAGAGCGAGATAGTAAAGGTTTTTGGACAGAACTCAGATCATTAGATTCTCATATTGATCAACTTAGGTCACAGTATTTCCAAATATTGTTTGATTTCAGTCAAAGCAAAGATGCTTGGAGATCATACATTGTATTTCTCGAAACTGTAGCTAATGATGAAAAGGAGATGAAATGGGCGAAGAATAGGATTCATTCTTTATGTTCAAAGAATTCATGGAAAGATCATCCTTCGATAAAGATGGCCTTAAATCTTTTCCCTGTAATGTGTGAGATTATTGATGATACAAATGATGAGAATGATGAAAGTGACACTGAAGAAGAAGAACATGATAATGATGATAATTTTGATAGAATTGCTATGATGGAATTGCTGAATAACTCATCAATTGGTTTGTATGGAATCAAAACATTATTAATTATAGCTTTTATGGGTATTTTTCTATATTTCTTCTTTGGTTTCCTAGATGTTGCCTTGAATTCAATTATCAGACCCCAAAATCAATCATTTTATTGTGTAATAAGTGCTGTTAAATCAATCTTTGATATTTTGGCATTCAGTTCATCTGTTGTTTTCCTCCCAATATATTCAAATAGATCGAGTTTGTTTAACTCTACAAATCAATTCGGGATTTCTACATTTCAATACTGGAATATGACAAAAAATAATGTCACTGAATTGGCTTTTAAAGCTCAGTCATCTTTTTCTCAAATGGTTCAATCAGTTTCATCTATTTCATTTGGAAAAATGGATCAATTATTGTATTACCTCCATCAATACAAGTTTTCAAATGATCACACACTCCAGAGCTTTTTCTCAAGAATGTTGTTAGACTCTAATTTCTTGATTGAGAATTCTAATAACCATGAGATATTTAATGCAAGTATGTATGAGGATCTTTTTTCCAATAATCATGAACTATCTTATGTTTTATTGAAAATACTTGACTCAATTTTACCAATTTTTGAAAAGGACCTGAGTCTGAAGGATACTGAGTTTTATAATAGTTATGTTAACATGATTCTTGTTCTGATTATATGTTTGTGTTTTCCATATCTTGTCTCGGTATTCATTGTTAATATGCAAACAAAAGCTGTTTTTGAGAGTTTTGTATCTTTTCCAATTGCTACAATCAGAAAAATGATGATAACTAATAAGATTCAAGATAAATCATTTGCGAATGAGAATCGATTTGGAAAAAGAAATCTTAACAATTCTTATGAGAATTCTTTGTATCTGATTGTTTTATTGCCATGTATTGCACTTACTTCGTATATTATGGTTACAATTTATGATTTGGTATATAGCTATCCAACAATATCAAAAGCAATATCAAATGTTGGGAAGCTTTTTGCTGGTCATCATGACGGCTTCATTGATTATTCAAAAACTCTTATAGATTGTCTTTTAAAAAATGGGTCTTATGATGAATCTGTTCTGATGAGAGGAACAAATTATTTTATTAACTCTACGAAGCATATCAATGAGATTCTTTATATGAGTAATGTATTGGTCAAAGACATTTCTTTGAGCATTCAAAACGAAAATATTCTCCATCATACATCTAATTTTGTTGAAATGATCCCCCATATGAACTTTTTATCTTTTTCAGAAGTATTAGAAGTTAAATCAAAAGTGTTCTCAGACCTTTTCGAGTTATCAAATCAAATTTACATAAGTTATCTAACTCTTGCTTATTATTGTACATATCTATTGCCATATCAAATCCAGGATGAGTTAATAATACAATTCAATGATACAACCTCTTTATATTTAGAAAACAAAGATTATATTGTATCTTTAAATGACTATCTTGTTCCACTCACAATAATAGTATTCTTGGTTTTAGGTGTTTTCTCTTTATCATCACAATCTAAAACTTTAAGATCAACTCTTCTTCTTTTTCAGAAGTTCTCTCCCCTCGAAATCACTCAGAATTATAAAGCTTTCTCATTATTATCCAATGGTGGTCATAGATTTGAATCAACGACTATATCAATTCCTCAATCCTCAAAAATTTTGAATGAAATAGAGCAAGGGATCATTGTTTTGAATCGTGATCTGGAAATAGATAGCAATAATAGGTTTGCACAAGAAATATTTGCAATGCCAAACATGATGATCGGAGAAAATTTTATGGAAATAACAAATGATCTTTGTTTTAAAGATTTAAATACTTCAATCAATAACAGACTAAAAGGCCTCTCAATACAAACTAATAACTTCGCTATTGCCAAAGAAATGAACACAAAATTTGACAAAGAGATATCAATTGTTGTTCTTTTCTTTTCAAATGGAAAGCTATTAGATGAGTTTGAAGCATCTAATGATATTGATTCTATTGTATTATTAATTGATGATTTAACACAGTTCAAAGTCCGAAACTCTAACTTGATAAAAGAACAACAAAGAGTTGTCAGTATTCTGAAAACAGTCTTACCAGAAAAAATAATTAATACTCTACTGGATGGATCTGAGTCCGTATCATTTGGGCTTCCAACAATAACTCTGGCCGAAATCAGAGTTACAACTCCAGATCAACAGAGTTTTGATGAACAATTTCATTTCTTATACTCGGCTTTCAAACATTTTGATACAATAATGACAAAATATCCTGACTTAACGAAAATTCGAACATTCAATCATACATACACCATTGGTGGTGGGGTGTTTTCCAAAGGAGGCAGGATTGAAAAATCTGCCGCTGATGTTGTTTTTTTCTGTTCCGAAATTCTCAATAGAATTCACGAATTGGAAACAATTGTTTTGAATAATGTGGTCATTCAAATAGGAATTCACTCTGGAGGACCGGCAATTATTGGGGTTATGAACCTAAGAAAACCATCACTTCAACTTATTTCCCCTCATCTTTCGCTAGTCAAACTGGTGAAAGCAAATGCTGAACCTAATACAATTCAAATAACAAGAGCGTGCTATGAGCTGATATTTGGTTACGGGTTCAATGTGAAAGACCTGGGAGAACATACCCTGAAGGGTTCAAAAGTGGCACTTTACCAAGTTTTGTAAATAAAAATCTAGAGACACTTTTTCTATCGATTCGATTTGAATTCAAAATTATCGTCATGGTTTTTCATTATTTGTATGGCTAGCTTATACCGTAGAGAATACAAGCGCAAAAGCGAAGATGCTGCTTTAGAGGATGCCAGCCAGGTTATTAACGATCTAGAACACTGGAAGGATTATATTCCAGAAATTATCGACAAAATCCGCTCATCAAGGCTTGAGCTTCGAATTTCTGCATTGAGGTCATTAAATGAATTAATTTCTGGCCAACATATTGCATATGAGGAAATTGAGGAATATGTTTCCGATTTGTTTTGTTCAACCAAAGATGTAATTTCTGAATACTTAGATATTTCTGAACATGATGAAGCTCTTGCTGCTCTTTGTAATATTTCATTGAATTGCTTTTCTGATTTCGAGGGGTATTCAATTGTGTTTCTAAACGATCTTATTCCATTGCTTCCAATGGTTTTAGACAGTGAGCGCTTCAAATTTTATGCTCTTGCATTCATTGTTTCATTCTCTATTCATTCTCAGCAACCATGCATTGATATTATGTCAAGATATATTCGACTTTTAGTTGATAAAAAAGCCAGGAGCAACAAGTTTTCGAATGAGACTGTTTCAGAAATAATTCGTGGTTTGACTCTTATGATTTCCGTGTTTCCAGAGTCTGTTCCAGCTGTTATTCTTAGAGAGGAACTCAAAGAAGCCATGGATAAACTATTCGAATCTCATGATTACGAAGTTTTGTTCTGCACACTTGAATTGCTATCAGCAGTTTACGAAAGCATTAATGAGTATGAACCTGAAGATGATGAGGAATTTATTAATGTGAAAGTCTTTTCTGCTCATTACAAAGGTAAGATTTTGGACATCCACAACAGTGTGACCAAAAAGAGTGAGCAAAAAGATTTGAGGAACAAAGCTATGTCTGTAGTATCATTATTTGATGGAGAAAATATCGAAGAAGAAATTACATTGATACATCAAACTAAAAAGATAAATGGAGCTAGGCGTATCATAATTGCATCTGCAATAAGGAGAATTTGTAAACATAAATATCAGCAACAAATGGCTGAAAATCCTGGAATCCATACAACACTTGGATTTGATCTTATGACCAAAAATGAGGCCCTAAGACTGAAGAAGAGATACAAGAACGAGATTGAAAGAACAAGGATTATTAATACCAGGGAACGCGAACAAAGTATCACAAAGAAGAGGGAAATGAAGTATAATCCCAAAGATGAAGACTAGAGTAAAATAGTTATATATATATTATATGTAAGCTATGATAGATTTATTCAATGTCTTTGTTGGAGAATATGGACATGATATTCAATGATCAAACAATGCATTTTCTCTCTGCTGATAAAAAGAAATTCAAGAAACTGCTCAATATATAAAGTCAAGACCTGAAATGAGAACTTTTTGGAGAAACTTTGCATGAACAGGATATAAAGAAGGATTTAGTTTTTGTTGGTTAAATGACAAAATATGATGTTAAGCGCTTATATTCATGCAAATATGGGAGAATTAACAATAATTTTCATATATATATTATCAACAGAGTGCCTCCAGAATCATATTCAACAACGGTACAGAAATATTTCAGTGTATAATTATTCTAATTTGGTGGATCTCGGTTATCAAATAGATTTCTTCAGGAATCACTAAAGTTTGTGACAAAAAATACTGAGATAACATCGATATTCAATGCAAATTTTTTTAGCATCAATATTTTCTAAAAAGCATCTTCATTAGGATTCGTGAACTAAGAATTAAGTTTAAAAATCCAAAATGATTTCGAAATCCAACATTTAAAGACGAAATCATTCATTATTCTGGGTCTGCGACCAAATCGTGTTAAAATGCGCCAATAGACAAAACCTTCTATTTTTTCATTTTTTAGTGGGGTCTAAAGTTATTTCTGAATAAAATAAGCTAAATAGAAAAAATGTTATCTAATCTAATTCTCCTATGAGCTATTTATACAGAGATCTCGTTTTTCTTGGTTAATTACACTCCTTTTGTTCTCCAGCTAGATAATTGCCCCAAATCTTACATACCATCTTATACTTTTTCTGATCTTCATCCTTCTACTATTAAATATGATCCCTTCTATCAGAGCCAGCTTTCAAAATATAGAAGCATCCCAATCTACATCTCCTTTATTGACAGACTCAGCTAAAAGATTTTTTTTCATAAAAACAAAATGGATCTTGTCTCTCTTTCTATTGAAGTTGAATCTTTTTTATTTTCTGTTTTGGATAACACGTCGCATATTGTTCAGATAATTTGTAAGAGTAGTCTGACTCTAAGGGAATCAATAATCGAATTGCTCTTTTTGTCTTTTAATGAAACGCTATCTGGAGATAAATTGATTTTCCTGCCAAAATTTGAAGAGAATAGATTGCATTTTATTAAAAATAACGATAATACCCGAGTTTCTGTTTTGGACAATCTGCTGATAATAATTAGGAGTATTGGGGAATCATATCCATTTATTAAAGAAAATCATCTAGATATTCTTCTATGTGGGCTTGATAACAAAGATATTTTTGGACGAATATTGGATTGTATTGATGTATTTATAATATGCAGGACTACTTATCACTATCGAATTATCATGGCGCTGATCTATATGCCATTTATTCATGGCTCCAGTATTAAAATTTATGACAATGTTGTGGCTAAGCTCATTGGGAGACACTATAGAGGTATTAACCAAATGGTACAATTATTTGTTTCTGAAAGGTTTTTTACGTATAGCAACTTTTATCCAACATTAGAATTGCCACAATTTTTGGATGTATTTTACCGAATAATATGTGATCAACTAATTAATAGTCCTATTAACAAAACCACATTTTGCAAGCATTCACTGGCTCATTTTTGCGATTACCATAATATTATTGGTTTCAGAAACATGTGCAAGGTCTTGTGCCAGGATTGTTCATACTTTAGAAGCGCCTTAGTCAAGCTTTTTCGAGAATGTGATAACATGTGCAAAATTTCGATATCATTGATTATTCCTGATTTAAGAATACAAATAGAAGACCTTAATGAATGGATATATATTGATCCCACATTTAATACACTGAATCAAGAACAGATAAAAGAGATGGTTTCAAGCTTTATTATTGGGAAATTTGCTCCCGGGAAACATACTCTTCTCTTATTGTGGAAAGCCTATTTCCAAGAGTTGGGTGAAATAATTCCATATATCAATGAGGGCATGGCATTTCAAATTTTAGTTGAATGCCCAAATACTATCAATAACGATAATATTTCATTGTTTCTAAATACTTTTGGAGATTCTTCAGATGTTAATCTCTCGTCTTTGATTCTATTGAGATCATTAAAATTAGATTCATCATTAGTGACTGGTATTCAACAAAAAATCTCATCATCGCTATCAATAGTTCAGTATTATGAATCTCCAGTCTTTTGTCAACTTATTTGTAAAGTTTCTAAATCGCAATTGAGTATTAGACAATTTGTAAACAGAGGAGTGATAAATCACTTAATACTGAACTATTGTCTTGAGTCTATCTTCATATTGTTGAAATCGGTGGTATATAGATTTAGGGTTTTTGAGAGGATACTCCTTTTACTTAACTCAAGTATCATAAATGAATATCAAAAAGCCTATTCTGTTTTTATTCGAATTCCAATATTAGAAGATTTGATATATTTATATAGATACAGATTTAGCCTGGCAATGTATGAATTTTTGCATAACCATCCAAATGATTATAGTCAAATTATGTGTTTTATACCAAATATTTCTTCATCATATTTTTTCATGCCAGATATAATTGCTAAGGTATTGTCAGTACCAAACGAATGTATGGAAGACATTGACAATATAATCCTGGAAATGAACAATAGTTTGAATTTAGGCTATCAAAAATCTGATATTGATATATGCCGAAAATATTTTTTGTCTGAAAATGCTATTTCAATCTTAAAATCTCTAATTATTCACTTTTCTGATAGTATGTTCATTGAGGGACTGCAGATGTTCTCAATATATTCCGAGAATTCTGACATTGATATTAAATCAATGATACTGCCTTATATATATCCATCATTATTGCTTATTATATCCCATGATATGAGTGAAAAAGAAAACGTTTTAACAAATTTGGAATACCTTGATATTAGTTTTAGTGATTTAGTTTTCGATGGGTTTCCATATATTCGAGCAGAGTACACTGCAATATTACATTCATCAAACTTTTATTGTAAGAAAGCTGTTGTTCAGGCATTGCACTATATTGTTAAGAATTATGAAAAAGTGGCCTTAAAATACAGTGAGATGTTGTTTGATATGATTGAAATGGCTTTTGATATTCCCAAACTTGGAAACAAATGCGCCAGAATTTTGGAACAGATTTTACAGTATCCTCTTGGGAAGGAAGCTTTTTCAAATAGTTTTTCGCTTGTTATAGTGAAAGCACTTCAAAGTGGCCAAATCAAAACAGATCTCTTTTTATCAGAAATTAGTTGTGATGTTTTTTACTGCCCAGATACATTGGCATATTTATCATCGCTTTTATGCAATAATGGTATTTGTAACCAGCGAATTGAGCAATTAGTTCAAGAAAAAAGCAACATAAAAACCAATTTTTCGAATTCGATAGTAATGTTGACTAGTATTCAAAAATACTCTTTTAAAAAGTTTATTCTTGAACAACTAGTTATCTATTGCAAATCAAATCCATCAAGCTTGATAGATTTTCCTGGTTATGATATAATTCATGATTGGCTTTGGAATTCTTTTTTTGATGCTGAATCATCGATAATTGAATCATTATCGATTAAGTGTCTTTCACTATTACCAATCAAAGCAAATCCTACAAATCAACCTCTAAAAACAGCGATAAACAAAGAAAGAACACTATTGCTGTCATTACTTTCCGGATTTTTAAAAAAGATGTTATATCAACCTTCTTCAATGGGATTCAGTATAAAAATTGGAATTGCTATTCAACAAACAATAAGAAATCTACTTGAGTATGATCCACATAATACAATTATTAATGATCCTGATTTTGAGCCATATAAAATCGTCAGCAATATGAAAAATATTTATTTGCATTTTGATATCCCCAAAGAAAGCCCATATTTAGCAAACTTTGTTGAAAAGCTAATAAATTGTATGGAAAAATGCAATATTGATCAGGTAAAACTTTTTAAACCTTTTAAGCCACTTTTGTGTGAATCAGAAGCCTTGTGTGAGTTTTTGTTTCCATATATAATTTATTTCTGTCGTGACAATCAGGATTTGATGAATTGTGTTATTTCTGAATGGAAGGAGAAATATGAATTGTTTCAATCATCTCCAGTAACCAACAATGAAATCACTCAAGCTATAAGAAGCTTTTTGTCAGCATTTTATTCCCTGAGTTCGTTCATGATATATATTGGTTGTGAATTTCCAGTACCAAACTGGCAAACTCTTCGGATTGCATCAGAAAAAGAACTTTATTTGGCAGCGTTTAAATGTGGTCTCTTTGAACTATGTTTATTTCATTATGAAATCGATTCTGATCGAAATACTTTAGATATTCATGATCGGTTAGTATTATTTGAACACCTTAATGATCAAGATTGCGCTGATTATTTAAAAAGCGAAATTGAACTTAACGAAATACTAACAAACAGTAATGCAAGTCAATCTCAGTATTCAAATGTTAGAGAATTGATTAGTAAGCGGGATTTTCCAAGTATTTTATCAATTTATCCTATCTTAATATCAAATTCTGAGAATAACTGTTTTATAAAAGCTTCTATCACACGAGCCGCTCTTGCACTTGGAAAATGGAACATTATACCATTAGTTGAAATCCCATCATCACCATCAATAGTTGAAAATGATTTAATTGGTTTTTTTGAACTGAAATTATCACATGTTGTGTTCCTTCTCAGAAACAAAGATTTTGATAGGGCAAATTTATACATTGATGAGACTCGGGATATTGTCACTGCCTCGACTTTCAAACAAGTTCATGAGAATTCGGCATCATTAGAGAATACAATCGTCTTATTGAAGTATCTGAATGAAGTTGAAAATCATATTGAATCATTTAGAACCGGGAAACCAATTTCTAATAAGAATTATTTTACCTTTGATAGCTCTTATTCAATGAGTATCAATCAATTAGAAATGTTTGTAATAATTCGTACGTCTATAATTGAAACACAAATGGCAATGTTTAATGGAAACCAAGATCTTCTATCTTTACTTCAAACAGAATACCTGAATTTATCGAGATCTTTCCGTAAAAGGAATTTTACAAATCAAGCAGAATTATATATTAACTTTTATAAACAGCAAAGCTCATTAAGCAGTAGTAAATATCTGATAGATGTTGCGAAGATAAAATGGATGAAAAATGAATACCAAACAGCCTTTTCTATTCTTAAACACTTAATGAAAAACAATCCCAGCTATTCTGTCTATAAATATCTGGCAAAATGGGGAAGCGAGATTAGTTTTTTTGGAACCAATGAAATCAAAAACTTCTATCAAAAAACTTTTGAGTTTTCTAACTCTCCAAAATCGTATTACTGTTTCGGATCTTATTTAGATAACTCACTGTGGTCATATATTCAAATATATAAATCGGGGAGCATTACCATTAAAACAGAAGATAAAATGAAACCTCCTCAAAACTTTATTGAGTCAATATGTGATCAATTGGTTGAAATTTTAGATAACTATTTTATTTCAATATCAAAAGCAGCCACATATTCCACTGTTATTATTCCAAGAATACTCTATTATATTTTTGATTTTAAATCGACACTAAACCAACTTTCTCCACTCAACTGTGAAGATAATTCAATGATTCAAGCAATTATCTCATATACTCTAATGAAGCATTTATTTGCTGTTCCATCATATATTTGGGTGAATTCAATCACCCAAATAGTATCTAGAGCTCAGCATTATGAAGATTCATCCTCAATAGTATTAACAATATTACAAAAATGCGCAGATAGTGCCCCTAAACTTTCATTATGGCACTTAATGTTTTTATATAACACACAAATTGATTATATGAGAGATGTATTTAACAAAATTAGTTTTAACAATGATGAGAAACTGGTTAATAGCTACAAAGAGTTCACAGCACTCATTATCCGTTTGTCGACTTTGAAATCATTGGATATGAATATTTTTTCAAATTCCAGAATCTTGGTGCCAAATATTGAGAATATGATTGCTCCATATTCAGAGTCTAATTCGACAATTGAAGAGATTGGAAAGAATCCTCTTGCTTTAAATACCAAGACCAAACCAATCAAAATCAAAATCAAGGATAATACTGGGAAAAAGACGTATTTCTTGGTCAGAGGATCATCTGATCAGAGAAGAGATATGAGGATGATGGAGTTTTGTTCGTATATAAATAGATTGATGCATGATGATAAAAGATCAAGAGATAGAAATTTGTCGCTTAAACTATTCTATGTGGTTTGTTTGTCTCCAAAATACAGTATTGTAGAGTGGGTCAGGTACACTGAGCAGCTAGGAAAATTTAAAGAAGTATTCTATAATCTGAACTGGAATTCTCTAAAAAAAACTTTGGAGGATTCAAAAGATAAGGTTAATGATTATCAGAACAAGGTCCTTCCAAAAATCCCTAAAGTGTTCCATTTATGGTTCGCTTCACTTTTTCACAATCCATCTAAATGGTTGTCATCAAGGACTCTTTATATACAATCAACAGCAATATGGTCCATGATAGGTTACATAATTGGATTAGGCGATAGGCATATGAAAAATATTCTCATCAATATCAAAAATGGGTCTGTGATTCATATAGATTTTGAAATTATTTTTGGTCTTGGAAGTAAATTACCAAAACCTGAGACTGTACCTTTTCGACTGACAACTAATGTCATTGATGGGTTTGGTCATCTTGGTACAAAGGGCTCTTTTACAAATGTGTCTGTTTTGTTTTTAAATTTATTGAGAGAGAACTATCGAGATATTCTATCTGTTCTCAATGCTTTTGTTCATGATAAACTAATCGGTTCACATTTGGATAACCAAATTTCTATAGACACTGTTCTTGATGATGTAGAAAAACGAATCAGGGGTATAAGTGAAGATAGAACAAGTATCCTTTCATCAGAATATACTGTTGACCATTTAATCTCTCAAGCCACCTCTCCTTCAAACCTTGGCGTAATGTTTATTGGTTGGATGCCATATGTTTAGTCCATTTTTATATTAAATATATATGGCGTGAATTATCTCTTTCAAAAGATGTGAAAAAGATGGAATACCATTACTACCATTAAATGAATGGGTTTCAAAAAACAATCTCAGAAATGAATTCCGAGTCAATAATCAGAACAAGACCTTATTATTGAACCAATAAGGACTTTTCGCAATTTGTTTCAATATTAATTTCTTTCAATATTTAATAAAATTTTTTTTACTCAAAGATTTTGTAAAAAAAGCTCATTGGGCGGAAATGAACCCACAGATGTAAAACTGTTTACAAGAAGCCGATGAACACACGATAGATGCTTGTTTTTTTTGTAACATTTTCTCTTTCACTTGATCTGAAGCAGAACACTTATCTTAACATGACGCTTGAAAAGGACATTAGTTTTGAAATGGATGAGAAAAGCGTCGCAATGTTTATGTTTTCGTCTCAATATGGTGTTTTGATAAATATTAGTGTAAAAACTGGGCAAAAATCTAATTCTAATCCATTTTTTACACAAAGTTCTGTGTTTATACAAGGAGAAAGCGTTAGCTTGAGGAATCTTGCCCCACATACTCTTAACGTGATTATTTGGGTAGTTCCTCAAGAAATATGCCCAAGAGCTGGAATTTTCTTTTATTCCAAGGATTCTATTTACTTCCGAATGGTTCTTAATCGTCCTAACACTCGTTTTTGTATGTTTTCCATAGCTAATGAATCTTCAATGACTACAATATCCACCACACCGCATTCTAATGACAAAAAAATTACTTTTTATCAGCAATCATCGATATCTGGTACTTACTCGCCATTTCAATGTACAAACGGCTGTTCTTTTGCTAAAAAATCGCCGTTCTTTGTGTCGTTTGAACCAATATATGGGGAACACACCGAAATAGAGTTCCGATTTGTCGGATTCATGAAATCTCAATGGAATCATACTTGTTTAGTTGATACAATTCCATATATTCTTCCTGAATCCATGGGTACAGTCTATCCAGGAGGGTCACCAAGCAATATGGTATGCTCAGAGACCGATAGAACTGATGATATTGTACTTATAATTGTTATCATTTCTTTCTTCATTGTTTCCATTATTGCTGTTTTGATTTATGCTTTTCCCAACATCCTTCCAAACAGTACTTCGCCAAAGGCTGATGAAGGTTATCTGATTAGTCACATCGAAGAAGATCACAATACTGATGTTATTAGTGAATCTCTAAAGAAACCTAGAATTGATCCAAATCTTCTCCGAAACATCCAAAAGTTTTTATAATTATTTATTACAGGTATATATATAATGCATAAATAATGAAGAGTAGGATTAATACAGGTACAATAAGAGACCATTTTGAATCAAAATCATGCAAAATGCTCTTGCACGTTTCGTTGCACGTTTCCACGTCATGAATTGGAGGGGGAAATGATATTCTCCATAATGAACGAGGTAATCTATGACGGGTTTCTTCAGGCAATTTGATATCTCCTCTTTTCAGTAATTTATTTATATTCAACAATTGTCTTAATAGTGACTTCATTTGACTTGTGACAAGGCCTTTTCTTTGGATATCTACTAAAAGATTATTTGATGCTGAAATACAATATGCTGTGTGTTAGTAAAAGAAATGACGATTCCTTATTTTGGAACCATCATAAAACATACGATGTAATGATATCCATGTAGATATGCAAGATGGAAATCTGGCATGGTGTCCAATGATCTCTTCCAAAATACTCAATGCTATATATCTACCTTCATTGTTTTCCATTGAACAGTATGGTAGTAAACGACGGAAAAGCAAATGTGATGCTGAACTTGATGAAAGGTTAGTGGATATCAATGGAATGATAAATCTCGCCAATTTTTGTACGTTTCCTCTCTTAGTGCAGTAACCTAGAGCGAAAATAACTTCGAATTCGTCACTCGTAATTGGTGGGGGCATTGAAGGTTCCCATTTTGAAAGGCAAAGCTCTAAAAAAAGGAGAACAGCGTGTAATTCTATCCTATCACTAATTGGAGGTGGATGAAAAAGTCTTTCATGCCAAATTTTCATCGCAAACAATGGATCAATAATGATTATCTGGCATAAACACCAAACCAGTATAACTTTGGGACAATCATTTGGAATTTTGCTAATTAGGCAAATATCTTGCCTAAGAGCATACGATAGAAGCGCAAAATTCGCTACTTGGGAAAAATGCAAATCTTTGACCTGAAACAATATTGTTTCCGCGCGACTTAAAAAACAAGATGTATCTGACAGTATTTTTGCTTCAACAATCATATCAATTCCTAAAAAATTATTAGGGAAATTCGCAAAGTTATGAAAAGACTGAAAATGTGCATTTTCGACACCTAATGTTTCGTCATCAATTTCCTCTGTCCATTTCATATCTGGAACAGACTCGCCGTACATTGTTGATACGGCACCAAGCCAGGATTCAAGGTCAGCAGTCATGAAAAAGTGTCTTAATTAGATCTTTTATGGATTATATATACCGAATAAATCGATCCAGGACAGAACAAGCCTTTTGTTTGTGGGATGAAACGCTTCTATTTGTCTAAATCGTAATGACTGGAAGCTTTGTGGTACTGTTTTCACTCTAAATGTTACACATGATGATGGTGCTAATAGAGACTTATCACTGTTAACCTCATCAATAATATACCATTTGCCATTAATGTTTCTCTGTCCTTCTATTACCCATGAATAAGGAAAATAACCCATCATTGAGTCAGGGCAAGATGTGATTGAATAATGTGTTAATTTAAAAACTCCCCTGGTTAGGATTACAGTTATCGATTCATTGAATGAACCATTCGAGGAGAAAATAGGAGATTCGCCTAATAACAACTTATGTAGAGAGCAAGAATCATTAAGAATTGATGATGATTGCATAGAATATATCGGATTGCTCACCAAATTCTCCTTTTTTAAAGATTTCATGTTTGTTCTTATAAAGCCTGCCTCATATACTGGATACTGAATAATACTCAATGTGTTTACAGAATTCTTATTCCTTAAACAATTAATGCAAGCAGAATTCTTCAGACTTTCATCCCTTTGAGAATATGAAAGATATGCAAACATGCATTCAGGATGCTGGAGAATCTCTGGCATAAAATGATAGAGAATAATAAACTTCTTTGGGTCAACTTCAACAATTGAGTTAATAACTTGGGGGATTTCGATGGCTGGTAAATGATTAGAACGTATAACTTTCATTAAAAGATCACTTGAAAGAACTTTTATGCAAGGATCCGTTACATTTTTAGTAATGTTTTGAGCCAATAATATAATTTCTTCATGAGGATCTTCTCCGATTGATAATAAATTATCTGCGTGAAGGGCTATATTCGAAAAAGTATTTGTGGACACCATTATACTTTGAGTTTTCGCCTTTAATGAGTCAATATCGAAAAAAACAGCCATATAATTTAAAAACCTGCAGTTGTCAGCATTAATGGTTATCGATTCACCATAAAAAATCCCTAATAATTCCCTAAAGTTACCACTCAAAGAAGGCACATCAATTCGATTCCCAGAAAAACCACTAGTAATTCTACAGCGAAACATATTCGAAACAGAAGATAAAACCATAGAATTCATCATATATTCATTTCCTTTGTGAACTAAAACAATATCTAGGAATTGTTTATGGTTTTTTATTAATTGGTTAAATCTCATTTTTGTTGATGAAAAGTGACATCAGAACGATTATTTTGTAAATAGAGGATTTCTTATGAATATGTGATTATTTGCTCACTACAAACAAGAAACATGTTTTTATTAAATATTACATCTAATTTTTTGGTGTAAATCAAACCATATCATCAGCAACCCTGATCTTGAAGTTTTTGGTCTACACTGAAAATACTGTTTTTTCATAATTTTTTTATTGAAAATATGTATAGAAGCATAAGAAATTTCACATATGAGTGACAACTATGAAAACATAGAATTATGAATTTGGATATATGTATCACAAATGATGAATAATAGAGAAGAAGTTTTAAGGGGATGATTTGTTCTTCATATATAACCCCCTTTGTTAGTGAAAAAATAGTTTTCGGGATATATACCCAAGTTCAAATGGATGATTATTCTAAAATTTATTATTTATCATTTAGCACTTGGAATGAATGAAAAAGAAAAATGTCCAAATGAAAAATATGATGGATCAGGAATGAAAGGCTCGACACTCCTACATTATCATCCAGATATGGGAGTATTCCTGTAGTTGATTATCTGATTTCTCAAGGAGCTGACATTAATGCAAAGGGATTTAACTTCTAAAATCATAAGATTTAAGGACAGCCCTTCATTATTCTGCAGAAAATGGCCATTTAAATCTATTTGAATACCTGGTGAATCATGGAGCTGATTTATTTGCTAAGAACATAGATAATGAGGAATTGAATTTAATAATAATTCTCTACATTATGCTGCAAATAATGGCCATCTTAGAATTGTTCAATATCTGATTGATCAAGGATTTGATCCAAATTCTAAAAATTTCGATGGTTTTCTTAAATACTTGAATGGACTCCTCTTCATTGTGCGGCTTGTAATGGTCATTTTCATGTAGTGCACTATCGAATTAGCCAAAGAGCCGACATTATTATCAAGAACAAAGAATTTTTTTGATGAAATATCATTTTAAGCCCCTTCATTTTGCGGCAATTAATGATTATATAGGTATTGTAGATTATTTGATGAATAGTGGCGCCAATATTAATGCTCGGAATAAAGAAACAGGATATCGTGTTTTCTAAAGACACCTCTTCATGAAGCTGCAAAAGGTGGCAGGTTTTGTGTTGTCATGTATCTGGTTAATAAAAATGCAGATATCAATGAAAGGGATTATTTGGTCACAATTTTGTATTTAATAGAACCCCTCTTTGTTATTCAAGAAGCCAAAAAATCATGAGTTTTCTTACACAAATGGGAGGAATTGTGTAGAATTATATTCAATAATCTCACAAAATGAAGACAAATAAATCAACATCTATGAAATAATTTATGTTGTTTTCAAAAAAAGATAGTATTTTAGGATTATTCCTCAATACAATATCACAAAACAGAGGGATATCTATTCCATTATATTGTGTTATTAAGATATAATCATGAATAGATTGACCTTTTTACATGAATCAATTGAACACCAACGACATCCAAGAATGTTAATATATTCACAATACCTCAGAAAAAAAGACAATAAAAGTTGTATTTTTAAAGAAAAAAAACAAACGTTTCAAATATTTCAAATCAAATTTTCTTTGATGGTAAACAAGTGTTATCAAATACTCACTGTCGCTGGAATAATTTTTTTAATTGCAGGGATTGGTGGGTTCACAATTGGTAGATTCATAAGGTATTTTGATGTTGACACTGGAAAAACTGTGCAAAACTATTCATTTATTGGTTTTGGAGTGAGTTTAGTTTTTTTTGGCATTGCTTATATGATAGATAAGTTTTGCAGTGAAGAACATGTGTCAGATAATGCCGAGAAAGAAAATTTATAAAGACTCTTTATAACTTATTATTTATTAGCTATATTTGTTTAATGTACCTTAGCCTTTAAAAAAAGGATTGAGAGTTCTTTTAACCCTGTTTGTGACATCTGTGGAGTTATATGTAGGAACTTGGATGGATGAAGATTCCATCTTGAAAAATCTGATTAATTCTTCAATTTCAGAATCTCCATCATATATTACAGGAGAGAAGCCCCTTTTCCAAAACATCATCATTGGCGGATCCAATTCAATGTCTGTCTCAATAGGAATATCATTATGAGATAAATTATATATATAAAACTGAATTGGTTGATCCTTAAGTATTTCTTGTGCTTCTTTGGCAACTAAAAGAGACTTTCTGGTTTTGTAGTTGTTTGATTCAACAAAGTATATTGCCTTGTCAATTTGACTTTGGTCAATCTCTTCAAAAATGTTCTTTCTAGTTAATTCTGGAATAGTATCATAATTGTTTAAAAACTTCGTTTGATAAACAACTGTAGGCTGCTCAATCCCATCAATTATCCTACCAACAAAGTCTTTTGTATTTGATTCATTTATACTTTCAGTTAATACCCATCTAGATGTGGAATTCATAATAACTAGATATGGTGGCTTCATGAATTGGGTTTTAGCCATCATGACAAAATCATCTTTGAATGAACCTGTGATTGAGCCCAAAACCAGTTTAGGGAATATAGAACTTAATTTAATCAAAATATCCATGTTTTTTTCACAATCTTCAGGATCCAAATCATTCATAACAATCCCTCCATATATGCTACTTTGATTGAAATCAACATAGCGGAGATCAAAAAGGGATGATTTGAAATACTGGCTTGGATTGACACTAGCCCGAACAAGTTGCCTATCAGAATGCCTGTAGACATAAATGCCATTGGTGACATTAATATTGAAATATGTTAAAAAAGATGATGGAACTATATAGAAAGGAATCTCTTTTCTCAATGATTCGGGGCGATCTTTAATACCAATACCAATAACATGGGCGCCCGGCGTATTGAAGACAACTCTGAGCTCTTCTGGATGTTCTATCATTATTTTTGATGAAGAAAACACTGTTTTCATCCATTTGGAAAATTCTATAGCAGTTTTTGGATCTGGAAAACTCTTTATACGAGTTCCATTAATAAATGGAACAAAACATGGCATTTCGGAGCAATCATACTTTTTTCCTTCTTCAAATGGTGCCTCAATAAACCCAACTTCCCTTTTGTGCTTATATATCGCATAATTACAAAAATCAAATCGATGTTGTGAATCAGTAAAAACCACAAGACTTTTGTATTGTTTAGATATAAATACATCAACATCTTGCCCACTCTTTTTCAATATGTTATTTGCTTCACCAATAAAACTAGTAATTCTGGTTCCAATGATTGCAAGAAGAAACATTTATTATTGTGTCTTTGTTTTTCTTGCCTAACTTGTTGTCCTCATTTAGGCATTAAATGAGATCTACCCTTGAAGATGAGGCAATTTTAAATGATAATAAAGCCATAATAGAGAGTTATATTGCGAATAAATCATTGTTTATTGAGAGCAGGGAAAAGGAAGGATTGAGTGAGGAGCGTTCTTTTATGAAATGGAGACAGATATTAATTGTCATTGTTAATTACTTTAAAAATAGTAAAATAAAGGAAGCTATTGCTGCCATAAGCGAGTTACTGGATGTGACATCATTGTTTGATTTGATGATCAATGCCAAGTTTCCTGATATCTGTGAAAAAAGGGTCTCTTTTCCTCCATATGATTTGTTTTTGGTTATATCTTTGTTGTCAATAAGTAGAGGTGATTACGAACCTCAGAATATGCTTTTCATTATGTTTAACTTTTATAAGAGATTTCTGGAGACAGTTCAAGATTCTGTATTGGTTTCTGTGTATCTGAATGATAAATACAAGCCATCAACAATGGAGCAGTCAACAAGCAGTGCTATCAGCATTATTCGTGAACGCTTGATGTATATCACAGAGTTATTATGTATTTTGTATCAACAAATGCCTCCAAATCCCCTTTTTTCTTCTTTCTTATCAACATATTTCCCTCCGGATGATATTGAAAGTCATGCTTTTAAAGGAGATGATTTATTTTACTCTATAATTGGAAGAATATGTTTAGCAGCTGGTGATAAGTTCAAAGCGGATGAGTTTTTTGGATATGTTAATAAGAAAGTTTTGAAAGATTCTAATCAAGCATTCATTGATTTCTTTTCATGCAATTTCAAATCTGCCGAAGAAGTATTTAAGAAAAATAATAATCCTATTTCACAGATTAATCTAGCTTCCACATTGCTTTATCTTGGTGATATTGAAGGGTCGTATCAAGTTATGATATCCTTTTTACCAAAGCCATCTCAACAATCCACTGGAAGCAAAGATGAAAAACTTCGAAAAATGTTTGGGAGATCATCTGTTTATAATGAAAACCTTAAACTCATCTTTGAACTCGCTGTTGTTGATGCTAACATTGCTGATTCTCCCACTAATTTCCCAACAAACTCTTTGGCACATAGAATACCTCACTAAAAAGAACACTTTTTTTTCAAAGTAGGCAGTCTCAATAAAGATCAATTGTTTTGTTTCACCAAATTTATGGAATAATGTATGAATTCAACATAATAAATACCATCCAATCCTTTGAAGGAAGATACGGTGACAATAAAAAAACTGAGCATAATGAAAACAATTATTTTGATCACCATTGGGAATTCTCATGTTTAAGTCTTCATTATGTTTAATCAATGTTTTGCAATTATTGTGAATGGATGTTGAACAAAAATGAAACATTGATTAACTATCAAATTGATAGCTTTAGTGATTTATTATTTCTCTTTGTGGCTTCATTGATTCTTTGATCTCGAAAGTTTCTTTAAGATCATCGATTTCCACATAAGGAGAATAGATTGTTTTCGACCCCTTTTCAGATATCCAATGATCTGATATTGTCATATTATACACTAATTCTTGAACATATGGATTATTTGACAATTCTCCATGACTAAAAGCCCCATTTGATGATTGAAAATCATGGCAAACCAATGGGAAATTCATTTTCCAGTTGTTGCAAATCCATTCAATCCCCTGAGAAGGTACAGTGTCATCTCCTGGTGCCATTTTTGTTACTGGCTGTTTATCATACCCATTACTAAAATCGAGAGAATGAGGTGTTCCAATTCCAGAATTATATAATATATATACTGGTACATTAACTTCATTAAGTCTTTTTGATGTTATTGCCTCACTTTTTGCCATCATTTTAATGTTGTTTCCAGAAATCTTTCCTTTCTCAATGAAAAATCCAGGGAGTTCTTTTGCAGTAATGGATTTTCCATCAGGTGTCCTAACTAATTCACTTTCTCCAAATGCAACATGATTGGGCATTAAAGCATGAAGGCAAGGTGATGACTCAATGGCTTCATGAATTGTCTCAGATTCAATGTTATACATTAAGCTGAATTTTTTGGTCCACATAGCGTTGATACTTATCCCAGATCCCGCAAGAGCAGGAGCCAAGAAAATTAGTTTATTTATATACCTGTCTTTCCATTCTTGGCTCACAAACTGGGAAAGAAATCTTTGGGCCATTAGAGATCCCATTGAATAGGCAATGAATGTGACTTTTTGGTTTTGATTAGATTCACTTGCATGTTCAATGAGTTTTTTAAGTTTTGGAAAGAATGAGTTTTCAATCCCAACAGGAGCGATTCTCCAGTCAAAAGGCGCCCCAAATAAATCTTTCTTGACAATATATCCATAATTTTTAAGCTTTTCTATTAGTTTCGCCAACGAAATATAATTATTCTTCCCCAGAAACCCATCTTTATCAGCATACATAATACCTTCAACTCCTCCAAAATCATAAACATCAATATCATGATAAGGTGGATTTCCAATTGTATCTGTTGTGGGATCATAGTATCCCTTAAGTAATTCAAAGAAACAATCCATGAAAGGGGGGAGTAAAAGATTATAGTTCAGCCAGAGTAAAGAATGATTCATATGTCTTGGACAGAACCAGAATTTCGATGCGCTCTTGGAATAACTCACCTGTATATTCGATCCATACAATCCAGGCATCAAGACAATAGGTGTTTTAGAGAAAGTCAAGACAATAAACCATAAAAGCATTTTGTGAAAGTGGAGTCCATTTTTCTGAAAAAATAACATTTCTGAGGTGGTGTATCTCAATTAAAACGTATCAGAATTGATCGTAATGACAGTCTCATTGAAAAAGTTATTTCGATTTTCATTATGAGAGGATTGAGAGTAATTATTAATAATTGAACCTAAATGGGAAAATTTATTGATCTGTTTGTGTTATCAATCGCATATTATCTAGAAAACATGTGCTTAAGAAGACATAATGAAGATTAACAAAATGACAATAAGGGAAATGGTCCAAAGATATTTTAAACAGTCCCTTTGTTATAATTTAGCATTGTTAATGCTTGTTGAACAATTAAATACTATGAATCAATTAAAAGAATTCGGAAATCATTGAAGTCAACTTTGAAAATTTTTGCGAGAATTCATGATTCTCTAATTGGAATTTGGCTTTCATTCACATTCTATAAAACAGCTCATCTAATTATCTCGATAGAATTCTTGAATTAAACAGCAATCATATTATAATATTCCATTTATTCAATTCTCAGAAGACATAGGGATGGGAATTACTATCATCATGATGATTGCTTTTTTTGGATTTATTACATTTCTTTGAATTAGGTTCCCGATCATGTTTCATTTCTATTGATGATGAAGATGATTTAGAAACACTATGTCGACCATAACTATATGATATGATCACTATGATAATTACTAATAAAAAGACAGTAGAATACATGAACATAGAATTTGACTTGTTTTCATCAACACTATCATTTGTTTGTTCGCTAGAAATAGATAGTGTTCTTTCTAAAAAATCGAAAGGAAATGATCTTTGATTTGTTCTTTGTGGATGAAGAGTATCAAAAGGAGTTTGAATTGGGAAGAGAGATTGATGAGGAGTATGCTCTGGAAAGAGAGTCTGAGGAGGATTTGGTTCGCCAAATGATCGGTATGGTGTTAGATGGGGAATATTGATTTCTGATATTCCTAGAGTTGGTCGTGTAGAATCTAAGAGTGTTTCTTCAATTGTACTCAAATGTTGAGACTGATGAGAAATGTGTTCTGTAGAGGGAATCTTTTCTACTGTATTCTGAGGATAATTCATATCAGCATTACAGTAAAAAGAATGGAAGAATTGTATTTGATAAGTTGAAATTATAGTAAAAGAATTATTAAATCCACTCGAACCCAATATTTGGCTATAAATGAATGAATTTGATATCTCAATTGTATCCCCAGAGAATAGTCTATTTTCATTGTTTTGAAAAATGCAATAAATAAATTTTGGTCTCCCTCTCTCTTGAGAAAAAACGATTCCTGCTTCAGGACTATTATTATGAACAATATTCATAAATGTAATGAACCAGGATACAGTTGTCATACAAAAACAAATTGCAAATGACACAATATTATTCGAAAGTGTGCTATATTTAAAAGATAGCAATGATGGATAATCAACTCTGAATCCTGATGTTTCATATGCTTTGTTTAAAGAACTGTTTAAATGAGTAATATCCATAACTCCATGGCATAAATAAACAGAATTAAAGCCAAATGTCAATTCTGCACATTTTGAAACTGATAGATATTCCACTTGATTCAACTGAGAAGCATCAATATGAGCAAAATGTTCATAAGAACCAGAGCATCTATTGGCACAAATCATTTTTAATAAGGAATTTTTGGAAGAGAAGTAAATTGCGCCACCATGATTAGCACAAACACAGTTAAAGAACATTGAATGAGTGGCATTCATTGAGAAAGATTCCCCCTTAATATAAACTACACCACCATTTCCAATGTATGTTGAATACCTTGAAAATAAACAGTGAGATATATTTATACTCATATCGGAAAAAGACCTTCCCTGATCAATGTTTTCATTTTCACACCCAAAACCAGAAACAAAAAGACAAATAAGAATAGTCATGAGAGGCACCATTTAAGATGTATGTTTTGAACCAAAAAAATTCCACAATTACAAATTTTTTTCAGGATTAATTTGGTCCAAATTTTGGACCATAAATGAGGAATTAAAATTGTTCTTCAGTGAATATATTAGTATTTAACAAAATGATCAATGAAAAAAAAAATTTTATGACTTGCAAACTACCATTAGGTTTGATTAGAATTGCCGATTTTCAGGGATATTTGTTTGATTTAGGGGATTCTATGATTGACAATTGCATTGATATATATAGAGAGGCATTGAATACAGAAAAAGAAGAAATGATATGTTCAATTGCTCAAGCATACGTGTATAATTTCTCTAAAAGGGAAATATACGAACAACTATTCTTTAAAATGGCGAAAATTGTCGAAAAAGACGAAAAAATGAAACATTTTTTCATAAAAGTTTCTTTGTTGGAGTGTCCAAAACTGTGCAAGGCAATGTTTGATCAAAATATATTTAAAATTGCTGAAGTAATGTTAAATTTGGTAGAGAATTGCCCCTTTGAGGCTTCATTTGTATTTTGCCTTGACATTCCTGAATATCAAAACTTTGTTCAAACAATGAAAGCTCCGAAACGGAAATGGAATGATCAATTGTGTTTATTTGATAAAAAAGAAGAATGGATTAAATATGGATGGCCCTTGGGTTCAATTGGGTATTATATCAAATATGATATTATTGATGGGTTATGTTCTTACATTTCTTCTCTGACAAACTTCGATCCTAACGATATAATTATGTTTAGTCCATTTGATATGAGTCCAAAAATAGAATCTGTATCTTTACTATATATCGCAGCTATTTATGGTTCAAACAAATGTTTTCGACAATTGATTATATCAGGAGCAATAATGTCATGTGAGGAATTCTATGCTGCATTTTATTCGGGGAGTTATGAGATTATTCACTTTGGTTCTGATTCATTTATTCCAGATATTGAATGCTTGAAGAATGCTGCAAAAACTTTTAATGTTCAATTAATAAATTGGGTACTTGATAACCGAGGAAATCAGATTATGGATTTGTCGTATTTACTTGAATCTATGAATTACAAACTCATTTTTGATTTGATAATTAATTCTTTCAAGTTTTATTCCGTATCTGATCTATATAGGCTCAAAGAATTATACAGAATTAATACACCATTACATATTGCGGCTAAGAAAAATCTATTTGAGTCTTTTAAATTCTTTTTTGAATTAGGTTGGGATTTGAATTCAAAAAACTCGATCCCTTTTTGTTTTTTTGGGTTAATTAACATATTTTGGACTAACACCACTGTATTATTCTGGGATCAATGGTAACCTAGAAATGTTTAAGTATATTTTTCGAAATGGAGGAAGGTTTTTAGATATAGGTGATGACTATTCATTTTTATGCGAGCTTTTTGAATTGAAAAAATATGATATTGTTCACTATCTTATTAAACAGGGAGCTGATACCAATTCTAAAACCGATTCATATTAATTATAGATAACTTTGATTTATTTAGTTTGGGGACACAATCATTCATCTTGCAGCAGACACAGGATATCAATCTTTTTCGTTGGTTCTAAATGAAAGTAGTAATTTAAATGGCTTAAATAAAGAAGGATTCTCTCCAATCCATCTCGCTTCAATCAAAGATTTCGATATTATTGTGGAATATCTTATCATGCATGGGGTAAGTGTTGATGCACGTGATTCATTATTCTATTCATAATATATGGAAGGACACCTCTTCATCTTTGCGCTGGGAATGATTCATGTAAAACTGCTAAACTGCTTCTTGAACACGGGGCAAGTATTAATCCATTGATTATGGGAAAATATACACCTGTTAAACTTGCTTCTATTCTTCGTCATAATAATGTGATGAGAATCCTCATGTCTTACCCTGAATGTAGCTCAGATTTGGAAGGAAGCCAAGATGAACTTCTGAATGATATTGAAAAATACCAGAACATGCCATAATTTTGATTATGTTCATTTTCGACTCAAAAATTATCAAATGAGATAGCCTCATAGATAGAATATTTGATGGCAAAGCCTAAGCATTCATGCTAGACTATTTTCTTAATAGAATGGTTAAATCATATAAGAATTCTCTCTGATATCTAGTTTCGGTTAAATAACCAATTGGATTGATGTAGTGTGCGCACAAGATAGCAAATAATCAATTCGGTTTGTTATATAATGGTTAAATCAAATCATTAGAAATGAAAATAATAAAACAAGAAAACCCCAGTTCCTTCTTAATCTTAACTCCTGATGAGTTGGGTCTGCATATGTATGGCAATCAATAGAAGACATGATAAGAGTATTTGTTGATGCAACATTAATGCATCCTGGACCAATAGTAACACCTGAATCAACACTAGAATAAAAACAATACTTTAATGTTACTGAACCACTAGTCACATAAAATACTCTACATGTATTTCCAATAATTATACAATTCTCAACAACATTATGTTTGATAGAACCCATTTCTACTGCACCTGATATCACAAGATTAGAAATTATATTCACGCTATTCATTTGAACCGTTGCGTAACCTAATCTAAAGACTTCTTGTCCTTGATTATGAGCGAAAGTGCAGTATTTTACCTCCACATTATTTTCTACATTGCTATAAAATAGTCCACATCCATTACCACCTCTTACTCCGTTTTTGGTAATGTTGTTTCGTACGCAGTCAACGAAAATAAAATGATTGGTATGATATCTCTTGGTTGTATCAGTTACAGGAGAACACCTACTAATTGCTGTGTCATTAAAGTAACCTTTAACCCCTGATTGCATGTTAGCAAACTGACTTCCAAAATGGTAGCAATTCTCACCACACGTGTTTTTAATATATGCAAGCCTACAATTTAAAAATAAAGCACCTCCTCTCAAAGACTCAGATATAATTGCACTATAACAGTGATATAGCTGGCAAAATTGCATCGTAAAATCAATTGATACATTATTAATATAAACAGCAGCTCCTGATTCTGCTACAAGCTCGCTGAAAAGACAATGATCAGCAAAAAAACATGAATCATGTGTTGGGTTTCTTATTTGATGAACTTTAGTACATGAAAACGCGAAGCATAAAACAGAAAAAAACATAAAAGAATTTGGTAGATATAAATTTTCTTCTTTAATACTTATTTTGCATTTTTCTCTTGATAGGAATATATTTGATTTTTCTAATCTCGATTATATATAGGGTGTATGAATACCTATGTGATGAATATATTATATTCCATAAAATCCTAGCCGAAATCAAAAAATGTCTCTCAGAAGTTGTTGAATGAAAATGTTTCCGAGACGCTCATGACCTGTTTCAATATGCCAAATTAAAAAAATGATTCAAGTCATTTTGTACTAACATTTCTTCCTACTATCGAGAAACAACTCAATAGAGACTCAAATTATTTCAAATACCAAAAATTAACTTTTTTCGACACTTTCAAATCCAAGTTGCCAATTAAATTGTTATTGATATTTTTGAAATTCAAAAAATCAATTAATTAGAGATAGGCTAATATATATTGAATAAAAAAACTTTCTGCAAAAATCCATCGAACCCTAAATTTGGGGCTCAATTGTTTGAGTCCAACAGTAAGCAATAAATCAGTTAAACACCATTGTGAAGATATGAATTCCTTGATTTGGCAACGAAAAGAACATTAGAACATTTGATTGGGTCATGTGTTGATTCATTAATAAAATGATATTGAAACATCACCTATTGATGATTTGTGAGTTCAAGTAAAAATCGAAAGAATTGTAGACTGATAACATAAAAAAAAGCTCCTGATTCTTCTACAAGCTCGCTGAAAAGACAATGATCAGCAAAAAAACATGAATCATGTGTTGGGTTTCTTATTTGATGAACTTTGTACATGAAAACTCGACGCATAAAACAGAAAAGAACATTTTGTCTTTTTTAAGCGGTGCTTTCCTAGAACTCTAAGACTGCTCTCCTATGTTCTATAAGTGTGTTCCATATTGAAACATATTGTGTTTAAGCTTGCAATTTACTCAATAAGGATATACCATTTTTAAAATGAATGACCCTATATTATTCACGAAAAGATTGAAAAAGTCCAGGAGAAAGTAGAAAAAGCGCTTTTAGTTACCACCTATACATTTGAGCATCCCAGTGAGGACCACTTTCATTGCTGACATAGCGATCAGTGTGAAATAATCTTCTTTGAGCGAGAATTTCTTATCTTCAACATTATTTCTTGTGGGACAATAGGCGGTATTGAAATAATAGTGATGTAATAGGGTGGCATGTGTTATTTTGACATTTTGAAAGACAGAATTATAGTTGGTTTTAATATCTCCAGATATTAAACAATTCTTAAAAACAGTACCGGGAACAACTCCAGTTGTGGATATGTCATGACTATACAGATGAACCACACAGTTTTCAAATAATGGTAGTTCTGATTTATATTCAAATAGGGATGTGCTAATGTATGGTTCACATATGACATTGCATCGATCAAATATATTCGAAAAATCAATAAACATCAGTGTATAATGGTCTGGAATTTGGTTAATTGTTGAGAATTTCATTGTACCAACAGTTTCAAAAACTAAAGGAAAAACCAAAGGGTCTGTTTTTGTAATATTAAGGCTGTTGATATCAACACCACCTCTTCGAAAATAAAGCAAACTTTGATGGGATGATACAAATTTTGAATCAGAAATTGATGAAAGATCGAATTTGATACTGATATCGCTTGAAAGAATAAAACCTGCTCCACTCCTATCGGATAGTCTCGTTTGGAATGAACAAATCTTAGTTATGAATGCTTGTGAATTAGAATTTTGTTGACAAAACATTCTAATAGCTCCAAAATTCTTTGAGTCACATTTATAGAACATGATATGACTCAATTCTGCACTCATAAAATCTTTCAATTCAATTGGTGCATTTTTGTCAAATTGGTTTGAGAATACACAATGTGAAATGAATACATCCTTCTTACCAGATACATGTATACCATTGATCTTGCACTCCTCAATTATTTGTGGGCTTGGTTTAGGAAGATCACTAAGAGGAACATCCGCGTGACAATACCCAGTATTAAGATGATTAATTGAGTAGGTTGAAACATGGAGCTCAGAATTATTTCCAGCTGCAAATACTTTTCCAATAGCCAAAATGTAACTATGGTTGATTAAGCAGCTATAGAATGTGATTTTTGTTTCTGAACAAAACAATGTTCCTGTGTTACCAATAAAAGTACAAAAAGACAATGTTTCTGATTGTCCACCAGAAACATAAATGATTCCTTTTGATAGTGGGCTGTCATTATGAACAATATTAGAGTATTTTATGAACCCTGTGTGATTGTAGAGATATAAACAGATCTCTTCTTTGGCTTTGTTATTCGAAAAAGAACAGAAAAGACTTTCAGAAAAGGAAGGAGAATATATTGTGATTCCAGAAACACTGGATGCCATATTCGTCGAGCTATTGCAATTTTTATGCATTTGATAACCAGAAAACAAAAAAATTGGACGGAAACCAACAAACCCCTTTCCACAAGTGGAAACCGATACATACTCCATCACATTATACTTGGTAAATGATGTACCAATGACCGCAAAATGTCCCCAGAAAGCCTGCCCTTCATATGCACAAACATATTTGATAAATGATTCTCCAGATAACATAGAATCAAAGAAAATCGACCCCCCTTGCGAATACTTGTCGGGATCAACAACACAAAAACTGAAAACACATTGAACAACTGATAAGTATGATTCTCTTATTCTTATATATATCACTCCCCCATTTCCACTCAAAGCTCCCATTCTGTTAAATGAACATTCAAGGATTGATAATCTTTGATTATTTACATATGATGCTCCAACTGATATATCTGTTTGCTTGCATTTGTTGTCGGTTTCAATATATCCTTGGAAGGTTGGAAATGGAGTATACTGAAGTGTTGGATCAGGAACAAATTTATATGGAGTTAGAGCAGTTTTGCAATAATGAGTCGAGAAGAATGTAAAAGAATAGTCTTCATCAACAAAATAATCATTAAGAGCAAAGTTATATGTAGCACCACCAGTGTTTTCAAATAATGTTCCTTTGTGGAAAATAAATGAATTTGATATCAAGTGATTTCCACCTCCAAATTTGAACAATGTACTTGATTGATTGTAAAATATTGATTTATCGAAAGAACTATTGGCTTCGAGATAAATGCAATGTGTACCACATTTGTTATTAATGAATGAAACATGATCAAAGCTGGTCTTCTGGTACAAACTTATTGTAACATCATTATTGACTATTCTTGAAAAAGTAGAGTAAGATGTTTGCATCTCAATAGAAAAAGCGAAAGTTATTGCTGGGGATCCATTTGTTGATATATTCATTTGTTGCAACTCTGTGAATGTGGACATTAAAAATGAAAAAACGGATCCTTTGGGCGAATCTAGGGAACATTCGCTTGATGAAATCAAATAGAAATATCCATTATTGCATAATGAATACGCTGAATCACCATGATGACCTGAAGAGCAATTGTTGAAGCATAACCTGCAAAAACAGGATTTATCAACACCAATTTCAACAGCTCCTCCACTTAATGAAGCAAAACAACCAATAAACGTACTATCAGTAATATTAACTTGGCTTGCTGGACAATTAATTTTTATAACACCACCTGATCCACTGAATTGTTGAAATCGTTTAAAAATGCAATAATTGATAGAAAAATTTTGGCATGATGAAGAAATTTCATATGCTCTTGTTCCATCAATTTGGCTATTTTGGCAACTTGGTATCATTGTTGGCTCGATTGTAGGAAAAAGTGTATGTAATGGGGTGATTTGAAGGGTGGATTGTTGAGTTTTTAATGGAGTCGGGTCAGGAGGAATTTGATATGGAGTCAGAGCAGTTTGGCAATAATGAGTCGAGAAGAATGTAAAAGAATAGTCTTCATCAACAAAATAATCATTAAGAGCAAAGTTATATGTAGCACCACCAGTGTTTTCAAATAATGTTCCTTTGTGGAAAATAAATGAATTTGATATCAAGTGATTTCCACCTCCAAATTTGAACAATGTACTTGATTGATTGTAAAATATTGATTTATCGAAAGAACTATTGGCTTCGAGATAAATGCAATGTGTACCACATTTATTATTAATGAATGAAACATGATCACATTTAACATTATAGTAAATCACAAAAATATTGTTGTCAACAATAGATGAAGAAAATGAAGAGAAAGAAACATTAAGATCAATAGAAAATCCACCAATAGCGATTGCAGGTGAACCATTTTTTGAAACATTAATTTGCTTGAAACCAACAAAAGTGGTTAATAGTATTGCAATTACACAATTTCTGTTTTCTTGGTGTGAACACTCACTTGAGGATAACAAAAAACAATCACCAAAGCTAGTTGAGCTACTAATAGCATCTCCATGTCCGTTTGATGAACAATTATTGAAACACAATTGTGTCATCAAGGAGTTACGAACATAAATGCTAATTGCTCCTCCATTTGAAGCCGCAAAACACCCAAAAAACATGCAATTTGTTATATTAGCAACATGCTGTGGGCAATAGCAGTAAATTACTCCTCCTTGATCACCATAAACCTGGGACCTACAGAAAAAACAATCAACAATGGAAAAATTTGCACCATTCACATTATATGATCGACCAGTTGCAATATTAGCATCTAAACAGCTTGAGAATATCCGGAATTGTTGGATGCTGAGTATCCATGCAACAACTGGGTTAAACATCATCATTTCTGTTTCAACGTGCTATACAAAGTATTGAAAAAATGAATCGTTTATTATCAATTTGTGTTAAACGATAAATCATTTGATATAACTTTTTTTGATTGGTTTCTATATCCAATCAAATCAGGAACAATAATTCTTATAATCCACACCAAACGTATTGCATCATGCTAATATCGGGTGTTTTTACTTCCACAATTCAGCATTTCAAGATTTCTGTTATAGTAATCCTCATGAGAAATTCAAAACTGAGAGAAAACATATCAAGTTTCCATCGGTCTTCTTCATTTTCGAATCCCCCAGCCAGTAATTAGGAGATGTTAAAGTTTATAAAAAAACGATTTCTTTCATCTTTGTGTAATAATTAATCCATTCATAATAGAAAATTGACTTTTCACTTATGGGTTTATCATCCAACCATTTCACCAAAAATCACGCAACCCTGAGTATCTGTTCGATATTTTAACGAAATGTTTTTAAGATACGGGAAGTATTATTAAAAACAGCCAGGGAGTCAATAATAAGGAAGGATTGAGGAACTATCAATTATTGATTTTTTTCCTCCTAATCAAGACTTTTGTCGATGTTTTAAGATGATATTGATGAAAGCAAATCGAATATAGAGAAATTTAGCCAAATGTATATTGAGGAAGCCCCGTTATCAAACTCAAAGATCCTAAAAAGAGTTATTTGTTAGCCTCTTATTAGAGAAGGCTTACCTCGCCTGAAAGATAGAATATAAAGGCTCACTAAACCTTGTATCCGATTTTATTTATATCCTTCCTCTAATAACAAACCAATGACAAGTTCACAATTTACCGATGAGTATTCATATTCAAGTGAAACAATTAGTTTTAGCGGATTTCTCGAGTCTGTTTATGAACAAATTTGTTTCCATATTTTTCAGAGTGAATCAACAATTGATGGAAATACCAGGAAAAATTCCGAAATGCTGGGATTTATTGATGTGTATTTGGATCCAAGCCGAAATTATTCTAATCCAAAAAGATACTCAGAATGTGCTAAAGAAATCCTAAGAAACTACATTGATATTGTTGGTTTCAGGTATGAAAAGTATGAAAAGATCCTCAACAATGGTACCTTATAAAGCTTCAATCTAATAACCGTGACAACTTTTCACTTGCTTTGTCAAGTATTCTAGTATTTTTTTCTCACAATTACATTCATTCCTGAGGCAGTTCTAACAAATCTCAGTAAAGTCTCATCAGCATTAAAAAAAATTTATGAAATGACCATTTGAGCTTAGATTTCTAATAATAAAATAATCAACATATATGGAGACTATCTGTGAAGATATTACTATATTCATGAATAAAAAACCAATTTCTTTCATCTTTGTTTAATTATTAATTCTTTCAGAATAGAAAAAATACTTTTCACTTTCTGGGTTTCTCATCCAACCAGATCGTTCAAAATCCAAATTCCAAGCAATCCTGGATATCTGCCCATTATTCTAATGAAATTCTTTTAAGGAACAGGGAGATCAATGAAAAATCCATAAAATAGATTTCTAATATAAGATATAACAAGCAGGAATTAATGAATGCTAATGCGGCCCTTTTTAGCTCATTTAAGAAAATGAATAATGAAGAATATTTCAAGACTATTTTAAAGGGCAGCAGAATTCTTGGTGATACAACATTTGTGAAAGAAACTATTATTAATACAAGAGAGAGTGAACAGTGCAAAGAATGGAAGGAACTGGTCGATTTTTCAGGTGATAAATATGCTGTATCAAAAAATGGTGGAGCAATTGCAATTGCTCACCAGAAATGCTTTGATGAAGAAGGGTATTGCGAAAAAATCCATATATATGATACATATTGCAACTTAATCAGTATTATTAATTTGGTTCAAAAAACTAGGTTGTACGGATTGTTTTTCTCTCCAGAAGAATGTATTGTAGTATTATATATCAATGGGATCACTCAGACATATCATTTAAGGGGATATAAAATCTCTGAGTGTCTTACATATAATGGATCTGAGATATTTGTGAATTTTGCGAGCTTTACTGGTCATGATCTCTTCATTGCTACTTCAAACAGTATAGTATATCGTTTTAGTGAGTTAGCTAATCTAGTTCCTTATCAATTCACTACTTATTCAGGAGATTCTCTATTAATGGGACATGTCTCTCCTGCTAACCCTATTACCGGTTATGATGCATCTATTTGGTGCTGTGATATTAATGGAAGACTAGTGCTATTGCAAGAACATGATTATGAAACATGTGATTTTCCCATTAATATACAGAATATCGCTTTCTCACCTGATTACTCAATGGTTTTAGTGCAAAATGAGGGAAATTATTTATTTTGTGAATCAGATTTCAGCAATATTATTCTGAATATCGAGTTTAATGATTTAGAGGCATCAAGAATTGCATGGTGTGGATCTGATGCTATTATTCTTCACAGTGATAGCATGCTTGTTATGATCGGAGCGGAGTCCGAAGCCATTAAATGGGGTTTTGATGATAGTGTTGGGATATGTTCCGAAATAGATGGGATTAGGGTTTTTAGCAAAAATGGTGTTTATCTTATTAGGGCAATACCGGAAACTGTTCGTACTTTCTCTTTATGGAATAGTAATACTCCTAGTGTGTCTTTATTTTTAGCTCTCATTAATGATAGAGATCTTGCTTTCAATGACCCATCTCAAACAGTTGATCTTGATCAACTGAGAGAATCCCTGAACATATTATATGATGTATGCCTATTTTTTAGGCAGTACGAACAAAGAAAAGCATTACTAACTGCAATAACCAGGTTAATGTTCCTGATAGAGAGAAATGAGCCAGATTCCGGAGCGATCCTCTCAAGTATTAGGGATTTTAGTCTCTTTTCAGACACTTTATCAACTATTAGAGTTTGTTTGGTGATTTCACACAGTCCTTACAATATGATGATGACGCATCTTCAGTTTTTGAACATTACATCTTCTGTTTTGCTGAAAAGGCTTTGCAACAGATCTTTACACTTTGAATCATTTAGAATAGCGAATTATTTGAGTGTAGATACTGAGCTAATTGCTTCTCATTGGGCTCATTGCATTATTAATACATCTTTACCAATCAAAGATATTGTTAAAAGAATTCAACTGATGAAGGAACCTATTGATTATGTTGATTTGGCCACCACTTCATTTAGTGATGGTAAAACCGAGTTAGCATTGGCTCTCTTAGAAGCAAACCCCGCCAAAGCTCGAGGGGTACCATTACTAATAAAAAGAGGCCAATGGAAAGAAGCTCTTGAGTCCGCAATTCAATCTTCTGATAATTCATTGATACTTTATTCTATTCTTAAGGCTAAAGAAGCAAACCAGAATACAATAATTAACAATGTACTCAAAGATAACCCTGTTGCACGAGCAATATGGAGAATCAATCTCAGCGAGCAAGAACAAAAGAGCTTTGATATCGAAACAGGGTTTTCTGATTATTACAGAGTTATTGATTCTATAAACGGCGTATCAAACGAAGAACTTCAACTCAGTATTGATCTAAAAAAGAAAAATGACCCATTCATGTACGAAGTTTTCAACATTTATACATTAATTCGGCCCATTAAAACATGGCTTTCAACAGAAAAAGGAGTACCAGATGCCAATATCTTAACAATTGACCAAATTCTTGAACTTGTAATCCTAAATGATGACCTTACAAAGGCAAAGGAAATTGCAAAGATGATTGATATGCCTAACGAAGATTTATATTGGAAAAGGCTCTTTGTAAGTATCAAGAATGAGAATTACCAACCTCTTGTATCTCTTCGGAAAGATCTCAAACAGAAAGGAATCAAACCATTCATAGATTACTGCGAGATTAATAATCATAAGCAGGCATTTATGGTCCTAAATGGTATGGATCCTGCGCCATGATTGGAAGAACTCAGGTGCGTTTAGGGTTGAATGACCATTTGTAAATACTTATAGTATACTGAGAATGAATATAGATCTTTTTATTGAAGCATCTAATGGAAACCAATATGCATTACAGCAAATTTATGATTTTATAGAGGAAGCACACAAAGATCCGAGTTTCATTTTCATTTTATTTGAGACAATAGATTCAGAAGGAGTTCAAACGAATCCTAGTGTTAAAAAGCAACTTTTAATTGAATTAGGTAATTCTATTAGGATTGGATGGAAGAAAAAGGAACCTTTATGGGAAATTGAAGATCAGCACAGAATCGTTACAGAACTATTTAACAGACTGTTTAATTCCAGTGTTGATGATAGAACTCATTATATATTTTGTTTTGAACCCATTCTTCTCAAGACATTTGTTGATTCTGTTTGGATTGCCCACCAGATTGCTTCACTTCTTGAGCAAAAGAGCGATAACTTACAAGATATGTCTGATTTGATGCAGATAACTTCTTTTTGGTGCAAAGCATGCGGGGATGTTGCTTCAGTGAGAGAAGAGGGAAGCTTATCTGATCAAGCAATTCCTCATGATGAGATTGAATCGATTAATCACCAGATATTCCAGAGTTTGTCTAATATATTAAAGTTGGCCATTCCAAATTTACCGAATTCTAGCACCGCAGTTGTGATAATTCGATTAGTTTGCAGATGTGTATCATCATTGGCGAAACAAATTGTTCAACCATTAATGACTGGAGAATTTGATAGTCTAATTGAGTCTTTTATTCATGCTTATTCATATCATGGGACTGACCAGCTGGGTGAAATGAGAGCACAGATAGCAAAATTCTTTTCAATTCTAATAAGCGAGTTTATGTCTCAAAAACAGATTAAAAGATCATCCAAAGTTGCCGAGAGAGTGTCATACAAGGATCATTTTCGCAATAATTTCGCACCCCAGATTTTTGAAGTTGTTATGTCATCAATTCGAGACTTAATAACTTATAATCACAAGAAACGTGTTGCATATTTGTTATATCAATTCTTGTTTTATGAAATCGGAGGAAATTCTTTGATTGCTCCTACTTTTGTATATGAAATTATTGAACTTTCAAAAATATCAAATGATGACATTAATGATGCAGAAATCAATCCAGAAGTGTTTATTAGTCATTATTTTCTTGATGAAGTTATATCCGATTCTCCTTCTACAAGGCCTCCATGTGGGGATTCGATTAAACTTCTAATGACAAAGTATAATCAATCGGATCAATTGTTTAACATAATCACATCAGAGTCTGCGGATTTAGTTGAATTAGAAGCTAAAACATTTTTATTAACCAGGTTTGTTAGGACAGCCATTGAGTTGCAAGAAAAAGAATTTAAAGAAAACAGGAAGAAGAACAAGAAGAAAAAGAAAAATGCTAAAACTAACTATACTCCGAGCTTACCAATACCAGAGAGTGTAGTTTCTTCATATATTGAGTATCTTAACAATGACAGTACACTTCCAGTATATTTAATTGCTACAATAATCAGATTCTTAAGGTTTTCTCTTCCATTGTTTAATCCCGAATTTGGGGTTGAGTTATCTATACAAATTATATCCGGAATTGATATTCCAATCATTATTCATGGAGGGTGCAAACTCCTATTTTATTGCTATGAAAAAATGGAAGAAAAACCTGAAATTCCAATTTCTGAAGTATTACCGAGAATTATTGATGCTGCATCGAGTCTCCGTTCCAAAATCTTTTTCAGAGTGATTGAGATGCTATGTAAAACTGGAAATAGCGAATTAACAGCTTACACAAATGAACTTGTGAGTGTTTTATTAGAAATTACTGCGAGATATATTGCAATCGCTGATGACAATGAGTATATGGAGGGACCTTCTGAAAGAGCTGTCGAAGCAATTTTTACTGTTTTAGATGATATTCCTGATAATGATTCTAAGCTTTATGAACTAGTTGAACTGGTTATACCAAGTGTGACTCAAATATTTGTAGATTTTCCTGAAAACTCCGCTTATGAGTCTCTTTTCTTACTTCTTGGTTTGTTTTCTACTAGGATGAATAACCATGCTCAATGCCAATATGAAAGTATGGTTATTATTCTCAATATAATTTCCCAAGAACACATATTAGAATCTCACACAATTGGTGTAATGTGTCAAATTGTATGGTATATGTATCCTTTAATAACTGATCCGAATTCTTCATTTTTGTCTGATGAAGTTGTTAAAGAGCATCTTTTCACATTTGTTAAGTCTATTGTTAGTCTTATTACCGAGAGCGATCTTACAGGCTTTATTGCAGATGATGCCGTTCCATATTTGTTGTTTTTCGTATCTTGTTTGTATCAAGTATATGGATTCGACGATTTTATTATCGATTTTGTTATGCAAAAGTTATCCAAGATTGTTAATAAGAATAAAGAGCTCATGTCCTTCCCTCCAATTATAATGCTTTTGGCATCAATCGGTTTTGTCGATTGTAATAGTTTTCATACAATAGTGATAAATTATAATGATCTTATACAATCAATGCTATATAGGATGAATCATAAAAAACTAACAACATATAAAGAATTGAAATATGGAGTAGTCCTACTATTATATTTGGCTCAAAATGGGTATTTCGACACATTAAATATTGCAGGGGAGCTTATTCCAAGATTAATGGAGTATAAGAAGAGAGATACCGCAGATGAAGATGATTCAGATCTTAATGAAGAAGAAGAATACGAGGAAGAGAATTCTGATGACGATGAGAAGGATAAGAATGGCCTTGATGAAATTGACGATTGTGATCGCATTGTTATTCCTTATCAGGTTCCTTTTGATCAATTTGATGAACTTGCTTTCTTTGATTCTATCGCAAAAGAGCAAAATTTTTACTCAACCATTCCAGAGGAACTCAAAGACACCATCAATCAATTCATGTCAAAGTAGAATAAATCAACACTTTTTATTATATCATTTTTCGTAGCTTTGCCAAATATGATTCAAATGTTTGATCTGGTGTATCAAGAGGTGCTGGCTTTTTCTTAGAGGATTCATGAGAAATGGATGGTGGGTTACATCTTGTTAACAAATACCTTGACAAAGAACTATCCTCATCACACAAAATATATTGTGGGACAGGAAATCTCGATGAAATGATTTCAATAGCATCGTGTTCGGGAGCAAGTAGAAGGTTTTTTAAATTTGAATATTCTGGTTGTTCTTGATAATTAGCGTCTCTCCATGAAGCAATAGTTGCTCCATACCATATTATAACACGGAAAAAATTATCCATTAATAAAATAACATCCGAAGAAAGAGAATTGAGTTCGAGTTGGGTTGGCTCAGATGAACCATTATTAAAATATCTCAATAACACAGGCATTATTATTAACATCATATTATCAATTGATTCATTACATAGACAGAAAGACAAATATCGGGTCTGGTCAGGACTAAAATTAAATGTATTAATAATACCAGATCTTCTAAGATTGTAAACCAACCTTGTGATTAGTGAAGACTCAGGTGAGATGCTTGTTCCATTCAAAAAAGTTTTGGAAAAAGATATCATTGTTGTGTCCAAAAACTCAATAATATTCCGCTCTCCTTGTTCTTTTTTCCAAATCATAAGTCTTGTTAATAAAGATACAGCACAGAATTGGTCAAATGGAATCTCTTTTATTCGACCAGTTTCAACAACCGGCAAAAATGTAGTTGTTATCCTATACCGAATTTTACCAGTTAATAAATGACGATATCTGGTATAGAATTGAATAAAACATCTATTACTACTCAATACATTTTCTACATCAAAATATATACTAAGAGTCTTATTACCATTGACCCCACAAAGCTTCCATTTGTCAGTTCCACCAGATCCTATAACCCTATTAGAAATGCTGTTGCTATTCTTATCTTCAGGGATTCCTCCCCCAATGATGCCGCGAACTGAAAGCCCATTCGAGTTTCTGATAGAAAGAGTTGCTTCTGACCCAAAACCAGAATAAACATTGTTGTCGAAGAGCCGAAGAAGAGTATCTTTTATGTGATCCTCTCCCCAACTTTCAGCGAGCAATGCCAATCCTCCTGTTTTGGAAATCATTGAACCAAGTTCGTAGAACCCAGATTCTTCAAAGGATGCAGAGAAATAGTGAACAATGCAATTATATGTGTTTGCCTCATCTGCCAAACTATTAAAGAACTCAATAGAATCCTTAAGATACGTAGTAGATCCTTTTTGTAAATCAGATTGTTGCCTTAATGGTTCAAGTTTTTTAAGCCCAACTATAGATCCAGGTCCTTTAGTGATCGGCCCGGAAGAAAAAACGAAGATATTACCACCAAATCTGGGGAAAACACTTTGCAAAAAGGAGATGGCGATAGATATTGCTGCCCCAGTGCATCTTTGAGCTCTCTCCCCTTTGGGAACAGGGAATGGATCGGTATCAAGACTATCAATAATATAATTAAGCATTTGATCAGCTTCATCAATTTTAATTATAAAAGGATTAGAATTTGAGTTGATTTCGGGTCTTAAAGACAAAGAATCTTTAATTTGCATAACATTATATCGACTCTTTCCATTAAATGCATAACATCTTGGAACTTCATGGAACTTCAATTCATGAACCATAACGAGATTACCGAATGTTATAAATCCAATATATGAATTTCGTGGCAATACGGCAATAATTTGGAGAAGAAGATTCTTTAAATTTCCCATTTCTTTTTCACTCAAACATGTATCAACAACAAAAATATATGCTGGATTATAAACATCTTCCCTACTTTCAACATACTCTACTGTAGTCCTGCTCTGTAAAAGTTCTTCGGCAACGCAGTTTTCAGTCATTTGTTGATAGCTTGAAGGAAAAATATTGCTCTGATTGCAAAAAGGACAGATCCACCTCTTTACCACATAATCCACAGAACAATATGGATTAATGAAACTGCGACATGTATTGCATTCTAGTGGTTGATATGCCAAAGGTTCTCTTCCTTCAAGAGGTTTAACAGGAGAATACATACAACCAAGAGGAAAATGCAAGTTATCAACGCCAATCCGACTATTTGGTATCCCTTCGAAGGAAAAACATAAATCTTTCTCCATTGTATTGATTTTACAAATTTTACAAAATATTCGTTCGTAAACTGAGCAGTTTGACATGGTCCGACCAGTTGATGCAAGTCTTTATTAAGACCCTCACAGGTAAAGTTGTAGTATTAGAAGTTAGCTCAGAGAACTGCTATGAAGAGATCAAGCAGGTAGCTGGCGATTCAGAATTTGTTTTCCCAGAACACTTAACAGAGAATGCTATAATAGACTTATTTGAAATAGATGATGGTGGTAAGAAGAAGAAGAGGAAGAAGAAGAACTTTGTATCAAAGAAGCGCGTTCCACACACCCGTAAGAAGGAGAAGCTAAAGCTCCTTAAGCTTTTCAAGATCTCCAAGGATGGAACTGTTGAGTTTGGCAGACAGATGTGCCCTCATTGCAAGGGATCATTCATGGCCAAGCACAAGGATGGAAGGCTTTACTGTGGAAGCTGCCATCACACCATTTTAAAGGCTAAGTAAAAGTATTAGCTACCCCAAAAACACGACTCTTGGCTTTTAGCCATGAGTCACAGTCGTTGAGCGAATTTTTATTCGGGAGACTGGTTTTTGTGGAAGCAAAAGGAGAGTACTAACCTATTCTCCATGTTGTTTCCGCAAAGCTAGTTATCCTGTCTGTTATATACATTTTTTTTCAGATCAAATGTCGGTGTATTTACGATTGCCCGCGCGATTAAACATTTTTATCACAATTAGCGGGAATAGATTTAATTCAAACTCATTTTTATCATGTCATCAAATGATGCGCGTGCTCTATTGCAAGCCATTAAGGCCGACAATGCGACATATGTGATGAATATTGTCAGTAATCCCAACAATAAGACAAAGATCAATGTTGATATGAATGATAGTACTATTCCCAAGCCTTTCAACGGGAAAATGACACCTTTACAAGCATCTGCCTACTGTGGGGCCATTAATTGTTTTAATTATCTATGGCAATCAGGGTATCCAAGGGATCCTGTATCATCATCGTCACCAAACCTTGCTCATTGTGCAGTAGCTGGAGGAAACGTTACTATTGTCAATTTTTTGGCTCAAACAGAGATTAGTTTCGAAGAAGTTGGATTTACTGCAATTCGTTTTTGGAAAAATGATATCTTCACATGGCTTCTTCAGTCAAAGTGCCCCAATATCAACATTAGGTCAAAAGACGGACAAAAATCGTACTTGCATGTGGCTGTAGAATCTGGTAATTTGCAAGCAATTCAGTATTTTGTTGGCTGTGGATTTGATTTGAACTCTGCTGATAAGGTTAATAATACACCTCTGCACTCGGCTGCAATGCACTCTAGATTGGATTCTTTACAGGTTTTATTGTCACTTCCTGCTGTGGCTATCAATGCTAGGAATGACGAGGGATTCACGGCTCTCCATCTGTGCATTAAGCATGATTTCCTTGAGGGGTTCAAGCTTCTTTTAATGCGAACTGATGTTAATGTGAATATTGGAACAAAAAATGCTATAACTCCGATTTTAATGGCTGTTAAAGACCAGAAGCTTGAATATGTTCGTATTTTAACGACAAGGCCCGATATCCGAGCAGATCTCCAATCCACTAATCATGAATCTCCTCTTATTCTTGCTGCTGCTGGCGCATCATTCGAAATATTCAGTATGCTTCTCATGATGCAGACATCAAACATTAACACCACTGATCATGAAGGTAATACTGTTTTAATAATCGCATGTAAAAACGAGAAAGAACAGCATGTCAATACCATCATTAGGGATCCAAGAATACGAATTAATGCAAGAAATAGGAGGGGCTATACAGCTCTACATTTTGCTGTTGAAGGGAAGAATATTAACATATTAAGGATGCTAATGGCTCATCCAAAACTTAAAATCAATCGTTTGACAGCTGATTTCTCCACTCCATTATTGCTTTGCATAAAGAAGAAGAACAAGGTAGCGCTGAATGAGATCATTGTACACCCAAAGATCAGGGTCAACAGGGCAAATCAAAATGGGGAAACCCCATTTTCAGAAGCTGTTAAACAAGGTGATATTGATATTGCACGTATCCTAATCCAACATCCAAAACTCAAGCTCGAAAAGAAAAACGGAAGAATGCAAACAGTTATGCATATTGCAGCTGCAATGTCTAACCCTGATATGCTCACATTCCTTGTCTCCACAAGGACTTTTGATTTAAATGCAATAGATGAACAATGGAACACCCCCCTGCACATTGCTGCAATGAATTCCTCTGATAAGGCACTCAGAGTATTCATTCAAATTCCTGCAATCAACCCATTCCTCATGAACAAAGATGGATTAATGCCTATTAATGTCACTAAGAACGAGGTCAATCAGGGTCTAGTGTCTCAGATGATGCAACGGACCCGTTAAACGGTTTACAATTTATTTTATGTTTGTTGCTTTTTTTGTTGGACTCTCTTGTTCAGCTCTGATATCTGCACACGAAGAGAAGAGTTTTCTTGCTTGGATGCGCGAGCATAACAGGCTTTATACTGGTGATGAATATTCCTTTAGGCTAGGTATTTTCTTGACGAATGCTGCATATATTCAAGAATTTAACAAGAATGGAAAATTCCAACTTTCTGCAAACCACTTTGCAGCAATGACACCTGCTGAATACAGGTCATTGCTCACTAAGACAAGGAGATCTGTCAAACAACAACCAAAAACCGAAACAAATTACCAAAAGGCAATTCCTGATGAAATTGATTGGAGAACACGTGGAATTGTTAATCCAATTTGTGACCAGATGAGCTGTGGCTCTGGATGGGCTTTTGCATCTACTTGTGCTCAAGAATCACAATGGGCTCTTCAAAAGGAGGAACTTTATGCGCTTTCACCTCAAAATGTTCTGGATTGTTGCTGGAAATGTGAAGGCTGTGATAATGGAGAAGCAGATACTGCTACATACTATGTAATGGAAGAACAAGAAGGAAAATGGATGCTTGATAATGACTATCCCTATATTGGCCACGCTAGACAATGCAAATACGAAGCTACCAAAGGAGTTACATTCACAAAGAAGATTTTGTACACCAAGACTGCAGATGAGAAAGACATGAAAGAAAAATGCGCTCAATATGGCGTTCTTGCTGCTGAAATGGATGCATCACTCGCCTCTTTTGCATGGTACTCAAGTGGAATTTACGAAGAACCCGAATGCAATCCATGGAATTTATGCCATTCTGTTAACGTTGTTGGATATGGTGTTTCAAGCGGTGTTGATTATTGGCTTGTTCGCAATTCTTTCGGACTTAATTGGGGTGTCAAAGGATACATGTATCTCAGGAGGAATCTTGATGGACAATGTGGAATTGACATGATCGTTTATGCTCCACTTGTTGAGTAAACATGGAGGATTAATATCGAATGGTATTTTTAATAATTAAAAGGATGAAGCAATACTCGATGGTGAATCAATGGGAGGCTGTGTATCAAAGAGTGACTTCAAAATTTGTTCCCTCTCGAGCTTGCACTCTTGAAGTATTTGAATATAATTATTCCGTATTGTTTGGTCATAGAAAATACTAATCCCATAAGCAATTTTTTGGGCAGACAATACCTGCTCATCATTAAACGGACACATCAAATGAGCAGGAGCCTTAGCTTTGGTAACATGATACAAGCCCTTCCCTTTGGGGCGAAGCACAAGCATAAGTTGCTTTGGCTTTTTTTCTGCTGGGATCTTCAAATTGAAATCGGTCTCGTTAAACACTAATTGTACCAATGACCTCGATTCAACTTCGGTAGCAATTATATCTGCTCCATCAGATGTTGAAGCCATCGAAGGTAATATGAAAGATATGAAGCCTCTAACAAATGGAACAGACGGGACCGGTGTCCTGAGGGGTGGTAAGTGGTTATCGGTTAAAGCAGATGCATCAATAGTCAATGGTTCAGCAATCTCTTTTAAGAATTTTTCAAGAAGGGGTGTCATTCTAGTAAAAATATCTTTCTGGCTATCAATTGACAGATCTGATGACGAAACATGTCGAATTGTTACAGGCTGAATAACAGTTTTCTCTAAACCATCAATTTCATTGATTGTTTTAATTACTGCGGATTTATCATTGAACACCCTAATATTATAAACATTCTCTTGTGATAATAAACCAACTGTCGATAAGAAATCGGCTGCTCTTAATCGAATAACATCACCTTTAGCCCCAAAATTGGTAATATCTTTAAGCTGATCTGGCTTAATCCATTTCATAAAACTCTTTTGGTAATACTGACGTATGTTTGAATCTTCTAATGAGAGTTCTTGTGAAATAGGGGACATTTTCAGACTATCAAGACTATTCAGAACCTGGCTAGGGGCAGGGGCAGTTGGAAGACTTACAGAAGGAGACCGAATAATATCTGTAGAGGGCTCAGGAATACTCATGTTTTTGTCGAAATGCTCTTGGGCCATCCAAACTGATTTCCCGAAATTACCTCTACAAAAAATCGCAAGAGGAACAAGTGATGAAGGTTTTTCTATAATGGATACTATTAGATTCTCTGACACACCAATATAGCTGATAATTGGATTAGTAATACCACATTGTTTTGCTACTGTAGCTTCATTGATTATAGATGATGAATTTGTCATTCTTGAGAAATGGGACACTGATGGTAAATGATTACTATAACGATGAATAAGGATTCGAGACATCGATTCGATAAAATCTCTATATTTTTCTACCCATGAGGATTCATTAGACTTAGATTTTTTATTTCCCTTTGAATGTCCTTGTAATGAGTTTTCCAAAAACGCAAGAAAATCAAAGAAACAATTAACAGAATCAGTATCATCAATAACTTTTTGTCCCCATTCAATTGCACATAAAAGCATCTGAAGTGATGCACAAACCAAATCTTCAACATTCTCAACTTTGTTTGGATCTGTTTTCATCACACATTTCAATACCTGTGTCACAATTTTGCTAGAAACAATATCTTTTGAGTTATTAGATCCTCTAAACCTAATATATGTACCCAACATGTATATCAAAGAAGATAAAAATGGTATGTTCTGTAAATCATTAATCATTTGTCGAAATGTATTATCTTGGAAGAAATTGCTCAGTTTTTCAACAACGGAGACATCAAGATCATAAATAAAAAACAACATCTGATAACGAACTTCCTGCTTTGTACTTGTTTTCCACAATACTTCAAAAGCAGCTTGATAATATGATGTAATCCCTTCTTGATATCGAAGTATTTCTGTTGCACTCATAAAACCAGCATTGCAGTTCTGATAAAATGAGTCATTAACAATTCTAATTGCTTTAGCAGGATTCAAAACAGGAATAGATTTCAAAATAAGTTCGCTTACATAGGGCAGAATTACAGTATTATGTCTAAATACTTTCCATACTGATGATAAAAATACTGCAAGCTGAGGCATATGAGTGCTATTTGCTCTTTGGATGACAAAAGAAAGCAGCTTTGTTGGAATTTCTCCTTCAGGATCGAGTTGAAAATTGGATATAATGGAAATTACAGCACTTAACATCGATGCCATTCCATCATCAAAACTCTCATCTAAAACAGGGAAGAAAGTAAGAAACCTTCCGAATATTTTCAAAAATGGAATTGCTGGAAATCTAGTTACCAAGAAAACGGATTGTATATCTCCAATTACTTGAGCATGTTCTGTAAGTGAGTTTAGAGTTGAACCAAATTCTTTTAGCAAATCAATGCTTTTTACAACTAATGTCGAATCAATGGCATATATAAAGTTGCGAAAAATAAAAGAAAGCATTATGTTAGAAATTGGATTCTCAATACTATAAACACCTTCAGTAAAAGGAGCGGGAGTTGTATCGATTGGAAGTTGATAAATTCGCAAATTTAAGTAGACAAATAGTTTAACCACATTTCGCCCCCATATCTTAACAAAATCAATATATTGAGTCCAGGTCATGCAATATGTTTCGAATGATTTCCAAAAAATAGGATCTTTGATTCCACTCAATTGCAAAGTACTAAAATATGTGTCAATAGCCTTTTGCCTCAGCTTCGAAGAGTCATTCTTCTGGAGTAATGATCCAAATTCAAATTTAAGCAAAGTATCACTGATTCCTATTAATACTGAAAGAAGGACACCCCACGTCTCTTGACTCAGCCATGAGCCATGTGTTGTATGAATGTACTTGTAATCATTCAATATAGTATTTAAAAGAGCATAGAAATCGGATTTAAATTTATCTGGGTTATTTGGCTCGATCATCGCAAAAGGTAGCGATAAATGCTTCAAAATTCTCTGCAAATATTTATTTTGCCTTTCTACATTACCAAAAAAAGATAAGTCATCAAGCCATTTGCGGTATATTGTCTGAGCAACAGACATTAAGTTTGAATACTCGATTGGCAAAGATAGTGCAGAAGCTAGATGTTCCATAATAAATTTTATTCGTTTTTTCGTGCTGATATCAATGCTATTGATTCGATTACCATATTCAGATACGATGGGAATTACAGCTTTTAAAATTACTTCACGAGGCAGACACGTGAGAGCATAATGCTTCGAATCATCTTCTAAAAGTCCTTTTTCCACTAAAGATGGTAACATGAAAAGTAATTTGGATGATTCAGACATCTTTATGTCACTTTTGAAAATAAATTAGTTTACATTTGTAAAATGTTTTACATGCTTCAACCATTTCTCACAATAATTGAATGTATTGCTTCAAATTCTATTTACTATTTAGTGTGGGTAGATCATTAATGTGGAATTCTGAGAAATACTTATCATGTTTATGAGAAGGATTGGTTCTCTGGGCACATCCGTCATGATCTTCAACGCAAACTTCTCCACAGCATGTATAATTCCATATTGTAATAGGTTCATTGGTTTCTTCATCAAATTCAATAACCTCCATTTCATCAGGGTCATCTTCAAGTGGAATTCTCTTGCCTCGATGATAGTTTTCAACACATTTTGTGCCATCATTTTCAATGTAAAGAGAATAACATTGTGAGCAAAAACGAAGAGCATATTGATCATATAGTCTTTGGAATTGATTATTAACAGATCTCTCTTTTTCTGGATTCCAGTTATTCTTGAGGACTTGATATTTAATGATATAGTATTTAGCACCATCTTCAACAAATGATTCTGTGGGGCAAACAATAATTGGTGAGTCAATCTCCTTTTCAAGGTTGCTCACGAAAGAGGATGGAATATCTTCTTCAACTTTAGATATAACAAATTCCTGGATTCCATACTGATATATTGCTTGGAGTGCTTTTTTAATTTGACTTTCCACCTTCTCGGATGGGATGTTTGAATATTTATAAATATTTATCTTAACCTTTGATCTGTCCTCTGAATCACATAAAACAGATATTGGGATTTCAATTGGAAGACGCAGAACAAATGGCAGGGTAGCGGTGTAGGGGAATTTATAATACTGTCCTACATATTTGGATTCTAAATTAACAGAAAGATATTCAATAAGATATGTTGCTAAAGTATATGGAGCATTGATTACAATTGATGGTTCAGTATTAGTTTGTTCCACTTTTTCTTTCACATTCTCTTTTTTGACAATTGATAATTCCCATATTTTCTCTTGAGAATCATCATTATTAATTGAAGGGAATATAAATTTCAGGGCTCTCCTCATTTCATCTGTTGTTTCAATTACTGGAATATTAACAGGAGTTATTGATGGAATTATAGCTGGAATGTATGGCTGGAATTGCTTTGGAATTGGTTTCGGTGAATTTTCGGGTTTAGTTGCTCGAGGAACGGATTGTTTGGGGCTTCCATAATTTGGATTTGGAGATGGCAAATCTGAAGAATTAGTATTAATTGGCTTTTCATAGTTCTTATTAGTGTATTCCCTATTTCTCCTTGGATAGTTTTGATATGGTCTATCAGTACCGGGTGCATTGCCTGACTGATTAGGTGGCCTTGAATTTCGAATGTAATGCCTTCGTTGTTGGTTGTTCTGATCGTTTGCATTGCCCTCCTCGTTTTTTCGATTATACTTATCAACATAATCCATTCCATTTGGCTGTTTTTGATCTTGTGGATTATTCCTTCGATTCTGGTTGGTTCCACTATACTTATTAACTAAAGCCATACCATCAATTTGCGGTTTTGGATTTTGGGAGTTATTCCTTCGTTTCTGGAAGTCATCACTATTCTTCTGAACATAATCAGCTTTCTCATCATTTGGTGGCTTTGAATCCTGAGAGAAGTTCCTTTTATACTGGTTGTTTCCAAAACCTCTCTCATCGTTTCGATAATTTTTTTGATACCCAGTTGTTCTTGCTTCATTTGAAGAATCATTAGCTTGATCGATGCGTTTTGTTGGTTCATTAATATATTTATCAGATGAATTATAATCTCTAGACTGATTGGGATAATTCCCTCCTTGAGGAGTATGATAATTCTTCCTATCAATGTATGGTCCATTATTCCTTTCATTGTTCTGTTTTGGTCTATCACTATAACTCCGGTTCTGATTAAAATTCCCACCATCTTTGGTATAATTTCTATTCTGATAATTAGTCTGTTTGCCTTGATTATCTTTGTTGGAATATTGTGGCTTGTGTTCACCTTTTGAATACTCCTTTCCCATGCTTTTGACAGGCTCTTCATCTGTTAAAATCTTTGTTTCTTTCTCAGGAACAACAACCGGAATTGCTGGTGGTGGAACAACAGAGGTAGGAGCCTTGGGCTCTTTCTTTTTCCCCTTATTGGCCATTTTTGCCAAAACATAATCTTCTTCTTCATCATCATCAAAGTATTCTTCTCTCTTTGTTTCCTCTGGTTTCAACAAATATTGAATAATCATCTCATGCCTTTTCTCTTTGTCACCACCACGAACTTTAATTTTATTTCGAATACGACTCAAATAAATTTTTTCTAGCTCCAAAATGGCCTTAATTTCTTCAAAATCATCATCATGAAAAGATTCGATGTATGTCTCACCTTCTTTCTCATCAGGCTTCAAATAACTCGGTAAACCTGACATATAAAGTGATATGGCTCTGGTCTTCAGAATTTTCTAAATAAAGTCAAACCAACTCTGTCTATTTTAGCCAGTTAACTGGATAGGAGTTGGAGAAAGAGAATGTGATTGAACAGTGTTTTGGAATTATGAACATTATGAGTCTCAGAAATAATGTTGCAGTCATAGTGATTGATGATTATTGTGGGGTGATAAGTAAAGAGATTATTATTAATGTTCACAATCCCTGACATGGTGTTCATCTCGTGAATTATATATGAGTCATATACTGACATTGTTGCTTTGGGGTATGAATGAAAAAGAAGGCCTGTATTTGTGTAAAATATACAATTTGCAATTGACAAAGCAGAAAAAGATGATTTGTAGAGCTGAGCAAACACAATACCCAGGCCAGGGCATGAGTTTGAGATGACATTAGTGAATTCCATTACCGAAGCATTTCCAGCGAATTCAATTACTACTCTCAGGCTGGCATAGTTATGAGTAACTGTGCAGTAAGCCAATGATGAATTGTAGGCCGAAAGAAAACCTACTCCTGATGTTACCTCAACATTATTATTAGTTACATTTGAATACTTACATTTCTGCATTCCATTGAACATGCATATCGGATATTCTCCTTTGGGATTGATTCTGCATAAACTGATAGATAAGTGATGACACTCATTGATATCTATAGCAAGTGTATACCCAAACTGCCCCCAATTGCCAGAACAATTACTCGCACAAACCAATGATATTCGAGATTCTTTGCAACTTGTGTATACAGCTCCACCATTTTGAGCAGAATGGCAACAAGAAAACAAGCTTTTTTCAATAAAAATTATAGATTCTGAATTTTTCAATGATATTACTCCACCATGATCATCACCAACAAAAAAATAACTGAAAACGCATCCAACAATGATAATATTGTCCATAAATGCATGAGACCGGTTCAATAAAACCAATCCTGAACTACAAAAATTCACAAACATTTTTTTATACCCAAAAAATTAAATCATGAAGAATTCTCCCATTTAAAGCAGAGAAACCTATACAGTGTAAATTTTAAACGGTTCATAACGGTTCTAAAACAGGATGAGTGTCGAAGAGAATAACCAACGATTTCCATACATAATATGGTGGAATGACGAAACATATGAAATAGATCCAGATTTATTTGAGAAAATGTCGCGTAAATTTAAAGCTGAGAGGGCATCTAACCCAAATCAAATGACAATTGAAGAAAAGATGCCGAAAGAAACATTTTTTGCATTTATTGCAGCTTGCCAGTTGAAACCATTTGATGTGAACAAGAAAAATGCGTATAAATTATTAAAACTGTCAATTCAGTGGGATGTGCCATCGCTTAAGGCTTTTGTTGAAAAGTTTATTGAAACTAATAAAGTTGAGCCTCCGCAGAAGCCTGACTATATTCAAATACTTCTGGAAAAAATTGCGAAAGATAAAGATTCGAGATCAGATTGGGCAAATGTAGCAGAGCATATTAATAAAGCTCTAGAGGATCCACGCTTTGTTCTTATCCCTACAGAAATCATTTTCCAGATACTTTCAATAGCAGATAAGAAATCCCTAAGGCAGAAATCATTGATATCTTTTGTTCTGAGAATGCTGAATAGCAAACCTGAAATTGCGATTCCTTTAATACTCAGAATAGATTTTGAGCAAATGACACCAGAAGAAATCGATCAAGTGTATAATTGCCCCCTTTTACATGAACTTAATATTAACTTCTTTAGTGCTGCATCTGTAAGTGCTGTATCTAATAAAGCATCAATTGCTATCCAAAATGCGGAAAAGAGAGATGAGATAGAACTGAAATCTCTTGAGTATTCTTTGAAAAAATTTAATGAGCATAGACTTGACTCACTGGCATCAAAGTATAATGAAGAGATTGAAGAGATTATGGATGAAATATCTCGACAACAAGAGATTATTGACAAATTAAATGAAAGAGTAAGGGATCATCAAAATCGAATGAGTATCGCTGAACAAAAGGTTACAAGCAGAAGAGTACCCTTGGACATCGAATCACTCCAAGAAATGCAAGACTCAATTAATTATGAAATAGCCCAAATGACTGAAGAAGTCAACAGTGCATTGAATGAACACCAAGTACAGATGGGAGACTTTGAATCAGTGTCTGCCACTGCTGCTGATTCATTCTTTAATAAGAATGCAATAGAAGGAGAAACAGAAATTACACGATTGAAATCAAGTTTAAGACATGTTGTTAAGGCATCAAAGAGGGTTTCAGACAAGAAATCACTTGTTGAGGATGATTTAACCCAAGTTAGAGCGGTATTTTGTGCCAAAATCCTTCGTGATAAGCTAAGATATGACCAGTTCTTAAGGAAGACTGCAAACAGATTCAGAATCTTTGATAAAGAGCCGAGAATATGGGGTTTGTCATCTACAGCTGTGAAAGATGCCGAAGAATACATGAAGAACATTGATAGAAGGCTTGATGAATATTGTCCAATGAGAACACAACAGAGAGTAGGAGCAGAAATGCCTAATGTCTAAGTATGGAATCGATTATTTAGTAAACCGAAAGACCAATTAATATGAACTTTAGATATGCTGAGATGTCGGAAGAAGAGAGCAACGGTCCTGTATTTTATAGTGATTTATGGGCTGTGATGCAAGAAAGGCAGCAAAACCCTAATTTGTGTGTTTTAATTTCACTTGAACAAGATAATGATCCACAGTGCAAATCCTTCTGGTCAACTAAGGGGATTTACTTGTTATTAAAAGGGAAAGCCAAGGTTATCAGACTTTGCAATGGTCGTGATTCTGTTTTATTCAACCAATTTACAGAGTTCTATCCAGTTAAAGCCCTTCCAACAATATCAGTTTTTGGTCCTTATAGCAAAGGGCCTTCTTTTTCTTTTGTCACCAATTTGCCTACATTGGAAGAGTTTTATGCAAATTTCAAATCTTTGAACATTTCATCAGCTCCAGCACCTCAACCTGTAAACAATTCTCCAATTCGAATTGAAATACCAGAAAATGAAGATCCGATTCTAGAAATGAGGAATAAAACGAAAAAGCCCACATTACCAACACCATCTCCACCAATTGAGAAAAAGGAGCCAAAAACAATCACAAGAGCTATATCTCAACCTTCAGTTCCTAAAAGAGTTGGTTTTACTGCACATTTACCGACAGGAAATCAAATTACTCGAGCTTTTTCAATGGATGAATCCATAAATGATGTCTACCAATGGGTATCAAAGTATCTTCTTCAAAAGACTGACTTTAAGCTTTTTGTTTTGCCATCCCTTGAGCCTTTTTCAGAGGATAAATCTCAAAAAGTATCACTCTACTCGCCTCAAATAGCTATTAAGGTTGTTCTTCAAGAACAACCATTTGTAATGCCAAACATCGGAGGATTCTTTTCGAGATTCTTCGGCTTTCTTTCAGATTTTTCTATCTTTGCATCATCAGATGACGATCCATATGATTTTTGGCGCACAACAGCTGATCCAGTTCCTCAAGAAAACCAAAGAAGACAAGCTCCAAGATATATAAGAGATGGCAATATTAATAGGATCAACCCCAACTTTAGAGCAGATCAAGATAATCAAAGGAATATGTATAATAACGGAAATAATACAACTTTCCAATAAACTCCATTCTATGAATGAATAAATTAACCAATAAGACTTTAGTTTCTTGTTAAATTAATCTCAATGTCCCAATAAAATTTGGTGAAAAAGTTTTTTCACAAAAAATGCTCAATTTTTGAATTAAGTTTTTCAAAATGTCCCTTTTATAAATTTTCATGTTTTGTTCATCGATTGAGATTCCAGAAGAGTTTATTCCTTATATTACAATTCAAGATGCTCTTGACGGCAATGAATATATCACTGATGAAGAAATAGCAAATGTTTTCCATGAAAACTCAACAAATTTGGAGTTTTTGGAATTCCTTGCACAAGAATTAGCAGAATGTCCAAGAAGGAGGCATACAATGGTTGAAAAGGTTCGAAATTTCTGTAAAATGGCACTTCAAACAATAGAATCGAGAGTTTTCAAAGAGTATCTGCTTTCTCAGCTTATGAAAAACTGTCCAAAAATAGCTAGGCACTTGTTTGATGATGGTTTTTATCAATTTTTTGAAATAGAAGAACAGTTGAATATTCTTCACCATTATATACCTGCTTCATATTTCATTCCCTTTATTCATATTTTCGACAGGTTCACAAAGAACTTTACTAAGCCAAATGAGCATACTTACCAGCTTTTGCAGCTCAAAAAAGACAATTACAGTTTTCTAAATGAACTAATTCAATATGGATGGCCCCGAAAATCCATCGGATATGCGATTAAATATGATGATGTTGAAAAGCTGAAAGAGATTTATGAACAACCTTCATTCAAACACCTTCCAAGTATAGACTGGAGCACTTTTGAATGGGCCAAAGATCCAAACACCACTGATTTTTGGGCAATAACAGCATATTTTGGATCTCTTAAGTGCTTTCGGTATTTACTAATGAACAAAAAATGCCCTCAAGGATTTACAACCAGTTATGCTATAATGGGAGGAAATTTGGATATTATTAGGTTATGCGAATACCCTCAAATGGTTTATTCCCAATATATTAATGTTTCAATTAAATGCAGAATGAACGATGTTTTTGAATGGCTATTACAAAACTCAAATGATGCAATTATTGATCCAAATTTATGTTTGATACAAAGATCTCTTAGAATGTTTTTGGTCTCGATCTCATATCCTAATGGAATCAATTTTGTCAGTAATAACAAAAGCCCCCTTTTTTGGGCTGGTGAGCTGTTTCCATTTATGGTTACTTATTTGATTAGAAATGGAGCCAAACCAATCTTTACTGAAGCTGATCAAATAGCCTGTGTATCAAATGGTTTTATTGATAATTTGTATTATTTTCAAGAAAACATACATGGTTACAACATCAAGACAGCAAATGGGCAGACTCTCCTTCATTTAGCCAGCCAAAACGGTCATCTAGCCGTAGTTAGATTTCTTCTTAGGCAGGGGTGTAATATTGATGCTGTGGACCATCTCTTAAATACCCCATTGCATGTAGCGTTATCTGTTGAGAACAGACTTATTGCAGGGTTTCTTCTTGACCAAGGATGTAGTATCAATATACAAAATGGAAAAATTCATTAATAGTTGAACATTTAACACCTCTCCATTTATCATCATCATTAGGATATACCGAAATTGTATCAAAGATTATTCGGAAAGGATGCGATATTAATGCTGCTGACCATGTTTTTTAATCTGGAATAAGGTTTTTTTATCAATTTTTTGTGCACCTCTCTTCACATGGCATCAAGAAAAGGGTATTTTTACATTGTTAAACTCCTTGTTCAAAATGGAGCAAATGTTAATGCATTGGATGAGTTTCAATTGATTGTTTTAATGAAACATTGAATTATTCCATCAAACACCCCTTCATTTTGCAGTTGAGATGTCCCAATACTGGATAATTGAATACTTGATTGACAATGGTAGTGATCCTTATATCCCTGATTTAAGAAGTTGCTTTTCCATTTTTTTATTTTATTTTTTTCAATACAACTCCAAAACAATTTGCTTCCAAACTTGGACCAGATTATGCTATGGAAATGGGGCAAAGATACACAAAAGCAAAAGCTAAACTCGGGATTAATTAAACAGGGCTTTTTTGACTTACTTTATTTAAAAACTGACATATGAACGAATATAACTTTTCGTCTCCTGGTTTTGAAATGACAAAGATTATCATAAACCCAGGTGATCATATGCTTGCAGCTAAAAAATTATTAGGAGAGAGAATTGGTGTTGATCCGATTTCAATAATGGTTTTTATTAATGGAGTTGAAATAAAGGATAATACTCCGTTGAATCAATGCAGAACGAATAATATATATTATTTCATTGATTTTAAGAAAAATGGAGAAATAAAAAGAGTTATTAATAAGCCAGTTCAAATTCCAATTGAAGTTAAAGATGACCCCTTTGAGCTAATGGTCAAATCATTAATGAGTCTTGGTTTTGAGAGAAATATTGCAATAGATGCTCTTACAAAAAATCGAAAAAATCTTGATGAAGCTGCTAATTTCTTATTGGAAAATCCAAAAAGTCCCCCCAATGAAAAGAATAGAAAGAATACAAATCATTCCAATAAAAAGCAGTTCTCCCGTGTCGAAGAAAATCAATGGTATGAAGATAAAAATGAGAAAGAATTAAAGAAATTATCAAAAGAAAAGAATTATAACATCGAAATATTGAGAGATTTGCTTAAGGATGTCAATGGGGACATCAAAAAACTGAAAGAAATGCTGTAGATCCGCATTAAACATTTTATTCTATGAGGGTTTGGTGAAGCTTCTAAGGAAACCATCCAAACTTGACGTGCTATTAGAGAATTTGGATAATTTTTGAGATGGAATTGGTGGTAAGCCACCCCTTGGAGGAGCCTCAGCATCTGGTAAAGATGGTCTCCGACTAGATTTCTGATTCATCATTGATGTTACTGTTATAGGCACTACATTTGAATATGCCTCGCTAAAAGAGTTATGTCTTTGTGGAGGAAGCTGGGGAATTGGAATTGGTTCAAATTGCTTTTTGTTGATAATTGATGGATCTACAATAATTTGTGGTAGTGATGACCTCCCATTTGATTTTGCAACCACTGAAGGGAGTTGCGTATACAAAGATGTTGGACCTGTATTGGGTAATGAGCTCTGCTTTATGAATTGGTCTTTAAAAAGATATGGAAAATCTCGCTGTACTTGATGGTAGTGATACCTGCATTGTACATCACTTCTGTTTCCCATCATTGATGCAATTTTTGTCCAGCTTTTATCACCATATGTCTTCACTAATTCAACAAGTCGTAAATTCTCATCAAAACTCCATGTATCTTTTGATATCCTCGGATTAAGTCCTCTGGTCCACCTCTGACAACACTGAGCCCTACTTCGGCCGTTACCAACAAATAGCGATATAGTTGTCCAATTATCAACACCATATCGATATATTCCTGCCAAAAGCCGAATATCTTCAAGAGCGGTCCAGGATCTGGTTTTTTTTCTTGAGCTTGTGCTTTCGTCGTCGGAAGTAGTATCGTTTTCACTTGTAGAAATTGGTGCCTCTGACACATCAACAATTTCTTTGAGTTTTTGCAATGGTTCATCTCTTCCTATCAAAGAAAAAAATACCTTTTGGGATTCTTCGTAGAGACAATTCTGTGACAAATAGCTTCCCATTGCTTGAATCAAAGCCATTTTGATTTCGTTACCTAAATTATCTGCCATTTCGTCTAAATACCCAATTCCGACTTGAAGAATTGTGTTCTCGCCTAGAAACATTCGGTTCCCTTTCATATTATTTGGCACTTTTTGTGAGAATTGCGGAGTTCTCAAAACTATAACCTCACCCATCTCAATATTCAATTAAGATTCACAAAATATAATGTTAAATATCAGAAAATGAGAGGATCCAAAATTAATTAAATGTTGTGAGGAATCCAATTGACAAATAAACCGTTCAACTTTTTACATGGTTATTTCTCGTAGAAGATTAATGATAGATGACGATATATGTCTTTACAAATATCTACATCATAGTGTACCACATCGCATTGATTGGTACATTAATAATGTTGTTAATGAGATTAGAGAGATTAATAGAAAGCTCATTTATTATAACAGACAGTCCCATATTTTGCTCTTTTTCAAAATTGGGAGTCATTATTCAGAAATAATTCAAAATTCTATGCGAGATCCGATTAATGGTATTGATATTTTTGGTATAACTGATTTCCAACAGATTTCTTTTATGATTTCTTGTTTTTTTGAAAATTCGGAGATAATTGCTAGTTTTTTATGCAAAGAAGAAGGGAATTTGGTTTTCTGTGGATTATGCAATATTCTTTTGCCATCAATATTCGGATATTATTCAACTAATGAACTTATTAATCTGGCATACAATTTTTATAGAGAATCCATGAACTATTTGAGTCCAAATTCATTTATTTTTATGATAATTCCTTTTTTCTTGGCCTCAGCAACTGTTCATTTTTCGCAGCATTTGTTTCTTGATGGATACAAGCATGCTTATTTTTTAAGTAATAAAGGAGATCAAGTAGCGATTAATCTTCTTATTTCTTCAATATCATGTTTAAAATTTTTACCAAAGCATCATATTGCCTTGTTATTCCTTTTTTCACTTGCTCATGATGTAGATTCATTATGGAGGCTATATATTTTCGATCTAATTCTCCCTCATTTACAATTACAACTTGCAAAGTCTCCCTGGTTTTATTCTGAAATCACTTTGCCAAAAATAAATGAATCTCTGACTTACCTTTCACAGATGATAGAAACCAAAGATTATCCTTTTGATTTGAAAGCAATGTTGAAAAGTTCAAGTTCTTTCGAGATGCCGGATATTTTATCGATAAATAATAGAACAATTGATTTCGACTATATCTTGACCCTCAAAGAAATCCGATTTTTGACTACAATTATGGCCGGGATTGATTGCCCCTTTGGGTTTGAGGCCAGTCAATATAAGTTTGATGAGAATCAACCATTTTATATTAAAATTACTCATAAAAATCAACAAGAACAGAACTTGTCAATCTTAGAACCACTCATATTTCCAAATTATAGCTATGATAAACCTTCAACAACAACACATAATTATAGAACATGGAAATCAATACTATCACAATATTCAAACCAGTTAATAGATTTTGATATGTTATCAGATAAATATGATGAAAGCATTATAAATTATGGAATAAAAGAAAGAATATTTGAATACACATGCCAAGCAAAAAAGTTTAATGATTACTTAGTCTTAAAACTCAAAGCATCTCAGCTTCAAAATATTTACTATCTTTTTGAATCTTATTGGAATTCTGTTTCTGTTTTCATCTCCACAAAGTCTATTTCTTTTCAAGGAGTTATTCCATCCAATTTTTGTTCAACAATATGGCCTACGGTTAACTCGTTCCCTTCCTTCTTTCAATTAAAAATGTGGGCAGCAATATCACTTATTAGTTTTGGAAAGAAACTTGTATATGAAAATATAAACCCTGCTATCAATCAAATTGAAGCTCGCTTTCGGACTCTCTTAAGAAACGAAAGGTCAAAAAGGCAAAATAATTGTAATTCATTGCCAAAAAGAATACAAGATAACATCATATCTGCTGAGAGTTATTTTTGTTTAATCACAAATGAGAGTCCGTTCATTGCACAGATACTTTCTATTTTGCTTTTTTTTGATGAGATTGAAAAAATCTTCAAAAACAATTCCGAAATGCCAGAAAAAATAATTCAAACATTTAAAGACTCCGTAATTCGCCTGAATATGGTTTGGATTCTTAAAACTATATTCCTTGCTCAGACTGCATTATTTGGTGACGCGAGGTTTTTCTCATTGTGTCACGAAGATTTGCTTGATAGCTGGAATAGATGCATTTTGGCATTCTTCTCATTACTATCATCTGATGAAGTTCTTGCAAATGACTTCGCAAGCCTGATAAAACCTGGGATGCTTTTGTTTGAGTAAATTGTATTTGTAAAGTTAATGGAAAGAGCAATAGTGAATGCGAAATATGCGCAAAGAATCATTTACGACATGAATTTGAAAACCCTTCAAAGATTATTTTCCGAGTCTGTTACTTCGATAAAAGGAACCTACCCAAAATGCGATTTATTTCATTCTAATGTCGAAGTATCCGAACATACAAAGTGGGAAAGGCTTTCAACATCAGGAACATTATTTTTATTGAAAATTGACGGATTTAATTCGCCTTTTTTATATTTACTCAATGGATCTGTGATTTTTGATTCTCAGGACTACCATATAGAACTACCCTCTACCATTAGCACTAGTATAACAAGACAGTACCTATATATTAAAGGTTTAAACAGACCTACCATATGCATTCGATTTGGTAGCGGTAACTCTCCAAAAGCTTTCGTTTCAGACTTAAAAGAATGTTTTGAAGAATATGGATCTTTCGGTTCGCATAGACCACAGGATTCTGCTTTCAGAATTTGTAAGCGACTATATGAGCAATATAACCATTAATCCTTCTACGATGAGTCATCACTTAATCTCAGTTTCCTTAATTTAGATAAATATTGAGAAGTGTTTTTTTTTGAAAAACTTTTTAATGATTCCTGCAATTCATCAATCAACAATTCAGATTCATCACTATTCAAATCATCAAAAACTTCTCCTTCTGGAACAACATCACAAAAAATTGAGCTTTTTGCAAGAGCTTCTTCAACTTCCTTATCAAAATCACGAGCTCGTTGTTGAAAATCTAGGATTTTGCTCTTCAAATCCTCCAAACTCATTGTAAAGCTCACTTTACACTTCCCACTTTTTTTACATTAACGGCTAGTTTTACATAGTTTAAAATGTCTCTTTCTCTCCCCCAAATTCAGCCGACAAGTGAGGACTTTGGACGTGTTGAGTACCTACTGCAGCTTAATTTGCATGCTCCTTGTTTAAAAGTCAGTGAATGCTATGATATTAGTCTCAGGTCTTGTAGGATTCAGTTTGACACCTTTGTCAAAGGGTTGAGCGCCAACAATATTATTGATATATTTGTTCCTGCTAATGAGCTTCAGCAAACCGTAATTGATATTGCAAGTCATGGGATTCGAGTGAATCCAAAGAATGGGTTCAAATTTATTGCAAATTCGGTTAATTTGCAGCCAGGAAAAGAAACATATGATTGTGTCCATATGAAAGTAGCGCTCGGATCGGTGATTAATTATGAGAACCCAACAAATAATTTTCGCGAGTCAGTTTTCTCGGATGGTCCTGTGAACTCATCATATCTTGCGGAAGGCTTTAATTCTTTGTGTCTTTCAAAGAATTATGAATACTGTGTTTTCCAAAATTCTCAGGTTTATCCAATTCACTATGTTAGGTTTAATGGAGGAGATAATTTGTCCAAAAATCCTCCATCTGGCCACCAATGTGCCATTTGCAAGAAAGAAAACGCGACCCTTTGGTGTGAGAATGATTCTGCTAAGCTCTGTGATGAATGTGATAAAAAGTCGCACTCTGGTAACCCTCTCATGAGTGGTCACAAGCGGCTTCCTCTTCAAGAGGCCATAATGCAACTTCAAATGTGCCCTTTTCATTCTAATCACAAAGCCCAGTACTATTGTCCAACATGCCATCTTCCAGTTTGTTTAGATTGCAAGATCAAAGGGAATCATTCGAAAGGAGATGCATCAAAACATTTGCTTGTGGATTTGGGCACCGCCTATAATGATGCAATTAAAGAACTATCATGCAAAGACTCAATGATTATTAATCGAGAAAAAGTTATTAATGAACAACTATTGTTGACTGAAAAGAAAATCCAAGAAATATCAATTAATCAAAAGTCAATTGAGACTGAGATATCCAGAATTGCTAATAAAGCAATTGAAGACTCAAAAGTACAGACTATAAAAAAGGCACAAATCGTTAAAAGCGTTGCTTTTGATTTACAAAGGAAGCTTCAGGAAATTGCTGATCAAAAGAATATGATCATTGTTCATAAGGACCATAGCGAACCTCTGAAATTCCTTCAAGCATACTATAGGAACAAGGCTCTTGAAAAACATGTCACAGAAAGCAATGATCTTCCTCCCACTCTTGAAGGTATTTTTGCTGATTTGACAGTTTATGGGAGAATTGAAGTTTCTGCCCCCAAGAATGTAAAATCAATTCCAAAACCATCGGAAAGGTCTGTACCATTGTCTCCACATAAAATTGATGTTATTGAACAATTTTCAAATGAAGAATCCCAGAACAGCGATGCGAACTCACGAAATGAGATTCATATTACCGCTTTATCAAGAATGGCTATTAGGAAAGAGTCAAAATATTTATCAAATGGACTTAAATTGGCGTTTAAACCATTCGATGGGTCTGCTATTATTGGAGATCCTAAGGTTGCCCGAATGCTATATATGTGTTTCCCATTCAGAAACATGTCAGAAAGTCATTTATTGTTTTCATCTGAAAGAGATGGGAAATCAATACAAAAGATGCATCGCATGATTGATGGTGTCGGGGTTTCTGTTATTATTGTTAAATCTGGTGAGTATATTTTTGGTGGATTTGCTGCATCCAAATGGAACTCTGATGGTGTTCCATTTGGTAAGGGCGAATCAAATTTCTTGTTTAGCCTAACAAGAGATGCTTTCATTCCTTACAATCCTCAGTCAGATGATCCAATGAGCTTATATGGCACACCAGACACCCTGTCATTTGGAAAACATGATCTTAAGCTTTCAAATGATTTTGCTAGTTGCTCTTCATCAATTGAAAACTCATATGGGGTTGGATATTCTATAGATAGTGATGAAGCTAAACAATTCTTGGCGGGAGTACCCAAATTTAAAGCTGATATAGTTGAAGTTTGGGGATTCTTTTCTTCAAATTAATAAATGCGAAAGTTTATTTTACAACCTCCATAAAGGATTCACCTGAAATACCCCATCCATTATCATATGAATCCTGCAAGAATCCATAACAACTTAAGTTCCTGATAACTTTAGATTTCTTGTATTTTGTGATCAATTTGGGGCTTCTTGATCTAAATACCATGAAAGGTAGTCTTTGAATAACAAATCCAGCCCGTAATTTAAAAAAATTTGATAGCATAGTTATATCATTATTTTGTGTTCCTTCAAGGTTTTCTGGTAGCCCTCCAACTGATCTAAAGAGAGAACTCGAAGTCAAAAGGAAATTTGTGCATCCAAGATTTTTATATGAAGCTAAATTCTTGAAAGTATGAATAATCAATGGACAATCATCTGAAGCATTATGGTTTAATAAAGTAATTGACGTGTATTTAAGTATAGAGCTCATATTAATCATTGGATAAGTTTCTTGGTTGGCAATATATACTATTCCGTCAGAAAAGAGTTTGTTTGATAAAAGACGAATGAATTCGATAGGTAACACTATATCTGGATTGGTCAATAGAATATATTCCCCTTTAGATCGAATTATTCCTACATTCCTTGCAATATAATCAAATACATACGAATTCTTATTCTCTGGTTTCCCCATTGGAGCTGGAACAGATATAAAGCGCATTTTGTTTTGGATATTTGGAGGAACATCAAGCTCTTCATATATTGTTTGCATATCAATATCTGGCTCATATTCAACAACAATAATTTCTAGTGATACAAGAGGGTAAAGTTTAATTGATTCGCTAAGCTCATAAACAAACCTTTGAAGAGATCTAAAGAATTGATTATGAGCTGAATCTACTTTTCCGCACATAATTATTGATAGATATGTAGCCTGAACATTGCTAATCGCATTGATTTTGTTAGGGAAACACTCTGGAACAGATAAAGAATCAATTGAGATATTAATTCCTCTTTCATTATGTTGTTGATAAAAGTGTTTTCCAAAGTCTTCAAAATACTCAATATTGCATTGAGGAAGATATTCTTGAATAATTTTGTATGCTTCAACTATTTCGGTTCCATTTTTGGATTTTATATTAATTACTTCGTTTCCATAAATGCCTGAACTATTAAATGAATCAACGATTAGACTGAAAATATCATCATAACCTCCACTAGATATTATATAGCCTGATGGATGGTATATAGATGATTTATTTGTCATCATACATTCCAGAATAACCCGAAGAAATGAATTGGATTGAGTATATCTATTTGATATCTCTTCCATTAAATATGGCAATAAAAATAATGTTGATTTCGTTTCCATAATGCAATTAACAACGGACTCCAAATATGGAGGATGATATAAAAATAATTTTGGTATTGACAAATCATTAGCGAACATATCAATCATGTGTATATATTGATTGACCAGTGATGAATAAGATGATGATAATCTGAGGTCATCTGATTTGGTATTAACACCAGATATAATGGTAATGATATTTGTTATATTAACTTTCATCGACTTAATAATATGAATGAATGTTGGTATTGAAGGGCAAGTAATCTCTGGAATACATATAAATAAAATACCTTCTTTTCTAATATGTTGAATATAACTATGCCCCATTACTGTGTTTGAACCGATTATCAAATGAAAACTTAGATCTAAACTATAAAAAGGAGGATTGATCCCAATAATCCTGAGAAGATTGTATGAATAATCCGATCTATTAAAACATAAGCTCTTATTGAGGATATTTACATCTCTTCTTTTAATTAAAATATTCCCCCACGAATAAATCGAACCTTGAATTACCTTATTTGATGGCCGAAATGCTTTTTGTGGTTTGTTTCTCATAAAAAAGCCAAAAAATATTCCAACCAACAAAAGAAGCACTATTGATATGTTTTTGCATGAGCAAAACGCTGATCGAGAAAGGGACATTTATCGTTGCGTTCGTTTAAAATAATGAAATTGGATTTGTCCAAACTTGATGCCGGGGCTTTGTTTTCTGGTTTATTAAAGCCAGAACAGAAAGAATCCACTCTCTCATTACCAAATTCTTATGAAATTCTGCTTAAACAAATACAATCATTGATAACCAGCCTTATGTTTTTTAAAAGGAGGAGACAGGTTTCGTCTTTTGCAAAGATTCGTGAATCTATCCAAGAAGAAACGAAGCACTCTTTTACATATCAAACTCTTGGAAGAGCTATTCGAGCGCTTCCCAATAATTCAATTGGGGCTAAGTGGCAAGGCGATGCTAGGAAAAAGGCGCAGTTCACTATGCACATTTATTTAATTTCTGATCCAGACCTGGATGTTTGGATTGCCTATTCACACGATTTTTTGCTTAATACTGTTAAAACACATCATGAGGTTTTCTTGAAGAAGATTAATTCGAAACATCCAAATGTATATAATTGTTGGCATAGCGATTTTAAGCTAAATGAACTTCCTGAAATAGAACCAATTGAGTTTGCAGTTCCAGAAAAAGACACATCCCAAAGAGACCTGTTATCATCAATGACATTTCAAAACGACACAGATGATTCTGTTTCTGCTGTAGTTCACAACCCAGATCAAGAATCACAGCTTGAAAAAATACCTAAATCGTGCCAAGGACTTCGGGCGTATGCACCAGTATTAAAACTAGTTCAAGCCAAAGAAACATTTGTTGCTACTGCATCTGAGGTAGCAAAAGCCAGAAAAAATGATCTCATTCTTGAGCTTGCTGATTTATTGAACACATATTTTCAAAGAGCAAACAAGGGAACACAACCTTTCAAGCAAGTTTTTAGTGTCGTTAAATCATCCAAGAATTTCAAAATGATGAAAGAAGAGGAAATCAATGAATATATGGCTAATGTTTTTGAAATGAGCAATGGTTTCTTTATGAAATGCAACATATCAAGTAACGACTACATAAAATGTAACAAATCTGTCTCATACAACCAATTGAGATCATCCTTGTTTAATGCTCTCACTGTTTAATATAGAGCAGCCGATTAATAAACTATTCATCACTTTAGGAAATGAAGAATTTTGTTCTATCTGAGCGGAATGTAGTAGAGATGCTGCTTCATCCTAAAAAATATCCCCCTGATGCTCTTTCTTTTCCGAAAGTAACTAATACTACTAATGGAATTGCATGTCTATATATGTATAAAAAAGATCAGTCTTCCAAAATCTTTTTTTGGGAAGATATATCAGATGATCAGTTTTGTTTTCAAAATGAGCTACACAAAATAGCATCAAAACATTTTGCATCAGCCTTTCCGCGTATTAATTTTAATGTTAAAATCAACCCTCCTTCATCATGGATGAGCCATTTTTTTACTAAGGCATTGTCTAGATCTTCAAACCAAAGAATTATAATACACTATTTAGGATATGGCATACCAAAAATTGATGGTGACTCGATCTTTACCTGTCAACAAAGTGATAATGATTTTTTTAAGCAAAACATTGATCATATTATTGAAGAAAGTGGTATGTCTTCGGCTTTCATTTTCGATTGTAACAATTCTGGCTCGCTATATAAGCATTTTGCTTCTTCAGAAAAAGATATATTTGCATTTTTTTCATGCTCCCCTAATCAATGTAATCCAATTACTTTTGGTCTTCCAACAGATCTTTTTACCTCTTGTATGACATCTCCTGCACGATCTGCCCTTATATGGCATTCGAGACATTATTATTCTTATAAATCTGGACCACTAAGGCAGCTAATACTTTTTTCGGGCGAGGAAGAGACTCTGTTGGAAAAAATGATTGCATCGATAACAACTGTTTTGAAACACATTGTAGAAGCAATTGCATTTCCCCAAATGAGCCAGCAAATGTTCATGAGACTTTTTAGAACTGATCAGACAGTTTCTCAGCTCTCCGTGAATTTTGTTTTATCAACAAGAATTATGTCTTCTTTGGGTGTTGTTCCGATGTCTATTCCTGCAATTCCTGGACTTATATCTAATCCAATATGGCATTCTTTTGATATGTGGCTTGATTCGGAGTTGTTTAGGTTGAAACCAGTATCTCTTCCTCTTCCCATCCCATATACATCATTTCTATCTCAAGTTTTGGATACATTTGAGTATCTTGTATCTTCTCTTATGTTAGAACAAACTAATAGGTTTTTAGAACCAATTTCATTTTTGCCTTCACTTTTGGGATCTCAAAATCCTGATGAATCAATCAAGGATAGAACTTGTGGAATTCTTTCGAGATATTTAGATATGTCTCGTGATATAATCCCAATTGTTGCTAATTTCCAAGTTTTAACCCCACTTCTGAAGATTATTACTCTGAAACCATCAAAAGATGCTCTGTTTTGTATTATGAAAATTGTTGCATATAATCCAGAATTATTTGCTCCAATAATTGGGAAATGTGAATATTTTTTTACATCTGCTTTTAGGAATAAGCCTGTTATTTTACCCATTATGACATCAACATTGCTATGTTATGGTTCAAAAAGATTGTCTAATGCAATAGTAGATCAATCATTTGATGTTATTGCTCGCACTCTAAAAGAAGGTTCAAAGATCGAAAAAGTTTGGAGTGTATTTTTGTTGACCCTCATTTTCTCCAAGCATAATAAGATCATTACTATAGAAGGTGTTATTGCATCATTTTTTAATAACATCGATGATGATACAGAATTTTGTTTAGTGATGCTTTATTGTTTATCTGTGCTCTATAATGATATTCCAGAAAATATGATTATTCAAATTTTTGAAAATCATAAAGTTTTTAGTCATCATTTGTCTTTTGCTGTCCGTGGAGCATTTAAAAGTTTTGTTACAATGATTATTAAGAATGGTTCAAACAACATTGTGAATAGAATAAGAAATATTATATTTGATATTTATCAAGTTGATGAACATGAGATCATTCAAGAAAAACAAGAAAAAATTATTTTGCCAGATGTATTGTTGAATTATTTAAGTGGAATTCTTGATCCAATATATGATCATATTTTTGGTACTTATTGTCCAATAGCTCTTAATGATTTTGATTTTAATCAAGATTCCCAACCAAAAAATTGTAGTCTGAAGATTAGTTACGATTTTTCTATTACATCAAAAATTGATGTATTAAGAAATGATTTTAGAAATACAACTTTATTTGGCTCAAATGAAGGTAAACTATATGTTGGAGATGACTCAAATTATACTTTTACTCCACTTAATATTACTCATAAATCTAGTGTTACATGCAATAAAATATTGTCAGCAAATAATAATATGTATTTTGGGTCAATAGATACATTAGGAGAGTTCTTTTTGCAAAACTATTCTGATATTTTATCATCATTTTATGTTAATCCAGGCCAAAAAAGCAAAAATGAATGGGAATTCAGTATTCTTGATGGAAACATGGTTGTTTTTGCTCATGATTCATCAATTCTCCGACTTTTTGATTTAGAGAGAGAAATTCGCAAAGAATCAATTAATATTAATCATAATGCTCATCAATCATTAGTTTTTGACTCTTCAATGGTTGTTGTTCTCAATAATTACTCAAATAAATTGCTTTTTATTGATACAAGGCAGAAAAATGTAGCATATGATTTTAATTTATCATTTGAATCTCAAATGATGCAACATGGAAAAGACTTGATTTATATTAGCTCAATATCCTCTGATATATATATGTTTGATTATCGTGCTTGCAATTATCTACCAATTATTCAAGGAGAAAAGAAATGTAAACACTTTGACTATCATCCTCACAAACAAATATTTGGGCTTTGTTCTGGTGAACAAATTATGCTTTATGATTCATCATCCAATATTTATTCAGAATCTATTTTAGCAGACCAAATAGTGATTAACAATGATAGCACTATAACAGTTTTAGAATCTCCTTCACAAATAAGTCGATTCATTATATAAAGATAGTTGCTGGAAATCCTCTGAAATAGGGATCATCTATAATTCATTAATGTATAATAGCTTCGATACTGTATAATTGCAAAAACGTTGATATATGAATAGATGTAAAATTGCATTTTGTTTGTGAGATTCTCATCATTATAATTTTCTTTTGTCCCGTTTGCCAAAAGGAATACTGAAGATCTCACTAGCGATGAAGTTAACACAATGAACCATCAATAATTTGGATCTATGGGTCTAATTATGGGATTTTTTATTGTGATATGAAAAAGCAATATTTAATCCCAAATTATAGAATCCAATTCAAAGTTTGACAAACCAAAAATACTTTTTTTTAGAATGAAATTGGAGAGCATGCTTAAAGAGATTTCAAATTGAACTATGTAATAATGCCAGCGATTGTTCCTCCATTTGACCCTCCAGCTTTCCTTAATGAATAACATCTGATTTTGTTTTATATGTTGTAACTAAATCTTGTAGAATTTGTAGTTATTATTTTTGATGGAAGAGAAGATGTTTTTGAGGATTTCTTTATGGAAAAGAAACAGTAATGGATTATATGGAGTTTTGTGTCGATTTGATATTTTGGTTCAATCAAGTGCTTTAAATATTTTCTAATGAAAGGATTGAAATCAATGATAATGTTGTTTCAAAAATTAGATCTGTTCCATTAATGTCAAGCATCAAACTTAGAAAAGATTATCTGTTTTTGCAACGCATCTGAGTTTTTCCAAATACCATGATTAGTTTTCATGATTGAAAATGGATACATTATTATTTGAAAAGACAATAAAGTTGAGTCATGATTATTGTTTGTACTCCACTTCGTTTTGCTTCTAATTCTGGTTATCTTAGTGTTGTTGAATATCCAGTTAATCAAAAAGCTGATATAAGTGAAAAAAATACAAGTGTTGAGTTTTTATATTTAATAATACTCCTCTTCATTATCCTGCTTATAATGGTCATCTTAGTGGGGTGGGGCTGGGGTTGGTAACGCCCAATGATAATAAAAATGGAGGACAATAAGCCAGAGGAGAATTAAATCCCACATTCATTTGTTATTATTCTCAAGTCTTAAGGAAACATGATGTGAGAAAGTTAGAGACCATTAATGGAAAACCTATTTTGGAGAGATTTGGGTTTACAACAATGCATGTAACAATTTCTGCAAACAAATAACATTTGAACAGTATCTTTCATTGAGAATTTTTAATGATATCAATATAATCTTCCATTCCACAACTCGGAATTTCCCAATTGTAATTATGTTTTTAAATAATTCGAAGAATATTTGTTGATAACTTTCTTGTGTTTTAGTTTTCATAATTCTTAATTTCAAGATTTAATTCAATCTTATCACAATGAAATTTTCAATTCCCTTTTCGATATCAAATTCCACACCTCAAACTAAGATATATATTGAAAAAAAAATACTTTGCTATTCACAGTGTTCATTGATCAATGGGAGTTCACAAAATACTCTTCTATCACTTATTCTCAACAAGCAATAAAAAGGATCGTTTGGAAAACAGCTAAACTATTTTTATCGATTATCTGATTTCTCTTTAAAACAAATTATTCTCTTTAATGAATTATTCTTGCAAATACTGAAAATTACATCAAGTTTTAACAATTCCTCCTTTAATCATTTAAAATACATTTTGCTTAATAAAATGACCATTTCTATTAACTAATGTACTAAAAAATAATTGAAAAATTCCAACAACATAAAAGCTTACAAGCATTATCAGATTAAAATAATAAACAACATTGATACTTTGTGATCTCTTTATCAGAGAAAACCGAACAAATATTTATATTTTTATTCTTGTTTCGTTGTCCCTTTAAGGTTTTAATCTGTTTAAGACTGTCCTCATATTCTCAACATATATTGGTGTTCTCATTTATGACATATTGAAAGAATTCAATGAATGTGATTTTTAATCCCACTAAACCTATTGCCCTCCTTTACTCTTGAGGAATTCAACAAGATTTGAATGCAAAGATTGACTTGCTAATTCCAAAGATGTCTTTCCATCTTTGTCTTTTGCATTAATATCAGCATTTTGATTAACGAGATATTCAGCAACATAATGATTACCAATATAAGCTGCCCAATGAAGAGGAGTCCAATTAATAAGAACAACTCGGTATTAAATCCAATTGCGTTTATATTTGCTTTATGACTGACTAAATATTCAACAACACTAAGATGACTATTACTAACAGCATAATGAAGAGGTGTATAAAGAAATAAAAATAATCAATGTCGTTGTTTTTTGAATTAATTTCAGCTTTCTGACTAACTAAATATTCGACAACACTAAGATGGCCATTAATTGCAGCCCAATGAAGAGGAGTAGTATTATACTTGAAAACAAAATATCATTATTTGCAGCATTTATGTCAGCTTTCCGACTAACTAAATATTCTACAATACTAAGATGGCCATTAATTGCAGCCCAATGAAGAGGAGTAGTATTAAACTTGAAAACAAAATATCATTATTTGCAGCATTTATGTCAGCCTTTTGATTAATTAAATATTCTACGACACTAAGATGGCCATTTTCTGCAGCAAAATGAAGAGGTGTATCATTAATTTATGTAATTCAACATCATTTGTTTTTGCATTTATATTCAATCCATTATCTTTAAAGAAAACTAACAATGGAATGTGAAAAAACTCAGATGAATGGCAAAACATTTCAGGGGTCAAAACCTGTTGATTTTTACATAAATGAAATAGATCTAAACAACCACTGCATACAACCATATTGATAATATTTTCATTTATATTGTATCCATTTATTATCAAATGCTTAAAACACTTGATTGAGCCAAAAAATCCGGCAAAGGATAATAGATCAAGGTGTTTTGGCTCATAACTCCACTCAAAAGGACTCCATTTAGCTTCTTGATTCAAGTCATCGATATTTAATAAATCATCAATCACATCATACTTGAGATAATACTCAATACTTGAAGGAAGATAACCATACTCAATCAGTTGATCAATATCATTTTCATTCTCCAAAAAAGATTCATCAAAACAATAAGTTTGTGGCTTTCTTCGGATAAAACTATCAAAATCATAGAACTCTTTCCGGAAATAATAACACTCCAAGAAAGCGTTATCACTTCTTAAAAAAGGTTCGATTTCCTCAAATTTCAAAATACCTCTCTTATGCAATTGGTATATCAAAACAGGGCATTCAGATATTTTTTCCGTGATTTTTTTACGAAAATCTTCCAATTTGCAATAATCAACAGATATATTTACCGCTTTTTCAAGATTATGAGGCCGAATCTTTGGTAACATAACAATTCGATCGACACAAAACTCAATATCGTCAATAACAATTTCATTTCCGCCTTCAAAAAGAAATTTCTCAAATAAAACCTTCTTTTCCATCTTAAAAATATTTCGTTTTTCAATAAATCACTGAGAAAAATGATAATGATGATTCATAGTTTTATTAGAATAGCTGATAATAAACCTTCAATACGTGCACTTAATCCTTAATTCAGTGTTCCTTCAACGAAAACCAGATGACCAGCCCTTGGACATGCTTTCATGTAGAGGTATCTGTCCAAGGTAGCTGCCTTTGATAGCCTTCTCAGGAGCTGCTGAAATAAACAGTGAGCCTCACTAGGCTATTTGAAGAGGAGTCCAATCATCTGTAGCTTTTTCATTTATATTGACTCCTTGATTAACTAGGTATTCAACAATTAAGATGGACATTCAGTATAGCAAAATGAAGGAGCATGGAGTACCTCATATACCATCCATAATATTCATCATCTGGATATAATTCATTGTTCTTTTTCCCATTCGCCAAAAGATAATTAATGCTTGTTAGTTTTCCTTTTTCTGCTACTTCGAAGATATTTCCTTCGATATCTAGTGGTTTGTCGATTTCCTTTTTAAATATGTATTACCTTCAAATTATTCCCTTCTCTTTATCCCTCATTGAACTTTTATATATATAAAGTCACCCTTTTTGCTGTATAAAAACTTTGTTTCAATTTTTCTCAAGATTGGATTATAATCAAGAGATTTTGGATATTTCTATTAATAAACAATAGTTTGAATTTTATATTTATCTTATTAGATCATTAAAGTATAAGCCAGATAATGCAAACGGACACTCTCAAAATATTTTTTGTTGATGCTTCCCAGACGTGCAGAAGCGATTTCGATTCACAAAATTTTGGTGAATGCATCTTCTTATTTCAGTCCAACTTTTCTTCGGGATTTCAATAGAGAACTTAAAGGTGATTCTATTGATTTTCGTTTTCAACAAATCGATATTTTTGAAAAAATTTTTTTAAGTACTATGAAAAACCAGTCGAAGAAAAAATCATTCTCGAGATTTTCGAAATAAAAAAGAATCAATACGATAGAGACAAGAACTATATATCTTCTCCTATCAAGTCATTTTCGAAAAAAAAACAGCATTGGATGAGCACCAGGAAGAGTTCTTGATTGAGTGCATAAGAAGCCATTACCTTGACTATTCTCCATTGAGAAAGATTGATATTCTGGAATTAGCACAAAAAATATCAAATAAGAATTTGAGTGACTCCTGGGTTGATTCATTTATCAAAAGAAATGAACATTTACTATGTACAAAAGAGGCTTTACCTATTGATGACTTGAGAACAGAAGTTTCTATTGAAAATATTGATGAGTATATATGTACATTGATGGATTGTACTCTAGGTGTTGATCCATCCTTGTTCATCAATATTGATGAAACAGGCTATACTGATGTTTCATCTTTACATTCATACTCAGCAATAATTCCAAGGGAATATGATTCAAATCCGTGTCATTTTAAAATTGATAGAAATCAGAAGAACATCACCACAATCGCAT